>Ga0179591_1254988_pt1 | contig 13334 bp, 10 predicted proteins | sample CZOMad2_1_08_16f_FD_182891 | JGI IMG/M metagenome (GOLD analysis project Ga0179591, IMG submission 182891) | Vadose zone soil fungal communities from Angelo Coast Range Reserve, California, USA - CZOMad2_1_08_16fungal (PacBio error correction) | ecosystem: Environmental > Terrestrial > Soil >...
CCAAAATCAATATCGCCGAGGGACAACTAAACTGGTCCTTACCGCCCAGCACGAAAAACTTCTGTTATCATCTGGAAAAAAGAAAAGTGCAAAGCGCGAGGGGGATCTTGTCGTTCCGACCATGGGGGAAAGAGGAAAGGGGGAGGGATGTATCCAAGAGCGGAGGAGCCGGGCAGAAAAGTCCCGACAAGGTAGACAGCGGAGCAGGGCCGTCCTCGCACAGAAACCCCGTCCGGGGGAACAGGTGGAAGAAGGACGGTGTATCTAATCCTCACTCTTGACAGGAAGACGGGTAAACGTGGTGGAAGGGGCTCTACATTTTATGAAAGGAAACGCGACTTCCAGGCCTTGGTCGCGGAATAAAACCGGGGGAGATACGCGCGTTCCAGCCCGGAATTGGACAAACAAGCAGGGGCGACAGAAGTGCCGGGTTAATCAGGATGACACCCACGGGTGAGAAAACAAACGCAAACAGGGCGTCCACAGGGGTCGAGGGGAACGGCTGGCCTCGGGACCGGGCAGGATCTTGGGGGGAGGGATGTGACGAAAGGTTGGATTTTCTACAGATGTCGCCGTCCACTTTGAAGACAGTGGCGCTTCTGCGCAACAAGCAGGAAAAACGGTTCACGCCGGGGCATTCGGACGCACGGAGGGTCGGAGAACCAGAGTGAAAAGGGGAATCACGTGCGGCACTAGTATGTTTCAGAGGAAAGCGCACTTCTCACCGAGATCGAGGCGCAGCAAGCGATAAGGAAGGGGGAAGGTCTCGCCATTTTAGGGAAAATAGGGCCGAAACGTCACCGTGGGGACCCGGCTCCGAGGCTGATGAATCAGCTCGATCGTCGAGAACTAAACAGAATAGTGAGGGGGGGAAAATGCGGGAGAAAAGCGATGGATCTCCGAGGAAATCTTGGTTTAGAGTCTCTACCGATGCTCCTAGAGGGGAGAGAGAGAAGAGGAAAAACCTGGCTGATTAGAGGGCGTCCTCGTAGGTTTAAACTCAAAACGGAGAAAGGTCTTGCCGTAGACAGCTAGCAGTGAGGATGCAACATGGAGACAACTTAAGACTCGATCCACTGCTGACATCTTCACGAGAGAGAAGGTTCCGTGTCACCCTGGGTTTTAGCTTCTGAATGCCACGAGATTGAGAAGCCTCCTCTGCCGAAATGACGTTGAGATGGAGAGGGTAGACCTCAAACCACAACTGACCTTGTGGTCGAAAGAAAAAGTCACCTGCGTCCTTGTCCTAGAGAAAGAAGGCCGGGGGACACCAACGGGGGGCTGCAAGCTCATTAAAGACTGACTGAAAAAGAATGTTCGGAGCAACAAATTACGCGAGGGGGGGCGTCGTCTTGCTCGGGAAAAATAGTGGGCCGGGTGGTCCACCGACACAGAGCGAAGGAACTATTCGACGAAGTGACGAGACAGCACAATCAAAGAATTTGCGGACGCCAAGCACGAGATCAGGAAGAAAAGTGTGGTCTGCAATTCAATCGTAGGGGGCCTGAGCATTGACGTGGAAGGAAACCTACTCGTCCGCGGTCCATGGAAAGAGTCGGGATGAGTAAGTGATTTGACAGGGCGGTACGGCTATAAAAAGGAAAGAAAGATGGCCGTGGGAATAGGTGCCCTCCAGGTACGATGAAAACGGATTTGACGGTTACGGTAGAGATACGGGAACATCGACGTTATGTGGAGGTGGAATTGAGGACCGAGTAATCCGCGGGGAAATAGCAGGAAAAGAAAAAGCCGTGGCCCAAACTAAGAAAGAAAGGGGGTTGTGAAGCAAGTCCATAATTGTGGGATTTCCACAGGAACTGGTACTCTGGGGGAGTTACAATAACTCCTTGAAGAGGAAAACACGGGGCGGATGTTTGAAGGGAAGGGGGGTATCGTAACTCGACGTCCTGGTTCAACGATCGGTCCGGAATGAACAAAGACCAGACATGTACATGGTTGATTGGTAGGGATAGCCTACGAAGAAAAGGAGCCTTGCCGGAAAGTGGGTCGTATGTCGTAGAATCGAGCACGAGATATGAAAAAAAAGCAGGGGGAACCTATGTAAAAGGCGTGATGAGAAGAGGGAACGTGGTGGCAAGAGGTCTCTGAAGGGAGGGCACGCCTCACTCAAAAAAAGAAACTCAAAAAAGGGGTTACCTGGTAGTCGACCTACACTTTGAAGGTCAGGGAGAGTGTAGAATTGAATTACACAAGCTGATGGAGAGATCTCTGTGGGGGGGTCCCCCGCCGGATGGGGGCTTGTGTCTAAAAAGCAATCGGACAGGGTACCTGGTGTTGAAGGGAAGGGGTCCCTCGAAATCGACTCTTCCTAAATACTCGCGGATTCAGGCTCGCAGTAAAACCCACACGGGGAAGGGGAGCATAATGACGTCTCTGCTTGCGCTTTGCGGTAAGATGATCCCCCACCGGAGTAGAAAGTCGAGCTCTAAAAGACTGCCAGGCTCCGCAAGGGAGGAACCTTGGTGGGTAGGAGGGCCCTTGGCCCGAGGTCGGTAGATGGTCTTGTCGGTCGAAAAGGGACCGAGAACGCACCACTGTGAGAAAAAAGACACCTCGGGGAGGATGATAACGTGCCCTTGGGAAAGATCACGGATTGGCTCAAAGGAAATACAGGGGGGGGGAATGGCTCTTGCTCGGCGCGGGAGAGTTTGGGCGAAGATCGGGCGGTGAAGACAGATGCGCGGAGAGGGGGGAGGCACGCCACGTGCAGTCGAAAACATCGATCTGATTTCCTATCTAGGAAAAGTGGAGCGCGGAACTGATGCGATACAAGAGGCCATAGAGCGGAAGAGAGATCCTCGAAGATCTAGACGCAAAAGACTGGTCGTGCACGGTGACTTGCGCACGCACGCGAGCTGGCTTCAGAAGAGTCAAGGGAAACAGAGTGACCAAACCAGTAGAAAAGAATAGCCACTTCAAGGGACTGAGCAATGGGGGGGAGTCCAGGGCTAAGGATCGTGGCGAAAGAAATGCAGAATAAATCGGAGGGGGTTCGGCAAAGGTACGCGAGGCGGCAAGGGTACTCACGGGGGGGCTCGCGGTTATGGTCAACTGCGCAGAAACTACCAAAGGGGGGGGGGAAAGAGGCAGCGAAACTTGCAGTTGTACCAGAAGAAGGGAGGAAATGGGGGGGGGAAGGAACATCGGGCACTCTTGAACTCAGACCCGCCAGAGTGGAAATAAAGATGGGGTCCTGGAACCGGGGTCGCGTCAAGCAAGTCGTGAATCTCTCCAACCAACAAAAGGGGAAAGAAGTGCTACGACCCGGTCCCTACCAACAAAGAAACTATAGATTGAATGCTCGCTGGCTGAACGGGGGACCGTAACCGCGTCACCGAAAGGGTACCACCGGTAAGCGGTGGGACCTTAGGGCTACACTGAAGTTGGGACGCTGGGGGGAATCATCAAACCGAGAGGGGGGCGTGATGCACCTAAAAAGAGAAAAGAAAAGACCCCTTTAAGCCAGAGGGGAGCACTGGGAGCCACCCACCGCCAGGCTTCGAAGTGGGTTCGCAAAGGACGCGAGCCCCGGGAAGACCCCAAAAAAGCACTGCAAGGGAGCTTCGTTCTTTGGGGGGGGAAGTGGAGGTCCCGAGTCGAAGAGCTCAGCGCTGGAAGGCCCAGGACGTGACGACCAGGCCGGGCTGGAGGAGATCATCAGAAGGTCAAACATCGGACTTTCTCCGCTCGAGCAACACTGTAAAAAAAAAAAGTCAACCGTTTCGTAGCACGCCGAAGAACGGGAGCGAGGGGCAAGGATAGGGACAAAGCAACTATTAACCTAGCGCGCTGTTCGTACACCGCCGAGGTTCAGGCAGAAAAAAAGGCGAGGAAAGAAAAGCCAAAAGGGATTACTGTGAGACTGAACCAGGAGACAAGGGCACGTTGAATCATCAAGGAACCTAGCGGTCGGATCACAATTGTGCGTGACTGGGGAGTAAAGAGTACAAGACCATCGACAAGACCTCAGAAAGGACATCACCCACCAAGTCATCCCGCAAAGGGACAAGAAGTTAGATTCGACAAAGCGAAAATGCAAAGGGGGGTTGTGGGGGGCTCGACCGAAAAGAGCAGCAGTCAACAAAAAGGGAGAGATAGGGGGGGGCTGCCGATCTAATCCGGTAGGAGGGACAGGAAAGTCAGATTATGAGGAAAACAACTGACAAGAATGAAAAACCCAGGGGGAACAATTACTTCTCTTCTAAGATTACCTCAAAACTGCGGCATTGGGGTGGAACACCCCCCCGAGAAGGAAGAGAGATACTATTGGACGAAAACTCTACGTCAAACTTACAATAGGGACTAGCGACCTGGAAAATTCTCCTCACACTGTCCAATACTCTCTCGGGTGGAAACACCTTTTATTTGGTGCGTTCTCACAGATTAAAATAGTTGTCATACATAGGTAAATCGGCCGACAACGCCGTGAAGGGGGCCACTCTGAAGTGAATAGCTCGGAGTTCGAACGAAAAAACATCGAAAGGAGAAACCGAGAAGCGCAAGTCGGGAGCTCAAAAAACTCCGGAAAGGGCGGTTGGCCCTGATGGAGCAGCGTCAGGAGAGAAGTGACCACCAACAAAGTGGGCGATCAAAAAACCTCAGAAAAGAGAACAGAACCCCCGTGTGTCACTATAGAAAATGTTCGGGGGAACGTCCAAGGAGTGTAACCAGGCATTTCAAAAACACCCAGAGGAGGGGGTCGAAAAAGCCAAGACAAAAGTTCGGCTTGGGCCCCTGCGGAAGGGTCAGGGCGAAAAGTGGCAGGATTACGAGGTCAGAGAAAATGCACCCCATCCGCTGGCCGGGGATGGTTTCCATCTCTCTACAAAGGAAAAGACGAATAAGTAAGAATAGGGTTCCCTGGCAAGGGGACCGGGCAAGATCAAACCTTTCGGCTGTAACACGGGAAGTGGAAGGTCAATACGTTCAAGAAAAACGGAAAAAAGAAAGACCGGTCGGACGAGGCGTGGAACTTCACGTCGAGGCAGGCACACGCGCCGCTTGAAAAAAAAAAACGGGCGGAAACACATAGAGAACACGGGCTCTGTCTAACTCAAGGGATGGAGAGGGGAAAGAAAAGGGGACAGGACGACTTCGACTACAGAAAAACGAACCGCTCCAGATGGTGTCTTTTGGACATGCGGTCAAGTAAAACACACACGACTTGAAAAGACTCATTTGAGATAAAAGTCCTCGTCAGTCCGGCTCTGAAATACAACCCGGGGCACCGAATGTAGTCCGCCGGCCGGACAATTTGACTGCCAAAAAAGCTTCGCCACCACATGCAGGTGGTCTCAGTATCCTCCGTGACACAGAACAAGGAAAGATGACAACGGCGTCTACCGACCACCGGGAGGGGGAAGTGGGCCTACCGAGAAAAAAAGGCACCAGAAAAAGAAACCGATCGTGGCCGAGGGGACGGATCTATGCACGGGAATCAACGATGTTCCTTTCGAAGCATACCGTGCAGAGAGGTCGCTCCGGGGCAACTAAAACTGGTCGCTTCATTTTCGGGTAGGCCAAAAGAAAGGAAACTCTATAGAGAAAAAACGTCTGGGGGTTCATTACACGTCCTCTACAGAGGAGAAAAGGGGATCCCGGGGAACCTGGATACACCAGCTGGGGAAAGAGAGCAATCACGACAATCCCTAAAGTTAGGCACGAGAGTTTCTGGAAAACCTCAGAGCGCTTGGAAGAGCCGCACTCGGCGAGGATGTCAAAAAAACGTGGGGTGGCTGGGCGTCAAGTCAAACAAAAAAAAAGGGCGAGACCGTAGACCCCTGAGGGAAAAGCTAGGCTGTGCTGCTAGCGATCATTCGGGTGAGAAGGCGCGCGAAATGTACGCGACAAATCGCTGAAGCCCCCCGCACTGTGAGGACTGGGCCAAGGGAAAGGAATCGTCTTCGACAACGCTAGAGTAGCGAAAACAAAAAAAAAGGAACAGTTGGTCCGAGTCTCTGCTGCTCCAAAAGAGGGGACAAGAGAAAGGGAGCCAAGCTCGCAGGGAGAACTGAACAATGTTCGTCATCTAAAGAGAAGGAAGAAAAGACTTGGACTCTCCATACTTGACCGCGGTCGAATGTTAAAAAAACAACCCGCTGGGTGGAAAAACCTTGAAAGAAGACCTCGGCAACCGGGAATGGAGAACCAACCAAGGTGTGTTTCCAAGAACAGTAAGAAGAAAGAAACGGGGGAATACTAGAGGAACAAGGAAAAAGTTAAGGGTTCTCGGGGAGGAAAAGGATCGATCACACATGCGGCAGAGCCCTTCCAAAAACGGGGAAACCTTCTTCTGACGAAATCTAAGGGGGAAAGCACTTCCTAGAGGTCCCCCTTAAAGACCTGAATGACTTGCTGATCGGGCTAGGATTCAAGGCGCAGCGTTAGCTACGGGGGAGGTCATGGGGAGCCGTTCAATAAAAACGAGCGAGAGTGTCGGGCTAAAGAGAGCGGATCTGAAGCTGCTCCACCGGGTCGACTAAAAAACAAAGCCTCTCTAACGGCCCGTACTCGATAAACGAGATGCGCATCTGGCGGTAAGTCCCGGATGGGGCCAGCGTGAGTTGAAAACTTCGGCGATTGTGAGGTTCTCAGAGATGAAAAAAAAAAAACTGGGATAGGACAAAAGAGAAGAGAGAGAACAAAAAAACCTCAATCTCGCCGAAACTGTCTGCAAATCCGAAAGGGGCCATTACCGGCCCTCTTCTGAATGGGGGCGGATCATCGAAAGCCGGTAGGAAAGGCGTGCGGAGGTTGGGAAAGAAGTCGAAAATTGGAGCAGCTTCAGGATTTTAGGTCGCCGACCAGGAGAGGCCTGAAACTCGGCCAGGAAACCTCCCTCGAAAGACGCATTGCCCGTCATCGCCGAATCAACCGTCACCAGGGAACGCGAAGACCTTGATAGAAAAAACACCCTTCCTCAGGAGCCTCACGTAGAAGACCGGGGGGGAAGGGTGCCGGGAGAGCCGGATGTGGCACGCAGAGGGAGAAGCCAACAAGCGCGTTCATGGAGGCTGCGTCGTCACCGGGTTAGGAAGCTTCTGGGAAGAACCTTTGACGTTGGCCACCCCCCCGGGTGTAAAAAAACAGGACCTTTCCTAATGTTTCATCACGGGAACCAGCGGGTTTAGCACTGAACTAAAAGGAGGGAAAAAACGGAGGAACGGCAGGTCCTCGACCGGCATGATGTTGATGGAAAGCCCTTGGTCAGTGGCGACCGGCGTATTCGAAGGGAGGGGATGAGGGGGCAACTAAAAGGCGCGACAGTAGCCTCGACAAGGGGGGTCACGCCAGGGGGGGCAGTTTTGGGTCGCCCTCTTCAGCGGGTCTAAGAAGAGAAAGACCGATTAAAGGGAGACACGAGGACTTCGAGTTGTCGCGCACTTCGAGAAAGACCACTCTACTAAGAAAAGCATCCTCTCCTCCGTCATAAGATGTCCTCGCAAGGGCGTAATTGCCGACAACACGTCACCGGGGAGCTCTTCGCCGAAAGTGCCGCAGGAAGGGGTTCGGCCAGCACCTCGACGGAGTAAGGTCGGTATTTCGCGAAATTAAAAGGGACCAGCTTGTTGGCGAGTTCGTATCGTGCGATCGTGGACGAGGAGAGGACGTCGTCCTTAAACAGCTCTGGGATAGTATTGGAGAGGGGGGCTTAAAGAGTTTGGCAAAGCAGAACAATGGGAAAGGTGCTGGACGACAGACATCTCGCCGTAATTAGGGAAGAAAGGCGAACCACGCTGCCAGATATACGCTGCCAAATCGGAAGATCGCTTCTGGTGTTAAGAGTGGGGGCCCTGTTTGAGCTGGATAACTTGGCCACAGGTATGTAGCGGATCGATCCATTACGTGATGTAGGTAGCGGAATCCCATCCAAGAAAAGGGGGGGAGGACGAACGTTCACCGGGATTACCTTGGCACAAAAAACCCCAAAAGATCGGGGTACTCCTGGCTGGGGCAAAAAACAAAACTGGGAACGACGATTCAGCATCTTCACTGACTGAGAGGGAGGGAAAAAAGAGCTAGGGTCTGGGGTTCTTTCGAGAAGACGGATCAGCCGGGCCACCGAACACCCGGTGCGCTGAGAGAAGGACCGGTAGTCGACGTTAATTAAGGGAAGGGAACGACCTCTCCTCCAAGGTTAGGAGGGGCAGAGAAGGCGCCTCGGACGAAGGTTTTGGACGAATGGGCAGACGCGGGGGGTGCCTTCTTTACAGAAAGAAGCTTCCTCTTCAGTTAGTCTACTCGGAAAGACTTGACTTTCTTGACCTTCGGTACTGGTCTAAAAAAAAAGCCAAAGGAGTGGGGGATGAGTCCGGACGGCGACCATTAACCGGAGGCCCTATTTTCGGGCTTCGGGTCTCCGATAAAGGCACATCCCATAGTGGCTTGGGGGGGCACTTAACGGACAAGCGAAGCCTGCCCGCGAGCAAGCGACAAAGGGCCCAAAGCCGAAAGCGCGCTTGTGGGGGCGACCGCAGAAGGGGGGGTTTTGGAAAGGGAACATAATCGGAGGTACCGAAGAACTCTTGATATTCAAACAAAAGGGAAAGAGGGTTAATCAAGAGCGTGAGACTCGCGTCCTGTGGTTGGGTATCCGCAAGAAGACGAGCTCCATCCGTGACAAGACAGGAGAAAAAAGACAGTGTGGTGAGCCAAGCCTCCCGTGGCGCAGGAGCCGGTGCCTAAGGAGAGAGGAGACAACTACAAGAGAAGTAATCAAAGCCACTCTGGAAAAAGAGGACGCCCAAGAGTGCAGGGACGACAGGATTTATCGGGAAAATATGTCCTCTGACGGGAAAAGCACGAACAGAATCACGGGCGGAAAGAAATGTGACCTTTGTAGCGACCGCAGTTGAAAGGGTGAAAGGGGGGATGGGGTGAATGGAGTGGTTTGTCAATAACAGATCCGCGGGGGGGGGTTCCACTGCCCGAGAAAAAGGTCGAGGCACGCAGCTGATTGTGTAAGGGGGGGGGTAAGGTTCAAGGGGGTGCCATCATCGCAAGGACTGAAAAACACTCCATCTCTTATTAGACCGAGGGCAGCCCACCCCATAGGACAGGGGAGCAGAAAAGGGTTACGCTCTGCTTGCGTCTGGCAGGTCGTTAGGCAAAAACGGGGAGGTAGCGAAAGGGAAGAGCTGAACTAGAGAAAGGTCTAAATGCGGGGCTTTGGTTGGGAGGTAGAGGTAATTTTAGAGGGAAAATCGATGAGTGAGGTATAGGAAAGTCGACTCCAGCTGGGGAGACCACAAAGAAATCGTGCCGTTGATGGGAACTTGCCTTTCCTGTGCAAAGGAAGAAGAACGGGAAGTCGCCCAGGAAGACTTTCTGCCTTGGAGAGCGTAAGGGGGAGGGTGGGTAGGGGTACCTCGGCGGTGACGACATCATTCTCTGAATGGGAGTAAAACTCTCTTGGGCTCATCCGATCGAGGAGAGCGCCTCGAAGGTGATCTCTTAACTGGGTTAGGATCAGGGCGAGCCGGCGTAGTCCTACTATCGTAGGAAGACGAAACAGATCTCCTCAGTCAGACCGGCTGGAGGGACGTCCTGGGAGCCGGACGCGATAGCTTCTAAGACTAGGACCAAAAAGAACGTTGACCCACCAGTCGAACGAATATGAAACACCCACCCCCACAAAAACCCAAAAAATTGCTGAGCATGGGGGAACTTCCAGGGATACGCCGTATCTGGCTAAAAATCTAAGCGGGGGTTGCGGTTGGGGGGGGGGGGGTGGAAAAAGGCAGGGCGCGTCACAGAGGGGTTCCTGCCGTCTGTTAGAGAGTGGGTGGAGGTCTACAGCCCTTCCCACACGGGGCAAGGACGGGTGGGGGGCCAGAAACGTGCAGTTTAGAAAAAATGCCAAAATGCGTAAATGGGGGGAAAAGCACACAAAGGCCAACCCTTCAGACGCGAGGAAAAATTTGACGTTCGAAGGATGTTGGGACGGTACAGAGCCATCACAGTCTTAGACTAGAAAAAAACTTAGTATTAGAAAATAGCCATTGCTTGACGTCGAACGGGGAAAAAGGACCCCCTACTTCTTCCAGCTAGCTGGCTTAAGAACCTTAACGTCAACTGGGGGGGGGGACGTCTGAAACCTTAAGCGGTTGACTGGGGTCAACAACTGCAACGTTTGCTTGCTCGCAAAGATAAAGGTGTCCGTGCTGGGAGCAGAAATACCCGCGAGCCTCCAGAAACAGCATCTTGAAGAATGAAACTCGCAAAAAAAAAACAAACCCCCCGCACCGCGTAAAGGAGGTTGCGAAATCAAGTAGAAAAGGAAAAGGAACACATGCTCCCTAAACAGGTCTATGCGTGGAGGAAGGCTTGTGGGCAGAGGAGTTGTGCTTTCAACTATGTCGACGCTAGAGAGAGGCCCGTCCCGACACGTTCCAAGTCAAAGGAGGAAAGAGATCTTCGTGATAAGCGAAGATCTGGAAAATCCGGCAGATGACAGACAAAAGGTCCCGCGATCACACCGGTTGATCGCGGAAAAGATCGGGGGGGAAGAAGGATGAGTGCTTCACACCTATGCCGCACAGCGGTTTCGTAGAAGTCAAAGTTCACGAAAAAAGGGGAAACTTCAGGATCAATAAACCAGGGATTCCGTGGCGAATCAAGGGGGAAAGACAAAAAAGGCACTTTGCGCAATCAACCCGGGGAAAGCGAAGTCTCCCAGCTTTGGGGTCATGAGGAAGAGACTTCGCCGACCATCGGTCCCAAGAAATCGACGGAAACTCTACTCCCACCAGGGGGGGTGTTTCATCAAAGCGCGGGAGCGATTCAGCGATCTACAATCGAAGAAGGGGGTGCAACAAGAAATGCAGCGCAAGCAGATCGTTCACCGGGGGATGAGAAATGCGCTTGGGTTTGGAAAAGTTCCGAGAATAAGCGAGTTTCCGAAAGACTTTCTATGATGGAACAATTGAAGGGACCCACGGTACCAGACTAGATTCTCTGAATGAGAAGTCAACTTCTTCAACGGGGGAAAAAAACACCCGATAGGCTGCTGCAGACGAGGGAGGGACACACGAAATTTGCCCTCCCAAGCGCGAAACAAAAGGGAAAAGGAGGACAATACAAGTTCACAATAAAAGAGCTTTGGGAAAGAAAGTTAGGGGCGTGCTCACCGGGAGGGAAAAATAGGGTGGGAAAACGAGAGCTTCGCCCTGCACCACAACACTAAGGAAGAGTTGAAAAAAGCTTACTTGGGAAGAGATAGGTCGAGGCTAAACATAGGGAACACGTGCGGAAAAAAAGGAGCCCGCACGGTTCTTCTGGGAGCTCAACCAAAAAAAGGCCAAGTGACCTTACCGGGCTGGACCAGGCGCGTCAGTCCGCCTTATGACGGATGGGAAAAAAAAAGGAAAAGAGATAACTACCTTATCAACATAACCTGGGGGGGGCATGGTCAAGGAGTTTCTCGTACCTCCCGCTGTCCCAGTTCAGGGGACCAAAAGGGGGGGGGGATGAAACACCGCGCCGGCTTGCGTAGGTTGACCAAAGAAAAAAGGGCACATCTTTCAGTCGGTCAAGAGGTCCGAGAAGGTGACCCCACCCATACGGCCTGAGTGACGAGAGGAGAAAAAGAAGGCCCCCCAAAAACACTCGGAAGAAGGGGGGGGGCGGGGCGACGTCATGCAGTCATCCGTTCGGAGGGGGAAGACCCAAAAGGCTGAAGGTCAAGCACTTTCAAGGTTAGGACTGAGAAAAAAGGTCACTAACGACCAGCGGACAGAGACTGACGTATCTGCGAGGAAAAGAACGGAAAAGGAAAAAAGACAACACCGCGGAGGGACTAAGCGTTCGAAGCACGGCGTCGAGGCATTTCATACGCCGACGACAGATACGGGGACAAGACGGCTCCATATGGTGGTCGGTGGACGAAAATGTAAACACCAGAAGAGATCAAACAGCCAACCGAGCGACCGCAAATGCTCGAACATGCCTCATTAAGTGCCGAGAGCGCCCAGGATCAACCGTTGTTTGGGGACGTCCATTAGTACCTCGCGTCCAAGGACGCCGGGGGAAAGCGACAGGCATGGGTGTCTCTGGAGGTCACTCCGAAGAAAGAAAGGGAGGGAAACGGCGGAAAAAAACCTACCGAGTGGCCAAAAAGTGACGGGTACTCCAACCAGAAAAGAAACTTCAACCATAAGTCAGTAGTGGCCGAGGAGCCGAATAGGCCTGGAAGGGTAGCGCCGAATGGTCCTTGCACGCATAAAACGGAAAGGGGGAGGGAGCAAATGAAAAAATCCGGGGGGGCCTTCATGTGCTGTATTGAAAAAAGAGGAGATAATCCTAAAAAAAGTAGGTTGCAGACGAAGGAAAGGACATAGAAGTCAAAAATCACGAAATCAACGAGAGGAGACCAAAAACAAAGAGGGGCAAAAAAAAAGGATGAATCACTCTACATCCGCGAAGGGAAAAAAAAACGACTTGCTGGCTTACATCGTACTATCGCAGGAAGAATAAGGAAAGGGGGAACGCCGAGGTCACAACGGTGACGTGCGGGGTAGCTTTCCAATGACCCATTCTAGACCTGAGCTTACCCCGAAAGCGAAGAAAAGGCGTACGCGCTTCCATGAGTTGATAGAAACGCAAGTACAACCTTAATTTAAACGGGGATTCCAACCAAGTTCACGAGTAGCCAACATCTGAAGAGGGCAGGGACGACTCCCAACAAGGAGGGGAAAACAGGGGGGTCAAAAGACGCGGCGCATAAGCGCAAAATCCAAGTAAAGACGACAAAGAGCCGGGAAACCAACGGCAAAAGTTTCGTTCGCCAAGATCCTGCCTTTCGATACAGCAGGGGAATAGAGGTCCCCAATCTTTCCAAGACCGTGGGGACAAAAAAAGACTGGGTTTTTGCCCATGAAGGAGAACAAAAAACAGGTCCTGGAGACCACCTCGGTGGGGTACAAAAAAGAGTTACGCCTAGTCGAAACCGGGGAGAAGACCCAAGATTTAAATCGCGGCTGGCCACGAGGTGAATCAGTAGAGCCCTGCAAAGAAGGGGAACCACCGGTCTCTACCGTCTCAACAGGAGTGATATCACAGACATCCTCGGCCACCAGGCACTAACCAGGCGGTTTGAGTAGGAGAGGGAGATTACGTCATCTCAGCTTGCGAAGGGAGGGTCCGGGAGGACTTTCAAATCTCCAGTGCGGTCGGGCTACATCTACATAAGTATCGTAGAAAGAACGACGACAAGAGCCACGCGGCATCCTACCTGACGGAGGGAGCATCATCACGCTTGGCTTTAGTCACAGTTCGTGGGGGAGCGGTTTCGGCAGAGAAAAGGTATTTGTGGT
>Ga0179591_1324200_pt1 | contig 13334 bp, 17 predicted proteins | sample CZOMad2_1_08_16f_FD_182891 | JGI IMG/M metagenome (GOLD analysis project Ga0179591, IMG submission 182891) | Vadose zone soil fungal communities from Angelo Coast Range Reserve, California, USA - CZOMad2_1_08_16fungal (PacBio error correction) | ecosystem: Environmental > Terrestrial > Soil >...
CCCCGCGGAACGAATTGATCTCACCGAGGATTTAGGCCGCCTCATTTCAAGAAGGCGAGCTATCGATCGACAGGGAAATAGTCGGGAACGCGCTCGAGGGGGAAAAAAGAAAAGTCCAAATTCCGAGGGGGGGGAGAGAAGACCGAAGGGGGACTCATCACACGAGAATGACTATCTCTCCTCAACAAACACAGAGGAGTCAAGAGATTACAATGTCGATCGAAGAAATAAAAGAAAAAACCGAGAAAAGGAGCGGGGAAAATTAAGAGGTACCGCGAAGGGGCGGCGGCTTTGCTCGAGGCTTGAAACGACTCCTAGCGAGACGCGGAGTACTATAAAAGAAAGACAAAGAAGAAAGCCTTCAAAAGAGAAAGGGGTGGGGAGGATCGCCGTCTGTCAGTCGCGGTCGGATTCAGCGGAGGGTCTTCTTTCTTAGCCCTTCGGGCGGAAAGAGGGGGGAACCGAAAATTTCAAGAAAAGGGCAAAAGAAGGGAAGAAGAGAAGCAAGAGGAAGGGAATGCTAGGGTTAAAACTTAAGATATCTCGAAGAGGGGGAAGAATTGCTGTGGGGGAGGGACAAAGGTTCGAAAAGGAAAGGGGGGAAAGTGCAAGAAGGTAACGACTTTTGGGGGGTGCGGGGCCGATCCAGCTGTTGGCCGGTGAAAAAGGAGTAAAATCGAAGAGGAAAACATTTTAGAACGTGCAAGAGGAGGATCTGAGGGAAAAAAGAATGTAATGCGTGGCCGAAACTAACTCGAAGAGAGAGGATTTCTGCTCGAAGAGAAAAAATCAAAAGAAAAATCAAAGGAACGAGCACAACCAAGGAAATCACGCTGAAAATCTCAAAACCATCATGACGCGATGGGGCGCCGCGAGTCGGAGGAGATCGACAGGAGAAAGGAAGTAAAAAAAAAAAAGGCGGCGTGTGTTAAGGCGATACGGGGGGGGTCCTCAAAGGGTGGGAGAGCCGGGTCCGGAAGGAAAGAAAAAGGTCACAAGGGACAGAAAAATCGCAAAACAGCGTGGGTGACCGGATCGAGACTATGAAGGACCACGCGAAAAGGGCCGGTACGAGAAAAAAGTGCCGAAGGAGGAGAAACTCACTCCGGTTTTCTTATCCGCGGGAGGCGGGGACGCGAGAACCTTCGAAATGATAATGAAGGCGCAAGGGGAAGGAAAAAAGGGCGCAAAGAGCGAAAATAATATACGTGGAAGCTAAATTCAATCAGAGCATTTCAGAAGAACTGCAAGAGGAAAAAACCGGAAAAAGGGGGGGGAGAAGAGAGCGAACTGTAAGCTACTTTCGCGGGACGACATGGGAGAAACAGAAAATCTGAACTTTAAGCGGAAAACTAAAAGATAGGGAAGGGAAGGATTGGGCGCGCTCCAGAGGGCGGCAGAATCGAGAGGAACCAAGAAGCTCAGAAGAATACAGAGGTCGAGGGGGCGACAGACGTGTCGAGACCAAAAGATTGGGCTCCTCCACGGGGCGCCGAAAAAAACTATTTAATCAAAGAGGGAAAAAATTTTTAAAAAGGAAACGACTAAAAGAGAAAAAAACAAAAATCTAAACAAAGAAAACTGTAAGGAAAAACTGTCTTTAAGATGGGGGGGAGCAAGACAAGATGAAAAAGAGAAAAACAAAGGAAAAATCACTGAAAAGGCTCGCTCAGTGGCAAGGGTTCGGAAAAAAAGGCGGGAAAATCCAAAAAAAAGAATTGAATCAACCATCCCAATGTCTCTCACAATAGAATCAGAATTAATAGAGAAGGGAACAAAAAGGAATTAGACATTCGGCCCTCGAGGGGGCAAATTGCTAGAACGCAAGAAGAAGACTAAAGAAACAACATGGTCGGTAAAACAAGACGAAACGGTACCGTGAGGGACAAGAGGGGGGCGGCAAAGAAAACCTTTTATCTCTATGGTGTAACAGTTGAATCGGGGGCAAGAAGCTGAATGTCGGGAGAAGCTAAACATTTCTCGAGAGCTTTAGAATTTGAGCACGAAGAAAATTGTAGGTCGCATTGTGGGGGGGGGGGAATCAATCTCTCAACCAACAGAGAAGGAAAAGTGCTGAAAAACGACGCAAGGAAAAGGACCTAAAGAGCTTGGGGTTATGAGGACCACTAAGTCAGATCGGAAAAAGCCACAGCAATCAAAAGTTCAGACAGACTGCGGGGGTTGGAACACGCGCCAACTGTGAGACCATAGATAAATCGGGGTGACGTCCAGTATAAGAAGATCCCAAACCTTTAATACTGTGAAAGAAAAAGTTAAATGACTAGGGGTCGTACACCATGCGCGGGGGACCATCGGGGTCACCTTCGCCCCTTTGTCATAACCTCCAAGGAAATAGGAGGGCTGGGCCTACCGCCGTATCCTGGTTGATAAAGGCGCCCAAAAACTACCTAAATCCGACACTGGAAAAAAGGGGCGCAAAAGGTTTCCGTCGACCTTTGGCGAGGTCGGGGAAAAGTGTAGACGGAAAATACCCCGAAGAACAAGGGAATCTAAAGGACGGCTAGGTAGGTAGAGATGATGGGGAAGTTTCCAGCCTTTTAGTCAAATTAAAGATGTGAAAAAGGCACGAGGGAGGCGGGAGATTAACAGGCGGAGAAACCAACCAAATCCTAAAAAAAAGGTTGGGGAAAACGTATGGAGACGAACGAAAGGGAAAAGGGAATAAGGGAGGGACGACAAAAGGGGCTAAATCCTTCTCATTGGGCCTATCGAAAAATCGGTACAAATTAATTTATAAGCTACGAAGATACAGGGGGGAAATAGAGAGCCCGGGGGAATGAAATATAGTTCTCAAGGAGAGCCGCGACCACAAAATGAGGTCGCCTCCATCCAGGTTGGGGAAAGCATGAAAATGGGGGAGAAAAAATCGATCTTATGATCGCGGGAAAAAAAGAGAAAACGATTGCGAGGTTCCCAGTGAAGCGGGGGTAGTGCGCAAAACGAGGGGGGAATGCCAGCAAGAGCCTATACTCGGAACCGGCCGTGATGTCTCAGCGGAAAAAAAAACAAAGCGGTAAAAGGACAGGTATTATATGGGAGCATCATCAATACAACTTGCGGTTCTGGGAGACGGGAAAAATTGTCACGAAAAAAAGGGGCCTGCAAACAATCGTAGAATCCGTGGGGAAGGAAAAACTTATGCCTCAAGCCGGAAACCGACTCCATCGGATATCATAACAGAAAACCTTGAAAAAAGAGACGTCGGACAAATCACAGACGCCCTACCTTCGAGCATGAGGGGAAGCGGATTGCCTCGCAAGTGGGAAGAACGCAGGCGGTGAAGGTGTAACAGCGAGGGCTTAAGAGAACGGGCACTTGCGATCGGCCAACGCATGATGAAAACGACATCCGCCGGCAGGGCCCTCGAGAGAGGCGCAAAGCGGAACTTCCGGACCGGAAGGGCGAGAGTAAAGCAAAAGCATGGAGAAAAAAGACGTCGGCTACAATCTGAGGACGCCGGTCGACCAGGAAAGGACCGGGTCGACCCTTAAGCCGCCCTACGAGTCTTCCTTGGGGAAAGGGGAAAGTAAGTGTTGGGACGTAGACGCGCAAACAAGAAAGACTTCTTCGCGACGCGCGGACGCAAGGAAAAGGGATGGAGAAGAATTACGCCGAGACGGAATCACAAGCCTCCGGGTCATTAACCCTACAAGGGACAAATGAAGAACGGTGAAGCCCTCATAGGAAATATCTCAAAAAAGGGGGCGAAAAGAGGCGATCGAGGGAGAAAGAATAGTAGGTTCGGGCCAGACGGCTCTCCAAAGCCTCAAAAAGGGGGGGAGTACACTTAAGCGAAAAAGTGAAAAATTGCAAGCGCTCCAAGATCGGTGCAAGGAGACAGGGGACGGCAGCGGAAGAAAAGGGGGTCAGAGAGAAAAAAAGTAGAAGAAAAAGCGAGGAGAAAGCATTCCATCCCGGCCGGCAGAGTAGCTTGCCCACAAAGGGGGGAAACGCTTGCAAGAAAAGACTTAATTGGGACCGAATTTGGAAATTGAAAAACACGCGGGGGCTGATGCGAGGCTCGTTCGTAAAATCCAGTTAAGATCTTGGGAAGGGGAGAGGCTTCCATCTCCGCTTCATTGGTTTTTTACGGGAGGAAAAACCAGAAAGGCTGAGGAAAGTAGTTGTCGACCGCCGAGGGGGGTTCAGACTTGGACGCGCATCCGAGGCGAAATCGGAGGGGAGAGGAGGAAAAGGTAAAATAAGCGGGGGAAGGGGGGAGTTCCTGCTGCGCAAGTCTGCAGGGGGAAGAGAAAATGGCGACGGCGATCTCAGAGAGGCAGGACGTCTTGGGGGGGAGATGTTGGAAGGATCGTATGAAAGAAAGACATTCAGAGTCTGGGGACTCGCGGCGCCACCGAGAGATCGCGACCTCAAAAAAGGAAGTGAAAAAGTTGGCCGTGCACGGAAAAGAGGAAAGGCTTGAAAAAGAGCTGAAGAGGAAAGACGCCAAAGAAATCTCTTCGGGTGTCCTCCAAACCTGGAGTAATCCGAAACAACAGACCTGAATGGGGGGAAAGGGTAAAAGCATTCACGTCAGAAGGACCAAAGGTGCCCAGGGGAAGAAGTCGATTCGGAGGGATTGCTTGAGAGAATCGGCAGGAGGAAGGGGAAAAAAGACGCGGGAAGAAAAGGCAAAAGGAGGTTCCAAAAATCCGTGCACGGATTCTAGTCCCATATGAGGAAAAAAAACCCCCACATAATCGAACCTGCAGTCGCTCGTCGAGGGGAGAAGGAGGGAAAAGTAAAGGACGCTAATAACCTCCGATGAAATGCGAAAAAAAAATTTCAAGAAGAATCAAGAGGGGAAAACGTTGAAGCAAAGAAAAGGGTCTCGCAAATCCTGGAGGCCTGGCCTACCGGACCACCGTAACGGTGGGGATCGTCGGGTAGGAGAAAAAAGACAGGCGGAGTAAAAGGAGGCCCACGAACGAGAAGTACGAGCAAGTGGCGGCTTAGCGAAAAAGAATGCAGACCTCACGAAAATCGGAAAAGGACAGGAAAGTGGAGTAATGGTGGGGGGTGTGCAGCGAACTTCGATTACTGGCTGAGCAGCGTGGGGAGAAAAGAACACAACGTAGTCAAACACAACAGGGAGGAGGGGAAAGAAACCAAGTTGAAAGGAAAGGCCGCGATTTAATCCAACGACGCATCACCTTTTGAAATATAAATTTTGAACCCGACTAAAAAGACAGACCTCTAAAAAAAAAGCTGAAGGGTCTTTAAGAGAAACAAGTGAAAAGAGAGGGGGAAAAAACGTCTAACAAGATGGGACATCGGCCAAAATAGAACTTCACAAAAAAAAGGCGCAGGTTGGAAAGAGGGAAGGCAAGGAGGAAATCTATAAGTGGGGAAGCGAAAAGAATCCCATGAAGTAATAGAAACGGGAGTATACCGGAACGCGAAGGAAAGAAGTCGGGGACGGAGGGGTCAATGAAAGATATCATCTCAAGAAAGAGAAATTCCAGAAGGGGGGTTAAGTATCAATGGAAGGAGACGGAAGATTCGGGCAAATTCCCACGGAGGAATCGAGACGAGGGTATCACTGGGGCTTGCACGCAAAGCAGCGACGCGGAGGGGTGGCACGGCAAGCTTTTAAAGAAGTGGAGCACCAGCAACCATGTGGGAGGGGCTTCGGGTTGAGAAGATAGCAAAAAAATTGAAGAGTAGGAAAAAAGATATAAGGAAAAAGGGCTGCGCCAAATAAAAAAAATCCGGAAAGCATACTCAAAATATGCGGGGAAGCTGAGACGAATGGAATCAAGCCGCAACCTGTTGAAAAGGGCAAGCACGCGGTCACACTGTGATACAATAGAGAGAAGTGGGTGACGAAGAATAACCGACTGGTTTAAATTCGAAGGGGAAAAAGCATGCTGGAATATGAAATTTTTGAGAGATGGGGGGAAAAAGGCGGAGAAAGGGGAAGGATAACCCGACAGTGAAGATTAAAACCAAGCTCGTCTTACACCTTAGAGCCATTGGGGGGGGGGTGGGGGGGGACAACGTTTTGGGTTGGTAAGGAAAGGGGTGCGCTTAAGGGCCGTTGAGACCAAATCAGGGAAAATGCTGAGGAGCAATGGAAAGTTCCTTGAATGTTCGAGTGTTGCGAGGCTTCAGTGTTTCGAGGGAAAACCTGTACAAAGATATAAAGAGAGGTACATCAGGGGGAAGGATAGATGATGGGGAAAACATCTGTGGAGGGTAATAAAAGGTAGAAAATTTCTCGGGGAGGAGGGAGAGAAGTCTTGCAAGGTTGGGGGGGGTGTGAGGTGATAAAAAACATCAAAAGGGGGGGGTTGGGTCATAGACGTGGCTCCCTAACGCGATCAGCAGGAAATCGAAGGGAATGAAAAAATCTTTGTCAAAAGGTTGGAACAAAATTCAAATTGGGAAAAGCCCACTTGATGACCGCTATCCTAGAAAACGTTGTAGATCATCAATGAAAACGCCGAATGCTCTCCGAAACGTGGCCTCGGGGGAAAGGGAAGCGCCAAGGGGGGGAAGACGAAAAATTTGGTCGATCAATGGGAATTCCAAAAACGGTCATGATTTGAGCGGAAAGGGGAAAGGGGGAGAAACCGATCCAGGAAGGGACTCGAAACGCGCGACGCGCTATAAAGATGAACCGGGGCCGTGAAGGGAACCCTCGAGAGCATGATCGGGCGGAGAAAAGGAAGACCAAGAGCCGTGAGAAAGGACCAGGGCAAAAAATGAGATAGACGGTGAAAAAAAGGGGGGACAACATGCCGGACTGGTGAACTGAAAACATAGAGAAATCAGACCCCAAAAAGGGGCTAACCAAACGCAATCAACGGAAGAAAAATGTTCAAATAATCGGCGTACGGAAGCGTCGCAAAAAGCTCGGAAAATCGGAATACGAGCGAGCAAAATACATTCGCAGAGAGGAAACCTGGGTAAAGGGGAAAGATGGAGTACTAGAGACTGTCCGTCTTCCTCTAAGGGGGCCTTACAGAAGCGCGGAAAAAAGAAATCAAGAAAAAGAAAGGGATTTCGGGTCACGCATGAAAGGGGCTCAGAGACCCGAGCAAAAAAGGGAAGGGCAAAGAATGAAAATGAGAGGGCCGCTCTAGAAAAATAAGAAGAGTTTGCAAAAAAACAAACCGGGAGCCGCAGGGGAATATCAAAGTCCAGGAAAAAAGGGGAAGACCCTGCTCGCCAGAAGACGAAAGAACGCAGAGGTCTGATATTCAAGGAATTCAAGAGGAGGCTGAAGAGCGCGGGAGAGCCCGGAGAGTTTTCCTCGAAAGGCACGCGGAAGAAAAAAATCGCCAGGCTGTCGCATTAAAAGGAACGAGAAAGGCCTCCCAAATTGAAAGAAGGTCAAGAGGATTTCGCGAAGGTCAAGCCTTCCGGGAGATCTAATCTAAAGGATAGGCTTAAAGGAAGGCCAAAGGAAGGGGGGGAGAGGAAAGTTAAATCCCCCCAAAGCTCTTTCCTGAAAGGGAGGGGTGGGGCAAAGCTAATCGAGGGCCTGCATCGGCAAAGGTCGATCTAGACAAAACGGAGGAGTAGGAGAATAAAAAGGAAAAAAGGGGGGTAGTGGAAAAAGAAAGTGGAGGGAAGCGCTTGCAAATTAATGAACGGAGGAACGCGGGGGGAGGGGGGCTTGGAAAGCTGCCACGAAAAAAGCCAAAAGGACGAGAAGATTGAGGGAGGACTGGGATCTGAAGGGAAGGGAAAAAAGGCTTCCATCTTCGAGACTATCATTTGGGGAGGGAGGGGAGAATCCCCCGGAGCTAGAAAGGCAAAGGGGTTGTAGAGACGAATAATGGGGGGAAGCAAATTTCTCGACACACGGAGCATGGTAGCGCCGGAACAGAGAGTCCGTAAAGAGAAACTAAGGATCAGAAGGACGGTGGGAAGCGGGAGGCGTGAGAAAGCAGGCTCATGGAGGAAGCGTCACTCGAAAGAGAGCCGAACAGAGTTTGTGCGGAAAAGCGGGTGAGGAGATCGAAGGTCAGGAGAGGCAGGAATGGAAAGCGTCGCGAAGGGGGGGGATTCGAGGGCCACCCGGTCGACTCGAAGGAAGAGTCATCATGCTTGGCAAAGACGAATAAGGAAAGGATTTCTGTAAAAAGGCAGGGAGGCCCAAAAGTGTCCGAAAAGAACGGAAGTAAATCCGCTGCAAAGCTCAACCAGAGATGGGGGAAAAATGTTTGGAGCAAGGGCGGGGAAGAGCAGAGGAAAACCACAAAATATTAAGGTGTATTCAAGTAGCGGAGGGTCGGGGGTGATGGCTGAAGACGTTTGGGGGAAACATTGGAAGGCCACGAAAGGAAACGAAGTCGAGTTCCATCAGGGCGCAGAAAGGAAGGGGGGGGAACGGATTGCGGTAAAATTAGAACAGCGCGCCGAAGGGAGGGATCAGGGCATAGAGGAGAGAAACGGAGACGCGAGGGTCCGAATATCGCGCATAATTACGACGGGACATTCCTTTGCGCAGGGGGTAAAAAGCCCAGTCAAATCGGCGGCAAAAAAATGAAGGAGGGAAATCGGAAGAATGGGCCTGGCCGAAGGGTACCAGGCAAAACACACAAAAAAACCGTAGTCGGAGAAGGAAGCAGGGGGGAGCAGGGGAAAGGGGAGATGAAAAGTCAAAAAAAGAAAAGAGCGGTCGACAGCAATGGGCGTCCAAAAAAATTGATGGGGTCGTTGGAAAAAGTGGGGAAGAACGCGCTTGCGAAGGGAACAAAGGGGGGGGGGGCGCCGAATTCGATTACAGGTCCCGAAGGTCAGATAGTGAAAAAAATGAAGTATTTTGGTGGGGGGGGAGTGAAACGAAACAATTTTAACATCCCCAGAGAAAAGAGAATTTCATAAAGACCTGGATACCCAGAGGGGAACCAGCAGCAACAAGATCGGACGGTACTAAATCTTGCACATGATTTAATAGAGGAAGGGAAAAAGGAACATTAAGAGGGGGAGAAGAACAAGATTAAAATCGCCAAACCAGGTGCTCGGGGAAAGGAAAGTGTTCAAAGTCGGAACACCTTTAAAAGAGTCGATTGTGGGCAAGGGACAGCCTATCAAAAGGATACGGACGGAGAAAAAAAAGAGCACCCACAAAAGCATGTGTAAAATGGAAGTACCCGGAAGAAAAAAGGAAATAGAAGACGATTCGTCCGCGAAAGGGTTCAAGGGCTAAGCGCGAGGATCTCAAAAAATCGGGTCCAGAACGGACGGTAAGGTTAGTGGCTGGAAAAACAAATACTTAAGATCTGGGATCCCAAGCGTTTATCGATAATGGTGGGGCACAGTGGCGGGAAAAAACAGGAAAGGGATTACTGGCGAGACAAGGAAGTTCGATTAGCACTCGAAAAGCGGTTTGGGGGGGGGGATGAAGTGCGTGCCGGCTGGCGCAAAGAAAAAAGATAAGGAGCCATTCAACAACGCAGGGAGACTCAATGAAACCAAAACGGGCGGATTAGGAAATTCAACGGAAAGCGCCCAGAGAAAAAGGAAACAGGAAGAATCAAAGATTTCTCCACAGTGATCACGGAGAAAAATACACCAGCGGGGATAAACCGCAGGCCAGGACGTAAAGAAGAACTCAAACGAATTTTACGTTCGAAGGGGGTTAAGGGAAACAATGCTGTGAAAAATCTCGGTAGACGAGACTGAAGCTAATCGGGGGGATAACCCAGTCGCGAGTTGGGTGAAAGCTACAAAGCTGCTAGAAGCACGTGTGGCTGGCGGTCATTGGGTTAGGGAACCAAATCAAAAAAGCGCTTACCGCACGATGGAACCCACTTGACTCGGAAAGCGTTGGGAGTACCTGGTTGGGGTCTCGTTGGGAGGAAAACAGGGAAAAAATTCAAGGAAGAATGTGGACTCGTTCTTCGTAGAAAGGCGGGTTTACAAGGGGGAAAGACTGTTAGGAGAATTTATATAGAACAAGAAAAGGACAGAAGGAGGAAGAAATCGAATTTCAGAAAAAACTGTGGAGGGAGAACAGCAACCCAATACTAATTTGGTGGGGGGAGCGGAAATGCGGAACGAAAGAGGAGACATACGAGTACTAATTAAGAATGCGAGAGAAAGTTGTGGGAAAGGTAAGTTAAAGAGGAAAGTGAAAAACCTTCAATCATTGGGAATCTACCGAAAGGGGAGGCGCTAATCCTCAGCCAAAGGTTCGATAACTTCCGAAGAGGAAGGGACGAGAGCAGGTCGGCAAGTTTCGCCTCTCAGGAAGGGACGATCCCAAGGGGAGGTGTAACCGTCAGATCCCAATTGAACACGATCAGGAGGGGAAAGCAACGGGGGCCGGATGAGAAAAAGCAGAGGACAAATTACTGTAATTCTACCCAGGAGCAAGGGGGGCCATTCTAATTTTAACAGGGTTCCAAGCAAGGCTAACGAGGCCGGGAGTGGAGGGGCTCCGAGCAGGAGACCTCACAGGGGCGGCTCGAAGAAAATGGGAAAAGAAGGCTTAATAGGGAGAGAGCAGAAGAAAAAAGCTTGGGGAGAGGGCGGGGCGACAGGGGAGGATTTTTTAAAGGGAGACACGACATCTGACTTGGGAGGAACGTTAAAACACAAAAGAGAGGCCAAAAAAGTGGTCAAATAATCTTGATACCTTGGGGCCTGCAGAGCTGATACTCGAAAAGCGAAAAAGGATTGTGAGGTAGGAACAGGGTGGATAAGTGACGATTGACTTGAAGGGGGATGTCCTTCGGAAGATTGCTTCCGGGGGAGCGAAGGACTGATCGGGGGAGGCAAGGAAGAAAGCTAAAGACGCCTCGGGCTGGCTTTCACTAGGGAGAACGCCGGTGGGGGAAAGGCGGAGAAGATGAAAGGATCGAGAAAGAAGGGGAGCACCGGAAAGCATCAGGGGAAAGAGGAAAACCAAAGACGGGAGAGTCTGACCTAGCTATCTATAGGCAAGAGGGCCAAGAGAAAACGTGAAAAAAACCGCCTTCCAAGGTAAAAACAGCATATGAGACCAAGGGGCTATGGAAGAAAAAGGAAGGGCGTACCTACGAGCAAGAACTTTAGAAAGAAAGAAAAATAAGGGTAAGGGAGCGAAAGCCTGAAAATTATGACAGGCGGGGAGAATTACGCCGGGAAAAAAAAAACTTGCAAAACCGGGAAAAAAGGAATAAAAAAAAAGTAAGAAATTGATATTAACCGAAGGATTTTCGAAGGAAGAAGTCAAGCCTTCGAAATAATCTCAGGGAGAGCGGGGGTGAGGAAAGCGCCAAAAAAGGCCGCGCCAATCGTGCGGAATTGTGCAAAGCGCTTCCGAAGGGGGGGGGATCGTGGGGCAAGCTAACTCGACGGTTTATTGCCGTCATAGAAAGGAATGGTAGACAACAAAAAAAGAGAGAAATGTGCCACATAACGGTCGGAGATTGATTGCACACTATCAGCGGAAGCATTGCAGGGTGACCAGGATGAAGACGCGGGGGAAGGGGCAGAAAAAGAAAGCCTAAAAGCGGAGATTCTACCTCGGGAACTTGGAAGGGGGCAAGGGGAAGAAGGGGGGGAAGTAAGATTCCATCGCGGAGGAAAGTGGTGGCGGTGAGTGGGAAAAGGAGGGCTTAGGGGAGGGGAAAGGGACCGTCCGGTCTACAGGGGGGGTCTAACGAGAAAGGAAATTTTCAGGGGATCGCGAGTTCCGAGAAGAGAGCGCGCGAAGAGGAAGGGAACGGACGGACAAACTGAGTCTCATATCTCTAATAAAGGGGAATACGTAGAGGGGGGGTCGAGGCGCGCGAGAAAATCAGCGAAACCGAGGAGTAAGAGAAATTTTGGGAGTGTCAAGAAAAGGAATGCGGTTCCGGGGGAAAAGAATCGTATACATCAAAAAAAAGCATCATTGGAAAAGTTTTATAAAGTCTAAAAAAAAGAGCCGACGGAAGTGTAGCTGGTCAGAGGGGCGTTGGAGGCAACTAAAGTCATAAGGCAGGGGTTCAGTTCGGGGGCAGAGTAAAGAAAAAAAGGGGAATAAGAGGTCCATGATCGCAACAGATCGCCGAGCGTCCGACACAAAAGGCGAGGGAAGCAGAGTAAAGGTAGGGAAAGGAGTCGGTATTCGAGAGGGAAGCAGTTTTTCGACGGGCAGTACGCACAGAATAAATCCAGTGGAGGAGAGAGGCGGGGTGATGGGGGGGTAAAAAGGCTACAAGTTAGGGGGAGATTGTTAACAAGGGGGGGTCCTTAATGGTGCGGCTGAGCAAAAAGTTCACGTCGAGTTCAAATGCGCACCAAAAAGGGGGTACCCATAGAAAAAGTGAAAGCGTTGGAAAGAGAAGCTGCCCGACTATAGGAAGTGAGAACGAAAGCCGGTTTCCCGTACGCGATGAGTGGGACCTGAGAAAAAAGAGGGGAGAATGAATTCAAATTGGGGAACTTCCCAGGACGACAAGAGTAGGCGTCAATCCATGATGAAAATCGAATTAACATCGAACTCTCAGGAGGCGGAGCATGGGCAAAAAGGGGTAAACCGAGTCCACAGGTCGAGGGTCAGGAGAGTCACGCGGGGATGTACTAAGAGTTCACACTTGAAAAAAAAGGGTCTCTGGAGAGGGGAGAGGCCGAAACGCAGGGGGACGCTTAGCAGATGAATGGCAGGAGACTCGGCAACCAACGCTCTTGCGAGGAAAAACAAGGGGGGGTAGAAGCGAGGAAAAAGGATTAATTCGACAGGGTATTATGGAAAGCCTGAGGGGGTTTCTTTAAGGAATGACAGTGCCGGGCCCCGATTCCCTCAGTTGAAGGTTAAGAAAGAGGCAAGCTGCCTTTATCTACACGGCATGGAGGCCAGTAGAAATCAGTAATCTGCCCCATCTCCTCTTATTCGCCAGAGGGCCAGGGTCTTTTTACTTTCCCAGGAGGATTTGAAATCCTAGGAGAGGGGGGACTCAACCGCTCATCAGATGGATCCTCCCAACAGTCTACACTTAACCGAAAAGGATCTCTCTAGAGACCGTGCCGACGGTAATTCGGATTGCGAAAAATCCTATAAACGTCTACGTTCTGGGAAGCACCGCCAGAAGAGAGTAAGGCTAAAGCGGAGAGCCTTAACCAAAGATGGGAAAATGGATAGACTGATGGAATGTTTATAATTCTCTCTAAGGGGGTCTCCAAAGGCAGTTATTTTCGGAGGAAAAGGGGATGCTTTATCACACAGACGGAAAGAGACAGGCAACTTCAAAAGCGGTGGGATCGGACACAGGGGCCGCGGAGTGGGGGCAGTTGGGGGGCTTCCGCAGGCCTGTTAGAGAGCAGCTTTGGACGAGTGAGAAAAAACAAACGGGGGGGGTGGGATAAAGCGGCGGGTGGGCTCTGCA
>Ga0179591_1143995_pt1 | contig 13333 bp, 11 predicted proteins | sample CZOMad2_1_08_16f_FD_182891 | JGI IMG/M metagenome (GOLD analysis project Ga0179591, IMG submission 182891) | Vadose zone soil fungal communities from Angelo Coast Range Reserve, California, USA - CZOMad2_1_08_16fungal (PacBio error correction) | ecosystem: Environmental > Terrestrial > Soil >...
AAAAAACTCTCATAAAGGCAGGAAAACAGACAAAATATACCGATCACGTGGCTGGCAATTTGACGAAAAAAAAAAGAGGTGAAAATAAAGTCGGCACGGACAGCCAGAAATCTGGCACTCTTCTGAACTCGCCTTAAGGAAAGTAATAAAAAGAATGACGATTTGGGGTCGAAGAAAGAAAGCCAAAAAAAGCGATCGAGGGGTAACCGATGAAAAACGTTGAACTTGCAAAAAAGAGGATAGTTCGAGAAATAGCCAAAAAAAAAGAAAAGAGGTACCGGAATTAGAAAAATTAAAAAATACGCATGAATAAATCCAAATAAAAACGAGGGATAATCAATTAAACTGGAAATATAGCAGTAATGAACTTAAGAGAACTGTATCTACTACCCCTCCACTACGGCGTCTCGCATAAAAAAAAAACCTGGGGTGAAATACATCACTCGCCCCACCTAGAGAACGGGAATGCGCGGGACGGTGTGTCGGGGTAAAAAAAAGCCGAGTATAGAGATTTATATACAAAATAACCGTGGTACGTCCGCCCCCAAAGCCCTATCAGGGAATCAGAGACACAGAGCACGAAACAGAAAGCAAGTATCAAGGGGAAGACTGTACAAAAGAACGCCCGAACGTTGCTCTCGAAACAGCGCGCGAGGGGGGCTCGCTGGGGCGATATAAAGGGGAGAGGGGCGACAAAAATAAGAAAAAGAAAAAAAGACAAAAAATGGATAAAAAACACAGGAAAAAGAAGTTGCCGTGGATCAAAAACGGAGAAAAACTTCTAAGAAGATCTGTACATAGGAGAACACAAATAAAAGAGGGAGGAAAAAGCCGCGACAGGAGAGGTGAAAAAATGCCTCCGACCTTCGTCCCTGTCGTAGGAGGAGGTGCGAAAGTAAATAGAGAAAGACATCAAGCAAACGAAAGGGGTAATGGTGGATACCAAAAGTCGCTGGGAAGATGCGAACACCCCGGGCATAAGAGGGAGGGCCAAAAAAAAAAAAAACGAAGCAAAAAAAAAAAAAAAAAAAAATAGAGGGGCCGGCCGAGGTGGGGGGCCGGGGGAGCAAAGAAGAAAAAGCAAGGAAAAAAAACCCAGATGGAGATAAACTCAATCCTCAAAAAAAAAAAAAAAAAAACCGCATGTCCAGCGGGGGAAGGAAAAGGCGAAAAAAGAACAGGTAGGGACCGCCGAACATGGGAACGGAGAACGGCCGTTGGTTGGGCGGGTCGCCGCGATCGGTTCGAAGCTGCATGCAGAAAAAGAAAAAAAAAAAGAGAAAGACGGTAGATTTGGAACGAGAGACGAAAACAGGACAGCCGATGCAATGGAACGTCTGTCTCAGCAAAGCGAGGCAAAAAACGGGAAAAATGGAAAACAAAAAAAAAAAAGATGGAAAAAAAAACCTTTCTAACAAAAAAAAATTAGCATTGAGAAGCGTAAGACAAAGTCCATACAAATAAATAATAAATATGATATTCTCTTCTCTTTTGTCCCTATTGTCGGAAGGCGCGGGGGGATAAGGGACAAACCGAAGTGAATGTAAAAAAAGAAAGAAATATAATGACTTCCCCTAAAAAAGGACAGGGAGTCGGGGACCTAAAACAATGGCAAAAGACGAGGCAAAATAGACTGTTCAAGAACCCTCATGGAGGAGGCGTGATCGATAGGAGTGCAAAAAGAGAAATGGTCCCAAGCAGGGAACCTGCAATAAAAAAAAAAGAATGTGGTAAAAGACTGCCGGGGTAACGTCGACTCTACTTGTCCCGAGATGAGAGCTCGTCACAGAAGAGTAAAACCCTGAAAAAAAGGAAAGAAAGATATCTATTATCTTAACACAGAGAGGAAATACTCCGGACTAACAGTACGCAATTGACACAAAAAGAAAAATAATAAAATGATGGGTCAACAGCATCGCAAAGGAAGTCCAATGTGTAACTCCGGCAAAAATAAAGCTCACATGTCGCTCGCGGGCTTTTCAGAAGGCTGGAGACGATTCATCAATTCCCCAAGGAACTTTTTCGTACAAGACGACTTACTAAGAGACAAAGAGTGGAGTACGCTGGGAATTAAAAAGGTGTCTGAAAAAAAATAAACCTAAAATACAAAAAAAATCATGAAAAAAACGCCTAAGGTCGGTCTGTAGTCAACGATCACCCAAGGAAAAACCACATGACCGTAGATTCCATCAAACAACGAGATAGAGGGGAGTATCAAGAGACCGCCTAAAAATTTTACTCCAGGCGACGAAGAAGCGGAACATACAATAAAATAGAGAAGGAATGCGAAGACTGGATCATTCTACGGCTCTGACAAAAGAGGAAACTGATGCGGAAAATCGCAAATCCATGGATACAACGCCTCCAACAACATCTCGGAAAAAAAGCGGCTACTTGACCAAAAAAAAATAGGGGGGGTCAATGTCGAAGGAGCTAATTGTGAAAGTGCTGGAGCAAACCCACCAGCTCTATACTAACGAAATGATAATCGGCGGGTCGTCTCGTAAAAAAGTCGAAAATTAAAGGAAAGAAAGGAACAGGAGAGGGGGATTCCACGGTTTAGAATCGCTGAAGGCTGTCTTGTGACGCGCGGGGACTCAGGGAGACTGCAGCACCGTCATGGGTACCTTAAGAGAGGATATGAAAGTCAAAAATCGAAGAGAACATATCTGCGGTGTATTCAACCGAATATCGTGGATGGAACTGCACACGGTTCAGGGGGGGACATGATCGCGTAAGAGAAGAAGCGAAGGGAAGAAGGGAGAAAGCTTTGAATCAGAAGCAGATACCGCATATCTTTGATGTCTCGTGACGAAGTCCCGTTCGGCGCTTCACCCTTATGACAATAAAGGGTTGATAAAAGAAAATAGGTCTCAAAACAGGAACAAAGTAAAAAACGAGGCAAATTGACGGACGCATGCTCAGGGTACAAAAAAAACAAAATGGGGACACGGGAGACGGTCAGAGGGAAAAAAATATTAACTATGTCATATCGCGGATAAGCACCCATTATCAATCACGTAAAAAAAAGGGGCAAAGAAAAAGATACGCAAATCATCCGGGCGTTACATCATAAAACAACCGGCACAACTTCTTGGACTCAAATAGAAGATCCTTAAGAGAGCAAGAACGTCGACGATGAGCAAAGAAAAAAGAAAACAAATAAAAAGGAAATTCGGAAAAACCATCTTTCAAGTCCCGGTACCATGTTCGAGAAGATGAGGAAAATAGAAGAGGGGAAGAAAAAGAACGCAAATAAAGCGTACTATACTCTCAGCAGTTGACTAGTGAGACATCCGTGGATGAGGGAAAGCAAGGGATGACGAAAAAAAAAAAGAGCGCGGGAAATAGTTCAAGCCGCAACGCGGTAAAAAAATATAAATGATTGCAGGTCTCGACGACCCAAGCATAAAAAAAGAGGTCACCAGGAGGAAGGAGAATAAAAAAAAAAAAGGAAATTCGTTCAACAATGATAACTTGCTACGAAAAAAAAAGGGAGATCACGATCAACGCAAGAAAGACGGAGGCGAACTCACAGGGCAAAAAATAACTGCTTGAAAGTTCAGACCGCTTCGGGAAACACGGCTATAGCTTACGGAAGGGCAGCAAGAAAGAAGACTGCAGACAACGCTCATCGTCGGCAATCAGTCAACAAAACAAGACTTCATAAAGACAGTACGTCCTTCGGAGCAATGAGGGTCGCAGGAAAGGGGATGAAAAAACCGGGCGCGAAAGGGTGACGGGAACAAGAGCGGAGGAGATAGAGGTAAATCACATAGATTCGGAAAAAGGTGGTCAGAAATAGATCGCCAAGAGGAAAAACGGGTGAAAAGCAATAAAGAGCTTGAGGTAATGGCGAAAACAGCGGAGTGCGAGAAGGGGGAGATTGGGCGCTCAACGGACGGACCAAAAAGGAAGAGACAGACAACGTTTGATCATCCAGCCATGGGGGTCTACACACCTCAGGCGTGGGGGGCGCCTAAGAGGCCACATCAGGCGTCCGCAGACTGAAAATAGACAAACGAACTAAAGGGTCAGGCCAAAAAGAAAGGAGACACCTAGGGAAAGGGAAGAGCGAGACGAATACAAGAAAAAGCCAGTAGGCCGATCCCGACAATAACAAAAAAGCTAGCCGGCCACGACGTGGTTCAAGAGAGAAGTGAGGGGAGGGAAAGAGAAAAACGCAAAAGAAAAACAAATTAGCTGCAAAAGAAACAATACGTGATCGGACGCGGACAAAGGACGAAGGAAGGAAAGGGAAATGCAATAATCAAAAAGTCGGTTACGATTAAGAAAACGCTGACCTGGCAATGAAAAAATTCACTGAACAATGAGAAAAAAAGAATGACGAAACAAAAATACGGCGACCTCCGAGGTCCATCATAGAAGTCGAAATAAGCACGAGCAAAAAGAAAAAAAAGAACAGAGGCAAAAACGAAAAAAAAAAAAATAAACAATCAGAATAGAGGGGACAAAAAAAAAGAGGTGGCCGCGAATGCTCCGTAATAAAGGGCAACCGGTAAAAAACGATACAGAAAGCACATACACATGCAAAAAAAAAAATAGTCGGATGGATAAAATGGTCGTCTAGAATCAAGATAGTCAAAAAAGAGATTTGTAAGTTAGTACCGCAACGCACATAGAAGGCCGCATAACAAAAAAACAAAAAGTATGATTAACAAAAGAATCTCGACCATTTGCGCTGGGTGAAATCAAAGATAAGAGGTTCAGCGGATATCGAGACAAAGAACCAAATCGAATAACAACGCAGGCCCGACCGTTGTTATCTAGAAACAGAAGAAAGGTACGGGGTAGACTGCGAAGCAAAAAAGGAGCTGCCAGGAGAGCTTAAAATGAGAAGACGCGAAACGACCAAATGCACCAAGAAAAAAACAAAAGGAAGCAGACGGGAATCCGCCTTCGAAAATGAAGAGAGCGGAAACACGAAGAAACCAAGAAGAGACGGTCTTCAATAAAAAGCTAAAATAAGAAAAGAGGGGCCATGAACGAGGCAAATCCATCCAAGGAACGCTCATACTGCTAATATAGACGAGATAAGACAGAGGTGTTCAGGTGAAACGACCGTTCCCCGAATACGGTCCGCGGAAGAAAATAAAAGTAAAAAAGACGCAAATGGCAAAAGTTGTGGTTCGTAACTACGGGACGAATTCGAGGGGTTCAGAAAGGCGAAAGAAGTTGTGCAGAAACACAGATAATACAAAATCAAAAGAAAGGCACTGTAGTCTTACTTTCACTATCGGGGGATAGAGAGGAACACTTCGTAGAAAGTCGTCCTTTTTGAGAATGGAAATCAGCTGAAAGTGAATCGACAAAGTTCGACAGTCCCCTTCTGAAATGCGAGAAAAAGACGCAGTTGCGGAACGCAATAGGAGAAGCAGGCAAAAAGTGGCCTGCACTCGAGACTAGGTGCGATGTTGGGGGATTCGTAAAGGAGACGGTGAGTGACCAAAAAGGGCGGACCAAAGAACAACCAGGTGGGGAAACGCCAATAAATTAATTGAGAACTATTTATACAGGGGACAGGAGATCGGAGAAAAAACGAGAAGACGCGTGGGAGACGCTGTCAATCCTGAAAAAAAAAAAAGAGACGACCTCCTACCTTAGGTGTAGATCTACTGAGGAGCAAGCACGACCAAAAGCGGTGTAAGCGAAGCTCAAGCGGTTGTCGAATAGTCATGTGCGGGAACGAGGCGGTTTCTTAATTGACGGAAAAAGACAATGACAAAGGTTGAAAACCGTAACTGACGACTGAACTCAGAACCCGAATCGGGAAAAGACGCGATAAGGATAGGGGGAACACGATGATACAAGAATGTGAAAGAAGAAGATAAAGTGGTCTAAAAGGTCTTAGTAGTGGATAGCAAAGGGGTTCTAATCGCCAGGACAGGGGCAAAAGAGAAAGGCGGAAAGAGCCAGCGTCAGGGTATGAAGCAAAGAAGATAATAGGAAGAAATCATGCCACAGGATTTCGGACGACGCGGTGTGATTGAAAGACACCGGACTGCTGGAGGCCGCATAAAGAAGCAGTTGCAGAGGAGAGCAGAGACACAACAAACACAAAGGAACAACACTGGGACTCAACATTTAGGGCTGGGTAGTTTCCCTCGCCTACTTGGCGTGACAAGGGAACGAGGCGCGAAAATCAGGGCGACAGAAAGAGTGAAAGAAGAAAAATACAAATAAGTCATGGAACAGTACAGGGGAACACTAAAAGAGAAAGAAGGTTTACAACTTAAGACCTGACCGGTCGGTATCGGGACGTGAAATAAAAAAGACTAGTTCTAGATACCTACCGAAGATAAAAGGGTCAAGAGTCAAAAGCGCACCGAGCTAGGATACAGACACGGATAAAAAAAAACTGTGGCGATCCGGAGAGGGGCATAGAAGCGTTGGGCACAGCTCGACTCTGAAAGCGGGCATGAAGGTTGCACAAGAAGACCGGCCACGGGGGGAAAACAGTAGAGAACCCGTCACTGAAAAGCTCAGCTCAAAGGACAATGATCAAAACGCTTGGGAGGGCGTTAGAGGAAAACGAAATATGGGAGAAAAAAAAAAAACAAAAAGCGAAGGAAGAGGGGGAGGATGGCAACCTCGTTCTATCGAAAGGAAGCAAAAGAAGCGGGGACTTTAAGGTCGGCGGTAAGGAGGTATAGGAAAAAGAACCGGAATAAACAAACAAAAAAAAAAAAAAAAAACAGGCTGGAAAAACTAAGGGGTCTGGTGAGAACCGACACTTCTCATACTGTCATGGAGGCGAGGGAAGAATGCGAAAAACAAGAAGAAAAAGAAAAAGGAGGTGGAAGGGCAGGGGAACTTCACTTAGTCCATAGATAACAAACCACAAAAATAAGGAAAAGAATTAAAAGCAGAACAAGACCAGGGGAAAGGGACGAACGGGGAAAATGGCGTATAAGCTACTAAAGAGGCGTGGCCATGCGAGAAATTCTGGGCACAAACTCAAGGTCACGAGAAACAGGGGCTAATGAAAAAAAAAGAAATAAAGAAGGGGAACTCTAAACTATTTCTCTGATCGTTTCCTTACAGAACATCTGATAGGCAGAAGAGAGGGAAGGTAGAGAAGAAAAATCGAGGGAAGAACAAGAAAAGTAAAAAATCTACGCACGCAAAATAACACTGCGATGGAGAAAACCCTCCAAGGGGCAGAGCAACACTGGCAGAGGAAAAAAAAGAAAAAAATACACAATTACCTTAAAATGAATAAAAGGTATGAATACCATACCTGACTCGCGCTCTCCTTAGACTAGAGGGAGGGTTCGACCGGGAACGGAACCGTCGATGGGGCAATAGAAAAAGAGGGTCAACTAACTTATCCTGTTTTGGTCTCAGTGCAAATAGCGGAGAGGTCGGGCGCGCAAGTCGACTTCTTGGAAACCAAGGGGGGGGGGGGAAAAGCGTGAGAGACGGACAGATGAGGGGTAAGTACATCATGATGGAAGTAGGGGGGCGTAAACCGCGTCGCGAAAAGCAAGTCGAACAAGAGCCTTGATGGACTGACCGAGATTAAAAAAAAAACACCGGTAGGAGAGCGTGTAGGGTTCTTTTCGCGAGGATGTGCACTATAAAATGGACCGACAAAAAGGCAGGGTGCCGATTGTGGGTTTCCGAACAGAAAAAAAAGAATATAAAAGCAAAAGGGGATTTGCGGGCTCTTAACGGAACAAAAATAAGCTCAGATAAGCTATGAGACGAGGGCGGGACGGAAGAAGACGAACAGGTGGGAGATAGCTAGGCCTGGGATACAATGGACAAAATTTCGAACTTCAAGAACACTGTCGCTTAAGATGCGTATCTGATCGAATCGCGGCTGCAGGAAGAAAACGGCTAAACATAGGGGGAAAAAAGAATGTACGAACAAGCAAAGGAAAAAAGAAAAAAAAGGCAATTTCTGTAGCTCAATAACAGCCCGATAGGGGCGGCGTATAGAGAACGAAAAAAAGCAATAGGCTCAGAGGGGAAAATAAGAACGATTGAAGGGAGTAACTCCGGTGAAGCGAATTCTACTTGGAACGCTCTTAGAAGAATAATAAAATAGAAAAAAAAAGAAGTGATGGAAGAGAGAAAGAAGTCAACAAAGTTCGACCAGGAATGTTCGGAAGCTCCATTCGAATCAGGAGGCACTCAGAAGAAAGAAACAAAAAAGGCATTAGCTCTCGTATTCACGGGTCAAGTTCACTTCTTGCTCGCGTCGCGTCAAAAAGAGGACGGGAGAAAGGGTTATGGCATGACCAAAGGCGTCACATAGAGGGGGGGGTGTATACAAAAAAAAGGTGATGGCAGAGTCGAAGCGCAGCGGGGCTAGAGCGATTGCGGACCTCGCCGCCAAAAGAGCACAAAAGAAAGAACAGAAGGGAATAATCAAAGGGAAGAAAAATCTCACAGTCACGCACGTTGAAGGATCCCAAAATGAACCGAGTCCAACGTAGCGTAAAGATAAAAAGGGTACAGTCATAACGAGAGAGATACTAGTTTTCCAAGATCTCCGTTGGAAGCATGAACGCACATTCGGGGGGTACCGCGACGGACTGTAGCCAATAGAATAGGAGGAAGCAGAAAGAAGTAAAGGGGTATAAGAGTTCTCCGGGCTTCTAGTGAGTGCTGAAGGACAATTAACAAATCAGAAGAAAATTGGAGATTATAGTAAGAAGAGATCAGAACGCAAAAAATGGAAGAGGTGATTCACTTGTGTACGCCAAATAGAAGGCCTTGATAGCGGAGGAGGAAGCATTGGTTGAGCCGAAATGCCTAACGGAGTGAAACAATAGAGGGACAAGCATGTTTGAAAAGCTAATTTGGGTCTGAGCGGGCCCTGGCCTGACCGTAGACGATCTTTGGTTGATGCGGTCAAAAGAGCTAGAGGCAGGCAAGGAAAAGGAAGGAAGCGCCAAATAGGCTTGAACTAAACATAAATCAACGCAAAGGTATGCGCTTCTGCTCGCAAAAAAAAAAAAAAAAAAAAAAAAAAGCACCGGAAGGAAGAGCTAGTCGTTCTACCTCTTTAGAGAGTTCCATAACCAACGAAAGGAAATTTATCTGAGAAGGGAAAAGTAAAAAGGGAAGTGGTCGGAAATCTGTAAATCCTTTGAAAAACAGGAGTGACAGTATGCTCGACCATTCATTGCTGTAAAACGTTTTAAAAAAAGTTGTATTAATGGGGGATACAATAGACACAAGAAAAAGCCAAACAGTATACTATTGATCTCTCGATGCTCTCGAGCAAGAGGGGAGTACTCACGAGTAGCATCAAATAGTACAATGGAATAAGAAACACGGAAATGCTAACGGAAAGGTACCTTCTTTTAAATATTGAAGTCGCAACCTCTTCCTGAACTATGATCATCAAACCTCGAAGTGGCAGGTGCAAAGACAGAAACGAAAAAGAGAAGATACACAAAAAAAAGAAACACCGTGAACGTCCTCCGAAGGAAGAGCCGGGAGTGATGGACAGGATAATTTGCCGATCAACAAGACAAAAGGGAAGAAATGAGAAGGAAAACATAATCGGCGGGGAAAACAAAGAAGAAAGGTAGAGAAGAAGTAACGGAAAAAGAGCCGTTAAACGCTGAATTCCCGACGTCGTGCCAGGGGGAATTAATACCAGTCAATGAAATGATTCCATCGAACCAAAGGGGGAAAAAAGGGGCGACAGACATACTGTGCAGAAAAAGAAAAAAAGGGAAAAGAAGAAAAAGAAACTACGAATGCACGTAGATGCGGGGGAGGAACCAGTCTCAGGACTATCTTCGGGACACACGCTGAATCAACTTCGAGATCCCGGTAAAGAAGGGGCCGCAAAGGCGAGGGGAAAGGGGGAAGGAAAATCGTCCGTTCATGCCAGCGCTCGGGAGTAGCAGGAGACGTAAAAGCGAAGTGGACCTGTGAAAAAAACACCCTACTAATAAATACATCAACACAACTGGAATGTGATAGAGGGATCTTCAAGAAGGGGGGCGACCTCGTCAAGTCGTGAAGAATTATAAGGGGCCAAGAAAGAAGAGGGGCAAAAAAAAAAATAAATAACAGGACTTTAGACCGAGAACAAGGCGTCTAATTACCGAGAAGCGCGGTGCATTAACATGCCTCGGGGGGCCCATCAAAGTCCTGGGAGGATAATAAGCAAATCACAGGAGAAAGTAATAGGATGAGGAAAAAGAAATTCTAAAACAAAGGTAACCGGTACGGTAGGAGTGGAGCATGAACATAACGAGATGAGTCTAGGGGGTAGAAAAGAGCAGGGAGGAATCAAGGGGGTCATGTTCGAGCTTTTATGCCAGATGGTAGGGGCCGACGTCAAAATCAAAGATAGAAACCAATAAAACAAAAGGAAAGGAGAAAATGGTGAAGCTGCCAAAGGTTTCATCGCAGCACAAAGAGGCCTGAAAAAACGACGATTGATCGAACAAGGTAAAGATGAGTCGACCTGAAAAAAGGTAGAGGTGAGGGATTGAAGAGGGCATAGTGCCCGCTCTTAAAGGCAAATTCCAAAATAACTTCCGTTTAGAGCCGTATTGGCTAATGGGGCCTCGAGAGAGAATGCATGGAGGAAGATGTAGACCCAATGGTTATCCTCCGAGCATAACGAGTGAGCTCTTCGCCGGGGTGCATCCTGACCACGGCACTTCCGCGGAGAAACGAGCCTTCCGGCTACTCGGGAAAGTCGAACGGGAAGAAGAGGTCGGAAACAAGAGAAAAGATGGGAAGGGACGTGTGGGTTTGTCTTCAAAGAAGGAACTCAGAGCTAAAATCTGATAGAAGAAAGCATCCTGTTCTCAGTTGGCAAAGGGGATCATAGGGAAAAGTGGGACCAAAAATTCCTAGCCTAGCATGAGGGGGTGAACTCCAAAACACCGTACGGTCAGCCCTGCGTAGCCCAGCTACTCCACGGTGTAACCGAGGGAAGAGGAAAACGACGTAGGAGGAAAAATGCGAGGAGAAATAGGAAGATGAAAAACTCTCTAGGTCTCCAGACTGATCGTCCTGGCTTCTTAAAGCCGGGAAAAAAGTGGACAACGAGAGAGGCTAGAAGGAAGAAAAGATGAGAAACGAGCATCAGGGAGAAATAGGGTGCCCAACAAAGGAGTACGGCCGAGGGCAGGAGTTCTCGTCAACTAGGAGCGTCAGTGGCTTCACAGGATTGAGGGTAGACGGAGGATTTATAGAGGGACTGCTCAACGGAAGGTGGACGTGGATTAAGTCGCCAAGAGTCGGAACGGAGCGACTTGCCAAAGGCATTGCAGCTGTTGAGGTGCGAGGATAGAGTATGCAAGGAACTGGGGGGTGTCCGCACCGTAGAACGCCGCCATGTGTGGGCTCAACACGGAGTGGATATCCTTAAATCCAGAGGTCTAAAGCACAGAGGGGAACGAAGAAGGAAGAGAGACGGTAGGACGGACGCTTGAACGATAACTCGCTCGGCCAGCGAACACTGTCATTTCGGCCGATATGTAACAACCGGACTAAGTTCATACGGGAGGGACGGACGAAGAAAAAAGGGAAACGACGTGAGCGCAGGCGGTCGCTCGACGAGTCCAAGGAGAGTCTCATAGCTTCTCCAGGCGCTCGGGGGCACTAGAGAAACCGGGGGGAGGGAACATGACACCTGGGGAAAGAAGAATGAAGGACGGAAGGGAGGTGGCTGAAGATGACGCCTGAAGGAGGAAATCTTTCATGTTCTTGCGGGACCTTACATCGTAATTAGAAGAAAACAACATCCTATGAATGGAACGTGTCCGGAAAAGGAAGAATAGAGGTGGCGGGAAAAAGGACTCCACTGTAAGCCTGACCTCGATTTTCTGGGGGACAAAAAAAGGGGCGCATTCGATTCAAGACAAAGAACTCTTCCCACACAAATTAGGAAGTCTCCGCAGCGGCCAGACTAGGAGAATCCTGTCGAGGTTTGCCTCACGAACAATTTAAACCAGAAAAGAAACTCTTGGTCTCTCACAAGAAAGAGAAAAGAGAAGGGGGGGACCGACTGTCAGGAGGGTTAGAGGATAGGCAAGCAGAAGCGCCGAAGGGAGGACGACCGTCCGCACACGCTGGTGTATCTCTGTGCAGCGAAAAAAAAGACTTTTCTACTATTCGCAAATATCAGGGGATACGTCCGCCGCCGGGTTGAACAAATGCGAAGGGGAAATTGGCAGAAAGACTCATTTTGCCAAACCCGTGAGAGGGGGGCATTGACCCAGGACTCTACTAGAGATAAGATCAAGGCAAAAACGCGGATCCGGGCTAAAATCATCGGACTTCTGGAAGGATCTCTCTTGAAAAAGAAACTTACTACATAGATGGAATCACGGCGATAAGAACAGAAAGTGAGGGAGGGGAAGCGGGGAAAAAAAAGACATGTCAAAAGCTTCCTCGGCAAAGTGCATATACCTTCTTGGCAATCTCATGCGCGGCTCAGGGAAAAGGTCTTCTCAGCAGGGGGGGAGCAGGGACGTAAAAAACTACTCGATGTTCGGGGGAACCTCGATGGAGTCAGAAGTAAAACTGCTCGGAGACATCGTCCTTTCGCACGGACAGTTACGGTCTATCGGTTTCGAAGAACAGGCGGCGAGGGGCTCCATACAGGAATAATGAGGAACAGGCTAGCGACGAAAAGGCACCTTTAGAACAGGGGCCTGATGTTGGGGAATATTGGGGTTGTTATGATCGTACGGCGAAATGTCCTTCCAGGCGGCCCTAAAACAAATGTGTCTAGAAAGGGGACAGACGCCAGTGAGCACCTCTTGTGGAAAGTCGGCGTCGGGCAAAAGAAAAACGCGTTCAAGCCTAAAGCTTTTGGGGCCGGGTAGGGAAATCCTGAAAAGACCCGACCGTAAGGGACGGATGGGGTCGATGAGAGCAGATTGCAGCCCTCCATCTACGCCAAACGAGATCGGTTTCCAAAGGAACTAGCAAACTTTGGAGAGCCAAGGAAGGGAGGCATGGGGAGAAAGAGGCGCTGAACGTTCCGAAAAGCGCACAATAGATGGCGGGAGCCTAACTGCGAATAAGAGGGGAGACAGTGAGCATGTTTTCCACGCGTCGTCGGACAGGAGGATCGTAGCTCACCACATGGCAGTGGAATCGTGGGCATCAAAACGGACTTTGAAACCCTGAACATCGATCGTGTATTTAGAAAAACTGTCTCAACGGCCCGAGAAGGAGAAGTCGAAAGTCCGTCACGGCGGTAAGTGACCGCGAAGTCACGGACATAAACCGGCGCACGGATGAGAGATACCGGGAGTTCGTTTCAACAAGCCACAATGAAGGGGGGGATCTGGTAAAAAAAGACTCCGAAGGTCGCTGA
>Ga0179591_1305108_pt1 | contig 13333 bp, 15 predicted proteins | sample CZOMad2_1_08_16f_FD_182891 | JGI IMG/M metagenome (GOLD analysis project Ga0179591, IMG submission 182891) | Vadose zone soil fungal communities from Angelo Coast Range Reserve, California, USA - CZOMad2_1_08_16fungal (PacBio error correction) | ecosystem: Environmental > Terrestrial > Soil >...
TGAGGAGGGTAAGATTCACGAGTCAGAGCGCCTGGAGAGGCTAGTCATTCCTTTACGGAAAAAAACTCTTTGTAGAGGCGAAACGGGTGGCCGACAGCAGCACAAGAAGCCTCCCGCAAGGAAGCACCGACCACCCTCGCAAAAAGGCAGAGCAAATCATACGAAGGGTAAAGAACAACTAGAGAGAATGGGGAGGGACAGATGAGGGAGCATGTTCGTAAGGAAACGTCGGACCAGCTACACTTGCTCGATGACGCGAAGGAGGTTCCCCATCGGTAAAAGGGGGACCCTCCCAGGGACGGAAAAGGCAGGAGAGGGAGAGGACATGCGACCCTCGAGGCTGAAAACTATGCACTCACCGTGAAAAAGAGAGATCCTTCAGGACACGACGACGTGGGCGTCAAGCTGTAGGGACAAAGGAGCGGCGCGGAAAGGAAAGTCTCAATACACGCTGGTTATGGAACTGCAGGGAAGGGGTGGCGCTAAGACCAAAAAAGACTGGCGCTGGGGAAAAAGAAGGGAAACCAAGCAAGAACAATCGAAAGCGGGAGCAAAAAACTGATATCCGACTCCGGACGTCTACGGAGAACAGGGGGATCTGGAATAAAACGGGAGACCTAGCTACAGGGAAGGTGACGAACATTGTCTAAAAAACTAGCAGTTCTCAAAAGTTGATTACGTCTCATTACTCAAAAACCCACGCGGCAAGACTAAAGTAGGGGGGCAAGGAGAGGGTACTGGGGGAGGAAAAGACTACTGCGATCAGAGCCGCCCTGCGTCGAGGGGGGCTGATATCCAAAGGATTATTTAGGCGAGAATGGGGATCTAAAACGACAAAAGCCATCACATCATGGGGCTGTAGCACGGTTGAAACACGCGGGTGTGAAAAGAAAAGATTGAGGGGGAAAAAAACAAGACGCCATCGGGAGGAAAAGGGAAGCCCCGTGACCTGCCACGGACCTTCCGATCCGGCGAGTTGCAAAAGGGAAAAAGCCGCCATCTAAAAAAATAAGACGACTAAAAAAAGGCAAGAGTTCGCGACAGAGGGGCAACAACAAATGCAGAAAGAACATCTCGCTGGACTGCCAAGGCTCCCTTCCAGGGCAGGAGTAACATGCGGGTTTCAAAGGAGCGAAAAAGGGTGAAAGAAAAACGAAGGGGAAAAATGCTGAAGTCGAAGCGCTATCAGAAGCACGAGCAACGTTCTCGAAGCGTCGCGCGGCAAAATAAAAAAGGATGCTGACCACATTACAAAAAGGAATAAGGGGGGGAGGGGTACCGCAAGAGTTCCAGTAGAACTTCTTCAAGAGATACCAAAAGCCATTGAGTCGAGTTGAAAAAGGTAAGGGCAAAAAGAAAGAAAGAAAAGGAGGCATGGGAAAAAACGTAGTGTAGGTCTTCTGGCAGGCCCGCAGTAAAGGAAAAAACGTGATGGCATCTCTGGAAGAGAAACCGTCCCTCGGGGTAAGTGCAAAAATTCTAAAAAAATCATAAAGGGAAACTCTAGACTGTTCCTCAAAGGGAGGCGGCTTCTTCATCAGAGAGGCTGACACATATACCTACCCCAGAGAAGAAGGTTGGGGCAACAAAATGCAACCGGTCAAAAAGAAAGGGAAGAGGCTCCGCCGCAGCTCTCAAAAATTAGGAGGAGGAAGCGTACGCCTCGTCCCAGTCCCGGCCAAGCGAGCGCCAGCACCTCAGTCAAGAGAGAAGCTGTGTGCACGAGCTCGGAGTTCAGGGAGTAAGGAAAAAAGAAAAAGGAACTCCGACGAGTCAGCACCGAAGAACGGTCCTGGGGGGTGTAGGAAGGTTTTCGTCCCGTGGGACAAAAAAGGCAAAGAAGATAAACGAGACCTGAAAAGGAAAGGGAGAAATGGGCCATACGCGGGGAAACATTCCCGGAACCTCAGTTCCATGCAAAAGCGATTCGTGCATTGAGAAAAAAAACCGTCAGCCCAAAGCGCTCTTGGGAACGGAAAAGACGGAAAGGAAAAGAGAGCCTCGCTCAAGAGAGTTCGGGTAGCAAAAAGGAGAACGGCGTTGTCCTGACCAAAGAACACTGGTTGCTCTCCGGAGGGGGAGGAGCGCCTCGACTGACGGATTACTAACACAATAGGAAAAAAGAGAAAAAAATCTACGTGCAAAAACTCGTCCCAGGAAGGGAATCCAATCTAGTCCCTATATCAAAAATCCGCTTCTCGCTCATTAAATGGTCCCTGGAGAGGTGGAGGGGCTTCCCGATGTCTTCGGGGGGTGGCGAGCAGGTTCGATGACTCTTCGGCGCGAAAGGCGGATCAGAGAAATTGCGGGAAAATGAGCCAGGCCCAAAATCGGGAAAAAGGGGGAACAGGACATGGCAGGTTACAAAGCTTCTATCCTTGGCACACGTCCGAAGAATTGCCCAAAAAAAACAAGAGACGGGCTTGCAAAAACTGGGCCAAACCCCGGGCAGCCACCGATAAGATAGGTGAAAAGGAGGAAGCAGGTCGGGAGGGAGACCCGGTGTCGGCTTTGGGCAGGGAGGTTGCCTTCCCAAGCAGGGCGTCGACTGAAAGGGAGGGACGTTGACGAACAGTAAAGGCCCCACGAAGGAATTTCGCGTTCACTTTGGAAATGCGGGACGGAAAAAACGTCTCAGCGTCAATGCTCGGTGGGCGTCCTGCAATGTCAGGGGGAGCAGCCGGGTCGAGGGTCTCATCCTCGTAAACACCCAAAAAGCTTCGGAAAAAAATCGTCGAAGAAGAAGCGGGACACGACGACGGTTTTTGAAAGGAGGGAAGTGCTTGGTGGAAGAATTGGGAAGAGAGCCCTATCAGCCAGCTTATCGGGGGTGGAAAGCGAAGAAAGAGTTTTGGAACACCTTTCTTCGCAAAGCTCTCATCTCAAAGCAGGAAATGCTTAATAAAGAGGGCGACTCCTGAAGGCAGAAAGAAAACTATTTGATCGCTGCTCTCGGATTGAGGCCCGTCGTCGTGAAAGTCATCTCGATAGGAAGCCAACGGAGCAATGGAGCTATGCTTCGGGGGGGCATCGTTCCTCAAGAAGGCGGAATCCGAAGCAGGCAGCATAATCAAACCGAATTTCTAGGCATTTCGACGGGCTGAAGTGATAATAAGGAGATCGGAAAAGGAACGGAGGGGCCTAAGGGGGGGGCTTCGATCTAGAGATTGAACTTGCAGGGACAAGGGTACAGAGTTGTCACGAAGGACAAGAAAAGATCCGTGCATCAAGATCGGTCCCAAGAAGGCATCTACGGCGGGAAAGACGGGGTATCAAAAGAGTCGCAACAACCTTTGAGCCAAAGGTAGAGAAAAGCGGGAAAATTCGTTATTAACCTCGGCGGGGACGATGTTTGCTTTTGCAGACTATGGCACCGGGGGGGGTTCGTTCGATACAAAAGGTGATCCAACAAAAAAAAAAAAAGGGGGACCTAAACGTCCTGGAAATCCGCAGAGGAGATACCCGAACAAACGCGGTCGTGAGCTATGGGAAAAAACTCATTGTTTGACACAATTGGGCCTCTATTTAGGCGCGTAGACAGGTCGTGAAAAAAACTGTTGGAAGAAAAAAGAAGAAAAAACGCAGGGCTGGAGACACGGTCCTCCTCGGGGAACTCCTCGTGGCCAGGGGAGCTGACACCAATGCCCTCACAGGGGACCATCCCAAGACTTTCACCGTGAAAAAGACCTGCGCGGGGAGGGCATAAAGAAGAGACTCTGTTCGTAAGGACTCTATAATGGAGAAAATGAGCCGATTAGTGGAAGCATCCTCGGGGAAAAAAATGGGCCAGGATCAACAAGTCGGACAACGGTAGCATAGCAAGGAGAGAATCGTTTGCGCGAAAAATGTCCAAAAAGAGGTGAGAAAAAAGAAAGAGGCTTATAAGCAAAAGAGGCAAGATTTAATACCATCTGGACAGGTCTACGTTATGGAATTTCTCGGGAAGACTGTCAAATTGGCAAAGCAAGGGAACAGGACCGGAGGAAATACTTTTTTTTCAATTTCTTTAGGGTCCTTTAGAAGAGCGAATCCGAAAAAATAGTAAGTGCCGAGGGCTTACCTCAAAGGTAAGTACTTACTGGGCCAAACTGAAGACTCTGGAGTCATCCAGCCTTTTTGGGAAACAGCCCCAGTTTCTGGAAAAACCGACTCAGCTTGACAGTTGAAAAAAAGTGTACAAAAGATGGGAAGGGCAGATCTGACCGTCAGTACCAGTCTCGAAAGTCACTAACGTGAGAGGGGGACGTGGGGGAGAAAAAATCCGCACCAGGAAACAGAGGGGGGAGTTTGTCAAACTGAAAAGCCCAAGAAAAAGCTTTGGAGAAATGAAGAATGAAATCCTAACTACGAATAAAAAAGTCCCCTATAAAAAAGAGGGTACATACCACTATATTGCCGATGAACTAAGGCTAATAACTCAACAAAATGGGGGGGGGCCACCAAATTAAAGAGAAAACAACAGGCGCGTTCACGGTCCGCGAAGGAGTTTCTAGAGATCCTCGAAAAGGACTTGGGACAGGGGGAGCAATCCACCAAGGCCCTTTACAGGGCCGGAAACAGAGAGAGCAAGTCTGGGTACTGGTGCTCCAGGAAAACTTTTGCGGCGTTCTTGGAACCCCCCTATGTTCCTTAGGAAAATCGCCAACAACTCCGGGAAAAGTCCAGGGGTCTCAACACAAAGGTATGTAGGAAAACGAAAGATTTTCAAAAAACTGACAAAATGAAGTATCACCAGAACTATTTTGTCCCTCCCAAACCCTCCCACTAAACAAAAAAGAAAAAAAAAGCGCTCTAGGGGGTTGAGAGAGAGCGTGTTCGATGACTTTGTCGGACTATCCGAGGAAGCGTAGAACGACAACGCAATCGAACCTCGTGAAAAAGAAAAGGGCTCAGGCTTGCAGGGAAGCATGTTGGGCAATTCCGCGTCGCTGTCTCCGCGAAGGCAACTGAAAAATAGGGGGCTGTAAATGAAAGGGGAAGTTGGGTTGTTTCTGTCGAAAGTCGTTCGGGGAAATTCTAAATGCTCAGTCACTACCTCAGGGTAGCCGAGGGGAGAACACTCCCTCCAAAACGATCCTTGAAACGCATTTGTCTACGCAAACGAAGAAGGAGAGGATGGGTAAAGCTCTGAAATCGCAAAAGGGGGCCAACCTTGGCTGAAAGTCGTACGCAAAAGGCCTCGAGAGAGAGGACGGCCACACCCGCGACGTGAGTCTAGTATTACCTAGAGGGTTTTTCCGGCGTGGAAAGTCAAAGATGCGAAGGGAAAAGTTCGAAGGGAAGCCCCCCGCAATTTTGCCACACTCTTCAAAGTCTCCTGGAGGGGGGGCACTTTTTGAAAAGAAGGGGGGGCAAAGCCTTAAAAGGGAAAGAAAAAATCCTGCGCCCAAAACAGAAGTCATCAATTCTTTAAGCGTCGCTAAAGTGAAAAGGGCTGTTAACCTCCGTAGAAAGGACATCCTCCTTTGGCAGAGACAAACCAAAAGTAGATGTTGAAGAAAAAATTTTTCCAGAAAAAAGTGTCGATGGGGAATCCCGAGGATGGCGAACTAACCACCGCAAGACCGGGAGAAAAGATGGGAGTGGGAGACCTCTCGAGTCCTGGCAAGGTACCACTAACTGCACCCTCAATCGCGGGTTGCAACAAAGGGACAGTGGCGGTAGAAAATAGGCGAGTGTGGGGAGGGAAAGACACTGGTCCCAAAAACTTGGCGGAGAGGCGTAACCCCCTTGAGAGGAGTCACCGTCGAAGGAAATCGCAAATGCCTAAACAAAAAACCAAAGAAATCACTCAGATGGTGCACCGCCAAAGAAACAAATTGCCGTGCTCGACGGGGAAGAATGTGTTCGTGCTTCAAAGAAGGGAGGGGTCTTCTAGGTAAAGAAAACCGCAAAAAAGGAACGCTGGTAGAAGGGGGGGAGGGGGGTTTGGGGGGGGGGGGAAAAGAAGCCCAGCTCCGCACTGAATATCGTGCCTCATCTTAAAAAAAGGAGACCTCGCCAAAAATAACCCGAAAGATGGGTTTTCTGTGGGACTTGTGGAATCACGGTCATTGTTTCGAAAGGGGGTGATCCCCGAGTGGGGGTGGAGGGGCTCGAGCAGGAAGGAATCTTCAACGAATAAAGAATTACCGGGAATTGTAATCGTCAATTCGGTCGGCGCACTCAAAACTCTAAAATCGCACGCGATCCAGGGTCCGAAAGACGTATCAGCGAAAGCTGTTCGACCCCAAGCGTGGATGCTCAAAAAAAAAAGAGGGCCAACATATTCTCGAAGAAGGCCCCTGCTCGTGTGGGACTAATCGGGTTCCACGGAAAAGGATGACCCTCCCAGATAGGTGGCCAGCTCACGAGACCAAAGGAAGAACCCTCTCGACTCCGAAAAAGAGAATCTCTATCCCCTAGGGGAAAATAGATCAAACCGAAAAAGATACCAATTCGAGGAATCAGGAAAGATAAAGACGCTCGTTTCGTCCAGAAATCGCTGGGGAAAGGGTCGAAAAAAAAAGAGGGGTCAACTTAAGACAGGGGGAGATTGTCTACAAAAATCTCGTCTGAGCCGAGAACACCACAATATCTGGAAGGAGAACCGAAAGATTGCTAAAAGCTAAGAGTCTGTGTTTCTAGGCTTAAAAAAACCAGAATACCGGGGACAAAAATCCATGAACCTGTCTGCAATTGCTCACGACCTATTCCGCCTCTTCGGGGGGTTGGCAGAGGGGCACAAAATTGCACCAAGAGAAACTAGGTGACTGCTTGTTCCCGAACAGGGAGGGTTCGTCAACAAAAGGCGGACCTCGTTCTAAGAGGTCATTGAAAGTGGGGGGTGATGGGATCAGCAGAGGGATAGGAAAAGTGGCGAAGACGCCCCCTCCCTGCCAAGCCATCACTAGGGGCGGGGCTGGAAAACTGGAGCGAACGACCCTCAAAAAACCCCCCCCCAGCCAAATTGGGATCCCATCGGCGGAACCGAAGGGGAGGCCCTCGCAATCACAGGTTCCTCAAGAGCATGCGCGGTATTCTTTTAACTCCGTGCTTGTAAAGGTCTAAAAACAATCCAGAGGAGGGTTAGAAGATGCTCGAACGCAAAAAACAAGTCTACCACTGTATCCATAGAGAGAAGTGACTCGACGGGGGGAGCAAATACTACCTATTACTTGAGAAGGGAAAACCAGAATTCCATCCGCTTCTAGAGGAATTGACGCGCCAGGGGGAAACTATCTGGACAAGAGTCACGACTGGTCTAAGACAAAAGCGGGATGATCTAGAGAAAACTGGTGCACGGGTAAAGCCTCCGCTAAGTAGGCTTCGGCGAAAGGTCTCGCTATCCTTCGAAAGCATTACTGCAAAGTAAAAGGAAGGTTTTAGGGAGAAAGAGGCCTGACTAGATATATAAAGCTGGTAGGAAAAGGGAGCATGTTTTTTTTTTGCACCAAGAAAGAGTCGCTCCCTAAAACGCATGAAAAACAGTTGGGGGATAGGAGGAAGAAGAAGAAGAGAACGTGATAATCTTTCTCCCACGTACAGCACAAGCTGCGGTCCCTTGTCAAATTGCTTCCGCACGGAGACCTTGGACCCAATGCAAATGCTGATTCAAGGTCATAAGGAATGCAAAGGAGAACGATCCCCCGAGTTAAGTAGGGATGTCCAGTTGTCCTCCAGCGCTATGCTCAAAAAAAAGAATGGCTGATTTTGCTGAGAAGAAAAAGACTATGCTTCAAAAGAAAAGGTCACAACCACAAAGAAGGGGAGGCAAACCTGCGAAAGACATTCGCCAGCAAAGCCGTATTTGCCATAAGCTTTTCCCCACAAAAAAGACTCGTTTATGGAATTAGGATGGAATCAAAAAAAAAAATCCGCCAAGAGAAAGTTGTCCCGACCAGAGAAGAAAGCACCGCACGAAAAAAAGTGTAGAAAGTTGCCGGGGAGGTGAAACAAAACTGGCCCGCCTTTTGAGCTCACTAAAAAGAAATCTTATAGTAATAGGGCGAGTTTGACTTCAAGAACCTCCGTGAGGAAGGGTTTTCCACTGGAAAAGTTTTCTGAGGGGGCCTTCGACGGCGGGTGCCATCGAGGGGAGAGACCATCTCTCGTGAGGAAATCGTCGACAGGAAAGCCTTCTCCCTCCTCAAACGGGGACAACAAAGGGTTCGTGGAAAACCACACCTGTTTGCGAGTTTTACGCAGAAGATCTTTCTCTGGAGATCAAAATTCAACCCGTAAAAACTTTATCTAGGCAGAAAAAAGGCGACGTTCAGGAGAAATAAAAGAAAAGGGGTCGGGCCCTGTCCAGGAAACTACTAAAGCGGCAGAATCAGGTTCCAGAGAGAAAGAGGGAGGGCCTGAGAGTCCAAGCTGCCTCGGTAAGTAGGACAGGGGTTCGCCCAGTGAAGATAATCTCGTAGCCATGAATGTGATCATGGGGGGCTAACGATTATGGGGGAAAAGAAAAAAACGTGTGATAGACAACACACTACTGGGGGTTGACCAAGGAAGTGAGATTCATTGGCAGTTTAGAGGGGAGGAACGAAAGGTACGAGAGGTTTCAGGAGAGGTCAACCAAGAAAGGTGCTTTTGCCTATTCACCACCGCGGGGCATTCTCAAAGACTACCTCTATATAGGGGGGATGTTTCTTCCTTAGAGCCTGGGTGAACACGGCCCTCCTACTCCTCTGGTACATTTATCATCACAGAAAAAAAGAAGTTCGGAAACTAAGAGGGTCCCTTGGGGAAGACGTAACCTTGAAACCATGGCGGAAAAGGATTGCGCGTAAGGGGTCCCTTGCGTACTGCGATGAACAAGGCGCATAGAAAAAGCGGGAAACCTTGAGAAAAAGTCGATGAGTTGGGAATCGACGGAATCCTCGATTCCGAGCACAGCAAAAAAAATCTGGAATCTTAGAAGATGCCGCCTGTCAGAAAAACTAAAGTTTGTCCGGACTCTAACGGACTAGCAAGCGTATAGGGGCGACTCCATATTGGGAAGTGTTCTTTTTTCACCCGGCTAAAAAGTGTTTTGACCTAAGAGAAGAAAAAATCCTGAATCAAAGCAAAAAGAAGTCCACCAAAAAAGAAAGAGGCAAAGTCGCAAAGGGAAAAAGGAGTCCGAAGGGGTGATCCGGTCGTCTGGGGAAAAATTCTTACTCAGAAAAAAGGAAGCAAGAGGGTAAAGGGAGTAGGAAAAAGCCTCTTCCCAGAAGCCTACTTAGGCCTACGAAGAGGAATCACACGACTTCATAAACAGTTCGTGAAGAACTACTTGTATGGGAGGGGACTACCGGACCCGCGGGGAAGTTCGAAGAGAAGCTTCTCGAATCCGGAAGAGAGTGACCCCGGAAAACGAATACTTGAAAAGGGGGGACATCGTTAGCGTACTCTCCAATGAGGCCCCAACCACGAAGGGGAGGGTCGGAAATCAACAGACAAGGGGCGCACAAAAAAAACTGAAGTTTCCGGACGGGGATGGCGAGGAGTTCGCCGCAAAAGGCACCTTAAGAAAGGGCATTTCGCTCAGAGAATAGTTCGCCGAAAATGGCTCCATAAGAGAGTTCGTCTGGAAGACCGACAAACAAGTAAACCGGGTCGAAGGGTCAGAGGGACGAGCACGGGTTGACAAGATCGTTCAAGGCGGCTTACGTTGACAGCAACGCATAACTCGCTTCGGATCACGTGGGTGAAAAATCATTACTCGAAAGAGAAGGACTACGATTGGGAAAGAAAGTCCCGGACACCCCAGACTCCAGAACACGTCACAGTAAAAGAGGAAAGAAGAGCGGGGGTGAAACTACGGCCGTTTCCTCTCTAAAGATAGAGCTCAGGCATCGCAATATAGGGAAGAGATAGGAAGACCGCTCTTGGTTGGGAAGTCCTCTGAAGAGAAAAATAGAAGGGATCCTCCACCGTCGGAAACAACGTAGTTTTAAAAAAAAGGGGGGTCTGCAGGCGAAAAAGTGGGTACGTCTAAAGAAAGGATCTAAAGTGGGATACTGCGAAAAATCGGCTAGGTGATAATCAGAAAGATGGAAAGGAATGAAATACCATCGTTAGGGCCGAGAGGGAATAGTCCGAAAAAAGCGAAACTGGGACCCTTGGGAGCAGATGTGAAAAACTTTGTTTGACGGTGGGAACCAGGGGTAGTTTGTTTGGGGGGGAAACGGAACCAACAACTTCTTAAAAAAAAGAACAAATTCATAAAAGGCAGGTAACTCTCTAGTAAAACTTATAACCCCTGAAAAATAAAAAAGTGGCGGCTTACCCAATACTGACGCAACCCTTTGCCCGGTCGACGAAGTCAGAAGCGGCTCTCAAGAAAAAAATCACGGAAGGTAGACGTGTTTTCAAAACAGAGGGAAAGTTATGGAGGGGCTTGGGCCCTCGCAAAAGATGCTACGCTGTTTCGAGAAATTTAAAACAGTGGGGCATCATTGCCAGGGGCACTACTAAAGAGAAAAAAGCAAACTAAAATCAAAGGAAGATTCACGAAAACGTCGAATTGGCCCAACATGAAAAAAAGGGCACCACACCACAAGGCGAGGAGAAATAGTTTCGCGAGCTGCGCAGAAGACCGAAAAAGGAGAGGGCCAACAAAACTACATAAAAGCGCATTATTGAAGACGATTCTTGTCAGAAAAATTTGCGTAACATGGAAACCAAGGAGCTGAGATCCAAGGATCCACAGTGCACCACAGAGTGTTATCATCGCCATGGGAGAGAACAACAAGCGGAGAGAAAAACAAACGGAAGGGGGGGAGGGATAAGGGCCTAATTTTTTTTAACAAGCCAACTCACCTTGTAGACCGGGGAAAAGAAGAGCTCTCTTACGGGAAAGGGTTTGCTAGGAAAAGGGTGGACAGGTATCAGGTGTAATCTCTTCGACTAAGCAACCACTTAGGGAAAGGTTCAGAGAAACGTCACATGGGGGGTTTTTCACTAAAAATTCCGAGGGATTATTCTCCTCGACAATGTAAGAGGGGGGACTTATTCTGGAGTTGTGTGATCGGCAAGGTGGGTTGACGAGTGGGGCAAATTTGAAAACTGCGCAGAAAACAGCTTCTCCGCTTGTGAAAAACCTTGGGGGAACAAAAAACTTGATTAGGGGAGACCGGTGAAAAAACTCCACGAATACGTCTGACTTATACGAGGCTTCAAAAAACGGAAAAAAAGGGAAACCCTTGCGACTGTCAGTCTCTAAAAAGGGTTCTTGAAGGGTTCTGCAAGGAAACCAAATAGAATGGGTCTCTGCGAGTAAGGAGTACCTGCCTTATTAAGTGTCCGTTTAATGATTGCGCGACAGGTTCCGATGACTTCAAGCCACATCCCAAAATGGTTTTCCAAAAAAACCAAAAATTCCACAAAGTTTTCCCCTCGGAGGGACACGCGGCTACGTACAATGAGTCACTTCTAAAATGTTTTCAGGAGAGGAGTTTCTAGGCTCTTGCAGGTGAGCCTTGGAAAATTTACAGCAAAGGGGACAGAAAAGAAACACAACGGGAAAAAAACCGTTTTGCTAAGGGCCGTGATACCTGTTGCGAAGATAACGAGTATTCGAAGAAAAAACTCCGGGAAAAAAAGTGTCGGAGGTTCAATAAGGAAGAAAAGGAAGTATAGAAGCCGTAGGGAAACCATAAATGACCCACGAGGACGAGTCAAATAAGGAAGTGGAGACCTCAAAGGAGTTCATTGGGCCATCACCTAAAAAACCAACCACGAGGATCCTCCTTCCTTGTCTAGAGAGGTTATTCAAAGACCTAGCCTACATGAATCATACGCGGTTTCTTACGTCCCTAGGAGATGATAAAGAAGCCATATCCCGAAAGGAAGATAAGGGGAAAAAAAGTCAAAAAGGAAGAACTTTGTTCTTTCTTCTTTAAGGGGACTCGGCTGAGTGTCTCCGGGGACAGCTGGAGGACACGCAACGTGGCAGATTTAGGTCTGAAAATGACAGTCTTCCCAACTTACGTGAATCTCTGTTCACAAAGGACAAGCCACTCGGAGAAGGAGGGGGGGCCACACACGGGCAAGTTTTGGCTTTGCAGACAAGAAGCAACTCTTTCATTGTTTCGACAGGGTTGTGAGCCCGCATGGGGGAGGAGAATAAAGAGGTTGAAAAAAAGTAGAACGGATTCTTGCAAAAGAACCCACTATGTCAGCATTCTGCTCACTCACCGTCCTTACTCGAGGGGAAGCAAGAGGAAGAATGAGACACCCCACTACTTGAGACTTTTCGAAGCCACCCTGTTAGGAGCAATCGGTCTTGGAAGGAAGTAGGGAGGAGGTAAAAAGAATATGGATCGAGTCCGCGATCCAGTGCTGAGGGTCGGAAAAAAGCCGAAGGACTAACGACAGCCTCTTCAGCAGGAGAAGAAAGAGACGATCCCCATATTTCGGAAGCTCCGTATTCCATCAAGGTCGACAGGAGTGACTCACTAGAGGATCGATGAAAGAGAGAAAATCGCGGCGCGTGATGGCTCAAAAACGAAAAAGCTGGAATCGCCTATCCACCAGCGAGAATCAGTCAAAAAAAGTACTAGAAAACAAAAGCCATGGGGGGTAGAAAAAAAAATCGCGCAGCTCTTCTAAAAGAGGGAGGTTTTGCGAGAATTATTATACCCGAGGATACAGTCTGAAAACACGCTTGCGGCAAGAGCTCACGAAAAGGACGAAAAGACGCAAGGGGAAGACTTAGTGCTGCAAGTTGACCACCAACTCGAAGTAAAGACGGACGCTGTTTCAAGGAACGTCACACAACGGAAGAAACATGCGGAGCACGCCGCCCTTCGGTCGGAAACATTTGTTTCTGTGGCACAGCGAGGTCAGGAAAATTGGGCCGGACCACGACACCTTCCTATAATGATCTTAGAGAAAGGGGAATCTGGCAGAAACTGACGCTTTTTTACCTAAGAACGATGGGTTTCGGCTGACATTCTCTGGACCACTTAGCCGGTTATCCCCTCCACTAGAAGCCCTATCCGCTAATTCAAAGGGGCATTTTGAAAGGAAAGACTGCGACTCAGGATCGGAACCACCTTATCCAGACCTATTTCTCGAGAAAGAGGGGTTTACACGCAAACAGAAAAAATGAATAGACGAGGGGCGGAGAACGCCTTCCGAAGTCTAACCATCCTCTCTAGAAGCGGGAACAAAGATAGGAATCAAAGGTACTACGAAACGAAGAGACTACTTCCCAATTAATTCAGCTCTGAAGCAAGACCCCAAAAAAAAGGGAAAAGTTACTCAAAGGCTGACAAGTCAAGAGCTCGCGATGGTCGAAACCCATTTTGGAAGGAAAAGCCTTCTAAGGAGACCGCGCTTGGGGGATTCTAGGAAATTTCGA
>Ga0179591_1312171_pt1 | contig 13333 bp, 19 predicted proteins | sample CZOMad2_1_08_16f_FD_182891 | JGI IMG/M metagenome (GOLD analysis project Ga0179591, IMG submission 182891) | Vadose zone soil fungal communities from Angelo Coast Range Reserve, California, USA - CZOMad2_1_08_16fungal (PacBio error correction) | ecosystem: Environmental > Terrestrial > Soil >...
CTTACTGCCCGATGTTTTGGAAAAAAAGGAACCGATGCCGGGCGTTCAAGCCTTAGCAAGAAAAAAAAAACGCTTGCAGGGGGAAATACAAGAGTTCTCAGATCCTGCGGAACCGAAAAAAAAAAATCTATCGTATCAGCTGTGGGGGCAACTAACCTATTAGACCCTAAGCATAAGGAAATCTGGGGGTCTGAAAAGTCGACTACCAATCGAAAAGAAAGAAAAGGAGTGGGGCGCACGACACGTCAAGAAAGATTGCCGGGCTGACCTTAAATACCTCCGGAGGACAAATTTACGAGTCTGAGGGGGCGGTTCAAAACAAGAAGAAACATCGAAGAAGGAGGACGTCAGTGATTTTATAGAGTCTCTGAGGAAAGTCCTTCCGTATTCCTGAAGTCCAACAGAATTCCACAAAAGCAAAAAAATCTAGGGGAAGGAGAGGAATGATCGAAAAGAAGAAATCACCAAAGGATGAAGGAGCCGTTCGATTACTCGAAAGAAAAGAACTGCCATCTCATTAAAAGAATTACAAGTGGGGGGTCACTATGAATAACCTTAGGGGAATGGGATCACCTTCAGAACTCCTTGAAAAGCAATACAGGGAAGGACAAAGAGGAAGCGAGGTGGATACTCCTCTATCTTCAGGAGGTAGCTCTTCACTTAGGAGATGCGCTGCATGGGAGGACAAAACCAAACAGGTCGGAACGGAGGGACTGGGTGGGGGTAATATCTTCACCAGTTCCCGTCTACATCGAGCACCTAAGGGCACGGGAAGCGCAAAAACCAGGAAGCTGTCGTAGAAAAACTAGGCAAGAAATCGAAAAGTCTTTTATCTCCGGGTGTCATCGCTGATACCGGGCCCGCTAGGAGAAAAAGGAAAGGAGACGTCTGGAGGGCCGAGGCATCGGGGAAATTCATTTTCCCTGAAGGCTTGACTTGGAGGAAGGCAGCCGTCTTCCAAGAGGGCTGCATATTGCCAAGGGTCTTCCGAGGAGAAAATGCAAAGAGAAAGAGAACAAAGGATCGGAAGGGAAAGATAAACGCCGAAGGAAAATCTTGTAAGGAAGGCATCCTCTTACTCCACAAACCCGTAATGTGGGGCTCTCGAAAAAAAAAAAAGGAGGATGCGGAAACGACGCCAAACATGACGGTAAAAGGGCGCGGGAAAAATAAGGAAGCGGATTTCCGGAAGCACGCGTTTAAAAAGGATCGTAGGGAAGTAGGAAGACATATGAAGGACTGCAAGCGAAATGACAAAGGGGTCGGGGGGAGACCGAACTTGATCGAGTAAGGGAGAACTATACAATGAATACAGGTCCGAGGTAGGACATGGGAAAGGGGAACTCACTCTGAGATTATTGCCTTCAAGTGCAGATGAGTAGACAGGTCCGGCTCGCGAAAAACTTACTTCAATCTCTAGAGCGACCTGGTCTTCAACACGTTCAAGGTAAGAGGGACCGTTGGTGGCCGCCTTCGGTAAAGAACGCAAGCGGAAAAAAGAAGGTCCTCCGTCAGCCGACCTCTAGGCGCTGAAAACGAAAAAGGCCGCATTCCTTAGAGAAGGGAAGATGTCGAGGCGATCGGCAGGGAAATTCAGGTACACTAATTGTTAGGATCGGCGTGAATCTACCCCGAACCCTCAGGGGGGAAGAGGACGTAACGAAGAAGTCTGATGGACTCTCAGAGACGTCTAAAAAGTCTGATGAGGGTTAAGATAGGGCAATGGGGGGGGTTGTGGGCCGCAAGCACGCAAGATGGTTTGCGATGGGAAAGGCTCCAATCTGGGACTTCTGAAGCAGGGTAAGGACCCTCACGAAAGCCGGTATACCTACCGTCGCCCGCTGGCTGACCCAGGCCCTCTGTCTCCGCAGGGACAGAAAGAATTTCGTAATAAAATGGAGCCCAAAGACTATTTACCGTGGGGGTATTAGAAGACGCTCAGACTGGAGGAGGCGAAACCTTGGGTCCACTTTTCGATGCGGCCGCGATGCGCGAGGAATACTGCGGGAGGGAGAGCGGTCTGCCCAAAACTATAGCCTCGAGGGCGTCGGTTCCGCAAAAGGAGAAGGGGGGGATCTTCGGGAGGAAAGACCGCGGCAAACCTGGAAAAAAGGAAAAGGTGAAGTAGCCAGGAACTCCGGGGAAAAGAGGCTGTGGGTCCCACCTGAGTCTGAAGAGAGAAGGATCTTCACAGGAGATCAGGGAACGCATGGCCCACGGAGAATCAGAGGGAGGGGGATGTCGAGGGGCGAGAAAAAGCTTATTCAAAGGCTGACGACGAAAGAGGACACAAAGGAACGTTGTCGTTTCACGGGGGATTGGGAGAGGGAAAGATGCAGGCACCGAAAAGAAAGGACACCAGAAAGCGGCGCCGGACGCGTCGAAAAAGGATGGGAGGGAAAGAGAAGCGAGGGAAGACCTGCTTTTTCTTCAGGGAGAGCAAACGGGTTCGCTGCAGCATCTTGCCGAGAAAGCCTACTAAAAGGGACACCACTTTCCCAGCGAAAAAAAAGGTAAAACAGGAACGCGCGCGATACCGATCTGAGAAAAAATGAGAAAAAATCCCCTAACCGGCTCGCATTCAATTCCAGTGAAGCCAACTGCGTTCACGGGGGACGAGCCGCGAGTCGCTTCGAAGGTCAGCACGGCGGTGGTTGCACACATGAAATACAAAAGAATCGTGTCAGTTACTTGGTGAAGGGGGCGGGCACGCAAAGTCAGCCGATTGAATACGAGACAGGGACAGATGGCGGAACGAACCATGCGAGTCGGATCAAAAGAAAGAAGCCCTAAAAAAAGAGGAGAAGCCAAAAAGCCGACGATACAGAAAAAATTGTTCTACTCAAAGTCTGCGATTTGAGATACACGCGGGGGGGGGAAGCACGAAACGGGAAATGGAACGGCTTGAACCAATACAACAATCGAGGGAAGGAAAGATAAGTGTAAAGACGAGGGCTACAGCGTCCGGTCCTAAAAATTAGTCGTCGGTGAGGGTATAGGTGCTCAGAGAGAATCATGTAGGCCGAAGGAAAAAACGATCTTGGGGGCAATCACCATCAGAAACCAGGAAGGGGTGTCGTTTCGGAAAGGCATGACTCGACCCGGCCGCATCAGAACGAGAGGGAGCACGTTCACGGCGGAATATAGTGAGCGCCACGTCAAGAAAAGGAGATAGAACCGCTCGGGGTGGGGGGGGAGGTCCTATGACGCTGGTCCTGGATAAAACTCACTCCTCTGCCTTGGAACGCCATGGACGAACAGGTCTCGAAGGGGGAAAGACTAAGGAAGAGGACTTGGGACTCCTCTGAGCGGCTGATAGCTGCACGTAGATTAATATGAAAAGGGAGGGGAGGGGGGGGGGTGCCCCAGAATGTAAACCACAACTTTAGGGGTGTTTAAGATCTTCACCAGGCGTCGACATCAATGCAAGGAGTCTTTCCGAGCGCCGGCAAAAAAAAAAAAGGTGTTTGGAGAGGGAGAGAGAGGTCAGAACGATCTGTCATCTGAGACTCGTGGAAAAATGTCGGGGGAATCTACCGTCCTTGGGTAGCTTCGACTGACGCCGCGGAGGCAAGGATGTTCCCGAACGCTGCTGCTGAAAGGGGGAATCTCAAGTTCCCACAGAGCGAGGGGGGGGGAAGAGTCCGAAAAAAGGAAAGAAAAGAAAAAAAGAAAAAGCGTGTCCTTCGAGAGGTCAGGATATGCCCTCGAATACGCGACTGCTCAGATCTTGTAAGGGAATCCTCAAGATACGTCAGCAAACGTAAAAAATGTGAAAACAAAAGGGAGGGGAAAAAAGATATAAAGAACGGGTTTGCCGACTGATGCGATGACTGAAAGTCGCCTTCGATATCAAGAAGCGGGCAGCCTGCACAGAAGGGAACGAAGCACGCTGAAGGGGGAAGTCGGGAAAAAGCTCAACGCAATATTCACGAATGGGGAAGACGGAAAAGTCATTACGCAATAATCATCGTTCGGGACCAAAAAGAAAAGGAGCGCGGGGAGGGACGGGGAGAAACGATGAGAACAAATGTAGGAAAAGGCGGGCACGATGCAAATCGCGCGCTTCCAACTGAAGAAGATGTCCGGCTCAAAGTGAGGCAGATGGAGGAGGCAGAGAAAAAAGGGTAAGAGAGACAAGGACCTGCGGCAAGAAGGGGAAAGTAAGGAGTAAAAACGTGAAAGGCCTAAGGGGGAAATACCGATGTGGGTTCCATACAGATGGGGGGCAACCCATCCCAACTCATCTTCCACTCAGGAGGCACGCATCCAGCTCAAGATCGAGAAACTAGGGTCGATACCTGGGACTCTGTCCCTTTCGACCAGGCTAATGCTATGTGGATCAGGGGAGCAGAAGGTCGCAAAGGAGGGATACCCCAAAAAAAATGATGGGTGGAATCGTCCTGAGAGAGGGGGGGCAGGAGCGCAAAAGATGAAAGGACATCATCTCGTCGGGAAGGGCATGGGTCGCGAAGAAAGCCGCCACTCCACCAGGATGGTTGCGAGGGGGGGATGGCACACATAGGGGAGAAAGGGAAGGACTTCCGTGAAGGGCCGGAAGAGGAGAAGAGAGAAGTCTACGCGCTTCAACGTCGTTCGTGACGCCGCGGGAATTCGAAGAGGAAAGACTAGTAAGTGGGCGTAAGATAGGGGGGGGGATTTACCTTGGAACCGGCAATTACGTAGGGCCTGGGTAGTGCGTAGGTCCGTGTAAGAGGCTCAAAACGCTCTAACTTGGGCGGTGGTCAGGGGAGGCAAAAGAGGATGCGGGGAAAAGAGGCTTCCGGAGGGTCTCGGTCGTTGAAGCCTGATCCGCTCGGGGGGGCGGGTTCAGCCAGATGTATTAGATCGGCCAAAAAGTCGAAAAAGCCCGCGGCCAATCCCTTAAAAACGATGGGATCCGTGGAACGCCTGGGAACTCGGCATTGGTCACCACCGACGTCAGTCGGGAAAGAGAGAAACCTAGTCACAGCGCACGCATGTGGACGGCAAGGAGGATTCGAAAAAAAGATCTACTATTAATGAGGACGAAAAAAAGGGAAGATAGAAATCTCCTTCTCCTGCCTAGATAGGGCACATGAAAAGGGAGAAGTCTTTGAGAAGGGAGAAGGATGCTGGTCCAGAGGACCGTTGCCGAGGCCGACAAAGAGAAAAAGCTCTCGAAAAAAAAAAGTAGGGAAATAGAAAAAGGGACAAACGACCGCTGCTGCCTTTCGTAAGAGCCGGCAAAGAAAGCATCAGCTTGCCGCGAAAAGACTCTCAAGACCTTGACTACACGGACATCATGTGCACTAGAGAAGCAGATAGAGGAAGCGCAATAAGTCAAGTCGACTCAGGCGGCTCTAATTGAAAAGGGGCAGTCCAACTTCCTTGCGCGAAGTGACGAACGCGGAGAGCGTAGGAATCCCTAGTTGTGGAAAGCAGGTGCAGACGTTCCGGGCTAAGAAGGAAAAATGGAGGAGGGCGGAATGAAGCACGGTTGGTCAAAAAGGATACCTAGTCGCCGAAAGACTGGCGAACCGACGAAAAGATAAACGGATTCATGCAGGGGGGAACTCACCGGGCCAATAAAGCCCAGGGCAGGACCGAAAGGAACTCAGAAAAAAGTTTACCGGAGGGGGGGGGAGTCCTGGGAACGTATTTGAGCGAGGAAAGGTATTGCCTGAAAGGACAGCCCGTCCTTTCCGGCTGACACGGAAGAAAGATCAATTTCTCTCGAGGAAATGCTGAATTTTAAAACGGGTCAAGACCGAAAGAAATAGCTTCGGGGGAAAGGTGAGTATACGGGTTTCTCTTTCGGCCAGGGCATCCGCTGAACTTAATGAAAAAGGAGAGACGAATGGGGTGTGGCCCAGACCCATCAGAAGAGGGGGTGCGGGCAAAAAGAAAAAGAAGTGAAAAAACATGCGGAAAAAGAAGGAATGGGGATGAACCGGGTCCGGCTGAATTGCTTTGAACCTCCCGGATCAGCGCGAGGAGCGAAATGTACTCGCACCGGACAGGGTGTGTGGGCAAAAAAGAGGAATGAGAGAAACCCGGGCCGATCAGAAAAGGTCTCCATTTCCGGAACATGGATCGAAGGCAACAATCGACTACGATTGGTTGAGCGCCTCGAGAGGGAGGGAAGGGCACAGGGAAAAAGGGCGGATGAAATGGGGGAAAAACAGTATGGAAAACACCCTTCCTTGCCAAAGCAGGCCTTAAGTTTTGTGAGAAATCTCCCAAGGGAACAGGAAGGAAAAAAGTCCGCGCGAAAAAGCCCCATGTGGATCTTCTCTCCTACTCTGCAGAACGTGGCCGCGCAGCTGTCGGAGAGGTCTCAACGTTGGGAGTGTCAGGAGGGAAGCAGAAAGAAACAGTCCGAGAGAACGATGTGTAGTAGCTAAACTTTCGAAGGAAGAAGGGGAAAGAAGGGCAGATGGGGGTATGATCGGGGGCTAAGGCGCAAGGAAAAAAACAATCGGGGGGGGGTCAAGAGGTCAGTCTGGCTTCCAAAAAGGGAAACCGAAAAGAACGAGGAAAAGATGGCTTCAGAAATCTTTGATATGCCGGCTTAGCGGTAGAGGGCCCGATCTTGAAAGAAGAGAATTAAAAGAGAGGGGGTGAGATCGGAAGAACTTAGGAGTCGTAAAGAGGGGAGATCCACATGGACGGGTTTGCAGCTTCGGATGCGATTACTGAACTAGGCAGGGTTCTTCTCGTATCCGGGGAGAAAAAAAACACCGAAAAATGGGGGGAACCGTATGACTCGGGGACTGAAATATTCCTCCTGGGAGCGCTCGCGAAAGGGGGCCGAAAGGAGGCAGTCGAGAAGATCCAAAAGGATTGTCTAGCGGAAAGGCGGCAGCAGGAGCAGCAAAAGCGGAGAAACCTGCGGAAAAAGGGCTGACAGAGGGAACCTGGTTCGGACTCGTGCAAGACCTTCGGCCAAACAACGACGCGACGACCTGGTGAAGAATCTTAAAAAAAGAAAAAGTCCTGCGTTCAGAGGATGTGGTGCGAACCTGCTTTGACAACCCCGCCCAGCAGCGATCTTACGCGAAGGCAGCGGTCATCCGACGCAAAGGGGCGATAGGAGGAGATTTAAAGTCGAATCGGGGCCCTGGCGACCAAAAAGCGAAATCTTCTAGGTGAGAAGCAGAATTGAGTCAAAAGAAGTGATCGGGACCACCCCCCTGCAGTTAGAGGCAAACGGACGAGAAGGACGCTCCAGGGGATAAAGTTAGGAAAGGTCCTCAAGGAGGAGCTTAGGGGGAGGCTAGGAAGGCCTCCGCCACATACAATATTGGTTTTCGATTTGTCGTGTCACCAACCTCGGGTCAGAAGCAAGTACTGAACGGGACCAACGGCCAGGCACGTTACCCTAGAAGACGCACTAAGGGGATATGAACCGACGCTTTCGCAACCGCTGGGGGCGAAATCTCCTCCTGAATCTAGATACATTTTCAGTAGGAATGGATTTACCGGGAACCTGCAATGAAGGAGGCCGGGGAGTGTGCAAAAGGGATCGGAAAAGAAAAAAGAAGATGCAAATACAGAACCACCTGAGGGCGATGTCGGGGAGCTCTGAAGAGTCGGGGGCTGGAGGGGAAAAGTTCGTTGCCACCAGAAGAGCCGAGGTAGGAGGGGGCTCCATGGAAAGAAGGAAAGAAATCGAAGACAAGCCCGGACACCTCAGGGGAAAGGCGTAGCCGGGAAAAGGCCGCGGCTTTTTTCACCTCGGGCAGCTGAAGAGCGCGACGCGCGCACCGCGAGCGCACCACGGGACGGGAAATTCGCGCAAAGCTTTCTGGAGTCTACGATGAAAAAAGAAAAGTTAAAGAGCCGCGATAGCACTGGGAGGGGACGGTCTTGGCGAGTGAAAGGCAAGATTCCGCATCGAAGGGCCGGCGCTGGCCGACGGCCGGCCGCGTACGAGATACAGCACAACAAAAGGATTAGTAGTAAAGTGAGGAGAAAAAGGCGCCGGAGGGGAGTCCCAGGTCGACATCTTAACGAACTCGCCAAGACTCGTGACAAACAGGCCAGCAATGTTCCCTACGCACGCGCAGATTAACATATGAGCGCCAAGCGCTACCGACTTAGGACGAATAAAAACGACCGAAGAGGAGGGTGCCAAAGAGGAAGACGAGGCGGCGAGGGATTCAGCCTGCCGATGGGGACCCATCCATTCCTCCCTTCTACTTCACCTCGTGGAAGGCTGGTGTCTAACCTCGTAAAAAAAAAATCGTTGGGATGAATACCGTGGGAGCGACATCCTTCGTGAAGTACGACCATCTATCGCAGGCTGGGGTAAAAAGAAACCGTGACCCTCCGCCACCTAATCATTAAAGCTGTGGGAGGAACAAGTTGGGTCGACGCCGAACAGCATCTATAAATTTTGAGCGATACACGATTTGCCGCAAGACACGCAAGCCGTCATGGGAAATTGAACAAAAATCTGAAGGGAATCGAGTAACGATGGCCCTCTTGTCAACCTAGGGAGGACACGTCGGGGAGAAAAGAGAGTTCCGGGAGAAGGGTTCTAGTCTGTCCAGTCATATTCCGTAAGTCCCAGCTCCTGGACAATATTTTTGCAAAATCGGGCCAGTAGGGGGAGGGACGTTGCGCGCAAAGTCCGTAGAAAAGACAATCATAAAAGGAGCCTTTAAAGGATGCTTGACGTAAACCCTTCTCAAAGGGCGATCTAGCCGCTCTCACCTGCAAGGGTGTGCTGGTCAGTAATCCTAGGACGAAAGTGTAATTAAAAACCGAAGAGGAGCCGACATAGGAGTCCGAAGGTCAATCGCCTCTATAGGGGAGCGGGCCTCGAGCGTAGCCTGAGAAGCTCCTGACGAAAGCGATATGAGCTCTGAGGGAAATCCAGCAGGAAACAAAAATCCAGGTGCCCACTCATTATCACTTTGTTTTTTAATCTTCACCGTAGACATCGAGTCTTGCCGAAGTATGTCCGAAAGCGCAAAGTGTAAACCTGCCGGGCAGAACGGCATCGCGTTGAGCTCCGAGTGCTCAGAGGAGAGCCCATGCCGCTAAAAGGGTTATTAATCGCTTTCGACGGACTCGGGAGAAATAAGGGGTCGGGCATGAGCCCGAATGAGAAAGGGGAAGTTTCGCGCTCGCTCCTTCCGCTGTCATATTGCCAAGTCTCAGGGAATAAAATAACCGGCCCGATATCCGAGGAAAAAGAAAAGGAAAGGGGAAGGATATACCCGGAGACGAGCCGGGGCTCCTATCTTGTAAGGGACATATGCCGCCGCTACGTCTTGCAAAAAAAGTCCATGGAGCCGCTCTCCACTGGAGTATATGTAAAAAGAGAGATAATTGAGGGGGGAGGGCTAATGAAGACGAGTAGTATCCTCGCTCGATCTGCACGTTTTCGAAATCCCGCTGGTTTCAAGGAAGGTCAAGGTAGGGAAAGACGGCACACGCTATGTGCGGCGCAGCGCATAAAATTACTCCTAGCGTTCGGTACCATCACCTACCTTATCGTCTTGTAGACGATGCGACAAGGAGACATGGGCGAGAAAAATCACTCGGGCAAACGAGCTCGCCGATGCCGGACCGGGAGGCAGATGGAGCAAAGAAACAGGGACGCGCGGCAAGACCTTCGGCAAAGATGTCTCCGTACCTGGTAAAAAAAAAATAAAAAACACCGGGTACCCTGCCGGAGGGGAAGTTGGGGGGAAAAAAGGGGCAAAGAAAGCAGCGCCTAGACGCAACGTGCAGAAGAAGCCTCGCTCTATTCTCTCAACAAGATAGAACTCCGCGTTGCCTTCGAGACCTTTCCTCTGAACTTGAGAAAGGGAAATTCTCTCGGCGAGAAGGTGAAGGAAAAAAACTGACCAAGGAAGTTGAGCGGAAAGAGAATCGCCTCTCAGGGCGCTCAATCATAGTCCTCCGGAACGGCAATCGCGTCGTGAGAAAGGTTTAGAGAATGATGGCCAAAAAAGCAAATAATGGCGATGGTGCTGAAAGTGCTACATTAGCTGGACGGCCGGAGCGGATGCTGCCTGCAAATAGAAGAACACCGACGAAGGAACACGGAACCGCGGGAAAAAGCCGCTGGCCATCGCTCCGCAGGACCGAGATACAGGAGTAAAATGGAGGTTCCTTCAACGGTCGCAAGGAAGGGGACGGAGTGACGTATGGCGATCTCGAGCTGGAGGGGAACCACCTTTTCAGGTGCCTGTCTCGCGTGACGGTCTCTGGTTCTCGGATGGGACGGTGGGCGTGCCAACCGAAAGATCCCTCGGGGGGTCAAAAGTCGGGTGGGTTAAGGAACCACCGTCTGCTGAACGCGGGCGCCACCACCAATTTTAAGGCTGAAGGAACGAACTCCTAAAGGAGGGGGGGACAAATCGGGCAGGAAAAGAAGCGCACGAAAAAAAAAACAAAAAAACATTTGGGACTAAAAAGCCAGAATGAAAAAAATCGCGCAGACAAAAAACAAAAAATAAAGCCAGAAATCTACTAAGTATTGTCGCCTGGGGCGATCAGAGAATCGCCTGCTGCGCGCCGCAGGGCATTCTGGGGGGTGTCAGGGAAGTTCTTGGAGAGTTCAAGGCGCAGCGAAAAAAAAGGCGAACAGGGAGGCCCGCGTCAGATCAGAAACAACCAAAGGAGGAGGAAAGATCTGAAAAGCGGCCGGCCGCTTCGGTCGCAGCGTCTTCAACAGGTGGGATCTTGCAGCATCTTGAGCGAGAAAAGAAGAAAGACCAAAAAAAGTCATGTGAAGTGCCGCAGCATTCAGAGGAGACCAACGATCGGTCATCCTCTTCTCCCCCGACCGGATACGAATTCATCAAGTGGCCGCGTTCCTCGGTCTCGGGACGAGAGAAGGAGCATTGACTTTCAAAAAATGACAGGGCTACAAAAAGAAGCTTGGCAGGACTGGTGCAAACACTCCCTAAACGCAGCGGTGGGAACCTATTTTATACCGGTCTCCGACATCTGGAGGAAAAACGACGACCATAAGGGAGATGGGGAAAAATGACCCATCACCGCATCGCACAACGGGAACAGGTGGTCTAAAGCCGGCCAGCCTCGAGCGGATGAGCGATACACGATTGCACAGAAAAGAAAATCCGGTCCATGAAAGTGACAAAAAAAAGGCAAGGTATAGAGGACGATGGAGGGGCCAAAGCCCGTGTAAAAAAGCGCGGTCCTACGAAGTAGTCGTGAGGGTATACTGCTCGGGGCGGCAAGAACCCGCTTCCAAACTTGGGAAGGTTTTGTGACCAGCCAAGGGCAACCATCTTGGAGGGGGACTGTTTCGAACCCATGGAAAACCCATGCGCATCATAACAAATGAATTACTGCCTTTTCCCGGAGAAAATAGGCGCCTCCAAAAAAATCCTCGCAAGGAGTTGTGGAAGAAGGGTTGCCTCGTCACCTGACATGGGTGTGGGGTTAGAAGTATCTAGGAGGAAACCTTCTTGTAAAAAGACCTATAGTGACATTAAAGAAAGAACATTCATCTAATTTCACAAAGCGTCAAGGCCTCGGAGATTTTGGTTTGCATAAACAACTGGAGGGGGCTGATAGCTCGAAGTAGCCGCTGCTGGGGGTTGCCCAAGTTTATTTCACCACACCGGGAGTTTCAAAGGGGAGGCAAGGTGTTGTGGTCCCTTTAAATTCGTCTACAGCGATCTTTCCGTAGGTCTTGACAAGCCGCACCATGTGGTCTTGCGGATGAGGCCCAAAGGAGGAAAGGGGGGCCGCCGAGCGCGTTTATGCCGCGTGAGGGGGCATCTCTGGACATGACCAGCTCAAAAGGAGAATGTAGTACTAAGACTGAGAGGAGAGAAATTCGGGGGGAGAAAGCTTGGGTCATACTGCTCACTTCTCCACTCCTTGGCAGAGCTTAAGGAGGTCCTACGGCAATCGAGAAACAGAATCAAGCTATGCCGAGCGATACTCTACGGCGCCGATCGGAAGTCCTAGCGAAGGAAGCGAAAAGGGAAATGAACAAAAGGTGGAAACGCAAACAAAAGAAGGAGAGGTCCCCATTACGGGTTGACGTAGATAGCGATGACTTAAGAAGTACGAAGTCTCGTATCCGAGAGATTCACGGGGCTAGACGTACGAGGGCCGGGGGTACTCTGCCGGCAATATTCCGTCGATGTGGAAGACGGCTCCATCTGCATGACCAGTAAGTCCATTTCCCGGAAGAAGGAAACTGATCGAGGGACTGGGAAAGGCTAAAAAAGACTATTTACTAAGGATCCGGTCTATGACAATGGGCGATCAGCGATGCACTCACAGTGGCAAACGAGCTCGCCTATGCCGCAGGTCAGATGAAAAGTCCACACACGCAAACGTCAGGGCAAGCCTCGATGGGGAAAAGAGACCTTTTTATAGTAAAACCCCGTGAAAGGCCGAAAGGCAAGGACAGAGTTGTGGCAATAATGTGGAAAACCCGACACATCATAGGCATCTTCCTCGATGCCGAGCAGAGCGCGCGCGAGAAAGTCACAAGAAATGAGAGGGAAAAGGGGAGTTGGACAAAAAAGTCCCGGAGAAATCGCAAAGAGCAAGGACAAGAAGGTCTCCAGCGGCGTGATCTACGCAAAACCCCTGCATGTTGAGTCGGCCGGACGGAGCAGAGGCTGATCCGAGATCAATCATGTCCAAGGAAACTTGCAGATCGCGTCTGAGGGGCAAGCATGTCCGCCGAGGAAAAAAGAGTGGGCTGTGGCACAAAAAAAGGAGCTGGGATTCCGGAAGCGGCCCGGGAAGACGAACGAATCATTACCCTAAAACGAAGAAACGACGGAAAGGGGCGGGGGGACCCGCGAAAGAAACCATCGTCCCTCCAAAAGACTCGCATAGAAAAAACGAGTAATAAGATGGATTTCCGGGTGAAAAGAACCATTACGGAGTCCGTGGAGAGAGCTGAAACAAGAAAGGTCTGGCGAAATGGGGACCACTGGCGATGTCGGCAAGTATGGAGCCGAATTCCTACGGTGCTTGATGGGCTATCTTTGCCCACCAGCCTGATCATCGTTCGGAAGGGTTCCTCCATGAGCTGCAGAACCGAGGGGGGGAAAATAGGGAAGGTCAGCCAAGCGGGCGAAACAGAAATGCGAGGTGAAGGGCCTTAACTGCCGGCCTCGGAGGGTGGTTACCACCTCGGGCAGGCGCTGGCGCCGCGCTCGTCACCTCAAGGAAAAGTTTGGCACGCCGGGGACGTCTGTCAGGATCCGGCAGAGGACGGCGGTGGACGGAGAGCCCTGCGCGCTGCCGCTATGAAAGGATAACTTTTCTTTGGAGGGGGAAAGTTGAGAGTCAAAGCTGAACCGTTGAGGGTAACATCCTCTTCTCCGGGAGTCCG
>Ga0179591_1349698_pt1 | contig 13333 bp, 26 predicted proteins | sample CZOMad2_1_08_16f_FD_182891 | JGI IMG/M metagenome (GOLD analysis project Ga0179591, IMG submission 182891) | Vadose zone soil fungal communities from Angelo Coast Range Reserve, California, USA - CZOMad2_1_08_16fungal (PacBio error correction) | ecosystem: Environmental > Terrestrial > Soil >...
TCCTTGCCGCTGAAGCCGAAGGCGGCCCTCCGCGCACGCTTGCCCACCACAAAAAATGTGGACGTGTCGGGCAAAGAATAAGACAGGGAAAAAGGCGGGAAGGCTCGGAAATGGGGAAAGTGAAAAAAAGAAACGGAAAACAACACATCACACACGCGGGGTGGCATGGGCGAAGTGCGTGCGAAACAAATGACGGCAAGGACCAATGAAAGTCGGTGGAAAAAAAATAAGGTTCACAAACAACATTGTGGTGCAATGCTAGTGTAAGTAAATTCACTCGGACAAGCCCGAGAAGAAGAACACCCGAAAAACCGACAGGGCACGCCGGCGGGAGGTCTCCTCTCGACAAGAGAAGAAACAAACAGAGCAGGAGGGGCGTACACACCGTTTCAAAACCTATGACTGACGGATCCGGGTATAATAAAACGAAGCTCCGATCCACAACAAAGGGGGGGAAGGAAAAAAAAAAGAAAGTGCGAAGTCGGCCGGGCAAGACCTGGGGGACGGAATCAGCAACGCACGAAGGTGGTAGAACTGAAAGTAAGCCAAGGGGGGCAAGGGTTTGCGGAGAAAGAAAGGAAAAAACGCAGGGACAGAGGGGGGGGGGGGACATGGAGAAAAGAACAAACAAACAAAAGTGACCGAATCCCAAGAACTGGTAGGGACTTGCTGAAGAGGGAGATGGGGGGACATGGGGATGGTGCAGGGGTAGGAAGAACCAAAAAAAACTAGGGGGGGGGGGTTAGGTTGAGAAGAGGTAATGCCGGGAGGGGTAAAAAAAGAATGCTGGGGGCCCCCTGAAAAGCCAGAGGGGGGGGTAACCTTCCAAGCAATGTGGGGTGGTTGGAAAAAGAGGGGGCAAAATTGGGGGAACGAAAAAATAAAGGGGGGGAAAGGAGAAAACAAAAGTGACAACCTTCCAAAAGGACAGAAGACAATGGGCGACAATGTTCTTGGTGGGGTCGGTCAAGCCCATACACTAATTTGAAACCAGGGGAAAAAGGGAAAGGGCAAAGGGGACAAAGGGGTGAAAAAAGTGAAAAGTAGGTTTACAAGCGGGGGGTCACGTAACGTGGTTGGGCTAGAAAAAAGAGTAACATGAGCGAGGAAGTGAAAAAGTAAGGATAGGGGGGGGGAGTGGAGCAGGAAGTTCGAGGAGTCGCAATGGGGGGATCGGGGAAAGAAGTCAAAGCAAAAATCACACACAATGCGTGAGGACACAGGAGACTAGGGGGTAATGACGCACTCGCTTGCTATGGGGGGGGTTGAGGGGGCGGCTCGTAATCAACGGATGGGGAACAGGAGAAGGGAAGGACTAATCTGAGAAAAGAAGGGGGGAGTGGGGGATCTCGAACGAGGGCCGAACCGTCCCTTTCGACAAGATCAGGACAGGAAAAAGCGAAAGGCGAAAACCACCGCACCCCCCCGTGCAAATAAAAAATTGATCAAAAAACCTTGGGTGCCTCGCCCTGGGCCCTGTACTTGAAGAAACCCAAAGAAAACCGCATGCAGGTCCCGGCGGCAGGCGGCAGAATGCGAGGGAAAGCGAACCGGGGCATCAAACGGCCCGGGGAAAAAATATCACAACGAATTACTAGGCCCGCCTATGGTAAGCGATCAAAACCAGACAAAAACAGAACTTGGAGCCTGCTAAGCCATCAGCAATGATCACGGGCGGAGAGGACGACGCCGTGGGTCCGCTGACTGGAAGATCAACACTGCCGGAACTCCTCAACACGAGAATAGAGATACATCACATTGCCGCAACAAAAAAAACAAAAAACGATCACTTTGACATCGAGCGGCGCAAAAAACTGAACCGCGCCGGCAAATGGGGCGTCCCGTGCGTGGGAGGCAACTTGCGGAACGGATCAAGGGATGAGGTGGGTGTTTGGGTAGCGGTAAGGAAATGCGGAAAAATGCCGGCCCTGGTGGGGCCCAGGTGGCGTCAAAAACGAACATGAGCGCGCCCAGCCTATGAACTTGTTCGAACAAAAAAAAAAAAGCAAATCAAGGGACCCAAGGTCTAGCTCAGAGATCCAGGGGGGGGGGGGGGTGTTCCATTTGATGGCGAAAAGAAAACTAATGCGTTCGAGCGCTTGGCACAAGAATATCCACCGGGTGATGCGATGTTACCAATACAGGGTCTCTCACTGGGATGTCCGGTGCACTTTGGACCAGGTGGTCTCTGTCGGACTGAGACGTGAGGTAAATTTGTTTCCAAGGGGAAAGTGTCAAGGCCCTCACTTGGTCGAAAAGGATGATTGGGTGGCGCCCCTACCGTTTCAAAACGGGGATCGAAAAAAAGGGGGAGGTCAAAAGGCTCAAAGAGAAAAATCTGTAACCGCGAGGGTCGACACGGGACAAGGGGGTCGGATAGGGTGTCGGGGGATGCTACGATCTCACGACCCAATAGGGGAAAAGGGCCAAATAAAAACCAACCAAAACCCACCTGAAAACCTATAGACCCCGGGTCTAGGCACACCGGCAAAAAAAAGCCAAAAAAAGGAAAAAAAAGAGGGAAAACTATGGTCGACAGTGACGCCCTGGGGGGAATCTTCGGAAAAGTGCATAAAAAGGTCAGGGGTTCACATGTGCCAAAAACGCTAGGACAACAACAAAGACATACAGAAGATCCAACCGGCCGGTATAATCCAAACTTGGGGTAAGAAGAAATGGCGGACTACAGCTCAGCTGTCATGCCACCGGCCCGCCCTCAAACAACCGACATCGATGGCAGCACATAAAACAAAGGCCTAAGACCAATCCGCGGGATTGAGGGGTCGTGACTAGGGGGGGGGAACGAGGACGGGGATCCGCGTCGAAAATTGTAGTACAAACGTAAGAAAAGGGCACGAAAATTCACAAAACGAAAACTGGGAAAAAAAAAAAACAACTGTGTAAAAAACCAGGCAACAAGTTCCAAAAAAAAACAGTTCACAAGTTTGCAAAAAACAGGGTTAAAACAACGTTGCTTGCCAGACGGCCCAAAAAATGGACCGCCCGAAAAAAGGCAAACTCAGGACCAGGTGGAATAAGGAAACAAAAGGAAATACCAGGAAGCAAAAAAAAAAGGGACGGGACCCCTGCCGAGGACGGAAAAACCATCGTTCCTGAAGAGCTGAGGAAAAAAAAAGTACATCATGGAAGGATAAGAAGTCAAGGGAAAATAAAGGGTGTCAAAGTGAAAAAATCCATACAACTACAAAAACGACTCAAATCCCGCCCCTGCATCCGCCGGCGTTCGAGGTCACATGGCCTCTGGGAAATGGTGGGTTTGAAATTGCAAGGAAATGTTGGTAAAACATTGACAAAGGGGGGAAATGAAAGGGAAACTGAAAACCGAATTTCGAATCGGCCAGGACCCCGACCAAATTGACCGTGGAACGACCTCGACCAGAGAAAAAATAACAAAAAAAAAATCAATGGGAAAACCAAGAAAAAAAAAGCTAGAAACCAGAAAACGAGGTAATAAAAAAAGAAAAGGACCGCCACCTCAGGGTTGACAAGGGGGAATGGGGGGGTAGACGAAGGGGCAAATAAAAAAGAGGAAAACACTTGTGCAAAAAGGAGAGCCACGGGCATCAAGGCAGTGACTTAACCATGCCCGGACGAAAATTTTTCAATCATAAACAAGGCTGCGAGTGTGAGAATGGGGAGGAAAAAGAGGATCACAAATACCGGGGGATGAAAGGAAAAAAGGAAAAAGGGAGGGTCAAGAGGGGGAAAGGCAAGACGGAATAGAAAGGAGCAAGAAATGTGTTACTGGCCGCACGTGTAGATGGGGTAATGCCATCCATAAAAAGGAAAAGAGCAAAACCAGCCCAAGGAAGGAACAAAGATCATGAAAACGAACGGCCAAGAGCTGGGCCGGGAGGCGCTTCCAGCCACTCAAGAAAAATTGAGAGAGAAAAGAAAACGAAAGACCAAAGGGGGGGGGGAATGCCAACAAAAAAAGGAAGGGGACAAGACTGAAGCGGCCGGGGTGACATAAACGGGTGCTCCTCCTAAACGAAACTATTGACAGGTACAGGGGCAAAAAGTCAAAAATGGGGAAAGCCCAAGTAAAAGAAAACACATATGAGGCCCAGGTCAGTGTGGCGAGAGACAGAAGTGCTGAGAGCCGCAAAGCATAGCCCGAATGAGGTGCCAAGGAAAGAAGACGAAAATAAACAAAAGGGAAAAGGAAACGTCACAGAAGAAAAAGAGGAGCTACGGTGCGCCCAAACTTTGTTGTGCCTGGGGGCGGCTGGCTTCAAAGAAAAAAAAAAGGAAAAAAATCAAGAGAGAAATCACAAAAAAATATTTGTCAACTGGAGGGGGCCCGGCAAAAAATGGACCGCTGCCACGGGCCCCACAATTTCCCAACCAGGGTAGAAAATAAGGGGGGAAAAAAAAAGGTGCAGAGTCCGAAAAGAGGACACCACAAACAAGCCCATGACCGCCGAATCACCTGGCGAAACTCGGATCTCAACCCAAGTGCAAAGGGGGGGATTGACATGGGAAAAAAAAGGGGGGGGTGGTGGTGAACAAGTCAAATAGAAAGCCGTAAAAAGAATGGGAAATAGCCCGTTGCAATGTTGCGGCACGAAAGGTGAACACGATGGTTTTGCTGCCACGGAAAGGAGGAAAGGGAAAGTCACAGGGGGAACAGAACAAGGTGCACCATAAGGGGGGGTGGGCAAACTCATGGGCGATGGCAAAAATCCCGCCGAGGACAGAGATACAAGCGGGATGACCTGGGGGAAGAAAAAGGGGATTTTTGGACTCATAGGAAAGAGGGGGGGCGGCAAGGAAAAAACTCCAGAGGAGAAGGAGGGAGCGTGAGAATGAACAACATGAAAGATCCATGGTGAGACGGCAAACCAACACACCAGGGGGGTGGAGGGGGGGGGTGAAAAAAAAAACTGCTAACACTCACGCAGCGGGAAGAAAAAAGACGGGGGGCTGCAGGAAAAAAAATCGTATTAACAGGGGGCCATGGGAACAAGGACGGGCAAGCCTCTTCATCGAGACCAGAAAACGATCAGGAAGAAAGGAAGATCAACGAAAAAAACAAACGGGGAGGAAAATGAAAAAGAGGAGAAACAATAGTAGCCCCCTGGAAGGTATTGGAAAAAAAGGGCACAAGCTCCAGTGTGACAGACGGGGAAGAAGGAAGGAGGAAGAGAACAAAAAAAGCTGGCACGTGGCGTCAGACAAAAGAAAAGCGGCCTCCGCCGTGGCTGAACAAAAATACTTGTCGGGGTGCCACATGCTCAAAGGGGGGTGTGGGGGGGGAGCGGTTGGTGGAAATTGCAATCAAAAAATACAAGTGAAGAGTAGGTGGGAGTAGACTTGTAAAGGAAAAGGCGCGAGGCAAAACCTCACAGTCTGGTGAGGTATGAGGAAAACTCGCATCACGATTAGCTACACTAGAAGAAAAAGCGCTGGCTATAGAAAGACACGCACGCTGGGATAGACGGACACGTGAATAAAAAGGAGGAATGTTGGGAGAGTTCCCAACTGCGGCTGGGCTCAAGGTCACAGAAGAACTTGGCAGTCAGGGGCAACTGGACACCACAACACCGCAAACGGGAGAACCAGATTTTTCTCCACCACAAGAAAAAAAAGTCCAGCACAGGGGGAAGGGAACTTAAAGGCCCCGAGGGGGGCACAGCGCATCTAGAAACGGGGGCCTCAGTACTTGTATACGTGAGAAGAGGTCTGTTGGTGGGACACGGAAAAGGGGATGGTGAGAGGGATGTGGGGGTTCAGAGCGGGAGAAGAATAGTAACCAGAGGGGGAAGAATCAGGCCTAGAACCCTGCCCATAGAAAGAAGACGATGACGTGGGCGTGTGGGGCGCTTATTCAAAGGGGAAACAGGAAAGAATTCTAACGGCAACAAAGGGGGGGGGATAAAACTTGAACTGGGGGGGGAACAAAGGAAGATGGAGGGAAGACAAAATACCGTGGGAATGGTGCTTGGCACATACGGGGCTCTGACTAGGAAGGCATGAAACAAAAAAAACAAAGGGCGAGAAAAAAAAATCATGAGGAAAGAGGAGTGGTCCGTCCACGGGGACTGGGAAATGCTCACTGGGTCTTTCAGACGCCTGAAAGGAGGTGTGCTGGGTGGGAGACAAGGTGACCAGAGGAGCAAAAAAAAGACAAAAAAGGGGTGGGGTAAATACAGGATAGAGAACCATGGGGATCTGACTGGCTTCAGAATGGGGGAAAAAGGGATTGGTACGAAATGACATGATTTCTCTTATACCAAGCATCAAAACCAACGGAAGGTAGAAAGGGGACAAAGGGGGGAGGTGAGAAAAAGGGAGGCGGTGTGGGAGGGGTACGGTTGTAGGGTGCGAGTCTATAGGTAGCTGCAATCGGCACTGGGGTCATAGTCACAAAAGGTGAGCTTGGGTGCGGGGTTATTGGCCCTCAGGTACCGCATTAAGATGCAGGGGAACCAGGGGGTGGTAGGGTTGGGAGGGGGTACGGAGGGATTGGGCGTCAAGGAGAGGGGCCATAGTGGTCGAAAAAAAAGGGGATGTTAGAAGAGAGCGAATCCCAACTCAAATTTGCAAAGGGCGAGGGCTCTTGAGGAAGATACACATGGGGGGGGATAGGAAGTATACAAAACATAGTGGATGAGTAAGGAGACCCTCAGTATGGTGGAAGGAGGGTCGAAGAGAGACTCTGTACAACGAGGGCGGTCAACGGGCCTGTCCGATAGAGGGAACGCTGGGTCGACAACCCCGTACACGCGGGGCGCAACGAGGAAAATCTATACAACTCTGAGACAAATGGGAACCAGAACAGTGAGGAGGAATTACAAAGGGTGGGGAAAAAATAACAGGGGCAGGGAGACAGTGTAGATGTACCGCGGTTGAGGGAAAACATAGCCGACCCCGAGGGGGAAAAGAGGGGAAGGTGGAAGAATAACTAACAACAATGGTACAGGGGTAGGCGGCATAAAAGGTAGGGGGGTTGTCGAACCAAAATGCAAAAAAAGAGGAAAGTACAAAAAAATAAATTGGGCAACTCTGCGGAGATGGGGGAGGAAACAACAAAAAAGTCCAGAGGGGGATGTGAGGTGAGAAAAAAAAACTACCACCAAGTACGGGTGGGAGTGCTGAAATTTTAACGATGTATCCCAGGACCTCGCTTCAGAAGTGCCGCGAGACAATCAACTATTCAACCCAAATAGGGGGTGTGGCGAAACATTGCTGCTAAAAAGAAAGAGAAAACCACACTGAGAAAACAAAAAAAATGGCGGGGGGGGGGGGTCAAAGAACGATACGCAAAAGAAAAAAAGCCAACGAAAGAAAAGGTCGAAAACAAAATGAGGGGGACAATGAGACACGGGGGGGTTAAAACCGACGCACAAGAGCGTCAACATCCAAGAGCGGCAGCGTGCACACAACACACCAGCCGTAAAAACGCGTTCGAACAGGATACCAAAAGGGGGGAGAAAAGGGGCACCGGAAAGGGAAGGGAGGGGGTCCAACAGGGGAGGCTTCTTAAAATCCCAAGTGAGTGCGATCATTGTTTTCGGAAAAAAAGTAAAAATCAAAATTCATGAGAAAAGACAAGGACTCGAGAAAAAACATGGAAAAACTGGGGGACAAGAATCACGGAGTGGAGGCGACGAAACACGGGGGAGACCTTTTGAAAAGGGAAGGAAACAATGGAGGGTTGAAAAAAAAACTTCCTTGACGCGACGAAGGGATAAAATTAATAAGGGATCAAAACACCAGGGAGAAGAAAGGCGGCCGCAAAAACAGGATGGCGAATAACCATCACTTTCGAGAACACAGCTACAAGGAGGGGGTTTAGGTGGGCAGGAAGACTGAAGAAAGTCAGAAAACTCGGGGGGATAAGCACTATGGCAACTAAAGGGCAACGAGGGGACAAATCCAGAAATTGGTCGAAAACAGAAACAAGGAATCTTCCAACTGGTGTATACTCATGTCTCACTAACAAGGGTACAACAATAAACAACAGAGGTAAAAATAAAGAATGATGGAAAATGAGGGGAGTCAGTGTCGAGAACACAAAAGAAGGCGAACAGTTGGGATGGAAAGGTCAGATTAACATGACAGGCAGAGGGAAAAAATAGTACGGGGACACCTCGGAAAGAATACTATTTGGGGTATAAGGGCGGGCGGCGGCAGAACCATAAAAAAAATGGGAGAACAATGTGTGGGGGAAGAAACCCAGGACACACAGCCAAAAAGGATGTGCTTCGCATACGGCAAAAAGGGAAACCAGAAGACACAGAAAAAGGGCGGCATAAAAAACTTTAAACATTAAAAAAAGGGGAAAAAGAATAAACTCACACGTAAAGGGAAGAAAAGCGTTTATAGCGGAATGTGTAAATGGGGGCAGGGGGGCGGACAACGCCTATCTCGACCACATATTAACAGACAAGACAAGCAGGGACAATAGACGAACATAGGGGAAAAAGGTAAACAATCTCGAGGGGGAGGGAAAGTAAAGGTGGGTGGGGGTGTCAGTGGTATGCCAAAAAACCCGCACGTTACAGAAGGGGTGTCAGACATACGGGTGGAGAAAACGCGAAATGGCTAATTGAGAAGGGCAGGATATATGTTGGGCACTACAAAGAATAACACGATGAAATGGGCCAAAAAAAGGGGGATGAAAGGGTGCCAAAGGGAACACGTATGGTGACTGAAACGGACCGAAACCAAGAAGCCTTAAAGGGAAATGGACAAAAATGGGGCACACCGGGGGGGATGTGGGGAAAACCAGTATAAAACAGTGGGTGGAAAGGGAAGAAAAAAAGGTGGGGAGCGAAAAAGCAAAGAAACAAAGGAAAACGCAAAAAAGAGTGTTATAGGAGCCGACACGCCCAAAGGACAAAATCAGGCAAAAAAAAGGCGTACTCATGTCACCAAATCGGCGACCCAACAGAACGCAATGTAATAGTGAGTGGAGGAAGCGGGTTATTCGGGTCCGAAATACGAAAGAGGGACACTGTAGGACAGACAGAAGAATTGAGGGAAGGTGGGGTACAAGAGGACCAGTGCCCATCAGTCGGCGTGCGTTCCGAAATCTCCGTTCTAGGGGGAGTGAAACGGGAGACGGGGACCTGGTGCGAGAGGCCAAAAGCGCAAAAAGGGCACAAAAGTTGCGATAAGGGGGGGTACTGTCCAGAGAAAAGGTGCGGTTTAACCAGGGCTCTTGCGTAAAGGGGACAAGATCAGTGATGACTGGGAACAAATAAAGAAAAAAAAGGGGGGAGACCAAGTGGATGCCGGGAGGGATGGGGGCTAACAAAACCGGAAAAGGGTACCGGGGTGCCCTTATTGAAAATAGGGATTTAACAAGCAGTCAGGAGGACTCATAGGTGGGACACGGAAATTGGGGAGGAAAAAAAAGAAGTGGGGTCAAATTGAGGCATGGAAAAATCTCTGGCTGCCATTAAGGGAAACTAGTGCGAAAGAACCTGATGATGGTAGGGATATGTGTCAGGCCAGGTGGTGTGGAAAGAAGGAGTCGAAAAGGGGCTAATTGCATAACGGGGATGGTACCCGCAAAAGAAAATAAGCATGGTCCAGGTATCCAGGCACAAAAACCCAAACGGGGAAACCACGGGCGCGCCGTGCCAACAAAAAATTCGAATGCACAGGGAAATGAAACAAGGGGACATAACAGGAAACTGCGAAGAAGGTTACGTGGGAAAGGGAATGATGGTACAGCGGGCAGGAGTGTGGCGGAGTAGGTGTCAAAGTAGGTGTTGGAAATTCTCACGGAGGGAGAGGGAGGGGCGCTAAAGCAGAATCAACTTTTTCCGACACCAGTGGCTGAAAGGTCAAACAAAGAAGCTTGGGGAATAGAGGTGGGGATCGTGGCTAAGAAAGAGAGGGGAGGGCACCTCACTCGGACCCGCAAGCGACATGCAAAAAAAAACCAGACTAATATAACTATAATCGCACAACGAGGGGTGCAGGGGGGAGTAGGGGCACAAATCGAACGGAGAAAAGGGGAGGAGGGGTGGGGGGAGAGGGACCAGAGAAGAAAAAAGGACGTACTAACTGAGTAATCACAATCGACACACGGAAGGAAGATGAGGTGAAAAAAGAAAAACAGGGGGTGATCTAGGGGAGAAGAAAAATACAAACGTCAAGAAAAAGGATCATGAACATGCAAGACGAAGTGTGACGGGGGAGCGGTCACAAGCGCATGGACACGGAAAGGGCAAGCAAAAAATAAAAAGACAGGGAAACGGAAAACGAAGCCGCGTGCGCCTAGATCATCAAAAACGAAATACAAAAAGTGGTCACTTCAAGGAAAATACACGACAAGAAAATGACGACGGTACACATAGGGGTAAAATGAAAAAACGGGGAGCAAGAAACAGGAGTGGGGATAGCAACAGACAAAAAGGAAAAAGACGTGCAATAGAGAAAGCAGGGGTACCTGGGGGGGAGAGGGGTTTCCAAAGGTAACAGGGACGAAAAAAAACAGACCAGAGGGGGGAAAAAAGTAAAAAGTCCAAAAAAAAACAACAGGGCGGGGAAAAACTCGCACTCGCTACAAGGGGGGGTGCAGGCGTTGGGGAACAAGGGGGTGTGGGGGAAGTTAAAGTGAACAAAACAAAGCGATGAAAAAAAAAACCAAGATAAACGACACTGAGAACACGGGTTGTCTTTCAGATGTATCTGCAAAAAAAGAAGAAGAACGAAACTAACAATGCAAATGGTGAGGGACAACAAAGCAAAAGGCCCAGTATGGCGCCAACAATCAAAAAAATAGAAAAAGGGGCAACAACATGTCACAACACAAAAAAAAAAAACACACCAGCCAATCTCACCTTACATTTCAAAGGGATCATTGAGTTAGCGGCAAAAAGTGAGGCCGAAACTCCAAGACTGCCGGGTGAACCCGTAGACATGTCGTCAAACAAGAGTTGCAAAAAACGGGCCACAAAAAGGTTTAAAGGGGGAGAGACGGGAAAGATGGGGGGGAAGGGAAAAGACCAAAGGGGGGATTATGAGGAGGAACAGGGATTAGGCCGAAGTGCATAAGAATGAGGACATTTCTACGCGGGGGGAGAGGGGGGACCAGAAACGGAGCTAAGACCAACACCACCACTCGGAGATGCGCACAGGAAACAAAAAAAAAAAATCAAGGAGGGAAAGGTCTTGACGATAGTGACCCAGGGGAATAAAAAAGAAGGGCTGAAGAGAAAAAAACCAACTTCCGAAGGAGCACAAGAATCACAGCAAGGCAAAGGAAATCCACCATTTGAGAGAACACGGGGGAAAAGTCACTAAAAGGGGGGGAAAAAACACTAGAGCAACAAGCTTTTCGCGGCAAAAACACGACCCACGGCCGGTACTAAAAGGGGGATGGACCCTGGGGAAGGGGGGAAGGACGCGCCGACAAAACAAAAAAGGACCCTGGGGAAAAAAGAAAAAAAAAATACGTAAAAGAAAAAGAATTTTCTAAAAGAACAAGAAAACCACACCCGGGACAAGGTGATCACAGGGTGTGGGGGAATAGAGGGGGGTGAAGCGTGGTGAACGACAAAGTCCAGAGAAATCAAAGCAGAAGCTGTCAAACTGAAAAAGCAACTTATGACAGTCTAGTGTACAATAAAACAAGCAGGAATGGGGGGTAGGGAAAAGACAGGCCGGGGACAAAAAAGGAGAGGTGTCACGGAACGAAGGCCGACGTGAGCAATGGGGGGGAACAGGAAAAAGAAACAAAAGGGAAAAAGATGGGTAAACGCCCTCTGGAAAACGAGTATGCACTAAGCAAAAAAAGTGACGTAGGCATAACAGAGGACTAAAAAATTGTTGAAAAAAAAGGTGAAGGAAAAGAAATGATCAATCAGGGAAGGTGGGGGGAAAACCAAGAAAGGTATCATCAAAACCTCATCAGACCTTTCATAGGGCGCTAAGCAGCTGAGAGGGGAACACCTGGTCAAATGATGGGCGCAATGTGGGAGCAGGAAAAAAGTTAGCGGTGAGGGTAACCAAAAAAAGAGGAAAGACCAAAAAAAAAGACGTTATTACTGATAGGAGCAAGCAAAATACCTACGGGACTGGATACCGCGGAATTTTCAAAGGGATAGATGGTGCAGGGGCACCCGCCAACGAGGACAGGTGAAAAGGAAGATAAGCCAGCGCGCAACACGGGCGCCAGAGAGAACCAAGGGGGAGATACGGTAAGAAGGTAAAAAAAAAGGAATGGTGGAAAAAGTAAACAAAAAAAAGGTGCGTGAACACTGCAGCGGTCACTGGAACAAGAAAATAGACACTCACTCGGGAAACACAGGGAAAGGCGCACAAAAAAACCAACAAAAAAAAGCGAACAGTAAACATTGGGGCCCATAGAGTCTCGCGCCGAAAACGACGGGAAAAAACAAGCGGGTGCAGAAAAGGGGGGGAAACAGGACATCGCAAGGACAGGCGTGAAGGAGAGAGGAAAGCTGGGGGGGGGAAGGCAAAGAAAAAGGATGGTAAGGCGACCTGCAGGGCCCTCCAATCAAGGGAATCAGAACAAGAAGGTGGGAAGGGATAAAGAATACAAAAGATTTTACCACCATCGGAGAAAAACAATAGGGTTGCCAGTATCCCTCCAGGGGATGGGCCACTGCAACAAAAAAAAAGGGCGCACTAAAGGGGTAAAAAAAAGGAAAAATAATAGAAATCTGGGGAATGCTTGGAAACGAAAAAAAGTCTGACCTGTGGTGGCAAAAGAGGAGTGAAAAACACATAGGGGAACTACAAACGTTGGTGGGAAAAGATCGAAAAGTGTCGGGGCGCGATCGGTCAAAGAAAAAAGGGAACACAAGGGGAATCGACCCCAAAAACAAGCCTAGAACAAAAAGACCTGGAGAGGACATGATCGTGAAATCACGGAGACGGGAAAGGGGGACTGAGGAAATCGGATCCTATGGGTGGTAGCAATCGGTGGTGTGTCAGTGGAAGGCAGCGCGCCTAGAAGTGAAAAAATTTGGAAGAGGGGGGAAGAGGGAGCCTGGCCAAATGTAAGAAAGCAAACCGGGATGACAAAACATGAAAAAGAGGAAAAAAAAATCTAGGCTTTTCGATCAACAACGAAGGAGGAGTTGGCCGCCATAGTCACACACGGCAGCAGCTATATTGGCCAGGGAGGGGAAAAAGGGGGGGGGGGGGGGGGAACTGGGTACAGAACAACGAGAAGGGACCGGGGAAATTGACGGTTGGGCGAAAAAATGGGGAGCATACCCAGACTGAAGTACACTGGGATGGTGCGATAGGCAACACAGACTAAGAGGGAAAAACAAAAGGTCAAGGCAGAAAAGATTAAAGCCCCCTACGTGTGACTACCTCC
>Ga0179591_1309455_pt1 | contig 13331 bp, 14 predicted proteins | sample CZOMad2_1_08_16f_FD_182891 | JGI IMG/M metagenome (GOLD analysis project Ga0179591, IMG submission 182891) | Vadose zone soil fungal communities from Angelo Coast Range Reserve, California, USA - CZOMad2_1_08_16fungal (PacBio error correction) | ecosystem: Environmental > Terrestrial > Soil >...
TGTAGAAAGGGAAGAAGGGGATATCGACCGAATTCGAAATTAACCTCCGGGTTATTCAGCATAAAATCCATGATCCTGCCCTCGGAGTTGGAAAGAAGCAGGGAAATTTTCTTAATTTGGGAATTGAGATTACTGCTCAAGGAAAATATTGTCTGGAAAAAAGTCAACTTCGCCTCCGGAGTAGATCGGGGTGCAAGTCACACCTCTGCGTCGAAAAGTGAAGGGGACAAGGGGAGGGTCCCAAATCGGTAAAAGGAAGTCAATAGGGGAAGGGGGTGGGTGAAGATGAAAACCTTGTTTTGGCAGGAAAAGCGCTCAGTTGTAACGGTGAACAAGTACCAACAGCACAAGGTTGCACCAAGGTGGGACGAAGAAGACATAGACGACCCCTGAATCGGAAGAAGGGAAGAAACACAGAACCTTCGTTGGGAAATCCAACGAAATGTCTAATCTCTAAGGCTGTGAAAAGAGATAGTCTACAAAGTCCCTGTAGAAATACTAGGAGAGGAGGGGACAGGAGGGAAAATACCGGAGTGTACCAATGGGTTGGGAAACGAAAAAACCCTAACACAAGGCTCCAACATACAATCCAGAGCGGCAGGAAGAACAGAAAAACCTACGGAAACCAGAATGAGGGAGCTTTTCTAAAACTAGAAAAGGATTCAAACAAAAAAAAAAAACAAGACAAAAAAAAAAAAAAAAGGTGGGCGGGGGTCAAACGGTTCCATGCATGAAAACTGCGGAAATGGGAATCCCCAGGAGACAGGGAACGACTAACAAAACGGAAAAGTACGAGACATGAGTTGCAAAGGGAGGGCCCATTCTCGGTCGCAGAATTAAATACACGGACGAAGTTTTTGGGGGCCAGGAAGGAATCCTTTTCGGGGGTTAAGTTGTAGGTTAGGTGGTAACCAACCACCACAGGTCGTTCGAAACAGGTGCGATAGAGAAAGTTTAAACCAATGCTATCAGACTGGGGGGGGGTCAAACGAGTGGAACCATGAATTCATACGGAACGGATCTAAGACCTTTTCCAAAACTAAGTGGTCCACGGGCCTGTATGCAAAGGGAAAAAAAAAAGTACCTTTGGGCAGGGGGGGGCAGGTGAAAAGAAAATAACCTCAAGATGTTTGAAATCATCGGAGGGTGTTAAATATGGGGGGTGCCTGAATAGCTATAGAGGGATTCAAACCTCAGCAGGCCCAAACCTGCCAAGAATAACTAAAGAGGAAGGCAATAACTTAACCCACATTTGTCTGCAACTGAGGGCACAGGGCGAAGACACCGTGGAGCCTTGGAAAGATTTACAAGTCGCTGAAGACCCAGAATCGCACCAGCCAGTTGACGTTGGTGGGTGAGAGCCTAAGCCCGTTCGAAAAAGAGAGGGTGATCGGCCGGTGGTAAAAAAAAACCAGGGAAAAGTTCCTCTGCAAGAAACCACGTCGAAAGAGCTCCTCCTCACCGCCAAAGAACCTGTGACACCCTACGAGGGGATGGGGAAAAGGTGAAGACTTGGAAAGAGCCCAACCATTCTTTGGAACTTCCCAAAAGGCGAAAATATAATAGAAGGGGGAACCGTAAAGGAGGCCTGGACCGAGTCATTGACATCACACGGGGATTTTCAACCCCTGTCAACGTGTCGTTCCGCGGAAGACGTTATTACCAGGGGGAAAGCTCTCCTAGGCTTTGGGAGTCCTGCCACAATAGAAGATAAAGAGCGGGCCGTCCTTGAAAGGGACTATCGTCGGCGCGTGGGGTATATACCAGGGCCAGGAAATGATCTCAGGGATTCTCGGAGGGGCTAATGGTTTTCGGGATTCACACCCCTATCACGCTTTTCTCAGCACGCCGAAATGACAAACCCCCTCAGGACTCCGAATGGGGAAAGAGGTTGAGTGAGGGGCCTCAAGAACAAGGGAGCAAAGAGCAAGGATGGCCATCTCTGGGAACATCAACCACACTTCTTCCAGCGAAGATTCCTGGAAGCCAGGTATGGAATGCAGTTCTTTCGCGCAATTGTTTTGTTCAGTTGGATGATGCCGAACGAGAACAACCCAAAAAGGGAGCTAGCGTGTTGCAAATCTTGGGGGAAAGAAGGAAGCCGGCGCGTTGGTTTATTAGCCACGGTGTCTCTGGGGGAAAGGTGGGACAAAGGGGGGGGAAAAGCCCCCACTGCCCCGGTCACCGGACCAGCCGGGGGGAAAGGAAACAATCGGCTGACCATCTGAAGAAAAAACAGGCAAAGGGACAAGGCGGCCATCACGGAGAGTGGGGTTTTTTTCCTTTGAAGGGGAACCCGAAAGCTCCCGTGTCGATTCAGAATTTTTTGCTAAAGCTTAAGCCGATAATAGAGTTGACCACGGGAAAAAATGAAAGGACCCGAAAGAAGAGGGAAAAAAGCGGAGGCCGCAAAACAGCGGAAGGGCTTGGCGGGGGAAAAAAAGGAAAATCCGTCCTCGAAAAAAACAATCAAGCACCCAGGAAAGAAGGGGATATCCAAGTTTGGCTGAGCGAATGCAGTAGGGGACAGGGCATACCGCTTCAGACACAATCGTCACAGCAAAAAAAACTGCAGACCGCCGACGAGAAGAACGCGGCTGAGCGAGGAGTAGTTTTCACTGTCCGTCCCAACAGCTGGAGGACAACCCGGGACAAGGGGCCTCGAAGGGGGAAAAAGAGTCCACATGTTGTTTAGCGCCCACTGAAAAAAGAGGTCCGAACAATTCCATCGGGTAAAATCAGGTGGGGGGTAACGAGGGGGGAGAAGTCGCACTCCTTTATAAATCAATGCCAGGGTCGATGGAGCGCACTGGTCGGATATAAATTGAATGGGGAAAAGGTTAGGGGGCGTCACGTGTGTTAGATTGAAGGAAAGGTGGTGGTCTCCTTTGGTGGCTGCACCAGTGTAGGGTACATTCATTAGACAAAAAAAAGAATGGAAAGAACCAAATGGAGTTGAAAAGCGACGCCAGAACAAGAACCCCCTACCCAATCATTCCATTAGCTGCTGGGTTTGTTCCCGCAAGGTAGGGGCGCTTCGGCAAAGGTAAAACAACAAGAGAAATTCTCATAGGGGAAAACAAAAAAGGAATGCAATCCAGTTAAAAAGTCAAGGGGTATCTGAGACACACCACAAACAAGGCAAATTATTGGAACCACCTGAAAGGGCGGTTAGCCCACTACCGGTGCCATAATAAGATACATTGAGAAAGGAGATAAAAACGAACTGGCACAGGGAAGGGGTCCATATTTAAACCTAGACATCCAGATACTAATACATGCCACCCTGAAGGAATGAGAATCAAAGGCTCACAGAATGCTCTGTGGGTGGTTGACAAAAAACAAAAAAAGGGGGGGAAGGAGGAGGGAAAAAGAAGTCAAGAAAGGGGGAGACTCAAAGGGGACAGAAGGCCCCGAGTGTGTCCAGGCTGGGATTGAAACTATTCCCCCGAATTGAACTCCTGGGAGTTCGTGGATAGGACTCCAAGGGAAAGAGGGGGGGTTCACAACAGTGGGGACTAAAACTAAACCAAAAAATGGAAGGGGGGGTGGTACCTAGTTTAAAAGGTCCTTTGGGGAGAACAAAAAAGATCAAAAGGGATTTAATGAAAGTGATTGTCACGTTTTGGGGGGGGTGTGCGATATTAAAGGAATACTGGACCTTAATGATATGCGAACAGACTAAAAGCGCAGACAACGCACAAACAAAATCCTCAGAAAGGGGGTTGGAGATGTTGGCAGTGGTTTTTCCTGGGCAGTTCGAAAAAAAAGATCTTTCAGTGGGGGTGACCTCAAAAGTCACCGAATGCCACAATCCAACGAGTAAAAAACAACGCCGCTGTGGGAGCACCACAAATGGGGGAACCACAACCTTCCCTCCACGTATCAAATCAAAAAAGATAAAATCCAGTAGAACTAAAGGGGATGGAATCTCAGTCAGAAGGACTGCTGCAGGGGGACTACTTGGCCGCAACGTGGTCATGATTGGGGGTCTCTGAATAAGTGGAGAAAAAAAAGACCTTGTTCCGACACAACAAGCTACTCAAAAATAAAAAGAAGCCAGAGGTCGTCTGGCACTACCCGGAGGTAAGGAGAGTCAGTAGGGAAAGGACATTTGGTGCTAATATCAAGGACCTGGATACTGCCCTAAAACGATGCTACTAGGAAAAGAAGGAACGAGGTCGTAAAAACCGGGAAAGACGTTTCAGGGCAAAACTCTGGGATCGGATGGGGGAGAGGGGTGAATGGGTGTGCTTGCTGAAAAGTTCGGCAAAAAGAACAAAAATATGACTTCGAGATCAAGACCAAAAAATTTACCCGCGGATGAATCTTTTGGCAGTGCTGGGGATGGTGTGAAAGGGGGGTGCCGAGGGCCGGGGTATTCAACATTGCACAACGACAGGAAAATGCCGTTGTCAGGAAAAATAACGGCCGTACCTCGGATACGTTCGTATCTTGTGTGTCCAAGTCAATATAAAATCGACTAAGCACCGTCGGGGTGGGGGAAAAAAGAACGGAAAGTCGTCAAAACTTTTCCAAAAAAAGGAACTATATGGAGTCCAAGTCAACCTTTCCGGTCACACCAGATAGAAAGAAGGGGGAAGGAGGGGGGGGGGATGCACAAAGATTTGGGGGGGGAACTCATTGTGCCCCCATCGCGTCCTACCAAACCTTCCCAAACGCAAGCAGGAAAGATGGCATCGAAGACGAAGAGCCCCACGGCATTCATCCTATTAAACGAGTATGCAATACGCTAAGGACAGGTTGGCGGGAAAATCAAAGGAATATCAACATGCAGAGAAAAGTGGTACTTGGATATCCACCTGGAATCAGCATGTTGTCCAGACACAGGGTGGGGGTGGTGGGGGGAGGGACCGGGAAATAAAGGGGGGGATCTTCGAATGCACTGTTTGCGAGACCTTGCCTTCAAAAGTGCGTTAAAGGTCACGCCACCTTTACAAAATAGCTTCGGTCGGTGCTGAGGCGGGTGGGGTTTCATTTGGCAGGGAGGGGAGGCGAGCCTGAAGCGGGTGAAAGAACTCCCATTCAAGCACAAACAGCCGCGAGCTATAAAAGGTATTTGTTCTGCATAATAGAACATGCGGAACGAAAAGAAGACGGACCTTAAAAAAGGCCAGGCCAAGCGGGTGGGGATCTCTTTGGGGAAGGCGGGAGAATACCCACGAGAAAAAGAGATGAATCGAGGGGGGGAAAGGGAGGTTTTTCTACATTGAACGGAAGGTGCAAAAATCGAGTTCACGCTAGTAGTTGAATGGTGCGGAACCTGAAAAAACCGAGGTACAGGGAAGAAAGAGGGTCACAAAGAGACTAAGCACACGGGGTCTCCGACATAAAATATAACAATAAGACGTGCCGCAGGGGACTGTTTTCAAAAATGAAAGGAGGGGGGACGGATAGGCAAAAAGCGGGCCTAAACTGAAAGCCAATCTCGGGATGGGTGGACAGGTACATGGCGGAGTCTTCGATCTTGCCGAGATAGAGGTGTGCTGGGCAGATGAACCGTGTCAAAATATACTTTAACGAGCAAGCATAATAAGGTCAGCGAGTCAAGAACTAAGTGTTCTAGCCCGTAATTGGGGGGTTTAACGGTGTGAAACCCTTTTTCATGAGGGGGGAACTGGGGCGTAATTCCTGTAATATTTCAAAGGGTGTTCCGGGGATCCCATTCTAAGGACCTTCAGAAGGTTTAGGGGGGGGAAGTAAAGGACTTTCATCAGTATTTCGTGGGTATGCTTGTATTTGGTTGGCCATGAGGGGGGAAGCACGGGGAGGTAAGCCCAGGGTCGTAAAAAAGTGAACCAACATAAATTCAAGCACTAAAAAGCTCCAGATGATGGGCCTCTCCCCTCGGAGAAAAGGTGGAAGGGTCGCAGGGGTGGTAAGGGTCCTCTGGGGGGGGAAACATGTTGGGGGACGATTCACCAGGGGCGGTTTTCGAATCGCCCTCAACGTTAGATTGTAAGTGGTCAATTAGGCCCAGGGGGACTTTGGCAATCCGAGTTGTCGGGGTGGGCCACAGGTCGCACGAAAGATGTGCTCAAAATCATAGTGGTGGTGGGGGTGAAACCCAAGGAAAAGGAGAAAGAACAAGAAAGGAGTAACATAGGTCAGGGGGGAAAAAAGGGGGAAATAAAAGGAGGTGTCCTTGGCATCTGCATCTGACGATCCCCAAGCAAGGGGGGAATCCTTCAACACACATTTATGAACAAAATAAGAGCTCAAACGAAGTCGGCGTTCATCTTACTTCCGGGCCAGGGGAGGAAAAAGTCTACTGGTGATACTCCCAAAAAACCACGCAGTCGGGTTCAATTCAGGGGGACGAATCTTGTACTCCGCGGCCAAGACAAACTAAAACTGTTCGGCCAAAGGAAGAGGGTCTGTCAGGAGATTTTTCTAGGCAAAAAGCCCCAGGCAATTCGAATTAAGTGGTGGTGGCATCAACGGGGTGGGAAAAGGGGATCGGAAACACGGCAAGGGTACTAGTGGAGGAATCGAACCACCCTCGCCCTATCGAACAACGACCTACGGGGACTGTGGAAGAAAGCAATAAGTGAGCTAGAGAAAAATCCTTGTCAGGTAAAATCCAAACTACTTTTCACTTCTTGTAAGGACTAGGGGAAAAGGTAAAACAATAATGCGGGGGGGGGAGTGAGTCACATGGGATTTTCCAAAATTGTTTTGAACCAAACTATGAGAGGTTTTGGGGGGTTATCACAAAGAAAACATCAGTCTGCGAAAAATAGGGAAGAGGATCAAACCAGATATTTGCAGACTTCACTATCAACCGTTCAACGTTCTTTCAATTCAGAAAAGTTTTGGGCCGGGAGAAGGGGGACAAAGAGGTACGGAATGGGGGGGCAGAGAGGGCCCAAACAGGGATTGCCCTTTGATCTAAACTCAATGACTAATAAATGAGGGAAAGTTTTTCTTGAGTATCTAATTCTCGGAATTTGTTCTCAACCTGGCCAATCTCATCCCACATAAATGGAAACTACGGGGCGTGGCGACTGCCTTCCTCGTAAGAAGAGTAAGGGGGGAAATGTACTCCAAACTACTTGTTACTCTCCCCCTTGACAAGTAGTCGCTTTGTCAGATTTAGCCAATTTCATGCCGACGCATCAGGAAAGAAAGAACCAGGTGTTTCGGAGACAATACTGGACAGAGAAAGGCGGGGGGGGGTGACTCACCGGATTGGGGGGGGGTCTTTGGGAGATGAAGGGAACTAGTGGGGTCCTCTGGAGGAAGGAGTGGGCGTCAAGACCGGATGAAGAAAACGGAAAGGTGAAAATCCTGAAGGAGGGTGGTCAAACAGTTGTGGAATGCTAACCAGTAGCCGGGGACAAAGAGCGGAAATGAGGGTAAGCCCTATATTTGGGGGTGGGTACCGTTCATAGGCGGGGTGCCCCTCATCCCAAAAATTTGGGGGGGGGAGCTAAGATTGTACGTACGGATGGTCGTCAACACCATCCACCGTTAAACAGTCACATATCGATAACAAGAGACTTCTTCGATTTAAAGGGAAACGAGGGGCGCGAAGAATGGGAGATACGTGTTTGTGATGAGAACCCGGTTCTCAGGAAAAAATAAAAAAACATGCCTTGATGGCACATGACAAAAAAAAAAAAGATTCCTTCAGCGGAGGGAGGGACTACGAGAATTTGCCTTTCGAACGAACACAAACGCGGCAAGGGCCGAAGGTTAACTGAAGTACTCCTAGAGAAATAAAACACCTTGACACACCGACTGATCCTTCGGGACCATCCCGGGGACATAAAAAGGGATCACCAAGAAATAAAACAAGGGGGAAAGAAAAAAACAGGAGGCTTTTCGGAGGATTTTCCATTCGCACAAAAGAACTCCGAGAAGATAGTGAAGTCGTAATGGAAGGAGGGGAAAAAGTTTTGACTGCTTTTCGGTTTTTCAAATTAAAAAAAGGAGGGCGTCTTCAACAGAAAAAAACAGACAGAGTAGGACCCGCCTCGACGGACTATTATACTTCAAACGAAGAGGCCACTTAGACACTAAACGGCGACACTAGTACGAAATTTATCTAAAACGGTTGATCAGGGGTCTGAGATGCAAGGTACCTAGTCCGGGAAGACGCAACAAAGGAGGTTTTCCCTGGTCAGGCCAAAAACACTTGTATGAAAACTCCTTAGGGATAAGAATTAGTGGAGAATGTCCGGTGCCAGGAATGAAAAGAAGGATGGAAAAGACCTCCAGTGGGACATTATTGGCCGTGGCGTGTATACAAACAGCTACGAAAACGTGAAGGGAAAAACATGCACATCAGACTATTTAGGGAAACTCATAGCTATGTTCTAAACCGATAACACCCGCCCACCCATATAAGAAGACGATATCAGAACAACATCAGTGCCACTAGAAGTTCTCAGAAAAAGAACCCTTCATACCAAGAAAAGTTGTATCCTCTCTAGAAAAAGAGGGGGCACGTGAATTCAAAGTGATTTTCAATCATCGAAAGACAAAAAAAACAAGGGTAGAATTAATATATAGGAATTAGGGGAACCTTCCTAGGCTGCCCGCGTGACATGATACTATGTTGGAAAAGGGGAGTGGTCGATGGAAACTGAGAAGAAGAACACTCGTGCGCATTTTCTCAACGGAAAGAGGACTCGGAAAAGAAAATCGGACTTCAACTTACAATCCGAGGCCGTGATCGGCCATTTTGACTTCCATACCCGACAAAAGAAAATACCAGAAAAAACTAAGGCCCAGAAAGGGTAAGCAGGGCACTTGAAAGCGGAAATCAAGAAAGAGAATCAAAGGGGAAAAAATAGACTACGAGGTGAGCACTTGGGCCTTTACGGTCGTACTTTGTGGGGAAACATGTGGGACTAACTCAATCTTTACGGAAAGATCTAATGACGCAGAATAGAAGTGAGCGAGTTTGGGAGGGGACATAGGCATGACTGCCCGCCTCTTTGGAGGGGTTAATAACACTGCAGAGGATTTTCACCGAAAAGGGGGAAGGGTCCTGTGACGAAACGCGTCAAAAGGAGACCTCCAGAAAAACGGGTTAACACTTTTCTGGAAAGAAAACTGCCCCTTCTCGAGGATAACTTGGCGAAAATGAGAAAGTCTCGAAACAATCCTACGGGAACGGAGGTTGTCGGGGGGGGGGATCAAACGGTTTTTAGGTAGGTGGGGGCACCCAGTGACTTTGACACTTTATTTTAAGAAATGGAATAGAGGGGGAGGGCCCCCAGAGGGGGAGTCCGGAATGGTAAGGAAAAACATCAGACGTAAAAAAATGCGTTGGCGGTGGTAGGTTCGACCACAAAGGACAAAAAAAAAAAAAGAAAGAATCGCGAAGAAAAAGGACGGGCCAAGAATCGGACAACGTTTGTAAACACGAGTCCACTCCATTAACAAGGGGGGGGGGAGCGAACAGGGTGCATCAGACGGGGGGAAACTAGCAAGAAAAAAAAAAAAAGGAAAATCTACCGCAAGGGAGTGGAAAATAAGTCTAAAGATCGACGGACTATTGGGGTGACTGGGGTGTCCTTGTCCGAACAATCGGGGGGGGGAACAAGAGTTCACCGCGTGGTGGACCGACTCCCCGGCCCAGAAAAACGATCCGGTTGTCCAGAGGACCGCCTACACTAATTAGGAAACAAAAATGGACCAATCCCTCCATCGGGCAGCAAACCCAGGGTTTCCGAACCCCGCAAGTAGGGGAAGAATCGTGACGAAAGATGTCAAGGGCATTAAAAGACCAGTACAAAATAAAGGAAAGAAAGGATTCAGAATATGGTCACCGCTAAGAAGCTCAGAAAAAACTTTGAAACCTGAAAAAAACGGTCCGAAACCGAAAAAAAAGGTCCTAATTCTTAAAACCAGCATGAGGGTCAAGCGCTGTAGAGACGGGATCCAAAAGGGGGAGGGCAAAGCGCGTCCGCTGGTTGGGCGTATGGTTCGCCGGCTGAGAAACCTTTACTGAAAGGGAGGGGGGACTAATCCCCAATCGGCCAGAAAAGGCTTTGCCGAGTAGAGAAAGTCCATTGTACTAGGGTCATGGGACGTGAAACCTGAGTAAAAGGTTAGAAATCTGGGCCAAAAAAGTGAAAGCACGGGTGTGGGGGAGATAATAAGAGTGGTTTCGCCAGGCGATTCGATAAAAATGCTTGACCGGGGGAGAACCAGAAAAAAAAACTCAAATTGGGGAAAAAAAAAAGGGGGAAAAAACGTGGGGGAGCCCCAGAGAACAGTCGGAGACGAAGCGGGGGGGGGCCTAGAGTCCGTAACCAAGCCGAAGCATGTCAGGGGGTCTAAAGACCCGATGTGGGCTAGCCCAGAAAAGTGAAGCGCTTCTGGATACACTCGATAAACAGCCAAGGGTCCGTCACCAACGCGGTTCAACTATATGAATAGGGAAGGTCAGTCCCGGACCGCTTTAACCGGCCTGGTGCAGAAAGAGAGAATCCAAAACGGGGGAAAAAAAACCGTTCCAAGCTAGACAGGGGGGGAGAACACAGAAATAGAGCGCGGCGGACATGGAAAATTCGCAGTGGGGCTCAGCGTACGTCAGGGGGGCAGGACCGAGAAGGGGTCAATAGCAGGGGAAAAAAAACTCACGATCCCCCATATACAATACTGGAAAAACAAAAAAGACTAGAAAAACGGCGAGTGACCTGGTTTGCAAAGGATACCAGTCGCATGAGGGAAGAGAAGAAATGTTAGGCTTGGGGGGGTAACCCAGAAGGGGAAGTCCGTTTAACGGTTGATTGGCAAAGGGTTAACATTGGGCAAAACAAAACCTAAGTGGGGGGGGGGGGGGGGGGGGTTAGAGGGTCACAACTGAAGGAAGAACCAAAAGCAACCGGGGCAAGCCGGTTGGGAAGGGGGGGGGGGAAAAAAATTCCAAATAAATACCGAAGAGTATCTGAAAGGGCGACCTTATGAGGGAACAACTACCAGGTCCAAAAGGAAAGACAGGGGGCAAAAAAAGTCGAAATACTGGGGAGAAGGGGGGCTTACAATCAACTAAGGGAGGATCGAGTGAATGCATAATGGGTTGAAAAGTCGAAACGGAAAGTGGTAGTCTTCCAGTCGCAACAGCACACATCGAAGCAATGGGTCGTAAGGACAAAAAGAACATGTTGAGAGGGGAAGGGGGTAAGAGCCCAAGCTCAAGACCCGGGGAAACCGCTGGGAAACAGCATGAAAAGCAAGGAGCCGCCAGACCGGAAGGGGGAGGGTCAAAACAGGGTTACTTGGTAGACAGGAAGAGGGCTGGAACAGGGGGGGAACGGAAATGGAGGGCTGGTTCACCAATGCTCCCAAAGGAATCGGCCGGACAACCGAGAGGAGACCCAGACTCACGCCGGACCAAGGAAAAGGGGGGGGGCCACACATACGAAAATGGGTGGGGGAGAAAATTAGCCCGCTTGTGTTCCAAAATAATCCGCCAGAAGGTCCGGGGTGAACATGTCCCGGACTTAAGATGGAGAGGACCAAAAGTGGGTGCTTCTAAGCGGGGGACCGATGTGATTAACGGGAGGGTGAAGGGGTCCCAACCGAAAAGGAGGGACAGTGCGGGACACGATTAAACGGACGGTAAAAAAAAAGCGACTCCGACAGGCCGAGGTTGGGGGGGGCGCCTGTACCTACCTAGAAAAGAATAGGCGGCGGCCCGGGTAAAAGGGGGGGAGTTCGTCGCTGGGGGAGAAGGAGGCGCAGAGAGAAAACAGCGGGAGGAGTGGCAGAATTGTTGGAAGTAACCCTGGCCTCAGGGAAGCTAAAGGAAGGTCCGAAGAAAAAAAACATCGACAGAAGGGAAATCACTCCCGAATAAGTTGAATGGGGGGGAGGGGAAGGGATGAAGCAAGAGCGAAAAGACTAGAAGATTAGAGGCGGTCACGCGAAAAACACAGGGAGTTCGCCCTGCAGGAATCATTATAAATGTGATATCACTCATTGGAGGTCATCATTGTTTTTAAGGGGGAAAAACAGGTGAGAAATTCCCCTGATCGGAAAGACCTTATTCATACTCCATGTAAATAGGAAAAGAAAAACCCGTGGGCGCGTGTTCGAAAATAGGGAGGTCGACGGGAGTTTTGTTGGAAAGAATGTGGTGAACCCGCCCCTGCTTAACCAAGAAAAAGAGGGGGGACAACGGAACAATTCTTATTAAAAAAAGTTGAAGATCGTGGAAGTCAAGTCAGGCTGGAATAAACAATATAGTTCTGTGAACGGACGAGAAGGGGAAGATATTTGAAAAAAGTTGAGGAACCCCAGATATATAGTTGGGAAAAAAAGGGGCGGGAGGAAACGACCGATAACTAAGGGGTGGACCTCCCCAGTCGTCACCGCACAAACACAAGGATAGGGAGGTGTGTGGCAATGACGCAAGGAAGAGCCAACAAATAAAATCAAGAAAAGGCACAAAAGAGGTAGCCGCGTATTGGAAAAGGGGTGGGATTTTGATCAGGAAGAGGAGATGGTCTGTGAAGACCGACGCCCAGCAAACAGTCACAGCAAAAAAGAGAACAAACGCTACTGGCACGAACGGCCGGGGACGGTTGGCAAGTAGTCGTTTCAGGATAGGGGAAAATCGTTCTTTCACTTGAAAGGGTAAAATACCACGAAGTAGAGTCCCAAAATGTGGGAGAACCTGACGCCTCTAGGGTCAAAATAAGATAAAATTACAAGAAGGCGGGTAAGTCCCGTTTTGGGAAAGGTCGCTTGGGGGTACAAAAGTGATTTTTATACGTAAGGAGGACCATGGGGGCTGCTTGGAAAGCCAACTGGCGCGGTCGGATCTAAAAGGCCTTTATAAGGAGGGCCCTGGGGGTGATACTCTGCGGAAGGTTTGGGGGGTGGAAGACCTGGGTGCGTAAACAAAGAGGGGGGACCTAGATGGACAAGTCCTTTCTCCTACAAACGAAAATTAGGGGAAGGTAGGCCATTCTAACAGAAAAATAAACCCGCCCCCCTCCAGGGGCATTGAAGTGGAAGTGAATGGCCTTTGGTAGGGAGGGAGGGAAAGCTGCGGCTGACTTCGAAAAGGTCCCAGGAGACAATACTACTAATAAAAAAAAGGGGTTCGCAGTCCTGCAAAGGGAAAAAAAGGGAGCGTGAAAAAAAAACCAAAACAAGCTAACAATAGGTCACATTAAAAGGGACGGGTTAGCCCCCACTTTGAACAATAAAGAAGAGTCAAGGTAGGACGAGATTCACGAAACCTTTGGGAGGCGGGGGAAAAATGTATTGTGAGGGGCCAAAAAGAGCCAGAAAAAAGAGGAGTAAATACACTCTGCATTTAGTCAAAGAAGGAGGGGAGCAGG
>Ga0179591_1379349_pt1 | contig 13331 bp, 8 predicted proteins | sample CZOMad2_1_08_16f_FD_182891 | JGI IMG/M metagenome (GOLD analysis project Ga0179591, IMG submission 182891) | Vadose zone soil fungal communities from Angelo Coast Range Reserve, California, USA - CZOMad2_1_08_16fungal (PacBio error correction) | ecosystem: Environmental > Terrestrial > Soil >...
AAAAAGGGGCACGAGGGAATTTAGGGAATGAAAAAAAACAAACACAAGTCTCGCCGTCCACTCAGTCTTTAAACTCATCAGGTAATCCTCAATTTCTGGAAGGAGGAAAGAACAAAGAGTGAGAACAGAAAGACAGACTCAGCCTTCATTTCTTACAGAAAGGGGTGCGTAACGTGACAGGAGAATCACCTCCTCTACGCCGCCTACCGAACGACAATCTCCTGGAAAAAGGGACAGAAGTAGTAGAAACTTTTCAACCAGTCAGGTGTCCCCTCTAAACAAGACATCAGCGGCCACGGCTGGGCGCACTACAGGAGAACCGCGTCTTATAGTCAAGGACACTCGGAAAGAAACCAAAAAAAAAGGGGAGAACGGGGGACATCTGAAGAGGCGTCTGCGCTAGGGGGCAGACGGACGGGCCTAGGGGAACCAAACTGGGCCGGCTTGGGCAGCCAATTGGAGCTGAACAACAACTAACAATGATAAAGGAGAAAAGAAGGACAAAATATAGGGGGGACCTCTGAAGGGAAAGGGAAGGTCACCGCTGAAACACCTCCGACCTTGTCACCGGTGCGGTAGGAAAAGCGCACCAGTAGAAAACGCAGGTTGCTCGCTACAAAGAAAAACACGCTGAAGGGAGGAGGGAAGGAGGGGGGGGGGAAAACTACACCCCTTGGCGCGGGCGAACCGGCAAAGACGGCGCTTTAAGAGGCACGCAAAAAAAGGGGATGGTCGAAACGGGGGTCGGAGGAGGGTCTATCTGACTCTCCCTTACTGCAGTGCGGAAGCGAGGCCGGCTGGCTTCGCGTCTAGGTGACACGCACTGGACAAAAAGGGAGTAAGAACAGGGTCCAGGACGACCACCAATGCCCAGGTAGGAACGCGAGAAGTTACAGGGTGTGAAGGGTGACCTAAATAATCTAAGAGGGAGGGGGGGGGGGGAAAAAATGAAAGACCTATGGTGCACAAGCTGGATATCGGCTCTTGGATGCCGTGCCGTAGCCTGGTGGAAAAGGTGGGGACAGGGGCTCGGGGGAAACACGGTTGCCACGGATTTATTCGGGGAGGCCCGGAGAAACGAGTAAGAGTCCTGTTAGCTATTGGAGTTTGCCTTCCAGGCTTACACGGGAAAGGAAAGACCAAAACAATGGTTCTAAAAGAAAGGGGGGATAAATCCCGCGGCGTCTAATTAAAAGTAGCACGAACGGCCTCACAATCAGGGCCGGCCGCAATCTTTTGTTCCAATTAAGGGGCGAAGGGAATAGGGCAGAGTGGGAAGAGGGAGGAGCTCCTCCCTCCATGGGGGTCGGCAAAGGCTCTACGTTATGACAGGGAAAGAAGGAGGGAAAAAACAGGGTAAGGGAGGACAAATCTCCATTCAAAAGAACAAACGCAGACCCGGTCAACTAACTCATAAGGAGGTGACACAGCCATCACCTGAGAGTTCATTAAAAAAGGTCAGGGGAAAAACTAGGAGGTACTTTAGGTCGCCACCCAACGGAACGGTAAAACCCGAAAGGAAAAAAAACTGGGGGGAACATTCTTTAGCCAGAGAAAAATAGTAAAGCTGAAAGTGGCCCGTCTTTCGTTGGGGGAAGGGGGAATTAGGAGTCCCGTTTCCCTAACAGAAAACAATCGAACATGGACTTACCATGACAGGATGGACTAGCAAGCAAGGCTTCAAAAGTTGGAAGAAGTACAGGCTGCTGGATTTGGGGGTTGCATGATACAGGGCAGGGGGACGGTTTGAAAAACTCTGCCCAAATGGAGTTCAGGTGGGGGCGGAAAAAGGATGAGGCGGAGGGCGCCTGCCGCGCGGCACCGTGCGCTTGGAACACTTTTCTGCAAAGGCCTAAAGCTGGGCTAAAAAGGGGAGAGGGGGGGGAGGCCTGGAAAGGGGAGGGTCGAAGAGGGCTGAGGTCCAACACCGAAACGCCCAAAGCGAAAAGAACAGAGGAAGTTTCTTCCTGTCATCTGAACGGAAAGACGGGCACGGCTCGGCGATGGGGGAAAGGAAAGGGGGGACCCGTGGAATTCCTGGGGACCTGGAACGGGTGCTGTTACGTCCGAGGCCTTCCTCGACGTGCTCGCTTGGCAGAAAAAAACGGCGAGGGGAGAAAAACTTAACTCTGCAGCCGGCCGCAAACAATGCTGTTCTAAATTCAGAAAAATTCCTTCCGGAAGAAGGGGGGAAACGGGTCTCATCCGACGAAGAAAAGGGCGGCAAAAAAAAGCCCGGGAGGCACGCAAGGGGGGGAAGATAACTAAGGTCCAGGCAAGGTCACACTGGTTTTGGGGGGTGCTTCCGGAAGGTAAGAACGGGAGAAATTCGGAGACGGCCCTCAAGGGTCAGCTTATCAAAGATGACGTGGTTCGAGAAAAGACACGAGCCGAGTCAGGAGGGGAAAAAGGGGACCTGTGCTCCTCAAAGGTGGGGGGAAGCGCCATTAATGGGAGTCCCCTTTAAGCAACCTATTCAGAAGGGGGGAAGAAGCTGACTAGGAGGGAGAAATTGAGGCCTGTGTTCCTTACTGCGTCGGGATGACACCCGCCACAGCCAAGGTAGGATCAGGAAGAAAGCAGTGAAAAGGAAATAACGCACTCTTAACGCCTAAAACGCGGCTGAAAAGGCCTTTTCACAACTAAATTGCCGTCCATGACTGCAGCCGCCAGCACAGGACAAGATGGGGGGCATGAGGAAAAAGGGGAGAATACCTGGCTATGCCTACCGCAGCGCGGTTAAAGACCTTTAATCAGGTGCTGAAAGGAAACTCGGGAGAGGTCACTCCCGTCTGGAGCGGCTAAACAGATGACAGATCATATCTCAACAAAAAAACCGATTAATAGATGTCTGGAGGAGATTCCAGAAGGGTCGGGCCAGAGGAGTGCGAACGCGCAGGGGTCAAGCAGTAGGAAAACCGGGGCCCAAATAGGGGGTGGCGCAAAGTATGCACGGAAAGTAAATTCTGTATTAAGGCGGTACCGGGCCAAAAAAAAAATCTGATAACCAGTTCATCCTCTTAGATGAAGAGTGAGACAAGTAGTAGGGGGGGGGGAACTCAAGGAGGCGGGCTTTTCGGGGGCTTTCCTGTACAGACCTCTAAAGAGACAACTGGGAAGAGAAAAAAGACTAATGACCTCTTTTCTCGCACGAGGAGGGAGATCGTCTTCACCTGGATGCTTTGTGGGGCGACCAGTGAAAAAGAAGGAGGGGGTTCAAAAACCATTTAACTTAACAAAACGGGTGGCGCGGACGTTGTACAACCAGGGACTGGGGTAGACTCTCGAAAAAGAAGGTGGGAGAAGGAGGCATATTCCAGTGCGCCTTCCGAAAGGGGGGGGGGGCGGAACCGAACACTTAAAAGGGAGGCGTACAGAAGGCAGGGGGGGGGGAAAAGAAGATTTCCGGCCCTGTGCATTAACCGTTCCCGGTTTACCTAAGAAGAACAAATCGCCGGGTTGATCTGTAAAAAGTTCAAAGGGGAATGGGAACGTCCCTCCCTTGGTAACTCGAGGGTGGATACCACAAATGAGATCTTAGAAAGGGAAAAGAAGGGCACACTTCACAACATCAGGCCTCCAATGAACACGGGGAGTGAATGGGCAAGTCTGAACCCCGACCTATGAATTTACAAGGGTGGAAATTTAAAAAGTGAAAAAGCAGAAAAAGGGAAAACCGTGTGTAGACGCCGGGAAACAGCGGGGTACTCTGACTAAAGAGCGGTGACTAAAAAGGAGAAAGCACTGTGAAAGGAAGCACCAAGTATCACAAATTAAAGGAGGGCGTGGGAGCGCCCTGTTTGAGCTGTCGTGCCCTAAGTCACCTTCAGACAAGGCTCTGGAGGAGGAAAGGACCCCGGAAGAAAGGAAATTCACACCCCGAAGGGGTGAACAGAACCGGTCCACCACCGCGATTCTAGAGAAACTTCACAAAAATAGGGCTGGAGAGTAAAACAAAAGACGGAAGGGGGTTAACATTTGAGGGGGTCCTTGCACGACTAACTCCGAAACGAACTTGTCCAAAGGAAAAGGACTCAAACGTGGGGGGGGGGAAAGAGGTCAAAAAGTGGGAAGAAAGAACAAAAACTCAATTACCATAGGCTCACACGGAGGTGACCCCACGTACTTTTGAAAACAGCAACACGCACTTAACAGACGGAACATGACGAACGCTAGGAAAATGGGTACGTACCGTGGGACTCAGGCCGAGACCGTGCGGGCAGTCGGCCGTGTTAGAAGCAAGCGTGTCAAAAAAACGGTGCTGGGTAAATTCTTCAACAGGGGAGGGAAGGGGAGCAAGAAATCAGCTCTCCCCGGACGGGGGGCGAGAGTAGCAACCTTGAGGGAGAAAACGCTGAGCACTAAGTCTGGCCGACTCTCGGGAAACAAAAGGCAAAAGAGGGTCCTGGTGTTGACCCGCAGAAGGCCGAAAAAATCGAGCGGGATAGTGGTCCGGTCGGGAACCTTCATGCAAGGTGAACGGGACCACAGGGGATACCCAAAATCATGTCCAAAGCAGGGGCACCCGAGGAAATAGTAAACCCCATAAACTGTCTTCTCACATACTGAAAGAAAAAAAGGAAAAGCTGAAAGGGAAGGACGTTCAGCCTCCCATCCCCCGTCACCAGGTCAACACCCTAAAGTCCCAGAAACCATCTTTTCTACTGGCGAAAACGTGCCTCTGGCGGAGAAGCAGAAAAAAAAGGGAAAAGGTACTCTAAAGGGAAATCAGAATGGCTCAAGTTATATGGAGAATCGTGGACGACACGTCGGGAAGTACACATCCAAGAGGAACCATCACTCATCCTCATCAAGTCCGAGGGCTTTCCTTAAGGGAGAAGTCCGGAGAGCACAAAAGAGAAAACAAAAAAAAAAACCCAACAAAAAAAAAAACGAACGGGGAACCTAGGGCCCTGGACCAGCGCCGTCGGACTAAAATTCCTAAAACGCTCCACCAGCTTTCCAGGGAGTGGTACAAACGCAAAGAGGTGGGGGGGGGTGGCCCCGGGAGAGAGGAGAGCCAAGAGGGAGACGTGACGCGGTTCCTGCAACTTGAAAAAAGTCCCTTCCCGAAGGAGAGGACAGGGGAGAAGACGGGGGGGATAGGTCGAGAAGGCTAGGAAAAGGAAGGGATGGGTAAACCCTTCACTAGGAAGACACAAGGTATTATAAAAAAAAAAAGTCCGGGGCTTCACCGCCGGCCAGTCGAAATCCGAAGAACGTCCCGATCAATGAAGAAATTAAGACGTAAGGCTCAGTTGTCGGCTTGAAGGAAAAGACAACGGGGGAATAAAAAGAAAACTAAGTGTCGAACTCCTATCCTTCCACGCGGCCGCGCTTGCCGCTGGGGGGCACCCACGCCTGTACCCGGTCGATGCGAGGGGGAAAACGGACAGACAGAAAGGGGAGAGGGGTCGTCCCTAAAGGCCGGGTGTCGGCGGAGGGCTAGCTGGACGGCTCGCTACTTCACTTTCAAAAAAAGAACCTGGAGTTAAAAAAGGGGAGGGTCAGGGGAACGAGAGAAAAGGGCGTTGTTTAGCCGTTTCAGCCCTAGTGGCTACTACCGTGCATGAAGGAAAACCAAAATTATCATAAAAGGTAGTGGGTAGGAAGGTGACCTAGAGGGGGACATTGCCATGAGAAACTGGCAATGGGAGGGGACGGGTGAGTGAAAATTGTTCCATAAAAAAAACTTCCAGAGGGGATGTGGGAGGATCACTAGAGGGGAAGGGAATCCCTTGCCATGTCGGGTGCCCCCGGTAGGGCGAAAACGTCTGTGGAGGGAGGTGCTCCCCTAACAAGAACGCTTCTGAAGATAAGGAGGGTGGGAAGAAAGGGGTCACTGCCCGTAAGAAGGGCTCAACGCAACGTCAAAATCAATCATCTCTGTACCTGCAAAAGGAGGGCCGAAAAAAAGAGAGGACTCGGTTTGAGGAAAGAGGGGGTAACTTGGCCTCCTTCTTTCAAGGGATCGGAGCTCAGCGTAAAAAGAAAAGGGGACTTCTCATGCAAATCCTCGATGACGAAGGAGAGGGGTAGGAAAGACCTGACCAGGAGGCAGCATGACTGGGGTCCTGTTTACCACGGCCAGGAGGAAAGACCAGGGCAGCTCAAAAAAAAAGGTAAGAATCCTTGAGAAAGAGGGGGAGGTTACCACTTAAAGACCAACTTTTAGCTGGCTCCGGCGGCCGTGGCGGGGAGGCCAGCAGGGACACATACGTGGTTTCAAGAAGGGCCGAAGGAGGGGACGAATGGGGGAACACCGCGGTCCCACCGGGGAGTCCGGGAGGAAAAGGTTTAGGGCTGACGGGAGTGTTGAAGGTGGAATCCGGGGGAAAGGAACGGTCGAAAAAGATTAGAATGGGGGGGTGAAGGGGATGTAAAAAGGAGAGGGGGCCAATTCTCGAGGATGATAAGGGGACGGCTGGTTGTGGGGAAAAAGTAGGGTCACCCTGAAAAGGGGTAAACCCGACAACCTGAGCAGGGGCTCTACAGCAGTAGTCTACTCAAGGGCAATGCAAAAGGGCCACCCTGGAGAGGGTACACTTTACCATTACTAGAAAAAACCCCCCCTAGAAGGTATTAAGCAAAACAGTTCAGAATTCGAAGGGGGGGTACACGAGAGAGTCATAACCTCAAAGGGATCAACCCCGTAGGGGGAAGAACACCAAATTTTCTTAAACACTAAATGTAAGAACTTTCCAGGGGGGAGAGGAGGAGGTTTTGGTGACCAGGCGGACGTGGGGAAACGGATGCCCGGGGGTGTGCTTGTTGAAAGCATCCCTAAAAAGAAGGGGAGGAGTTAAGAGGATTTGCTCAACCGCGATTAACTAAATGTCAAGGGGGGAAGGGACCGCTAAGAACCTTACTAGAAAACAAGAGGGTGAGCGGACTGAACTTTAATCAGGAAAAAAGAGGCACAGGCCAAAGAAAGAGGAAGCAAACGGAACGGTCATGGTTCCCGACCTTGCCGTCGTTGGTGGGGTTCCCAACCCAAAAAAAAGCAAGGCCGGTTAAAGGAGAACAAATGGAAAAGGGAGTCCGGGCCTTACTCGATGCAATCGAAAGTAGAATGTGGTACAACTTCGATTACAGATCCCTTGTCTGAACGTGGGGTAGAAAAAGAAACGAGAGACTGGTGATGGGAAAAAAATACCACTGTAAAATCAGGTGACCGCCCATAACGAAGTCCCAAATTACGACCGCTGAACCTTCTGGGCAGCCTTCACCACTCCCGGAAAGGGGACAAACCAAAAAAAACTCGAGGGTCTAGGCACCCCCGACAAGACCTGACCTCTGCGAAAGGGAAGAAGGCCCCAAATTGGCCCTGGGGACATCGGCAAGCAGGATACCTTCCGTCAAAAATGACTAAAGGGGAGGGAATTAACGCAACCCCTCGGTTAGAGGGGAACGAAAACTTTCCGAAGAAAAACGGGAACCAGAATGGACAGAACGAAGAGAGGGGGGGAGTAGGGCAGACCTTTGGCGCTTAATTGTGCGACGAAAACGAATCTGCTTGTCGCCAACCGGGCAAACTAACCAAAAACGGGGAAAAGGAAGAGAGAGAAGGCGACCGGGGGAGGAGAAACCAGGGTCTATGCCTTGGGACGACCTCCTTCAAGCCGCGAATCCTGACCAGGAGGCGCATCAAGTTTCAGCAATTATTATAACAGCACCATGGAAGGATAAGGAATCCAGCAAAAAGCTCGTAGGCCAGCGTTAACTTTCCAGAGTACCGCCCGGAAGGAGGGGGGGTAAGGGGAAAAAAACGCGCACTGACGTGCGGGATGGAGGTGCGAGTCGCATTCAGTGAGCCACTGAAGTCATCGAAGTGGAGGAGAGTTAGGGAAGAGGAAGGACTTCTAAAGTCTTGACACATGGGGGGAGGTCGAAACAGAACCCTCTATTCTGTGCCACTACACGGGAGGAACAGAACAACGAAAGGGAGAGTGGTTATACGCCCATTGGTCAAACTGGATGCCCCGGAATTAAGACTTCGGGCAGCCGGGAAAAATTAGGAACACCTGGTCTGACGGAAACGAAAGGAAAACGGAGGATATGAAAACGAAAGCCTGGGACTGGGGTGGTGTCTCAGCCGCGCTGAAAACAAGGTCAGTACTCCAAAGTCACCTCGACGTTAACAAGTGCATGGGGAAGGAAAAGGAAACTGGGAAGAAAAGGGAACATTGGGACACCTTAGGTCCTATCCGTCGAGGCCAGGTCATGGCCCGTCACCAACCAATGCCGAGGACACGTAAAAAGGGACCAGGTCACAGGAGACGGGAAAACCGCACCTCCGCGGCACGAATCCAGTCCAGAAGGTCCAGCCAAACACGGAGGCCTACGGGGGGAGGAAGACATTGATGCGAACTCGATCTGGGGACTCTATCCACAAGTGGGGGTGAGAATCAAAAACCCGTAAGGGGAGGAAGGAGGGCGTAAGGGTATCCGACAATAAACTGGGTGGGCCAAAAGTGTCGTCCCCTTCTCTGAGACGCGTCGTACTCCCCTTCCTGGCTGGGTAAAAAAGCATACAAACGGCCGGGTTGGAAAACATACCACTTACCTGTACGGCCAGCGCCCAAGGCCTATACTCTTCCAGAAGGAGTTTATTCCATTCACGTTTACGTGAAGATAAAGAAGACTCAAAAAAGTTACAGGACTATGTCTGACAGTGCACAGGTGACGTTCAGCACGGCATTACAAGATGACTGCAACTTAACCGCAGGACTGGGGTCACAGCGCAAATAAAGGGAACCGCCTCGTGTCCTTCTGGAACTTCCAGGGGCGGGCAGGGGCACCAGGAGCTACTCCCCTGAAAGAAACTAGCTAAGACTTGGAAAGAAAAGGACTAAATTACTGTTTAGGGAAGGGGTAAGAGGGTAATGGACCCCGACACCGAGGATGAAAAAGATAAAGCACCTTGAGAAAGGACGGCTGATTCAGAGGCAGATGGACGAGCAAAAAAGGGTATTAGGGCAACGGAAAAAGGATTCGTCATCATGTGATATCCTTCTAAGTTCAGTCAATCGACGGAGGACGGGACGGGAGAGGGGGGGTAACACCTCAAATTGGGCCCTCAACCGGAAAGAAACTAAGAAGCGGATCCGTGACCAGATCAAAGGGGGAACGTTAGAAAATCGTACACCAAAGTTAGAGCCAAGGGGGAAAAAGTCGAGAATAGGGGGAGAACTTATCAGCCTTAGAGCCTCAAGTAACCTCTGCACGCCACGAAAAACCCACGCGTTTTCAAAACAAAGTGAAGGGAGGTGGAAGATTGGAAGGGAAAGACACCACTCTGGGGCATATCCAGCACGGGGCCTGCGGGATGAGCCAGGCGCCTCGGAAAGAACCCTACGAAAAGATACCAAAAAAAAGAAAGAGGAAGCACCTGTCCATAAGAAGGGGGAAATAAACTTTCCTTAGAACCACACTCCCGACGAACGCGTAGAAAAGACCGGTCCACCAGCATATTCACAATCAAAAACGTCCCGTGGCTAAAAAAGCAAAAAAAAGGGAATAGCACTGGGGTGAAAGGGGGATGGTTAAAAAGGGTTAGCGATTCTCTCGGCGAGCACAAAGAGTGATCTAGGCGCGGGGTGCTGCCCTAAAATGCGGACCGCCAGATTACCCTTCGTAGCTAAAGGGGTTGCGATTAGGACGAGGGATACGGAAGAAAGGGGGGGAACTGCGGGGTGTCCAGAACCGAAGTCGAAAACAACAAAGGCAAAAAATAGATGCCGGGCTGCAACCGATCTCCGTCGAACCTGGCCCCATAAAAAACGTCACCAAACGCCTATGAAATTAAACCTTAAAGAGGGACAGCATTAAAGGAACTCAAAAGGGAGACGAACGCAGAGGTAGCCTTCTCCGAGCCAGCTGCACCATGGGGTAACAACCAACAAGGGGGGCACCATTTATCCGGTACTTAAAAAAAGGGAAAGGCGAGGGGAATGCCCAGGGAGGAGGGGGAAAGTACCGGCTACAGGTGGCTGGTCGAGAAAGCGGGACGGCGCAAAAGGTACGGCACTTGATTAGCCCGCGAGGTCGGCAACGGTCTCAGGAGTCAAAAATCCGACTTGGGAAAATAAAGGCAGTTGGCAGGGCACCAAACACGAAAGTTCGGCCTCAGGCTTCACCAGGAGGATACGGCTAGAAACTTGCCGGTTGTTTTAAGGGGAATAATGAGAAGTTACCTCTGGAAGGGGGGTAAACATAAATGGGGTGCATTTTCTTGGGACAATCGAAAAGTCAAGAAAGGGAAAGAAGCCTGAGGGGGGAAAGGAGCATGTGACTTGTTACCGGTCGGCGCGAGTCTGTCAAGTTACGATTCCTTCACCAATTCAATCAAAATATAAGAACTTGTCATTAGGGCCAGGCAGGTGCAGGTCAACAGGGGAAGGACAGGGAAACCAGTTCCATACCGGGAAAACACGCTCAAGCTAGGGAAAACATGGCAATTCGACTGCGCGGAAAAACATCTAGGTCAAGAAAAAGGGGTGGAACGGGAATATGACCGAGAAAGGGAAATCGGCCAGACTGTCATAAGCCTTCCGAATCCAGGGTATTCCTCCTCTTCTGGTGAAGAAACAAACGGAAAGGTGCTGGAACTGAAGAGGGTCAAAGCAGAAAAAATACTGCTCGGCGGACGCAGAATCGGCGAGCCAATCCCGGATCTAAAAAAAAGGAAAGGAAGCGTTTGACAAGGGAAACAATTTTACTGCGACCCCGCTGCTGAGAACTGCCGGTCATTTGCTGCCAGCTTCCATAGCAAATGGGAAATAAGGGGGGGGGAAGAATCTCTTTTCTCGGCACAGGGCGGTTCCAACGACCTAAGTAAGGGACCAGGGAAGTAACGGTTCATTTTGGTGTAGGTCCCCAAACTGCAGTAAGCGCACCTGACTTAATCCCTGTAAATCCAAAGAAATGTAAGGGAATTTTAAGGCTGGGCCTGCGGCTGGTGCAGGGGGGGGGAGGTTACGAAAGCACTGGGAGATGGGTAACAGTTTCGGAAGGGGCGGGGAGTGACTCGCAGTGGGTACGCGACCGGCAGGGGGACGACAAGGGACCACCCTTTTTCTCGCTCCAGACGGTCATCGGCAAAGATCCGGGTGGAGGTACTTCACTTCACTTAAACGAAAGAGGGAAAGGTCCTAAGCAGCTAAAGGGGAAAGCCTAAGCCCCCACTCATGAAGGTGCTGAAAGCGATCTGAGGACACGGGAACGGCGGTTCCAATTCGATGTCGAATTCCTGGAAAGGGGGACGGGGGAAAGGTAGGAAAGAGTTGGCTTGTGAATCAATGCACCGAGGATAGACTCATCTAAGGGGGTCAAAAGCTAGTAAGAACTGCGGGTTTCCATAGTCCCATACTACAAAAAAGGAAAAATGGGAAGACCTGAAAGAAAAAAGGGAAGTTGGCCTTAGTAATAAAGGTTCCAGCAAAAAATCATCAAAGCGGCTCGGTCACCGAAGGGAAGCAGGGATACAAAACTAAAGCGTGGCCAGGACCTAAAGAACGGAGACGTTTTCCAAAGAAAATTAATTTGTCCCCACATGCTGCCCGACTTATAAATCGGAAGGACCGACGCGTACCGGGGGAGGAACTCCCTACCCGCCCTTGCGGTTGCGACACTTCCTGGAACATGACGAAAGGAAGGGGTCGACAGAAACATTAGGCAAACCCGAATATTCGCCTGCACTTAGAAACGTGGCAAAAAAAAAGGCGTCTGGAAGCGGAAAGTAGATCCAGGCGGAATGAGCTCCGAAAAATCACACAACTATAACAAGAAGACGTAAACGTATAAAGGGGGAAACTACTCTGACTAGCTTCAACATGACGGGAGAAGTCTGTCGCTTCTGGGTTGATAACTCATCCACAACCGAGGGATGAAAGACTGTGGGAAATGTGAAATAAAACATGCTGGTTGGGAACGCCATCTCGGTCGCGACGAAAGCGAGGCGAAATCCTTTTGGATCTCCCAGAAGACTAATTCCGATAAGAGATAAAACAACAACAAAGGAGGGTTGGGGAAATATAATCGTGCACACGTCGAACATTCAAAAGGAGTGAAGGTCTCAAAATAAGGGTCAGTCGACTATCGGTGCCTCGACCGATGGCGGATGACAAGTAGGCAGCCGGTCACAACATAGTCGAACCAGTTGTCCAGAGAACCGGGGAAGAGGCCGGCTTTACTCCTTCATGAGGAACAAAGGGACCGCGTGGAAAGCAGCAGTCCCGTCTCTGACATGGAGTAACGTAGGACTTCTCACGGTATGGGGGAGGGAGGGAGGGGGGGGCGGTAGCTGACTATGCCCTTCATCGACTTGGGGAATTTAAATACTCAATCAGGGGGTAGGACGAGGACCGAATTCGAATATTAACGGTGAGCTCCAGGGTGTAAGGGCTACCGTAAAGGCTCTGGGTGGCACCAAGGGAACGGTAAAGACAGCAAAGGGGAGAGGGGGTTGGGGGTGGGGGGCTGAATGGACTGGTCCCTCGCTACCAAGGGGAAGGCAAGAAGGGGGCTTAAACCTATTGAGAAACTGTTAACGCCACGTCCAAAAATTAAAGGACAAGGGGAAAAGAAAGGTGGCTTTCTAAGGAATCAGCCTTCCGGATCCGCGGGTTACGGCGGAGGCAAGTTGCAGGAAAGGGTCCAGGGCCTAAAAAAGCGAAGGTAAAGGTGAAAAAAAAAACCAACAGGTTGGAAGGTTCCCGGGGGGGACCCAAAAAAGTAAGGTAGGTGTTCCCTCGGTTTTAAAAAAAGTAGAAGAGAGCCAGAAAGGAAGTAGTTGCACATCACACATCCGCCTCCCGAAGTCCACGGCCCTGAAGGTCGTCCCCCCGACCGAGCAAAGACGGGAAAAGGTTCAATTAGAGTCGGACAGGGCTGGGAAAACGAAGGCTATGCATCTGTTGCTTTAAAAATTCGCAAAAACTATGAGAACGCAACGTGAGGAAGAACCACGGAATTCGAGCCGGGAGCAACGTGACCAGCGCCCTGGTTGGGTTACGAATCTGGCCCCAGTAGGCGGGGACCAAGAGTCAGACGGCAAAGGCAGTGCTGGGTCTGAAATCTAGCCAGGGTGAACAGCACAATCACAGCCCCGCTCATTTAAAACTCGTCAACGCAAGCGAAAAAAGAAGGGAAGCGAAGGAGAAAAGAAAGGAAGCGTCCATTGGCGGTCCAGGGCTTGGAAACGGACCTACACCCGACTGGAAAACGTAAAGAGCCCGGTTGAAAGGTGGCCGATCCGAATAAGGAAAAAGATTCCCACGGAGGTGAATCCCGGGACAATGGCCGCCCAAGATCACACCTCGTTCTGCCTG
>Ga0179591_1156487_pt1 | contig 13330 bp, 10 predicted proteins | sample CZOMad2_1_08_16f_FD_182891 | JGI IMG/M metagenome (GOLD analysis project Ga0179591, IMG submission 182891) | Vadose zone soil fungal communities from Angelo Coast Range Reserve, California, USA - CZOMad2_1_08_16fungal (PacBio error correction) | ecosystem: Environmental > Terrestrial > Soil >...
AGATTAGAAGACTCCGTAAACATTCTGTCAAAAAAGAATAATATCGATAACCTACAGACACCCAAAAAAGGGGGGGAAAAAAACCAAAAAAAAAAAAAAAAAAAAAAATCCGCCTCACCCCCCAGAAACACACCTACCACATACAGTCCCAGAAAACCACTACGCATCCTCAGCTTTCGGCAAACAGAGAGGGGGAAAGAGGGAAAAAGAGAAAACATTAGGGAACAAGTCGGAACGACCCGACAAGAGCAAGGCAGATGGAGAGGTGGAGCACTCATTAGGCCCTGCCCATATGCGGGAAAAAAGATTGAAAGGGGTTTATCAACTGCGGTGCGAGGGGGGGGAAAGGATAAGAATAAATGCTATCCCATGAGCCAGAATCATTACAGTGTGGGGAAAAGCGCTAACTTTCTGCCTGCAAATAAGCGGTCAGCATCGACAGGAAGAACCTACCAAGGGTTGCGAGAGGTCGTTGGTTGGAAGTATCCATCTTCCCCCCAAATGGCAACCCAAGAAAACGCTTGGGATTCCTTCTACGAGAAAAGGTAGCGTTGTGGCGGTTGGGGGGAAACGCCAAGGGGGGGCAGCAAAGAGTTCCCCGAAAATCAAAAAAAAAAAAGCCCTACGTTACCTGGGGTTCGCAGGGCTGCTGGCGAAAAAAATCACAACAGCAACAGGGGGGGAAAATGCAACAGTTACTTTAATTCTCAGGGGGAGGGAACTAGCCGGCTTTTCCAAGAGAGTTGACGGGGAAAATGCGAGGGACACCAGTTGAGAGAAAAGGTTTACTGGGAGTGCGGGGTACAATGAACAAGCCCAAGAAAAAGCTAGAAAAACAAAAGGACTTAAGGGGTAAGGAAGTCATATATTGAAACGAGCTGGGATCCCGCTAGTAAGGGTGAATTACCGAACGGCAAGTGTCACATCTCACACAGGGGGGGGGTGAAAAAAGGCCACAATTTAATCCTCTTGCATATTTTTCGTAAGAAGGAAACCTCGAAATACGCCCTGTTAAACTGAGGTTGCAGACTGGAGAGAATCTCCGCAAAAAGAACCCTTGAACTTCTGGGGCCCTACTATTGTCGAAAACCAATCGGAGTTTCACGAAGCAATTTTAAGTGCCATGGGGGACAGCATCGAGTGTCGAAAAAAAGAACTCAGAAAGCCGGATCCGGGCGGATATCTTTGGGAGAATCAAAAGGCATCGCACTGCAATTCGCATCGGGAAAAGGGTGGGTGGATTTGAAAACGACCGTACGCGCCCTTACAGAAACTAAAGAATATATGGGCTGAACACATCACGACCCGCGGAGGAGATTGAGGGTGGTCCTCAAAACAGATTGTTTCTTCTTGAAGGAGGGAATACTACCAGAAGAATAATGCCATGGATGGGGTAAGCAGCGGGCAAACGTAAGGTTTTGGACATAAGAAGGGGGGCCAGCGATTTGGCTTGCCAGGGGGGAATGCCCAATTTGACGCGAAAAAGGAAAGCGAGCGGAAGGAGTAAGGTGGCGAAAGAATAGATGAACGTGCGAGGGGGGGGGATGGTAGAATCTGGTTTTGCATAGGAGAAGAAGAAGGCCTCCCTTACTGGTGGGATAATACTCAGAGCACAGCCTCGCAAAAGAAAGAACAGAGAGATTGCTTCGAAATACAAGAAAGATTCTCGGGGCGCTTCACACAAAAAGCCCTCTCCCAGAAACGCTCAAAAGCGAAGGGGACGCGCAAAGATAAACGTCCCCCGTTAACCAGGCGAACGGCGTTAACTCAGAATTTCTTACAGACGAAAAGATTGACAGAACCTGTATAATAACGTAGCGCATACAAAGGGCGGAAAAATGCACTTGGGGTGGGGGTATTTCTACGCTGAGGCGAATTAGGAGAGCGCTTGGAAAGGTGGACTCTTTGATGGGCGGCGTGTAGGGGAGTAATGGGGGGAGATGGGGGGGAAGAAAAAAAAATTTGCTCTTTCTTACGTAAGCAAAAGGGGGGTTGAGAAAGCTTTTAAGAAGTCGACATCGGCAAGTTAAAAGACAAAACAAATGAATCCTAGGGCGCTAAACATCTCTAATCACACCAAAGGCGATAGAGATGATGTCCTCGCCTCTCAACGGATCATGACGAGCCCGACGTTGCCTAACGTCTGGACCTATCTTGTCGAGAAAAACGGATTCAAACCAAAAAGGGGAAGCTGACGTCAGGAAGCAAAGCTTTTTCCAAGGGCCCAACCGGAAAAAAAAAAAAGGGATTCCCGGTTGCCAAGCTCTAACGCGACAGATTTCAGCAGGAAAAGGGAAATAAACAACAACCATTCCTCCAAAGCCGAGAAAGTTTATTGATACAGGGACTGTCCACAGGTTCAGAGACGCCGTGGAAAAAGAGAACGCCTTTCCCATGGAGAAGGTTAAAAAAAGGGTTCCAGGGACGCAGCGAAAGGGGGCGGGGAGCGGGGGTTCCAGCTGAGAAAAGGAGGAAAAGAAAGGCTGCATTCTCCTCACTCAAGAGATGATCAGCAGCCGTTTCAAGCGGTGACTTGAAAAAATGTGGGAGAAAAAACTGTGCTTTTGTTTAAGAAAAACAAAGCTTCTCAAAAAAAAAGAAAATCTAACGTGATATCCACCAAAAGGAGGGAGTGGGCTGAGTCCACTTTGTCTTAAAACTAGACGCGGCGGCAAATGCCGTAGGAAAATCGCGGTGGGGCGCTATCAAAAAAGAAGGTTCTTCGTCTTTCGTATGGATCCTTCAAACGACGCACAGAGACGAGGAGGAAAAAGTCCTCAACTCGGGTTGGGGGTTGAGGGCCGATCGCGGAGGAAGAGGTTTGTAAAGGGCCGGGGATCCGGGCTTGGGGGTGTAAACCACCAAGAGGAGGGCCGAACACTTGACATTCTCTGTGACAACAAACCAGGCCAAAGCTGATACCGAACCAGGTATCCCGGCTTTCTGCTTGGAAAAGAGGTAACAAATCCGTATCCAAAAGGTCCAATTGAAGGAAAAGGAAGGAAGAAGAAGGGGGAAACTCAAAATCTTAGGAACCTAATTTCAAACATGGTCGCTGGTTGAGCTGCTCTCACACAACTGGCCAACTTAACAAAGGCGGAAATCGAGGAGGGAAAAAACCACATAAGACCAGGATTCCCCATGGTGTAAGGGGCAAACGGTGCTCTCATAACTTTGAAAAAAAAAGTTCGGGGAAAAATTCCCAAAACGCCAGATCGGGGCACCGGAGGGAAGGAGCGCTTAAAAGTGACTTACCGCTTTTGTGGTGACAGGGGAGGGGAGTGGTTGTTCAGGGTTGGCTCACCCCGCGAAGTCTTCAGCAACTGGCAAGGAAAGCGAAAGGAACTACGCATTTTCCTGAAAGAGACCAGGTCCAAGAAGTTACGAGGCATGAAGCATCCGAAAAGCTAAGCACCAAACCACTCATTGGTTGTGAAAGAGTTTCCCCTTCGTAAGGGGAAGAGGGTGTTACTCAAGCAAGCGACCGGTCCAGTAGGGCCGCGAAAAGGAGTTGAAGTGGGCCTTCTGTGAACCCACGTTGCCCAAAATACTTTAGATCAGAAAAAACACCGCCAACAACGCTACCGAAAATTAATAAAAAAAAAAGCGGTTTCTGTAGTCACCACTAGGCGGGGAACATGATCAGCAGAAACGCCTAGTAAAGGGGTCAGGGCGGACTCCGCGAGAGAATTGTTATTCTAGGAAGTGGAGCGGGAGGTGAAAACAAAATCGTGGGGACAAGGAAATGAGATCGATTGGTTTGCAGCAGACGTAAGCGTCGAAGGAACCTTGACGGAGCACGGGGAGAGAGAAAACACTAAAGATTGAAAGAAAATGAGGCATGATAAAGAGGGAAGAATGCTACAGCGGGAAGGGGGGGGGGGGGGGTTCTGTGTGGTCGGGCAGGTACGACTCTTGCAGAATGCCACTAGGCGAGGTCAACTCAAAAAGAGCACGCCAAAGCTGGAGACGGGGGGGGAAGGCGATTGTTATTTCCATTGTGGGGAATACGGGTGAGCAAGGAGTACACGCCTGGAAAATGAACCGAGGGGACGAATGTCCGAAACCAGCCGTCAGGCCAGAAAGCGGCGTGCCCGAAATGGTGCCGGGGAAGCAGAGGCCACTGTGGACGCCCTCCTATTAGGACCTTTGGGGACCAAAAGGATAAATGTGGGCAAACGTTTGCGAAAGGGGGATGAAAAAGAGCTTAACGCGCAACAAGAAATGATCTGAACGACTTCCTAAAGATGCGGGGTGGGGGGGGGGGACGCAACCGCGAAAAAAAAACTCCAGTCCCGGTAATAAACGATATCCGATAACACCTAAAAAACGAAAAACATCAGCTGGGGGAATAGGCGGGGGCCATTTGGTCTCCAAAGAGGGGGGCCCCGCTTGGATGGACTCGACTCCTACTGACCAACTAAAGCACAAACCATAAAAAGGAAAAAAAAAATGTAAGTTCGTCGAATACGATCTACACAGAATTGGGGGGAAAAGGGTGGTGCATAACTGGGAATTTGAAAACACGGGGGAGCTAGAGGAAAAAGGACCGGTTTAAAAAAGAGACGCTCAACGTGCAACGGAACAACGGTGACCAAGATCGTCGAGTGCATAAACAAAGGCCGGCCAAACCCAACGTTATAAGTCACGGTCAGCACCTCAAGGGACAGCGAGAAAAAAGAAGCGGTGGACTACGAAGAAGAAAACAGGGCACAGAGGGGGTGACCTACAAAAGGAACGTAATCGCCGGCCAAAGAAAAAAAAAGTACCACGGAGGGGAAGTACAGCGTGGATTTAAACCTGTAAGGGTGTGATAGGGCAGGGAACTAAATACCGATGTCGCCCGATCTATCAAAAAACGGTGGGGGGGGAAAAGAGAAAGAAAGGGGACATCGAATACGATCAAACACCGGGCAAAAAATCCACTCTGGACTGGAACACCTTAAAGTTACAAAGGAAAAAAGGAAAAAACGGGCCCCTGTCTAGATTCCGAGTCAGTAAACGGGAAGGAACTGGGTCTCTTGAAGGCGTAGGAAAACGGCTTCCACCCTGCGATTGGAAGCAGTAGTGAGAAGATTTCCGATTTCGGAGAAAAGATGCCACGTTTTGGGGGGGACGAGAGATCGTGTGCCCTTGCGCCATCGAACGATCGTTCCACAGAGGAGCAAACGCACTTGATAGATCGACGACCACAGGCACAAAATTAAGCTATGCTCGGCTGGCATCCCCAACAATGGGTAAAGGTTTAAAAAAGGAACAATAATCTCGAGGAATAAATGACATCTACTTTAGGAGTTGGGGAAAGGGGGAGGGTGCATCAATTTGAGTAGACCTAAGAAGGAGAAGATAGATTCGTAGGGGGGGGTCAGAAATGAACCGAAGTAGGAGCTAAGGATGGACATAACTGCTAAACTAGGGGAGAGGACGTGCTACACTGTAAAGCGCGGTAAGCGGAGTTCGGCGCGTGGAAAGGCAAATAAGCAAAAGTCTTCGTCGCGACATTAAAACTGGGGAGGGAGTGTCCTTTTAACTCTTTACGATTGTCTACAGAAAAAAAAAATTGCACAAATGACGACAGGGGCCTTTCCTACAGCGGAGGCGTCCCTGCCAGGGTCTCCGAAGAGGGAGCCACACCAGGACGCTTGAAAACTATTCGGGTGGCCATGTACAAGGCGGGTGAAAAGGGACATTCGACTCACTTCTCGTGAATAGACCACTTGGTCCCATGCGGAATACTTGCGAACAACCCCAACTGAATAAAAGAGACAAAAAACTCGCATCAGCTTTGGGGATTTCTCTAAAAAAAGTGCTAAGAGTGCCAACAGAAAAAAGGGCGTGGCCTCGAAGAGTAAAGCCCAAAGTCATCGGGATCTGTAGCATACTAACTGAAAGCGGGCCCGCCATATGCGAAAAGATTGCGAAAAACCAGATTTTCTAAAAAACGTCCCGTCTAACGGAGGAAAAAGGGGAAAAAAACCAATCGTAATGAAGTCCGTGGGGTGCAAAAAAAAATAGCTACCTTCAGCTGCCAAAGCCCTACGGTACGATTAGCCGGGAGGAAGCATGACCACGTTGCGGAAGAGTGGAAGGGAGGATCAACCGGGTCAGTTTAAAACAGAAAATGCTCTGGGAAAAAGGAAAAAAGGGTATCAGTCTACTCGGAGAGTGGGTGGTCGGGGTGTGGCGATGGATTGCTCTAAATATGGGCAAAAGTAGAAGAAAAAAAAAACGCACTTCCGGGCACTCCAAAACACGGGACCTGGAAGGGCAAAAGAGAAAACCTCGGAAATAGAACGCAAGCAAGAAACGCCGGAAAACCTCAAAGTTGTCCGCGTGTAGTTGGGTAGTGACGGAACCTCGCCAAAGAGAAAAGTCCTGTTACCTGGAAAGGAAAAAGAGAAAAATTCGCTATAATTCCGGAAAAGTTGAAGTGAAAAGGGTTTCCGAATTGATGCGGCAAAATACAAAAAAGGGAAAATCTCCCCCCTTCACAAACAACAGACAGGTAAGGAGAAGTCTATCGAACAAAAAAGGTATAAAAATATGAGGGGGGAATGACCTAACTTGAGCGCAGCCGGAACAGTAATAGACACATGGGGGTGCCTCGCAGACTTGCAAAAAAACCTCCTCTTTCATATTTTTGTGTCGAGAGGAACAAATCGAAATACGCCAATGTTTGGAAAGAAAAGATGAGAGCTCTCAACCCGCAGACCCCAGTGGTTTGAAAACTGCGAGTGGCGAGACGTCGGGAGAAAAACTCTGATCCATTCAAAGTGGCACATTTTCAGAAGGAGGGGTCCTACATCTCTCAAACGAGCCGTGGAGGGGATCACGTTTGGTAATGCAAAAAGGAAAAAGCTTGACGGATCAGAGGGAAAGGGGGGGTGGCTGACCAACTAACAAGGCCCTTACAAAAAAAAGAAAAGATCGCTGAAACCGAACAAGGCCGAGGGGGGGAGGGGAAGATTGTTTTCCGACATAGCTATGGTGGAGTCGGAAAGAAAGAAAAAAGGAAATACATGCCTGATTGTGGAGTAGGCACCATAAGAAGAGGTTGAAAAGAAGGAAGGGTTTGGCTCTGGGGGAGGTGGGGTTAAAGCACAAAGGTAGAGAGGAAAAGAAATAGCTCAAATTTAGAAGAGAAAGTCCGATATAAGAAGTGGTCCACGAGAAGATGGTTGTGGCAGCGATCTGAAATCCGTCTGATGGGGTTGCATGAGAAAAACACTCAAACAAAAAGGATCAAGCGGGAAAGGGAGGAAAAAACGCGGGATTGCTGTAGAAGTCAGACAATATGAGGTGAAGTCGCTTGAAACGAACAGAAGTCAAGCTAAACTCTCGCATCGGTAAAATGCGAGAAAAGAGAACCCTGTAGCTCTGTCACCATTCAGGACGGGGAAAGAAAGAATGTATTGTCTTCAGAAGAAAATATCGTGGAGAACCGGAGCAGAAACGGAGTGGCGAAGATCTAGATTGTTTGTCAAAGGGGGGGGTTTCAATTAGCGAAAAAGAAAGGAGAGAGGATTTTGAAAAAAAAAGAGAAAATCTATGGCGGAGGGAGGTCTTCAATAAGGGAACGAGGATCAAATATCTTTTGCTCGGAAGAGAAGGAGCAGGTCAAAAGAAAAGGGGGGGTTGGAAAAAAAAGGTAGAAGTAAGCGACCGTCATGCTCAATAGCACCGTGGCCAGCGATCCCTGAATCCGACGGGCATATGCAAAAAAATAAAAACCAAACACAACTGAGGATGGAGAAAGAGAGAAAGAATAAACGCCGCTCTTAATCATTTGTAAGACGGTGATGCAAGTGATAAAGGGGTATAGAATAAACGGTTATGAAAAATGAAAAAAAAAAGGGATTGTCCCCACACGATTTCCAGATGCCGGGTAAAAACAAATCAAAAGAGATCTTTGTTCAACCACGGGGTAAAAAAAAGGGTACCCCCGCCCCGAAGACGCCGGTAAACAAAAACAGCGACGACCTCTCAGGGGAGACCCCCAGACAAAAACCGGGCATTTCCCGACCCAGAGGGGGAGAAAGATCGTTGGTATTGAGCATATGTCCCCTCATTTGCGAGAGACGCGTATCATGATGGGAGAACCGGGTGAAAGAAACGAGCGGGACAGGGTTCTACTTGAAAAAAGAGACTGAAGATGTTTGGAGGAGAGGTTTCTGGCGGGGGGAGAGATGAAGGATCCAAGCTAAAAGGAGAAGGAAAACAGCAATCCCGAGAGGATTCGCAAGGCGGTTGAAGAATGGATTGTGGAGAAAACTCCCGCTATGGTGCACTTCGCTTGCAAAAAACAAAAACTGAAGAGCCTCTCGACGTGGAAAGCAAGACGTACGATACTTTCTTGCCGAGTCTTGTGCTGGACATGACACGCAAAGAAGAAAAAAACCTTGATTCGCTGGGTTGGCAAAAAAGAACTACCAGTATTGGGCGGAAGAAGGACTTCCTTCCGATCGAATCGCGAGTAGGAAAAGTCCTCCAAGCTGGTTTCGCTTTGGGGAACAGCTCGTCGCTTCAAAGGAAAGAATGGTTGTAAAGGAAGGGGGAGACCGTGTTTGAAAAGAACAACAAGTACTTTGGCCGAGACAGGGCCTGGGGGTCCGTAAACAGGCCAAAGGAGATACGCCAAGGATGACTGGTATTGAGCTGAAACCTTCAGGAGCCAAGATTGCCAATTGACCTTTCGGAGTGACCTCAAACCGATTTGTCAGCAGAGGGGGAACCTAAGGGAAAAAAGGTCTGCTAGCTCTCCAAGGAGGGGGCACTAAAAAAGGGGCTGATTTACGAGTTGAGCGGGGAGGGGAAAAGAAGCCGAGGATTCCCTTGGGAAATTGGGGAGAAGAAACTTCGGAATTGGGACGGCGGCCGCTAGAGTATCACCCCCCTCAGAGAGGTCTCACGAAGACGCAGATATGAAGCGCCTTCACAAGGAAGGATGGGAAGGGGGTTTTACTGGATGTGGAGCGAAAGGGGGATTGGGCTCCCTCATCAATCGGAACCCTAAGGAGAAAATTGGGAAACTGAACGAATGAGAAGTCCGTCAATCGCCGACTGCAACAGCACGAGAAAGCAGCCTACAGGCTAACTCTCCACCTCGGAAGGGGGAAAAAAGGTTTTTCTCGCTTCTTAGAGGGAAGGTGTGGGCCCGCAGCATCGAACAACTGAACGTAGGCCGCGAGGAGTTTGTAGTGTTAGGGGGGGGGAAAAACGAAAACTTTCTGACTGGTTAGAAAAATAAGCTCCAAACCCCAAAAACTCTACAAGAGGAAGGACAAAAGTTTGCGGGCGGCAGGTCAAGAGGGCAGACCTGGGAGTACTCACTATCACCGAGCAAGGTTCCGTGGCGGAACCAAAGGAAAAAACTTATAGCTTACATGAGTTAAGCAGACGGGGTGTCACAATGGAAAAAAGAAAAGTTGACAGACTTCTCACGGAGAATTGACGGGAGACAGGTCTAAATCGAGGTTCCCAATGGGGGAAGGAAGGCTCACCGGGAAGTATCGCGGAATGTCGATGGGGGGGCGGGCGGGTACGATCGGAGGGAAAAGAAACTTCTCGTTCCTCGAGTGAGAAAAAGAAAACAAACGTAGCGTAGGTTTTTTCTGCGAGGGGGGGGAAAGTGAGCTGGTGATGAATGTAGGGAAGGCACTGGCGGGAGTCACGAAGAGTGAGTTCGAAGAAAGCCGAAAACATCAGTCGTCAACTAATGAGGAGAAAAAAGACATCTCATTTCGTTGATAAAACGAGGACTGGAGTGGCGACACCACCTTGCAAACAAGGGGGGGGACTGTGGCGCAAGTGATTGCGAACCAAGTCCGCGCCCCAAAAAGAAAGAGTTTCAGTTCAGGCCTGGAAAAGCAACCTCACGATGCTTGGTGCTACAAAACGAAGGGAAACTCAAAAAAAATCCTAAAAGGTAAAGAAGCCAGCGTTTGACCTCCGGGGAGGGAAACAACCAATCTCAGGAGAGGCGGGGCCTTGCGAGATATAGGGGGAGAAAGGATCGATTCACTTTGGCAAAAAAACCAGAGGAAACCTAACAAAGGACACAGCTGTGTCAATTGTCGGAAAGAAGATCGAGCGTTATTTGGTCATTTTGTTCAAAGGGGGAACAGTTTTCTCGAACGACTAGACTAGAGGGGAGGGGGGGGGACAGTGTCAAAAGCTCACGGGAAGCAAAAGGGATCACGTTGACCCGATCGTGCGATAACCCTCCCGCATCACCAAAAAACCCACCGGTGCACCTCACGGGAGCGACTGCCAGCAGGACAGCTAACATCAGGCGGAAAGAAAAAAAGGTCCTGGACGCGCATTAAGAACAGCACGAAAAAAAGAAAAAAAAGGAAAGCGGAATCGAACGGGCCCGACGTGCGAATCCGTCGTAAAAGTAAGGGGGGCGAAAGGGGGAGTCGCTCTGGGATTGAAAAGGGAGGAGGGGGCGGCTGCTAGCTTGTCTCACTCATTAGAAGAAAAAAAAATAGCATGAAGAGAGATCTGGTGCTACAAGGGGGAAAGAACAGAGCAGAAAAAGAACAAAGGCGAGAACATCCACTCGGAAGGACATTCCCGGTTACGAACGGGCTGACTCGGATTCACCACAGGTACCGGGCCCAGGATAAGAACGGGGAATGACGTCTCTAAGCCGGTGGCTGGGTTCTGAGCTGCTCTCATCTCTAGAAAAACTCGAGGGTCTCGTTCGCATAAAGCTAGCGTGCGTGTGCCTCGAGAACAAACACGGAACACGACTTTGGGTTTTGAGAACAAAAGAGTAGGCAAGATGGGCTCGCTCTAGAAGATCGTGTGGGCAAGACACGGGGTACAATCAGATAAAAAGAGGGCCGTTGATCGGCGTCACAAGGAAAGTTTGCGCAAAGCGAATAGCTTTCCTGGGCCACAGAAGGGTCGAATCAATGTCTGGGTGCAGCTTGGATTTACCTCACAACAGAACAGGGATCACCGCTTCGATGGCGCGGAGGGTTGGCATCGGATCATCTGACAGGCCAGAATGGTTATCGGAACGTGGTCTGGCGGCCGGAAGAATGCATCGTAGGATAAAAAAAGAACAAGAGCAAGGGCCCCGCAATGAGCGTACGTTGAAAATACACTCTGGAAGGCTAAGTGGAGAAAGACGTGTGGGTGGAGCCGCGTGCGCACACACACCAAGATCGCCGAAACATCTGCGGGGTTTACGGATTTAATATCAAGGTTGGGATGCTTGGGTCTTGTGTCGTCGGGTTTTGGAAATTGTCGCCAGCCGGCGCTCACAGTGGCACAGTGGGCGCGTGAATTGGACGTTCCTCGAGCGTATCAAAAGTTGGTGCGTACTGTTGCGTCCCGAAACAAAAGAAGAGGAACCATGGTGGCGCAAGGAAGGGGACTGCGCGCTTGCAAGCCAAAAGAACAGCCGAACAGGAAATAAACGAAACAAGACAAGAAAATTTAGGATCTATCGAAAAAGAAACGAACAGACGTGGCCTCGAAATACGAAAAATCGCACAGGCGCTGGCAGACAGAAAGGGGTGCAAGATTAGAAAGGAGGAACTTTTCATGTTGGAAAACCTGTCGTGACAAAAAGTAGAGAGAAAAGAAGACTGAAAGTCTGCTAAACCCAATCGAATCAGTAAAGTGGGCAAACGACTAGCGCATTCCTACAACAGCGTAAAAACGAGGCCGGGAGGAAGAACGGCGTTGCGAAGGCGGAGATGAAAGACCAGGTATTTCAAGCCTGGAATAAGCCCAGCACACGCTTGGGGGGAAAGTCTACGGAGGACAGATAGGGGGGGCATGTTGGTGGTCAGAAAAAAATATTTTAACACAGGATGGAAGCAGGATTTCCCCTAAACTAAAAGGAGCGTCCCTACGTGACCGGTTTCGGAGGCTGCAGGCGTAAAAAGCGAATAGACAGCAAGCGAGAAGAGAAAACTCCGCAAAAAAAAGTTCGTTGTTAGGAAGGATGAAGGCATCGAACTAGGGGCAATCCGGAGATTTGCAGAGAGAGACTTAAAATAATTCAGGGCCAGGGAAAAAAGCGAGTTCGATTGTGCAAAGGGAGAAAAGGAACCGAAAATCAGTAAAACAGAAAAAAAACCAATGTTTACCTGACTTTTTAGAAGACGCGTAACAGCGCTGGACGATGGATGGGCCGGTGGGGGAAACTGAGGCGTAGCCGGGCCAAGCAGAAGAAGAGCACACGTGAAGAGCCGCGCCCATTGTATCCTCGGAGAGGTTGGCCTAACGCTCCCCTAGAATAAACAAGGGAAGAATGGCAGACTTTGAGAAGACAGTCAAACAGACCCCCAGGGGTGAAAAAGGTTAACAAAGAGGGAAAAAAAACCTCTGGAGTGGTCAAGGAAAAAAAAGGAAAGGAAAGTTTGCATATACTAAGGCGGAAGAGAGCAACGCCTGAAGGGAGCCTCAGCTTTGGAATGGGGCCACGTCCCAAAGAAAGGGGGGAAAATAGAATGAGGGGTCAACTACCATATCGCGGACCAGGAATAGAAGAAGCTCTAATCAAGCACGAAAAACTCGAAACAAGGATATTTTTTTTCCTACATCTGAGAATGGTGAAAAACACACCCAAAAAAAAAAGTAAGAATTTTTTGTAACGCGACAAGAATAAGAAGTGATTGTGCAGAAAGTCCCCCATAAAATTTTTTCAAAGGAAGAGGCCCAGATTGTTAGGACCGTGTCAAGCAGGGGGAAGAAGGGGGGAACGGATCTCTCGTGACGGGGCGAAACTTCCCCAATAGAGCGTACGGAGTGGGGGAAAGGAAATCTTGTCCAGGAGAAACGGGAAGCAAAGAGAAGGGGGGTCTCCAAATAAAGACACCCGCCTCGCAACGGAGACTGGAGAAGTCTCAAGGGAGTGGGGGGGCCTAACATCTTCAGTCGGTAAAGAGGGAAAAAGCCTCTGCAACGCCCAAAAGCAAGAAAAGAGAAGATCGAATATAAAAAACTTTCTCTCGTGACCGCAGGGGGTTAAGTCAGTAGAGGGGCGTGCTAAAAGGAAGAAATCGTTGGACAGACCCTGATAATGGATCATTGCCAATGGGCTCTATAAGAGGATTTGAGAAAAAAAGGAAGTTGTTGAGTAGGGGAGAGAAGAGAAAATCGAGGTCTGAATCTCGTGGGGGGAAAGGATCGTTCGAGGGGCTGAGGTGTATTTCTTCAAATGAGGGGGAAAGATGGTGACAAAGAGAGGTGGTCTGCCTGAAGGAATCGGAATCGGGGTTTCGCAATACGGGAGAATTCATCGACCGATTCATAGAAAGTTGCAACACCATCAAACAACGGGACCAGAGAGGAGAGGAGAGAAGATCGG
>Ga0179591_1219446_pt1 | contig 13329 bp, 16 predicted proteins | sample CZOMad2_1_08_16f_FD_182891 | JGI IMG/M metagenome (GOLD analysis project Ga0179591, IMG submission 182891) | Vadose zone soil fungal communities from Angelo Coast Range Reserve, California, USA - CZOMad2_1_08_16fungal (PacBio error correction) | ecosystem: Environmental > Terrestrial > Soil >...
TTTGAGGAAGGGAGGGAGTGAATATACCTTTACAGGAGGCGAGGAAAATTCGGGGAGAAACGGAGGGGAGTTTATCTAGGGACGGGGTATCGTTAGTAGACCTGGAAGAAAAAAACAAAAACCTAGGGGAGGGAAAGATGTCGGAGTTGGTCTTAATTGGGTGAGGAAAGAGAAGGCCGGGAGAGGAGGGCTTTTTAGGAGATCTAGGAAAAAAACGATCCGACGTTCAGCACTAATTCGGAGCTTCGAAATTGATCACGGAGTTCTTCTATCAGCAACTTGAGAGGAATAGGGGGGTCAAAATGAGGAAGGCATCAAGGAGGAAGCTTAAAGTGCATCTATCTTGAACAAATTGGATCTAGGGGGCAACCCAAAAAACTATCTAGGGACGATAGGGGACCAACCCGTTTAGGGTCGAACATTATCTGCTGGAGGGAAATCTCAATAGGGGTCGAAAAAGTAGGGGGCTCGGAGTCGGACTGTGATCGCGAGATGCTCCGGGGTTAGGCAGAGAAAGGAGGAGAAAGAAGGAGGTAGAAACTGTTCTTTCACAGGTAATTCGTCTCAGTTTTCGTTCAGGAAAGTGTAACAGGTGGGAGGGGGGGGGCGCCTCCGTAGGGGGGGAAGTACGAAATAAAGGAGGAACTGTTCACTGAGTCGCGACGCGGAGCCACAATAGGGAGCACTGCTATGGAGAAAAAAGGCAGGGAAAGATGGTATCGAGATCAGGCCTGGGAACCAAGGAATAAAGGTTAGCGAAAACATTAAGGTCTCATAAAAGTCCAAAGGGGACGTAAGAGACTTTGATTCTATCATATCTTGATGGGAAGAATGGAAGAAGAGTGCGGCCGGAAGATAAGAGCGGTGGGATTCGCTAGCGCTAAGCTTTAACTCTCTCGTCATGACGTGAGAACAGGAGAGCGCCGAAGAAATCTCTTCGGATTTAAAAAAACGGTAAGAAGGTGTTATCATGGAGAAGATGGGTAAGGCTATTCTGAGACAGGACGGGAGTGGTTAAATAATCGCTTTACCACGTGGTTCGCGGCACTCCTATCGACTTAAAAAGAACACTACTCGTGTAAAGAAAAAAAAGGCAGGGAGGTAAAGGGAGGAAAGAGTCAGGATAGTTCATGACGTTCCACGACCGGACCGTAATGCTTGGGAAAGGGTTTCGAGAAGAAAAAACAGGTGGGTAAGGCATAAGACGCAAGGGTGAAGAAAGACTCTATCCGGTAGTGGGACTCTCTGACGGATACTTGCCGAGAGGAATACGAATCGTTATCGGAAACCAGTAAGTGTTGGGGAAAAAGTGAAGAGAAGGCTGGGGCAAATCAGGAGATATACTCTCCCGTCCCTCACGTCTGAGAGAAAGGAGTTCTTCACGTATCTCATTTCAAAAGAGCGCACTTGAAAAAGGGGAAATTGCGGGGTTCTTTCAATTCCATCTTGGTATCAGGGTGAAAAAAATCAGGGGCCGTGCTGGGGCGAATGAGAGGGGAACCACGTGGGGGAGGGGATGGGAAAAAACTTTGGCGATGACAAAACGACCGGACAATCACGGGGAAGGGTACGTAGAGGAAAGGCTCACGGTAAAAATGCTAAATCAAGGGAAAAAATAGGGAGGGGGCACCCAAAGTAACGTGCATGAGAGAGAGGAAAGAGACGTACCACAGCGTCAGTGGAGGACAAAAGACGGTGAATGAATTGGGATGGCACGAGTAAGGTCAAATACGACTAGCACGGAGAATTTCCGAGAATCTAAGGAGGCTAATACAGGAGCGTCCGAAAGTCGGGTGAGCAACAACCCAAGACGGAATATTTCCGCTATTCGGTATCTGCCTAATAAAAAAAAATAGAGAGGAAGATGAGGGGTAGAAGGGCCATTCTGAGGTCCGCTTCTTCTAACGAACTGAAAGAAGAAAACCGGTCTAGTAGAAGGGGCGTCTGGCCGGTCTCTATCTACGGAGAGGAGAACGTGCGGGATGGGAAGAGAAGGAAGTGTATCAGCCTATCGTTCGGCATGATGCTCAGTTGTGAAGGAAATACACTTCTCAGAGCAGGAGGCATTAAAAGAACCATATGGGAAAGAAGGAGTTAAGTCTCGACGCCCTCGCTCCTCTGAGAACTCGCTTTCTCATATGAGATATCAACACAGATAGGGGAAACCATGAAACTCCTATACTCTACTCATAAATTCGGAAAAGAGCCTCTAATCGGGGCCTGGGTGTGGACTGCTTATATCCTGCGGTGAAAATAGGGGAGAGAACCGTCCCGGTGAGGAGACGGAATACGGAAGAAAAAGGCGAGAGAGGAAAGAGAGAAAGAACCTAAATATGTACCTGCTCGATGAGGGCTCGACATAATAAGAGGGATTTTCTAGGGGGACAACATTACTCAAAGGGACTTTAAGAGCAAGAAGAAAGCACGAAAGCGATATCGCGTATTTGGTCTCAGTGCAGTGAGGAAAACAAGGAAAACGATTAGAGAAAACGATGAATCAAAATCTTTACAGCAAATTAAGATAGTCTACGAAAAGAAAGAGGGAACTGGATCAGGAATAACGGCAGAGGGAGAGGTCCGTGGGGAAACCGGGGTATCACTATAGTATTCAACAGGTATTGACGGGGTTAACAAAATCATTTATACGAGGAAGAGAGGAAGATGAAGGGCAACTGGACGAGTATCTGACTGCAAGCGTAGACCGTTTACCTGTGGTCTGCGATAGTACATGGCAGGAACCGGTGACGAATGAGGGGAAACAGAGGGGAAAGTCTGGAGAAGTCAGATGGTCTTCAGCCATCTATAAGAGAAAAATCTGGAGAGAAGCTGAGGAGGGCAAGAAAGGATCGGGGTATCGCAATGACCTCTCTTTTCGATCTTTAAGTTTCTGGATCGTGCGAGGGCGAATGTCCAGGACGAGTAGGGGAAACAGGAAAGAAGTTAAAAACTACCTGGGATCGGACCGGCAATGGGGTCTCAAGAGCAGGAGAAGAACATCTAGAAAAGAAAGGGGGGAGCAATTCCACTGAGCCTGAGGAGAAAGTTAGCGCCACAGTTAATCCTTCTTGGTAATAACTATAAAGTCGCTGAGTGAGTTAATGATCAGCTGGCGGGGGCAAAGAAACTTTTGACATGAGGTGGACGTGTTAAGCGGGCATCGTTGTCTTTTGTGAACTCCTGTGTGAGAACTTTAGGTTATCCAAAAGGAAGAAAAGAAATAGAATGGGAAGATATTACAAAGTCGTGCAGCATCTGAAGAAGACAGTGGACCTACCATCTGGGCGCCTTCTAGGTCACGCCCGGAAGGGTCTAAAAGCACTTGAGAAAAGAGGAGCATATCTCAACAAATGGGGGCCAAAGACCGGAAGAAGATCAAAAAGGTTGGAAGAAGGAGTGAAAAGAGGAGAAATCCTCATAAGAGAAACGAAAAAGGGGGGGGAGAAAGAGAGAAGGTAAGGAAATACGAAAAACCGGATTATAAAATCGGGAAGCCTTGTTGTTGACACTCTCTTCTCAAGCCGGGGCAAAGAGCAAGGGGAAGAAAGCTGGAAAGAAAGGCGAGCTTGGACAGAGTATTTCTACGGGAACATAAGAGATGAAAGGATTTGAACAGGGGCGTTCCTTCGTTCAGGGATTAGAAAAAGGGAATCCCGAGAAGGGAGGAAGAAGAAAAAAAAGTTGGGAAAACATCACGGAGACGGGAGAGAGAACCCTCATCGTGGCCAAGGACTAGGGAAAAGATAACTAGCGTTGGGGCTACGGAGAGGCAGGGAGAAGGGAGGACAAGGCTGCAGCCGTAGGCTCGTGGGGGAAGGCTAAGCTATAGAGGGAAGTGGTCTTCAAAAATTATGAAAGAGAGATTGGTAGGAACTTCCAAGGGTGGAAAAGGAAGTTGAGTCGGAGAAATCTAAAACAGCTCTTAGGAAGTTGCAACAGCACATCGAGGGATGAGAGAAGACCTATCATTCTTAAAGGAGTCGGAGTCGGAAATCGGGGAGAAAGGAAGACTAGAAAAGAGTCCTGAAAGACACTATGTTTAATCGAACGGGAGGGTCCTTATTGGAGGACGCAGATAACCATGAAAGAAAAGACGGAAGGGGGGCAACGACTTTCAATGAAAGAATCATCTTCGTGTCTGGAAGGACGTGGAAAGGGGGTTTACTCAAATACAGAAAAAGGGCATGAAGGATACGTGGAGGAGAAGGGGTTGAGCACTTCAGACGCCCAAGTTCTCGTGCAGCGGGCTTCCTCTTACCCACGTAAAAAATCTTCAACGCTGGGACGGGGGTCGGCATATCGGAAACTCGGGTCAGAGGGGGGTTCCCCGGAAACGGAACAAGGCAGATAGGCATGAGGGGAGGAAAACTGCAGCGCTCTCTGTGGTAGTATGCCAGGCATTTTCTACTGGGCTCCGGCGCCAAACTCTTGAGCGAAAAAAAACTCAAGCTCAGCGATCTCGTAGATTCTTGTGACTGTTGGAACTTGGATAGGACGGTCGGAACGTGCAGAAAGGAGGGGGGTGAAAAAAGAAGGCAAAGGAGAATCAAAGAAAGAAGGAGTCTTCTTCTAGACAGTGCTGAATGGGAATCGGCGCGGGGCGATACGGAATGGTTCCTATTCTGGGGGGAAAGAGGGGCTCGGCGACAATCTATAGTCGCGGGCAAATGCTTTATGCGGGAAATTTACAGAAAAAGGGAGGAGGTTCTGGGGAAACCGCGAGGCGCGGGTTCAAAGTCTTCTTAAGTTACATACACTGGACTCATAAAGAAGTAGGAAAAAAGAGAAATCTCTCTAACTAAGCGATCAAAGGGAAGAGGACATTTCTAATAAACTGGAGATAGAGAGGAAAACACACTCTAGTCTGGGGACGTGTTTTCATCGGGCTGTCTCCGGCCTAATATAAAAGGAGTCTTCTAAGACGAAGAGAGACGTCGGAAGGCCAGAGGAGATATTCACCAATAGCCAGAACTCCGCATCTTCCTGTTTCTTAAGAAAGGCTGGTGGAGCTAAAGAGAAAGGCGAGAAGAGATGCGAAGGAGGTGAGTTCGACGTCGAAATTACTGGACATTCTACGGATAATCCTTCAAAATCATGAGAGCAAGTCGACGCGGGTACGGAAGCTACAATTCCTGACGCAGACTAGGAGTTAGTTGGTCCCACATATTTCGAGGAAGGCACAGTTGATAGAAAGAGGAGGGGGAGGAGAACAAAATAATGAAGTGGACCGGTACTGAAGATACACTTCTACAGGAGACTTGACCCGTCTAAAAAAAAGAATTTGAGTTACCGTGATGCTCCAATTGAAAACATGGGGGCCCACTTGAAATGAGGGGAAGGGACGAAGAAGGAGGAGCGAGATCTATCCTCTCTCTTCTATCGGATAAATTCTCTAAGAAAAACAGGGGCGATTCTTAGATTCTAAAACCCCTCCTTTACAGACTCAAAGCCGTGTACGAGAAGCATCTGAAAGGAGGGCTCGAGAAACGCTGGAAAACACCCTTTCTTGATTTGGGGGAGAAGTACAGCAGTTCGCCTCAGTGTCATGAATACAAAAGGAGGACAGAAAAGAGGGGGGGGAAAGTATTCCGCATCGGGTAATCTGGCGCATTCCTTAACAGAAGTACTGGAAGATTCGAGCGACCAAAAAGGGGCTTCTAAGTAGGGCATCAAAAGAGGCTCAGGGACCAGGTGGGGAACAGAGATGAATCACGTCAATCGAGGAGGAATAATCTCAAAGTAGACATTTACAAATCTAAAACGGGAAAGTTCTCTACTTAATAAGGGGGGGGGGAACTGCTTGGGGCTACGGAGGGCGAGGGGCTCCATGAGGGAAAGCTTACGACGTTAACTTCGAATGTCTACTGACAAAATAGCGAGATTTAGGCCGTAACTCCTAAGTAGGATAGACTAACCGGATATAACAAAGTAAAGAAGAGAGAATCGGGCTACATACCGAAATAAAGATTTTATGAAACAAAGGCAAGAAAGAATTCTGTAACTACATAACATAAGGATAAAGGAAGTCGCAAGGAAAATCAGAGAAACGAGGGGGAGAAAAAAGGCGTAATCCTATAGTACCCTACCTCTGAAGCGCGGAACGTTCTTAAAAAAAAGTCCTCTACTAGAAAAGCCATCAGGTCGTGGATCGAAAGAAAGAAAAGGGAAAATACGATCTTCCTTATCTTCTAAAGAAATGCGGCGAGAGGCACTTAATTATCTTACAAAGTAGAGCGGGTCAGAGCTGAGCTTGGGGAGGAAGAGAGAAGGGTAAAGTAAGGCAAGGTTCTTAACGGAAGACGTCGAGAGTTATATCCTCAGACCAATCTCACGATCGATTACCATGGAGTTACTGATGGGGCTTAAAGAAAAAAGAACCTGGGGGAAAAGGCAAGAAGGACCGTTATGAAGAGAAGGAGAAGTCGATAAAATTGAAAGAGAAAGCCCATCAAAAAGAGGGTATGTGATAACGGGGAGGGGGGAATACCTCTTCGCATAAATACACCCGTCGGTCAATTCCGACGTCCCTCTAACATTGCACGAAAAGAGCTTGACTCAAAGATAAGAACTCTGACTGGGGGGTGTTAAGGAATAAGGAGACATATAGTGGAAAAAGCTCGGTACTCCAGATAGGCACTCCTTGGGAAAGCTCTCCCATCAAGGGTCAGCGCTGGAAGGTCCTCCACTTATTGGGGGGATCCACCATCGGAAGAAAAAAACCAAAACTTATTATGGATTGAAAATAGAATAGGTTGAGAATATCTTGGAGGGGAAGGAAGGAGATTGAACATTCATTTTCAGAAGAAGAAACTTGAAAATTCCCAAGGGGTACGTTAGTGGGGGGTGAGTATATACTTTATCTGTTAAGAAGCAACACCGGGTAGTTGAAAAGGAAAGAGGGAGGGGATGGGGATTGACCAGGGAAAGATCAAAGGACTTCCTTGGTATTTGATCAAAGGCACTATCGGGAGATAATCCCTTGGAAATTCTGCGGGGTTAAGGGGGGGAAACGACTGCGTAGGAAGGAGACAGGGGGGAGAAAGGACAAAGGGTTTGGGTCACCCTGCTCAGTCTGTGAAAAGGCAAGGTAAAGCGGAATTTCCAGCGGTCAGGTAATACAGTTTCAAGGTTCTAGATGAAAAAAAGGTATTGAAAAAGATGGGAAGGCAGAAAAGGGAGGATGACTACGGAGAGGATGAAGCCGCTCGCATCAAGACGGGTCCGATCTCGGAAAGGGGACTTCAGGAAAGTGATCTAGGAGTCGAACTCCTTAGAAAGCCCTTACTAATGACTGGTTCATCGTGTTGTAGAAAGGAGGATTTTGACTGGAAAGAAAATGCTTCAGGGTGGAAGGAAGTGGGGAGAGAGTAAGTAGGAGAATTGCTGGTATGGACTATAATCTTTGTACCTCAGGGGATAGAACTTTATAAACCTGATAAGGGAAGAGATTGGTATGACTTGAGGGGGAACTTTGTGGAGGTAGAGAGAGAAAAAGGCTGGGTTAAGAAAACCAGTTCAACGCACACAGCTGATGACGTGGATGTCATCAGGATTGAAAAGGAAGAGAGTCCAGGACGTAGAAGGATGGGGAGGAGAAGCGAGAAAGAGGAGTAAGGACGGAAGAGCTCTCAAGATAACAAACTTCTGAGAGAGCCTAGAGTACGTTACGACTGGAAAAACCCGGTAGAATACATAGGATAGAGAGGAGGTAGATGAGGTAGTAACGATACGAAAAACTGTTAGGAGTCCAGTTAAAGGAAAGATGAGGGGTAGGCCTGATTTCAGGGGTTTGGAGAAGGCTCGGACGGGGGAGTCGTAAGAAGAACTAAGTCTAACTCAGCTTATCGGGGGGGGGCAGCGTCATGCGGCGTGTGGAAGGAATGTTCCCCGGGGCGGATTGAGGAATTAAAGGGGTCAGAGAGAACGCAAGGGGGGAAAAGTGTAAAGTTCATTTCCGAGGAGCGTTTATCTGGAACAATCACGACAAAAAGTGTTAATCCTAGGAGCCGAGTATCTATCTGAAAAGAGAAAGAAAACGTCCAGAGAATGAAGAGAAGGCGTGCTGCAAACTGAAGGGGTGAGTACAGAAAGACTAGGTGTAACTCTCCTTATCTAAGAGCCCGAGACTCTACTAATATATCTTGAGCCTGCTCAAATGGGACCGAGCTTATGGAAAGAAAGCAGATCAAAGAAGTCACTTTTAAGGCAAAGATATTGTGAGGTAAGGTAAAGAGGAATCAAAGTACTTGGGCTAATACCGTTCCCTTGATGGGGGGGAGGGTGTAAGATTTCTAAAAGTGCAACTTCAAGTTTCAGTGAGGGGGAGACACGAGAAAGAGTGAAGTCATTGGATCGAAAACGAACTCCGCTGGTTGCACAAAGGAGGTACAGGCGGGGGAAAGGGAACTGGGGGGAAGCAGAGGGGGTCCCCTCAGAGGAAAGGTGGCGCAGATGCGTCATGAAGGTTTGCAGCTTAAGGCTCATAACTGAGAGCTCAGGGAGGAGGAACATGTGGAAGAGAACGAGGGGGCAAAGAGGAGAAGGATGAGTCTGAAACCTTCTGGGTTAGGACCATCTTATACAACAAAATTCTTTGCGGGAGATCGGAAGTGTACCGGCTTAGAAGCTAATGATTCTGTAGGAGAGAACGGAAAAAGGTGACACAAATAGCTTTCTAGGGGGGTGGATTCCGGAGCGACAAAGACTCTTCCTTCAAAAACTACTTCTGAGGGGGCGAGCGGAGGGGAAAGACGAGAGAGGGGTCTGCAGGAAAGGACTACTTGGTTTATAAGATCATAAAAGCAGAGCCTGGATGTCATTCTTAAAAGGAAGACAGACTGGAGGTGCAGAAGAAACCGAGAGAAGGGAGAGAACGAGCGTTCCTCCTATCTCTAAAGAACCTCTGGGAACTCGCGATGAAAGGACTCTATCGGCAAATCATAAGGTTCTGAATCCTAGAAGTCTGGTGGGGCTGGATAAGAGGGGGGGGTAGTTGAGTAGCAGCGTTCACATGCCCTTTCGGTGAAAGAAAGACTCCACGATGCGACACTCAAGTAATAGCAGCCTAAGGAAGACTGAGAGGGAGGAATAAGTAATGAAAAGCTAGAGGGCGAGTCTCGAGCCATTACTAAAACTTCGGTTAATATAAACGCTATGAGAGCACGAACAGAGCATCATAAAATCTATTGTCTAGGTTGAAACCACGTAAGGGAAAAAATAAGCCGGGGATATACTCTCGCCGTCATCTTTAACATCTTTAAGAGTACGCACGAGACAAAGCTGAGCTAAGATGGGCATTATAGGTAGTGGAACAAAAACGGAGAGAAACTTATTAAACAGGGGTTGGAGGTAGTCGGGAAGACAAAAGAGGGTCACCGAAGTCTATATGACCTATTCATTAAGAAGAAATATCGGGCCAAGATCTTTGTAACCTTTTGGGGCAGGTGCGAGGACTTCACTTCAAAAAACTCCCCTGTCGTATTCGAAAAAAAATTATAGAGTAACCGGGGAGAAGGGGTAAAGTTCTCAGCGATACGATGATTATCAGATAGTACTGTGAATTAGATGATGGAAGTCAGAAAGGGGGGGTGATGGATGAATTTCTTTACTAGCGCAAGTAAGTCTTAAAACCGAAGGAAGAAGTCAAGCATGGAGCAAAACGAACGGGAGGACCGAAGAGGGGGGAAAAGAAAAAACGATATAAGGCCATCTAAGACCTTGCAGACACTCCTAAAAGGGGAACCAAAGGCGCCAAAAGGAGAAACCTGAGGAAGGCGCCAGACTATAAAAGTCTCGGTTTAAATCTGAGAACTCTTCCTGCTATAACGGTGAGAGAGATTCGAAGGGGGGTGTAGGGGTGAACTTGGGTATTTCTTAGAAGAATTCTCTTAGAAGGTAAGGGGGACCAAAATCCGGGCCGAAGGCAGAATATCCTTTTCAGAGAGTGAAGAGACCCGGCACCTCCCTGGAAGTGGTGCCTCTAGCATGAACGGAGGGATCAAATACGGAACTGTGCTCACCAGGGGGGTGCCAAGGGCGTAGAATCTATTACAGGTGGGGAAAATGTGAGAAAGAGATCTCCTGGGGAAAGAAGATTGAGATCTAAATCCAAAAGAAGAAAGAGAAACGGGTATGGGGGAAAGGGGGGTCCTATTCTAACAATCCGGAATCAACGTTCGGGTAATCATTGGGTAATCTCGAAGAAGTAATTGGAACCGGTTTTTATCCCGTACATCTCTTGGGGAGCAGCAAGAATTCACTGGCCTTTGATTCCACGAGAGGTAGGTTGTCTAAAAGGTCTCAGAAAGGTATCTAACGGATATTTAGTAGGGAGGGTGTGAGCTGGGAAAGACAATGTATCCTCTCTGGCTTCAATCCTACCACTAGGGAGCAGAGAAGGCGCGAGCATTAACCTAGGGAAGATAGTAACTGTAAGGTCAGCAGCGAACGGAGAGTGCTCTTAGAAGGAAGAAGGAGGAAAAACTTTTAATCTAAGGTTTAGTGGGGACCTTTTCAAGGAGAAGACCAAGGAGAGGCCGGGTCTTTTAGTGACCCAGGCTAGGGGGGGCTCCTAATGTGTTAGTAGAGGAAAATGTTCACATACTGGACTTTACTATACGAATGCAGACTTGAACTAACTCCATCTAAGGAGAGGCTGAGTATACAGAAAGCAGTTTCTCAAGGATAGGAGAGAAGGAAGAAATAGAGACTAAATTTACCACGGAAACACGGATAGGGGAATAGAGCATATGGGGGAGGCAGTTTGAGGGGGGAAGTAATAAATCCCGTCATGGAAATTAATAACAGGGAATCTATTCAAGAAGCACCTTAGCGGAGTAGGGATGTCTCGGAGGGAGTGAAATAATAAAATTATACCCTTCACAGACCCTTGAGGTCCAGATATTCTCCCGGGGGTTTCAGGAAGTAACTATCCTCCGGGAAAAGGGAGATAGAAGGATTGAATATTAAGAAGGCTTCGAAAGATGTTAGACTGTTCTGGATAGTGTAACTCATCGGGATAAATGGTGCCGGGAAGGGTATGAGAAGAAAATGGCGAACTCTCGTCGGGAAGGGGGCTCTGGAACCTGGATGAGGGAACACTTGAAAGAAGAGGGCGGGAAGGGGATCGTCGAAGATAGCGTGGCATTATATATTCCTCATCTATAGACTTCTCTGCTTTATAGAGTAAATTTTGGGATAGGACTCTGCAGGTGAAGGGCCTGTGAGAGAAAAAACGGGAGAAAATAGAATGACTCTCAAAAAGTGGAAAACTTCAGGGGAGCGTCTTAAGGAAAAGGAGCTCTTAAAGAAAACTGGGCGAGGCTGGGGGACGAAGGATGTTGGGCGAGAGAGGAGGAGAGTCAGGTCTCTCTGGAAGGTTCTATAAAGATCCAAATACCGTCTGGATATGTTGGGAGGGACGTCCGAAAGATGAGGGGTTCGGAGATAAAAGGATGAAGAAAGTCGCTATCAAACAAAAATCCCGCATCTGAGGCTGGGAAAAAGAGTATCAAGGAACTTAGTAAAGAAATACTATAAAAGATCGAAGAAAGAGGGGACTAGCTCCAGTTTTTTCATCTACTGGAGCACGCCGCCGAGAATGACTTCTAAAAAAGAGGAGATAAAAACTGAATCGAGGCGGAGTCCATCTCTTCCCCCCAACGACTTCTCAGGGAGGCTCGGGAGTTTGAGAAAACTCAAATGGGAACAGGAGGAGATTTCCGCGCGGAGGGGATGAAAGGTGAGTGATGAGGCATGATTCTGTACGACTCTTGACAGGACAAAGCAACTCTTCCAGAACCTGATCTTTTAACTGCAGTAGACCAAACGAATTAAAGAATCTAAGAGGAGGGGGTGGAAAAAGAGGACGAGGAGCGTTCATATCACTTTGCTACTTCAACTTGACGAGTTGACAACGACCGGTCACTTACTGGTTCGCTGGAGGGAAGAAACGTCATCAGGAAAGGACCTAGTAAAGGAGAACCAGGAGGGGGAATGACACAGAATTTATTCTACAATAGCATTGTTGAACTGCATTCGGAAGAGTTCAGGAGAGGGTGCAAGTATCTTCTATCGATCTCGAGTCTAGCGGATCTTAAACTTCATCGACTCAAGGAGAGTGGAAAAAGGAGGAGGAGGGAAGCGAGAACCTTCCGGGACTCCTCAAAAAGAACTTATTCGGAGAGACGGCCTAAGAGAAGAACGCGCTCTAAGACTAAGTCTAAATTGAGGAGAAAAGGTCAAGAATTGAAAAGGGAACTCAATGCCCGAAGAAAGAGTAACACATAAGGCTGGAGAAGGGGGAAAAGTCAGGAAATCAATCTAATCTTCTCCTGGGTGACGCAAAGGCCTGGCACTGAAACCAATCTCGGGGTGCTAATTCAGGTCTCTTCTACGAGTAACCGTAACAGAAACAGGGATAACGTAAGAAGCTAAATAATTCTCTACGTAAATAAAGATCACCTGCTTAGAGGATCCCCGAGAGAAGAGTGTGACTATGAGGAGGGTTGTGAGACCAGAGGGAAAGACGAGGGAGAGTGAAAAGTTTTTTCGAATACTTCACTACATTGAGGAGATCGTCTTTTCCTTAGGGGAGCCTCTGAGAGGAAGGTGTCTACACTCCTTAGAGTTAGCCTTGAGCGAGAGAGAAAAGGACTCGGGGAGAAGGGTAATCCGGGTGACGGGGCAAAGGAAAAAGCATATCAAAAAAATCTCTCAATCTCTCCTATCAAAGGAATCAGGACCGGAAGTCGACCCTGGAAAATAGAACAGGGTACAAAAAAGGACTAATGAGGTGTAAAACAATACAGAGAAAAGGGAAGAGAGCCAAAGGTCTTACCACAATTCCTAAGCCTAGACTCCTTCTTTTAGGAAGACACTGCAGGGAACGGAATAGTAACTGTAACTTAGAAAGAGGAATTCTGAGTTCAGGATATCAAGGCCTAAGGGTCGCAGGGAGAAAGGCTTCGAATGAAGGTCCTGGGGGCATCGCATTACTACTTCCTTCCATGGCCTGCACTATAGTCCTCGGATAAAATAGGACCTCACTTGATTCACTAAAGGTGACCTGGAAAGTTCCGGAATGGAGGAAAAGAGACTCAAGGGGGAAAAATTAATTATGTCAGACCGGGAGGTTAAGGGAAAACGCCTTGGGACTCCTTCCCTATACCAGACCGCAAGGGAAATGTGTGAAGGATATAGGATAAGAGGAGAAAAGACACCAGGCAAAGAGAGAAGAGGCCGAGAAAGGGGGAATAAAACTGTAACTATAAGAAAAAAGAGAACAGCGGTGTGCGACTATAATATCAAATCTTACCTTCAAAAAGACGAATA
>Ga0179591_1255743_pt1 | contig 13328 bp, 28 predicted proteins | sample CZOMad2_1_08_16f_FD_182891 | JGI IMG/M metagenome (GOLD analysis project Ga0179591, IMG submission 182891) | Vadose zone soil fungal communities from Angelo Coast Range Reserve, California, USA - CZOMad2_1_08_16fungal (PacBio error correction) | ecosystem: Environmental > Terrestrial > Soil >...
GCGGACGAAGGGGGGAAACAAATTGGTTCCCGGGGGGGGGAAAAAAAACTACCCCCCACCGGAAGAAGAAGAGGGCGAGGGGGGGGGGTGTATTTAGAAAAAACTAGCGGCATCAACAAAAAATTAACATATAAAAAAACAGGGGGGGGATTGCATGAATAAAAAATGAGGGTTCAAGGCGGGGTTTGTCTTGAGAGCAAAAAGGTTGCCGGGGGGGAGGTTTTGTTTACTGGGGGAAAGGAGTACGGAAATTTTGTGAGAAAAAAGGGGGAAGCCATTCGCTACAGCTCTGTTCATTTGGGGAGAAAAGGCGGAAGGTTTTTACCAGGGGGGGTAAACGGGTCGGCCCTGCATAGACAACTGGGGGGTGGGGACAGGAAAGGAATTCAAAAAAGGAGGCTGGGCCCACTCCGTCACGGTTGGTATTAACATCGATTTGGAACACTAGCGTGTTGGGGGCAAAAGAGAGCTGCGTTTCACGTTAGCATGGAGAAGTAAAGGGAGACAGGGGGGGGGGTGAAAGGGGGAAAGGGGCGTGGAAGGGTGCAGCTATCAAAATGAGAAAAGGGGACTAAATGAGAATCGTGCGTCCCCGAATCCGATGGGCAAAGGAAAAAAGCACAAAAAACTGAACGAGGGGGTGGTCCTACTGTGTCCCAATGGCGAACAACACAATGGAAACGGACCAGCGTACTGAAATACACATGTTGGCAAACTATAGTAAACCTTGGGGAAAAAAGGCGGGCAACAAAAACAGGGGAGTAATCGCAACGGGTACTTCAAGTGGAGGGAGTGCAGGGTCCGGGTGCGCTTGGGGATGGGGGGAAAAAAAAAAATGGTGAAAATGTAGGAGAAAACCGCAACGAGAACTTTTTGGGGAGGGACACTCCTATTCGTGCAGGGGGGTGGAAATCTTCAATATTGAAAAACCGAAAGGTGCTCTTCTTGGAAGGTTCGGGTTCAAAGAACCGGCAGAAAGGGGGTGTCAAAGCTCTGGCAAAATGCATGCCTGGGTGGGGGGGAAAAAACCAGGATAAGGGGGGGGAAGAAAAAGAAGGACGACATCTACTACGGTGCGAGATTGGAGAAAGATGATACTCACGAAAACACCCAACACTGAGGAGGAGGGTAATCGGAAAAAAAACACGAACTTGTAGTAGGAGGGGAGGGGCATGAGGTTTGTTACGAACCACCATTAAAACTGAACAGGAAATGGCACAGAATCCAGTCAGGGAGTCAACAAACTTCGGTCGTTGATGGGGAAAAAAAGAAGCCACTCGTAATTGAAAAACAAAACGAAGGAAAGGGGCCAAAAAGGGCGCGGGGGGGACAGAAAAAGCAATAAGAAAAAGAAGGAATACTGTGTTTAAACGAAAACTTGCAGGCAAAACGGGCATGCTAAGAAACGGAGGCCGAGCTGGGGCGTTAAAACCAGAAAATGGAAGTGGAAAAAAGCGGGTGGAAGGGATCAAAGATTAGTGAAGGACGGGGTCCACAGGCGGGGAAGAGCAATGAAACAGTAAGAAAACGCTGGGAAGAAACAAAAAGGAAGGAAAGAAAAAACAACCTTCGACATGGTCGTCCCGTCCAGAGGATATAAAGAAACGTACAAAAGGGAATCTTGGGAACTGCACACAACGAAAAGGGGGGAACTAAGTAAGGCAGAAAAAGGCCGGGGAACGCCAGCGAGCCGGGGGGCAAAAAGCGACCGAGGCGGGGTGTCCAAGAGGGAATACAATTACTGACGACAAGGCCAGCGCCCGGATAAAACAACATGGGGGGTAGGGAAAAGGGAGAAAAGCCAAAACCAGGGGAAAAAGTAACGGGTGGGGAGAAGAAAAAGCTAAGGGGATTAAAACCATAAACCTCCTGGACAGAGAAAAAAAAAAAAATTGAAAACAACGCACAAAGGGGGGACTGTTATAAGGACAAATGGCGAATGGGGGCCCAAAAAACGAAACACAAACCGTTGTTGAGAAAAAGATAGTGAAGGGGGGCCGCGTTGGGGGAAAAATCCCCCTCGCCAGACGGAAAAAACCGGGGTTCGTGCACGGACAAAACAATGGGTTTCATGTCACGAAATCAAATGGGTCAAAAGGACTTGTAGACTTCCCAGTTAAAGTTAAGTAACAAGTTTCAGGGGGAGTCCCCCAAAGAGAGATTGGTGGTGTTGCGGGGTGTGTCAAACCAGCCTCCTTGGGTAAAAGAAAATAAAGGAAAATCAGAACAGGCAAATGGGGAAATGTAAGGAAAAGGTCCAGGCCCGGGCCAGGGACTGCCCAAAAGAAAATGCTCTTTAAGTTCAGGAAAAGACCATAAACAAAAGAAAACACAAAAGAACAGGTGAAACATGGACACTAAACTGCACGAAACGACCAAAAAGGGGCCAAAAAAACTGTAAGAAAAAATGTTACATGAATGTCGAGGTGTGACCGGAACAAGGGCACAATTTGGCACGTCGAAGGAACATGGGAGGCTTCAAGATTAGGTTGACAGGGGGTGGGGGGTCTGGGGGGGCCGGAGTTAAAAAGATAAGGACTAACAACGGGGATTTTGAGGGGGGGGTAAATTTACCAGGGTGTTAAATCCGAAGAGGATAGCGGCCACGGGGGAAACAAAAAGGCGGAAAAGGATGGAGGTTACGCCACAAAGGGTAAGTTCAAGAACTATGGTCATTTTTGGGAGGTCTTCAGAAAAAGGGGACTAAAACCACTTTCAAAAAAAAGAGTGCACAGGCAGGCCGGGAATAACCTTCCCTGGATGGGCCGTAATACGCCTAGCCAATCAAGATTTTAAAAGAGAAAACAAAAGGGGGTCATGGGGGGGGAAACTGGGGAAGAACATAGATTGCGGGGAACAGGAAATTAGAAAAACTCCTTTTGTGAAAGTTTGCCGCAAGTTTAGTCGGAACAAAAAGATCGGAAATCTGCGTCCCACGAGAGTCACAAGGAACCTCAAGAAAAGTTGGCACAAACAGCCGGACGGAAAACAAGTGCAACGAATTCAGCCAAACAGAACTTCCAGGGAAACTCCAGAACGCCAAAACTCAGAAGTGCACGTCAAGGGGAGGTGCCCACGCGGGGGAAAAAAAAAGGGTGGTCATCCGACCATGGGGGCATGGTTTCGACAGGTTGAAATCACGGCAGTGAATCCAACCTGCGGATGAAAAGGTATCAATAAAAAAACTTGTCAAAGAGAAGGCAAAACTTTACTCACGAAGGCCGCGTGGGGCCCTTTTGGGGGAAGAAAGCAGCGCGGGTAAAGGGCGAAAGGCAAAAAAACATAAAAATCACCTGCACACAAAAAAAAACAACATCAAATGAATTCAAGAAGGAAAAAAGAAAAAAGGGCATGAACAAAGGGTGAAGAGAAAAGACGACCAAACTAAAGAAGCCCACCCTACAATGATCGCAATGGCTTCAAGTTCAAAAAAGGAAAACAGGGGACTATAGACAACCAACGCCGATGAGAGGCAAATTGCCTTCAAAGGATGAGAACCAGGTTCGGATTGGAGGTACATTTGGCAACAAAATAAAACGACCCAAAGAAGGACAAACGCAAAGCACGACCAAAACAACATTAAAGTGGGGGACAACAATTCAATGGGGAAAAGACTACCGCTCGGATGGGGACAAAAAATAAGTCATGAGGTTTGATTTACCAGGCAGTTTTGGATCTAATCCGGCGGGGCAGCCGTTTTAAGGGGGACGTCCACGTGAACAGATGGGGGACAAAAAAGGGGTCACCCAAAACTCAACAGGAGAAGGAAGCAATCGGAATGGACAACGCTTCCGGATTTCGAAAACCAAACGAACCAGGGATGACAACACAAGCCGCAATCAAGGGGGAAAAAGACCGACCTAAGGAGAGAGAAAAAAAAGAAAACACAGGGGAGAGAAGAAGATTAGGTCGGGGAATGCAAACGAAGTCAGGAAAGGTTTGTAATCGCGACTTAGTCTGTGGGAGCTCTTTCCCAGAAAAAGAAAAAGGGTGAACATTCCGATGGAAAGGAGCTTCAGGCAAAGTCTTGAGTGGAGGGAAGAAGTGTTCTTACATTGGGGGTGGGGGTCCAAAGCAGGGTAACGTGGGACAGAAGTGGGACACGCCCCTGTCTAAAGAAAAAAAAAAAAAAAAAGGGTAAGAAAAAATCAAACCAAGGACCCGGAATGTTTGGGTTTAACAAAAAACAGCGGCGGACCCAAGTTTTAATGTGCGGGCTGGTGGTGAAATGTCTGTGTGCAATGGATGAGGCAACGGAAAGGTACAGTGGGGGGGACGGGAGGGGGTCGTGATGTGGGGGGCAAAGGGGGGGAAAATAACGACAGTGGCATCCGGACAGCAATGGGGAAGCCGAGCCGTGGGTAGAAGGTTCGGTGAGACCAGGACGCCCTGAAAAGTGAAGGGGGGGGGAGGGGGTTTGGTTAGGGGTCGGCAGAATCAACGTCACCCGCCGGGCTGGTTCATTCAAAACTTTTTTTTTCAGGGGAGAAGGAGGTGAATAGGGGATGGAGGGGGGGGGGGGGGCCTCAGTGAGCGGGGAGAAAAATTATTGGGCGAGCAACTTTGAAAGCCGTGGAAAAAAACGCTGGCGTGCAGGAAGAAAACGAAAGAAAGCGGGTCAGCAAGTCCGAGGAAGTCAGCTGAGTGGGGGGGACCAGGGAGGGGAAACTCAGAGAAAGAAAAATCCCGGGGGAAGTTGGATTAAGCAAAGAGTGTTTCAATGACGAAAAGTTTTTACAAAAGCTGAAAAAAGACTGAAAAAAGACTACCATGGCCAAAGTCTAAGGGGGAAAGGCATGGCAAAACAGTTGCCCTGGAACGTCATGGGGGGGAGGGAAGACCGTGGCCCTTATGGACGCAAGAAAAAAGGTTGGGAAAATCACGAAGGGAGGAACTGGTTTGGTGAGGGAGGGTACGATGCCGACGGAATGTCCTCCAGAAACGATGGCGAAACATAAGAAAAATCCCACCATTCAAAAGAATGATTTCGGCGTGACGAAAGATGACTCGTTTCGTATGGAAAAACGATTCAAAACTGGGGAAAGAACCTGACCGGAAGTTCAAAGGGCCATAGGAAAGGGGGGGAACTAGCCACTTAATTGAACCAGGCCAGAAGGAGAATGTGATCCTTCAACAGGGGGAAGGGAAAAGAGGTCATTGCGGAAGTGGTTGCAAAGTGACAGGAAAGACAAAAAGGATCCCGCTGATTTCAGGTGGCCTAACAGCAGCGAGTTGGAAAAAAAGCGCACAGGGGGGGGAAGTGGGGGGGAAAAAACAGCCCGGAGTAATAGGTATCGACCGGGAAGGAAAAAAAAAAGGGGGAAAACTAGAAGAAGAAAACACAAAACTACCGACAAAACGTCAAGGCCTGGAACCTGGTGGGGGGTTCACGTAGGGAAAAAAAACCTGGTCGAACCAGAAAGCTCCAGAAAGGGAAAACGAAAAACAAAAAATCCGGAACCGGAAATCAAACCGCTGGGAGGTTCGGGAAAAGTGAGGGTTGCAAATGCAAAAAAAGTCCCCAGATCGTCAGGGAATCTTGGATACGCGGGGCCTAACCATGGGGATAAAGTATCTCCAAGGTTGGAACGTTTGGTTAGGTTTGGAGAAGGGTACACTTTTATTTGGGGGTGGGGGGCGAAAACTGGGGGGGACCGATGGCTGTTGGTTAAGTGGGGGGGTGGAGGGGGAGGTTGGAAAAATACTCCGCACTTTAAAAGTATTTTGACCGTCACGGGAAAAGCCGAAAACGCATTGGCAGTTACAGAAAAGGAGGGTCAGGGGCAGGATTCACTGCAAAGGGGGGGGTTTCTCAACACAGGTACACACCCAAGATCTGTTTTGAAAAAAAGCGAAGCACAGAAAAAAGTCCGGCGATGGGCCCAATCAAACTCCAAGGAAAAAGTTGATAAAAGTACAGGAATGAAGCTCACCCAGTCCTGGGGGGGAAAAAGGGAGAAGAGAGAAAGAAGGAGGTTACGTACCTCAAAGTAATCCCATAGGAGGGAAGGAGGGGGGCTGGAAAACAACGCGGCCCAGGGCAGATTAACAGGGGAAACGGGGAAAGTCATTAGGGTGTGACATTCCCGTTGTATTTAAAAAAGGGGGGGAGGTATGAAGCGAAAAAAACCAATGTTGTGATGGTCGGTTAACTTGGTTGGGTGATGAGTAGAATAGTTTGTGGGAACCGTTTGTAATTCAAAAGACGTGTGCCAAGAGGGGTCGCCACGGGGGAAGGGGTACACAGGGTGGCGGTCTGCCATGAACACCACCTTTTGGAAGGGGAGAAAAAAGAAACGGGGCACTCGTCATTCCCGGGATGAAAGAAGGTGGGAGGAAAAAAAAAAGGTGAAAGGGGAGGGGGCGCCGGAAACGATGCGTGGGAAAGGTCATCCGCAGGGGAAGGAAGGGAAGTCTCAGGTTTTGGACATTGGGGAAAAAAAGTGATGGGGGTGGCCTCCGAAAAAAAAAGAACTGCAACGGGAGAAATGCGGAATGTGAGGGAAGAGGAAGGAAAGAGAAAATTCAAGGCAAAAAAGATGGTTTCTTACTAGTGGGGGTTTGGCCAATGGAGGGGAGGAAACCAAACGTGGTGAACTGTGAGACAGAAATGGGAAAGAAAACTTGTCACTAAGAAAACATGGGAAAACTTAACGTACAAAGCAAGGGATGTGAAGAAAAAAAAAAAAAGGGAACCAAAGTTTTTCGGTTGAGGGACTTTGTCACCAGGGGGAGAAGGTGAAGGCCTAAGTTTGATGAAAGGGAATTCGAGGAAAGGGAACCTGGGGGGGGGGGAAAGGAAAGATATTGCCCGTTCACATCGGTTAAATCTTGGGGACCGAAAAAGGGGTGCGTCAGGCGGAGGGACAGGGGGGATCGGGGCTGTAGGGGGGGGAGTGACGGGGGAAAGGAGAAAGGGGGGTGAAAATGAAAGGAAGAAGAGAAAAATAAGGAGGGGAGTGATATAATAGATACGAGGAAAAATACAAAAAACTGAGGAGGGATGAAAAAGAGAGAGAAATCTCAAGCCTCGAAGGTAGAGGGGGAGGGTCGGAGATGGGGGGAGACCACCTTAACGGAAAAACAGGGAAGAAAAGGAATCGAGCCAAAAGGGATGGGTTGAAAGAAAGCATCCAAAATCGGTCCAAGAGGGTAAAAAGAGAAAGGGGGACCACTCGATGGGACCCAAACGGGTAGAGTTGTCTCGGGACTCCTGAAAAAAAAAAAAGAAAAAACATGAAAGGTGTTAACGCAAAAAAGGACATGCTAAGAAATGGAGTCACGGGGGGGGGATTAAGGAAAAGGTTTGAAGACTTTGGCCAAAACTGGGGGGAAGCAAGAAGGACAGGAAGGCGGGGAAATGTCACAGCGGGGTTTAAGCGAAAAAATTGGCAAAGTAAAAGAAAGAGGGGGGACATGGAGGCCGTGACATTCCAAAAACACAAGAAAGTCCAAAGGCGCAGTGGAGAAAACGGTCAAAGGGATATAGATCACTTCCCATAAGGTTGGAATTGGGGGGGCAATGGTCAACCAACTGAAAATTGGTTGACGTCTCACAGGGAGGGGGAAAAAGCCCAGGGACAAGGAAAACGAGCGCAAAAAACCACGACGATTAACACGGGTGCAAAGAGAAGGTCGGACTGAAAGGAAAGGAAGGACCAGAGGAACCCCTTATCAAACAAAGAGGGAAAAAGGGTCTTGAAGGAAAAGCCCACCAAGTAATTTACCGGGGGAGGGAAAAAAACCTGGGGGGGAGGAGAAAGAAAGTGGTGTAAAAAAACAAAACACTTAAATACTGTCAAAGGGAAAAAAAAAAAGGGGGAAAATGACAAGGAAAAGTGGGAAGGTAATACAAATTAACGTGTCAACCTTCATATAGAAAAGGTTTGGGGGGGAAACACCCCCTGGGTGATCGTAAGGGGGAGCAGGGGGGGAAAAAGCAAAAAGAAAGAGTTGAGAAAAAAAAAAAGGGGTCCACGGGAAACCTGTGGTGATCTCGCTCGCAGGGAAAAAAAGGGAACTGTTGGTGGGGATAAGGGTCAGGGACAGGGAGGGAAAGGGCACGTTAAAATGTATTGTGAATGAAAAAAGGAGGCGCATTTGGGGGGGGAAAAGTTTTGCAAACAGCTAATTGGGGGTCCAGGAAAAGGGAAAGGGGGAGGTAAAGAAAGCAAAAAAGATGGGGGGATAAGGACAAAGGAAAGGAGGACATGTACTACCAAAAAAAAAAAAAAGGAATACGAGGGGGGAAAAAGGTGCGGAAGGGAAAAGCCCATAAACCCCGAACAAATCCTTAAAAGCAAAAAGAAAAAAAGGGGGTAAAACGGAAAACTCCACAACGGGACAAAACGGGAGATCATTGGAGGAAAAAATTTGGACAGAAAAAAAAAAGATTCGACGATGTTAACAGTCGAGCATTGTGAAAGAAGAAAAGGAAAAAGGGGAAAAGGACTGGCGGAAAGGGTCATTAGATGGGGCATGGTTCAAACCGGGGGAAGTGAAAGGACGAAAGGGGAAAGGGGGGAGAAAACGACTTGAGGTGTAACGGGGGACTGAGTTTACTGTTTGGTTCCATCGGGCGAAAATTATATCAAGGGGGAAAGGGGGGGAAAAAGTTAAAAGGAAGAGGGCACAAATAAGAATGTGACTGGGAACAACAAGGGAAAGCATACTATGGAAGGGGGGGGTCAAAACTCCATTGGCGCAACAATTCAGCACTTCACTGCGTAGTGACGAGGAAGAAAAAATTCTCAGGGGCACGTGGGAATACGAGAGGGGCAAGAGGAATGAATTGCCAAAAAAAAGCGGGAAAAGTTTTCAACGGGGAATACGTGAAATACGAAACCTCTGACATTGAAGGAGAGAAGAGACTTCCAAAGGGGGAAAATAAAGGGTTGAAAGGCAAAGTTTGGATGGTGGAGGAACAAAGGAAAGGGAGAAGGGGGAAGGATTCAAAAAAAAAACAACACCAAACAAAAGGAAGCAACGTGGTTTCCCCAAAAGCCGGAAAAAAAATGTCATACGATGAGAAAGCATGGGAACCGTCCATGGAAAAAAGGACCAGAGAAAGAACGGCGGAAAGTTTTGCCCAAAAGGGGTAGTCTTTGGGGAAGGGGGTGGAGAAGCGGGGGGGGGAAAAAAAAGGGGGTGTCACGCAAACTGGGAAAGAGGGAAAGCGGTATGAACTTCAGAGGTTCAAGGAGAGAAGGAGAAAAACGGGAAAGAAGGTACCTCATAGACAAGCGCTCGCGTTTTTGGGAAAAAACCGAAGGGAAAAGAAACATCTAAGGGGAAGGAGAACAGTGCGAAGAAAAAGACCGTAAAAACAACTTGAAGGAAAAAAAAGAAATGGCAATAAATAGAAAAAGAAAAGGAGTGATGAACAGGCCGGCGGTGACGGAGACGACGAACCCACAAAGAGAAAAGAAAAAAACAGTGGAGAGGATTGACGTTAACTTGTGAAAAAAAACCGAGAGTATACCAACCAGGAGGAAGGCCCTCAAAAGTTTATTGGAAGGAAGGAGAACCACCGGGGTCGTTTCAGTAGGGGTAGTGTCCAGGGGACAACAGAAAGACCAAAACGCAAAAGGAAAAAAAGCTCCGCAATCAACGAAAAAAAAAGTAAAAGAAGACACTAAATGTGGGGAGAAGAAGGAGAGAAAGGGGTGGGGGGAAAAAAAACCACAATACCAGGGTCCATCTGAGGTGGGGAAAAAGGGAAGGGGGGGGGAGATCCGGCAGGGGGCAAAGAGGACCCACACCGAAAAAAAACACTTGGAAAAAGCGGGAAACAAAAAACCAGGGAAGGAAGGAGACGCAGACTCAAGAAACTGGAAAAACTGTAAGGGCGCCGCAATCGGCAATTTTTGACCATGGGAGGATAAGGAGGGGGAAAAAGTAGACCAAACGAAATGGAGACGGGGGAGGAAAAATCAACATCTTCCAAAAGGAAACAAAAGTTGAAGAGGAGGGGGGAGTCAGCAAAACAAAAAAAAAGAAGGATTAAAAGGAAGAGAAAGCATACTTCGGCGGTAGGCCCGATGTGAGGCGGGGTGGGGAAGAAGGAAGGAGACAAAAAAAGGGGGGGAGTTTTTGAAGAGTATGGAAAACCGAAGGCACCTTGAAAAAGGGGAAGGATTGACTGTAGGCGGTAAAAAACATTTCTGAGTCTGGCGATGGTGTTGACTTTACATGGGGGGAAAAAGGACAGGGGGGAAGTGGGAAGCGGAAAAAGGGGAAAGCAAAAGGAGAGAGAAAAAAAAAACTTACACAGAGGGAGAAAAAATCCAGATGACCGGGATGTGTTTTTTGGTGGAAAAAACGAGGAGGAGGGGAGGGGATAACAAGTGAGGTAGGGGGGGGAGGACCGGGGGGGGGGAAAAAGTTGCTGGTCGGTGACTTTTGCAAAAAAACTAGGGGTCAGGGGGGGGGAGGGGGGGGAATTGGAAAGGGGGGAAAGGACACCTAACAAAGACCCTTAAAGGAGGGAAAAAACCAAGGGGGTAAGGAGGGAAAAACACTGAAAATCAATGAGAATCTCCGCGTGGGGGTAGAGGGAGGGTGGGGAAAGGGGGGGGGAAGGAGCAAGGAGGGATCAAGGGGGGGGGAGTGGGTGAGAAAAAGGGGGGGGGGGTTGTTTCGTCGTCTCCGTACACAAGGCAGGGAACTGGGGTTCATTGCAGCAAGTGGGGTGGATGGGAGTCAAAAAAGGTGGAAGAGGGGGAGGTGGGGGGGGGAAGAGGGGAGAATTGTATCGGGGGTTATTGGGCAGACACCTTGGTACAAGGGGGGGACCCGAGCTGACAGGGGGGGACTGGAAAACCCAAAAAGAAAGAAGATGACGGGGGGGAAAAAACCAACCGGAGTGGGAACGGTTTAGGAAAGGGAAACATTTTTGATTTTTTTTTAGGTTAATAGCTACAAAGGACGTAAATGGTGTGAAGGGAAAAAGGGAAACGGAAGGAAAGTGAAGAAAAACCATTTTACCAAGGGATGATAAACAAGTACAAAAAACCAAAACAAGACTACCCGCGTGGGACCAAATTCGACGGGCAAGTCACGTGGGGGAGGAAAGGTGTTTGGACAGGTGAAAGGGGAAGGAACAGAGGGGGAGAAAAAAGGTCGTGGTCAAAAAAAAGGGAGGGGGGAGAAAACGGCTGGTGGGAAAAAAAAAAGATTGCTGCACTGGTGGTGGGTGGGGGGGAAAGACTTGGGGGAAGAAGGGAAAGTGTACAGAATAGGGGAGGGCGGAAACCAAAACTGAAAGAAGAAAAAAAAAAAGATTCAAAAAGGACTGATATTCAGACGAAAGATCGGTGGGGGTAGGGAATGGGAAACTATTAAAAAAAGGGTGAAAAAACAATTTACCGATGGGATGGGGACAATAACTGGAGATGTGCCGAGCAAAGAAAGGAACGGGAAAGGAAGGGAAGGGAACAGTGCCGTAAACAGCAGACGCAAACGGTGGGCTGAAAAAAGGGGGGGGGGGGGAACAGGGGAAGAAAAAAAGGACCCAAAACAAGAAAAACTTTGAAAAGGGTCAGGTTGGACGGAAAGCAGGGAGGGAAGTGGCCACCCCTCGCCCGGCAGTTGTAACCCTGGACCCCCAGAAAAATATACTGAGAAAAAGGAACACAAAAGGGAAAAATCTCAACACAAGAAAACATTACGCCGTAGTCAAACATTGTTTCAGGAAAATGGAACATAAACGTCCCGAAAAAGAAAGAAGAGGAAGAAAAACCAAGGAACTCAAGGTCCTACGGGACAGTGGGGGAATGAGGGATTGTGAAAATAACACAGGGGAAGGGGAAACATCAGTAGGAATAGAAAGAACGGGAGGAAAAGGGTAGAAATGAGAAAAACTTCCAGTTTGTGCGAGGGGGGGAAGGGGTGTTTTCGGGGGAAAACTGGGGTAATGGTGGGGGGACGGGGTTGTTGGAAAGGGAGGGGCAGGTGTGGTAATCTTTTGGTAGGTTCAGTCCCGCCCACCGGGAAAAAAAGAAGGGGATTGTTGGGGCTGAAAAGGGAAAAAAGGGTGAACAAAAAAGGTCAGGAAAAACATTCTTGGAAAAAAGTTGCCTGAATAAACGTCGCAGGGAGTTGCCAGAAAAAAAAAAGAAAAAAGCTGGGGGGGGGGAAAAAAAAAAACCACGGAAACACACCGACGGACGGAGGGAGCAAAAGAAAAAATGGGAAAGAAGGGGGGATAAACTTTCAGGTAAATGAAAACGCTCACCGGCCAGGGGGAAAAACCGCGAGAGGAAGAGGAAAAACAAAAGGGGTAACGCTGAAAGGGAAGGAAACAGATGCACGAGGGTGATTTTCACCAAAAAGAAGGCCCAGGACCAAGGCAACATAAAAACAAAGGAAGGGTCAACAGATTAAACAACAGGGGGGAAAGGTCGTTTAAATTGGTGACTTTAAAAAGAGAGGAAAAAAATGTGGGAGGGGGGAAGGGGGGGGAAGATTGGGGGGAAATGATGGAGGAAGGGGAAAGGGGGGAGAAAAAAAACAGTGACGGGAAAGGGGGAAATTACCCTATTCAGGTCCCTTGGGAAAAAGGGGGAGGGGGGGTATACCACAACGTGGGGTCAAAGGGGGGAAAAGGAAGAAGGGGGAAACGGGAAAGCAACCAAGGGGAAAGTATCATCATGTCTCAGGAACCCTCGTCAGTGTGAAGGAAAGGAAAAAAAATCTGGGGGGGGAAACAGAGAGGGGGGCATAGTTTGAGAATACGCCTGCGGGTAAAAGGCATCAGCATAGAGGAAAAGTACCCCTGACAGGGGGGGGGGGGGAAAAAGTGGAAAAAGAGTCACGGGGAATGCTCGGTAGAGACCCTGGTCCTACAGTGAAAAGAAAGGTTCTGTTCCAGTAACTCGAATGACAAAAACTCAGCACAGGGGGGGGGGATGAAGGGGGGGTGGCCAAAGAGGTTTCTAAAAGTACAAAAGCTTTTGAAGGAAAGGCAACTGTAAACTGCTAATACATGGAAAACGTGCGGAAAAAGCATTGGGAGTAACAGGAAAACAGGAAAAATCAACAGTGGGGAAGTGAGAAAATGGAAGGGGTCGCAAAAAAAGCCGAAGTGAGTCAGAAAGACGCATCAAAGGGGGAGAAAGGGAGGTTGGTAAGAAAAAAGGAAGGAGGTTCCGGGAAAGCACATGGGACCAAATAGGGAGGAGGGCCTTCTTCAAAATACGCAAAAAGAAGTTGAAGAGAGGGGAGAACTGGAAAAAAGGAAAGGTTCAAGTCATAAGTGGGGTCTGAAAAAGAATGACGAACAATGGAGGAAAAGTACCTTTCGGCTTGGTATCTTCCCAAAAAAAAAA
>Ga0179591_1311765_pt1 | contig 13328 bp, 16 predicted proteins | sample CZOMad2_1_08_16f_FD_182891 | JGI IMG/M metagenome (GOLD analysis project Ga0179591, IMG submission 182891) | Vadose zone soil fungal communities from Angelo Coast Range Reserve, California, USA - CZOMad2_1_08_16fungal (PacBio error correction) | ecosystem: Environmental > Terrestrial > Soil >...
CGTGTGGGGGGGAAAAAAGGGGGGGGGGTACTGTGAACGCCATGATAAACCGCAACCCTTAACACAAAGCCAACAAAGAGTATCGGGTCCGATTTCGAAAAAGTGGGAAGGAAGAGAGAAACCACCAGCAGCAGAAACCCAAATTCCGGGGTCAAAAAAAAATGATCCCTCCATCCAGAAGAGCGGCGTACAGCGGAGGAAGGTCCGAGAAAGGAGCAGCCCCCATCTTTAAGGAACGGAAACGCAATCCGGAAAGGCGGTGGCGACCCGAAAACCAATGTCCGGGGAAAAAGACTCTCATGAGTAAGACCAAAGGGCCTTCGTTCACTAAAAAACTAATGACAGGGACCGGGGAAGACGGGGGGGTACACTCATGAAATAAATCAAGAAGGAATTCCTCAAGGTAAGATATGGGGAGGAATGCTTGGATGGCGTAAGGAACATACACAAGCGGTACCGCGACGACAACACGGGTAAAAAAAAAAGGGGTGACCGGCTTGCCAAGAGTAAAGTGATCAAAGATGGGGGGGAAAATCCGCGAAAGGGAATAATTGCGAAATGCCAATCTGAAGGGGGGGCAAACAGGAAGTTCCAATAAGTTCCAAAAAAAAGCGAGACAGGTCAAAAGAGGTTGGGGTGGCAGGCCCGGTGGAAGGGGTGAAATAAAAACATACCCAAAAAGGAACGAAGCACCAGGTTGCCAAAAAGGGGCCAAAGGGCGAAGTTTTGCCGAAAATAAGCCAAAAATAGAGAGTCAACAGCAAAAAAAGTCAGGATGTAAGGGGGAAAAAGGGTAACTCAACCGTTGTGATTCCCCGTGGGTTGCCGAAAGGGGTGTGAGCCAAGACCGAAGGCAAGGGACGGACTGGAGATTTAGAATATCAGGCGTTTAAAGCGGAACAGCCTGTGTACAATAAAAAGACAAGTAAGAAGATCATCACACACTGACAAGTCAGCAAGAAACCAACGACGGAGTAGATGGGTGCTGTGTTAGAAACAGGCAACATAAGTAGGGCAAGGTAGGGACACAGGGGAAGGGAGGCAAATTGGGCAACCAATACTCCCTTTGAAGACCTCTTGAGAAAAAAACTCACCAGCCCGTGGGGGTAAAAAGTCTCCTCGTGATAAAGGACCTCAACAAAAAAAAAGGAACCTTGGGTCCGTAAACAAAAACCAGGAAACTGACCGTGATCACCTCGATAAAAAAAGAGGGGGGAGGTGGAGGACAAAACATTGGGTGGGGGGGGGGGCTTTATCGGATGGGGGTGTGGTAGATAAAAAAAAGCCCCGGCAACGGTGACAAGAAAAGAAGTGCGAGTGGCGGATAAGCAGATTACCATCAGAAGACTGATCATGTCGGGTGCGGAATAAGAGAGTTTAAACGAGCGAATTTTAAAAGCACAAAAAAGAGGGGGGGTGTCCTACACCGAACCCGCTGCAGAAAACGGTGAGGAAAAGGGAGAGGATCTCTGACCCAAAAAAAGGGACCATTGTTAAAAAGGGTCCAGGGGGGGATAGGGAAGGGGGGGGGGGAATGAAAGCGGCTCTCGATACGAAAAAGGAACGCAGTTTCGCTACCCCAGAGTTCAGAAGGGGGGGGAAAAAAAAGGGCAAAAGGAAGAAGAGTTACAAATTGTGCCCAAGCACTGGCAGAGCACCTGTGTGGGGGGGCGGCGGAAAACGGTTGACCCGTCGAACCGGCTATCGGGTCCCTAGCCAACTAAAGAAATTCAGTTTTTGGAGAGCATAGGGGGGTCATGAATAAGGATTCACAATGGTGAAATCTTGTGGGGTGCAAGGCGGCCTGGGGTAAGAAAAAAGGGGAAAACCAGGAACCCGATTAAGTCAGAAAAAAAAAGTTACTGAACTTGAAGTTTTCTAGGGCGGCTATGGGGGGGGTCCCGAGGGGGGGGATGGGGAGGCATGAAAAAGCCTGGCGCCGTGGGGAACTAAGTGGGGGGGTGGTTGGCAAAAAAGGGGTAAAGAAGACTCAACGGTGGCACAAGCTCGTCATGCAATTAGGGGAATTTTGCTAGCAGCGAACGAAAACTCCTGGATTTAGAACCAGCCAGGGAGCGATTAGTGCAGCAGAAAATTAGAGTGACCTCGGGACCTGGATCGGACGTGACTCAAACTTAAAAAAAAAAAACAGGCACCAAAAAAACACCTACACGGCGGGAACATAGGGGGAAAAAGATCAATGTGCAAAAAAGGCCCTGTAAAATAAAGGAGGGTAAAAAGCTGTGATCAGCGAAGAAAAGCATAAGACCCGGAGAGGACACAAGAAAACTGGGAAACGTGAGGTGCATGTGAAAAAAGGCCGGAAAAACTCATTAAAAAGTAGCCGGAAACGATGGGGTGGGTAACTTGAAGCGTCGGGACGAGGTGAGGAGCCGGGGCGGTGTGTAGACGGTGCGGACGCGAACGGGGGGTGGGGGGGGGGTAGGGAGGAGGCAGGGGGGGGCAAAAATGACCAAGCGACGCGAACAAAAGGGTTCGAAAGGCGTTATAGGACTGCACGACAATAAGTCAGGAATGTAAGGCCAGAAGGAGAGGGCAGAATAGGGGAAAAAAGTCTGGTCGGGCGCAAAACAGAGACGGTTCCGCCCGGGGGGAGGAGTAGAAAAAAAAAAGACCCAAATATACACACACAACCCAGAAGCCAGCGGCAGGGAAAACGACAAAGCAAGTCGGTAGAGTAAAAAAGAAAAGAATACAACCCTTGGGGCATAATTACAAAGAAAAGGAGAATGCGTAGTGGGGCGTGCGCGGGGGGGGTGCGGGTGTGTGTGACGGGAAGGTCGGCGCAATAAGTGGATAAAAAACAATTACAACGAATTGAAGGAGAAAGCACCCGGGGAAAGGAGGGAAGCAGGGGGGGGTGGGGTCCGTGGTACACCGAAAAAAAAACAACAAAAAAAATCAATTGGGGGCAAATTTTGATGTACACACATCGGGCGGGATTGGAAAAAGGCACCCGATCGGGAGGAATCGATGAACGGAGCACCAGGGGGCTCGGGTCAAAAAAGTAAAGGGGCGACCAAAAGAAATTGCGGAAGGGGGAGGGGTACGCAGCGTGTGAGGTCAGTGCGGCGGTGGAAAAAGGTTAAAGGGCACACAAATAATCCACAATCAGCTGCAAAAACAAGCTTGCAAAGAAAGGGGAGGGGGGAGTGAATGGGAAAGTCGCGTACGGTAAAAAGAAGAAATTCGCAGGTGCGGGGAGAAAGCAAACAGCAGGAAAAGAGACACCACTGAGACAAAACAAAAAGACACATACAAGAAAAGATAAGGGGGGGGGGGATCAGTTACAACGAAACACGTGGGGGGGGGGGGGGGGGGGGGGGGGTGCGCGTGAAGGGGGGTGGGCTATACGGGGGGGGGGCGGCGGGGGGGAAGGGTTGGGTGGGAAGCCCAGTCACGGTGATTTCAAAACATGAGGAGGAGAATTCAAAAAATGGACGCTCGCGAGCTCAAAGGGGGGGGAGCCGGCAGGGTGAACCGTGTTGTTCCATCAATGCTGAATACAGCCCCGATCAGGTGGCAAAATAGACGCTTTGGATAAAAGGGACAGAGCGGGGGAAACAAAAAAGAGGAATGAGTGGAGGAGGTTACGGTTAACAAAAAAAAAACCGAACAGTCAAACGGTGGTATCAGGGGAAGGAAGCCTACGAGAAAGAGGGAACCCAAAAGATAAAAAATTGACATAGTTTCAGGGACCGACAACTTTAAAAAAAGGGAAACGGCAGGCAACCGCGAGCTAACAAAAAGCGGGCATGGGCCAGGAACTGCTTGGCAAGTTGACAGTTCGGGGCGGACCACACAAAAAACTCCCCCAGGAAAAAGGAAATGCCCATGAGAGCACGGCCGAACTTGAGGGGGCTGGCAACCGACACAAAGCAAAATCTCGGACAGGCCAGGGGGCGAAGAGAGAGGGCCCGGTTGACAAGAAGTACTCGACCGGTTTGATGAAGATTGGGGAAGGAACTCGAACTCGGGGGGGGGGGGATGTTTTGCGGACGGAGAGAAAAAAAAAAAAAATTCGCAGCGCCAAACTCAGGCCACACGGCTTTGGGGACGGAAAGGGAGGCCCAGTAAGTTTTGTGAGGGTTCGCCCCAAAGGGAAGGAACCAAAAGGGCATAACCGAGGACCATAGCGAGTCCACCGAGGAAAAAAACGTAAGAAAGCACAGGGTGTGATTTCCGCTGAGGGAGGGAAAGTGGGGGGGACTCCTGGAAAAAAATTAAAACACAAAGGAAAAGAAAAAGGGGGCTGGAAAAATGAAAAAGTACCTCTTCAGCAAGTAGAAAAGACCAAGGAGGAGCGTCGAAAAATCCGTGAGGCCGTCGAGGCAAAGCGGACATGCCGTGGTAGGGAACTGGTGAAAACGCGAAAGGTTAGGGGGAGAAAAACAAAGAAGCCACAGCAATGTGGAGAAGAGCTTCGCAATCAGGCGAGCAAAAAAGGAAGGGCAGAGGGCAGAAAAAAGCTTCTCCGAAAGTAGAGAATGTTTCAAAGTAACCGACAAGGGGCACGGAAAAGCGGGACGTATGTAGGCAGAGTTCTGAAAAAGGAAAAAACATGCACAGGCGTTGTTCGACACTCTCCAACACACAAAGAAGTCAGGAAAGAAAGAAAAAGGGGGGGGAGAGGAACGCAAACGTGGAAAGGAAAATGCAACCAACGAAACGACCATAAAGAAGCCCCCAAATATAGGGGACGGGTCGTAACAAAAAAAAAAAAAGACGCAGGTAAGTGACAAAAACCCTATGGTTCCCCCGGGAAAAAGAAAAAGGGGTTGGGAGCCATTGGGCATAAAAAAAAAGCCAGCTTTGCGAAAGGCAGTCTCCGAAAAAAAAACCAAGACGGTTGGGCGAAAAAAAGGATTCTCTTTCTGAACAGAAGGGGGGGGGAGGGGGAGCGGTGTGCTACGCAAAAAAGACGCCGACAGGAATAAAAGGTGCCGGCTTTGCTAAATCGACGGGGATAAAAGAGATTGATTGGGGGTCACGCCTCCGAGTTTAAAAAAGGGAAAAAGGGGGGGAACACAATCGTTGAAAAAAATAGGGGGGGGGACGGAGCTATTCCACAGTGAAAAAAAGATTGCATGGATTGAAACAGTTCCAAAAAATACGAATCAAGGTCCCTGTTCCTTTCAAAGGGGAGGGCATCGTGCCCCTCCACCGGGGAGGGTCGCTCCGGCGGAAAACGGCCGGCTGGGAGTTGGTTGTGTCGGAAACGACCCAAGAAGGTATACACAGAGACTAAGGAACGCTGGAACCACCGGCAAGGAAGATTGAGAACGAACCTCGGGGATCGAGAGGGGGGGAGACAAAAAAGCCAAGCCACTAAAAGTGAGTTCAAGCCCAGGATTAAAAGAAAAAAACAGGTTGTAGTGAACTGTCTTCAAACCAAAAGAACGCTTGGATGTCAGAAAGATGGTCATTCCCAGTGGTCTTTCCAATCAAAAAAAAAGAAGAAATGGGAACGGATCACAGGGGGGACAGGGGGAGGGGTGAACAACTCCTTAAGTTGTGGGCAATTGGTGAAAAAGACGGCAGTTCAAAGAAAATGGCACAGGAGTCCGATTTAAAAAGTGTGGACGCAGATGCGGGGACAGGAAGAAGGGGGGAGAAAAAAAGTGAGGCGCAGAAGAGAGGGACTTTAAGATGGAAAGAAATTATGAAAAAAAGAGAACGAATAAGTAAAACTGGCGGATTTGTCCCAAGGATTGCCGTAATTTAAACAAGAAAACATGGGGGAAGGGTGACGCAGAAAGGACTGAAGGGGGAGGGAGAACCGCTACTAAAAAATGTAATAGCAAAAAACGGTAAGTAGGGGGGGTCTTTTGCTAAATAAAATGTCTGGGGAAAGGGAGGTTCTTGTCCATTCGGCAAGGTGGGGAGAATATTAATAAAGGGTGTGAAAGGAGGGGATTGGAGAGACGTTTCATATTGTGGAAAAAAACGGTGGGGAAAAAGGCAGAACGAATGTAACTGGAATGTGTTCATGCGGAGGAGATTTAGGGGGATAATTGGGATAGAACCAACCGGGGGGGGTGTGGTGCGCGGACCGTGAGGCGGGAAACCGGGGTCGAAAAAAAAGGAATGAAAGCCCGTACGCGAAAAGGCAATAAAACATCCAGAAGACTTGATGCCATTGTGGGAGCAGCTTAGAAAAAAAGGGGGTGTGCCATTGGAACGTGTAAAGCATGGGATCAAAAAGAAGGCGAGGGAAACCGGGTCGAATGGAGGGAACACGTCCCATGAAAGAACGGCAAGGGGTACAAAGAGTAAATGGACCACCACACTAATGGGGATTCTTTGGCTGAAAAAAAAATTGTTCACCCCGAATTCCTCAGGGATTGGGGGCATCGCAAGGGGGAAAAAAGTGATTTTTCGGGAGTGGGTTCGAAAAAAACGGAAAGAAACACAAAAAACCTCAGGGCCCGGAGAAAAAAAAAAAGGTCCGGCAAAATAAAAAAATGGGGAATGCATTCAAACGACCGGGAAACAAAATCACCGATTCTGAGAAGGAAGTGCCCCCAAGAGAGCACTTCTGAAGATTGCCTCGAACTGTTTCGGATAACAATCAGTTTGGAGTCCCGGGAGTGGGAACGCGGGAAGGAAAAGTTGGGCTCCAGAGGGGACTCGGGAACTTATGGAATTGGGCCAGACTTCTGATTTTGGGAGCGCGCCTCAGTAATTAAAAAAGAAGCAGAACCCTTTCAAAGTAACCAGGGACGCGACATCGAACCAAGACTCTACTTGCTTCCAGAGGGAAAGATGTAGAAGCAACCAGACCTTCTAACAAAAGAGGGTAAAGGGGTTTCGACTAACATTGAACTCCAGAAATTTTCTATTATTGGTCACAAGGAAAACGAAAAGACTCCTTGGGGGAAAAAAAATTCAAAAGGGCAGCACGGGGCTGCATTGCTGGGGGGACTCAGGGGAGAGGGGTAGCAGGACAGTCCGCATAACAGAACGAAGGAAACAGATGTTTCCATCCGGGTTCCTCAAAGGAGGCAGGGGGGAAGAAAATAGGAAGTGAGGACACGATGGAAGGACCATGTCACAGGGTAGAAAGGGGAAGTTGGGAAGGAGACAATACCCGCGTCCGGAAACACCGGTCGAAAAGATAAAAGGCTGAGCCGTTGGCCGAAAGGCAGCTAAGGGGCGGGAAAGAGTGAACAGTCTTGAAAATACTTTAAACAAACGGAAAACTACCGTTCAACAAAAAAAAAAGTAACCGACATCCAAAAGGAGGCAAAAACATCGCATCAGGAAGGAAACGCAAGTTTAGAACTGAAGGGGGCCGTCATCATGGGGAGCGCAAAAAAACGGGTGCCGTGGTCAAAAAAATCACGTGCAAGAAAAGAAAAAGTGTCCGGGAAGATACAAAGAAAAAAACAAGATTTTGTCACATTTGAAACGGGGCAACGAAGGAAAATGAAAAGAACAAAACCCAGATGAGTGGGCCCTCGTTGACCCGAAAGGGTATAGCCGGGTGAGGCGAACAGCGGTTCAAGGGGAAAAAAAAAGCGATTAAAGGAGCTTTCCAAGGAAAAGGGAGGGGTTCTTCGACCCACCGTGGGAGAAAAAAATACGGGGTCTGAAAATAGGACGCCGCAGATAAAAACGAAAAGCCCCTCGGGGAAATCAGGAGATCCGCACTTGAACATGGCACTCGGTGTGGGGATTTGATTCCACATCTGTAACAAATTCACCACACCGGAGCCCGCCAACAGGTTGTGGGAGGAACCAGCCGGGAAGGTGAAGGATTCGAGCAGGACCTCAGAAAAGGTTTTTCCCTAACCGGAACAAAAGCAAACAGAATCGAGAAAAGGAGGATGGTCATGACTGAAAGGGGGGGAAAGGTCACAGCCACGGAGTAATGTCTGGGGTAAAATAGGCCACCATCACGACACCAACACCTGGGGGTTGTCAAAAAAACCTCTGGTTCTCACGTAGTGAAGAGGGGGGGGTGGGGGGGAAAAAGAAAAAGGGGTTACCTGTTTGGGGGGGGGGGAAAACGGACAAAGTTGTCAAAAAGATTTTGGTAGTGCCGAATCTCCAATCAACAAGAACGGTTTTACCAAGGAGCTTGGCAGCGTTGAACAAGGGCAGGATCTGTGGGCTCACAATTGGGGCCTCTTGCAGAAGGTAAAAAAAGGGGGGGAACCGGAAAGGAAAAATTCTGTTTGCCGGTAGGGGGGGTAGAACGCAGCAAAGTACCGACTAGAGAGGGGGAAAGGCGGGGGGGATTGATGAGATCGAGGGCGTTGTAAAAGGGGGGGAAGAACGCTCAGGAGGGGTTAACAAGGGGGAAGGGGGGAATTGGTTTTGAAAACAAGACCGGGGGCTTTGTGCGGAAAACATGGACTGAACAACTTCTGGAAACCTTGGGGGGGAGAAAAAAGGGGTTGGGAAGTGGAAATCGTTTCACATACGAAAGAAGTATGGTCAAAGAAAATACAAAGGTTGTGGTCTAAAGATGAAGGAACACAAAGGTTGGGATTGGAGAAACCTTGTAACGGGGGGGGCGTATCTTTTGAGGGTCAAATAAAGAATTTACCTAACAACAAAAAACAGGGCCTGCCCACAACAGGGGGGGGTAGAACTTGTAAGACGCTCATTGACTCTGGGGAAGGGAAAACCGCGCCCAGGGATCCACAAAGGACAGTAAAGGGGGGGGACAAATTTCCGGGAATTCCTGGGGTCCTTCCGGATCTTAGAGAGAGGGTCGGGGTAATGATCCAACCTAAGACGTATCTCAAAAAGGTAATAATTTGGGGGGGGGAAAAGGTCTTCTGATCAAAAAACAAAAGGCGTGTGCTGGACGTAAGGTGGTGAACGGTAACAAGGGAAACCAATGTAAATAATGCACATGCCAGACTTCTCGGAAAAAAAAAAAGGGGGGGGGATTGTTCATAATGCATTTCAGGATTTATTAACCGGGGAAAAAAAAAGAAAATCGATGTTGAGGTTGATCTTTAATATAAGGCGTTGGAGACCATGACAAGGCTTCCGTAAAAAAAAGACCAAGGTTTGTTCATGCAGGGAAAAATCAAAACGAAAGAAAGTTGCTGAATTCATTCCCTAACAATCGTCTTAATAAAAACATTACCGTCTGTAGGGTGAAGCGGGGTATAGGGAAGTTTTTCCCTTATTTATTGAGTTCTAATGAATTGATTGATTGTCAAAACCAACAATTGGCTAAAAGGGCCGACATTAAAGAGCAGGGCTGCAGAAGTGTTAAGGCCTAGAAAGTGAGAAAGACAAAAGTTACAGCGTGTGGAAAAAATATCGACAAAAACCCGGATTAATGAACTAGATAGCTCCGGGGCCACACAGCACGAGGAAGAGTGTGCCCCTCTCTATCTACTAGGGTGTGGGGTGTGGGAAGGGTGGAAAGGGGGAATCGGGCGGGGCACCAAACTGATCGCATGACTATTCAAAAAAAGTCGCACAAAAAAAGGAGTATAGTCGAGTTTAGACCGGGGCTGGAAAAAGAACATGAAAAGGCACGCGAATTTCCAGAATCAGGAAAATGACTTGACTGAACCAGAACCGCTTTCTGGAACTTCGAAAGCCTTGATACTGGCCTCAGGGACTGTAAGGAAAAAAAAAAGGGGGCCACCAACATGAAATTCAGAAGCCGGCCTCGGGACGCTAACCACCTCAAAGCCCCTTCAAGTGCACTAACGATCAAGGGGGGTGAAGAGGAGAAAGGTCACAATTTGACCTGAAAAAATGCATAACCTAAAACGATGATCAAAATCTACGTAGAGTTCTGACATTGGCAGTGGGACTGGCGTCCACAAAACTTAAGCAACAAATCGGGGTCAGAAAGGGCCCGAGAGGAAAATAACTTGGTCACAGGACCCAATGGTGCAGCACTGATGGTAGAGGATTGAGACAGAACTGAATTGGGAACCCCACTCGAAAACTAACGGAAGAGGGGGGAGAAAGGCCCAGGCTGGCGGGGAAATCGGAAAAAAAAAAAAGGGGGACGCAATCCAGAAGGTGAGAAACAGGCTCAAAAGGCCAAAAAGGAAGGTTGGGGGAAGGCCCTGCTGTGCCAGGGTACTGGGTGAAAGAACCCAAAAAAAAAAAAAACCGAACGCCCTCCAGGCAGCCAAAGGGGAAAAGGTTTCAGGTTGGGATCACTAGAAAAAAAACAAAAAGGGGGTAGAGGTCACCAAGAGAATTTTTTCAACGAAGAACCCTTTTGGACCACATCAAGTTTGGGAAAATCCAACAAGGTTGTGAAAGCTCCCAGGGCGACGCAGCACGGTGGGTGGGGAGTCGGAAGGGGCCCAAAAAAAAAAAGATCCATTAATCGATAACATAACTCTTGTGAACAGTCAAAAAATCGAGGAAAAAGAGCACTGAAACCCACAAAAGGGGGGGGACCGGGGAAGGAATGAAACTTTGGAGGGGAAAAAGGCTAAATCGGCAACAGAAGTTTCGGCTGGTAATGGACGCGAACAAGGGTGGGGAAGAGGGACACACAGATTCCTCCCGGGAAAAGACCTTAAACTCAACCAATAAAAAAAAAGACGGTGGGTAAACCTGGTATCTCGGGGACTCAGAAAAATCTAAGAAAAAAGGACAACCTTTTTTGTAAGGGAAAACACGGGGTAACAAAAGTTCGTGAGAATAAAAAGGAGGTCGGGAAACGTTTTGGGCTGTCAAAGAGGTAAAGAGGCGCCCGGGTGAACCACAAAGCAGGAATGAAAGACAGTTGACCATCGAGCTGGTCCGAGAGCATGTCAAAGGTGTCAAAAAGGGATAATCGAAAGATAAGGTTAAACTGGAATCGAAGGAACCCTCAAGGGGTTGCCCGAAAAAAACAAAGGTAAGGAGGCAGGGGGGGGAACAGGTGAATGCATAAGATCTGAGGGAAGGAAAACCGACGGTATGAAAAAGTAAAAAAAGGTGGGGAAGCAACAAACTCGGCGAAACTTTGGGGAGGACGGTAGAAAAATCTTTTTGGTCTCCCAGAGTCGAAGCTTGGTCGCAATAAGGTACAGACCAAGGAGGGGGGGGGGACTGCCCACAAGGCACCAAATGTTTGGTCAAAAAACGGGGCGGAAACAGCTGGAAAAAATTCGAAAAATTGAAAAAAAACAAATAGTCCCACCAGGAAAAAGAAAGCCCAAAGAGGAAAAACAGATAACATGCACTTCCGTTTGGCAAAATGCCCAAGGGGGGGAAATAAAATGGGGAGATATAGCTGGCCAGGGGGGGGATGCGGGAACGGGTTAAAGTGCAAAGAGCCAAACGGGGGGAAAAGGATGATGGGAAAAATCAGTGGAAAGTGAACCTGGAAAGGGGAGGGGAAGCAGGAGTTGCGGCCGGGGGGGGGGAAATGCGGAAAGAGGGTCAAAAGGAAAACAAGTCCAGGCTGAATACAAGTTCAAAGTCATTGGAATAGAGGAGACCCTTTAGCTATGACGGCAAAGGAGCTCCTTATTCTGGGGGGAGAAAAAGTCACCGGGGGTTCGACCCGCGGATGGCAAAAGGCAAAAAGGGGCAGATAGTGACCGGGAGAGGTCGGTGGTCGAAATGCCGTTCCATCCAAGGCCCCTCCGGGGGAAGAAAAAAATTGAGGAAGATACGGGCACGGGAATTGTGTGTCAAGGCGTTCAGCGGAAGGAAGATAAAGCAAAAAAAGAGCCGCTGACAAATGGGAACCATAGGAGGATTGAGGGGGAACCCATAATAGACGGGGAACTGCGTGGTCAAAAAAGATCAATCTAGACAACATAAACAAGTTTGGGGGTGGGTGTTGAAGGAAAAGCTCCCTCTGACTAAACGGAACGCGTCCAGTCGGAGTTTCAGGGGGAAAAAGGCATAGGGCGGACGTTTCATGGGAGCGGGCGAAAAATCACCAAAGAAAGTAAAGTATGAAAAAAATCTGGAAGACCGGGGGGGAGAGCCATTACCTTGATCCCAAAGGAATCGGCCCGCCCCCCACACAGGCAAATTGGGCTCAAGAACTTCGTAACTGCAGAAGGAAAAAAATAAAGTAAAGAGCTGGGTAAAAGAAGAAGAGTAACTTAGGATGCTGGACCCACCCCGGGAGGGGGGCCATTCAAAAACTAGGGAGGGAAAAGGAATAGACCTTCGTTAGGAAATCAGGGTGTAGTTGGGGGCGTGCAAAAAAAAAGAAAAAAACAATAAAAACCCGAAAATGAGGGCGTTCACCAGCGGGAGGCGGAGGGGGAATGCACTGACAATAGATCCGGGAGTCTGAAGAGATTCCTTGAACCGCTGTTTGTGTAGAAAAAATCAAGGTAACGTGTCCTCAAGAAAAACACGAAAATTAATCAAAGGTATAGGGGGGGAGGGGGAACTGGTCCCAAGCAACATAATGATGCGGGAGAAAATGCCTTGCCAAAAAAAAGGTATCGGGGAAAAGGGGCAAATCCGTACGCGTCACTGAACTTCCACACGAAGAGATACTAACGGAAAGGAAAAAAAGAAAGATAGGGGGCCTTGCTATAAATAAAATCCAGGAAAAGCAAGAAGATCCTACCTGGGGCAAAGGTGCCGTTTTTAACAAAGGAGAAGACCTTCCCCAAAGGGGAAACCGTTTTCATCAAAAAGAAGGGGGGAAAGGTAATAATTTCAACCAGAAGAAAATGTGCAGGAAAGGGGGCAGGAAAAAAAGAAAAAGGGCTATTACATTGGACAACAGGGGCGGTACGAAAACAAAAAACAAAAAAAAATTAAAGATGCTTGACGGGAGGATGCGGTCGCAAAAAGGTGGGACACGTCGCGTGGGTTAGCTGGGGGATCTCGATAAATCCATGCAAAAAAACAAAAAACTCAAAATCATAATGTTTTTGGCCGCCTTCAAGGGGAGGGAACGGAAAAAAGGAGGGGGGGGAGTGTGCGGCCAACATGCTAGCGAACGACATCGAAAAAAAGGGGGACCGGCTTGCAAAGGGACACTACTTCGGGTTACCAGGACGCAAACACACCCAAACAAACGGAAAAGGCTGTAAAAAAAACGAAAGCCCAAGGATGACAGTAAGTCAAGGCCTAGGAGGCAGAACAGAAACAGCTAAAGGAACCAGAACTCGGAGGGCCTGTGACGGAAAGTAACAGACCGGGATCACCGGGGAGGAAAAAATAAGAAAGCGAGGTGGAGTTGTGCGAGAGGACAGGTTCCTCGCACCAAAAAGAACAAAGAAAGGGGCGACGGCGAGGAGAGAGTCTTTAAAGGAAAATGGGGGGAGGGGACGCAAAGGGACATTACCAGCCCCGGACCCAGCCTAACCCATGAGCTAAGACGAAAGGGCAAGAAGAGGGGGCGA
>Ga0179591_1265608_pt1 | contig 13327 bp, 11 predicted proteins | sample CZOMad2_1_08_16f_FD_182891 | JGI IMG/M metagenome (GOLD analysis project Ga0179591, IMG submission 182891) | Vadose zone soil fungal communities from Angelo Coast Range Reserve, California, USA - CZOMad2_1_08_16fungal (PacBio error correction) | ecosystem: Environmental > Terrestrial > Soil >...
AGGGAAGGGGAAAAATGAAATGTAACCACAGAAAGGAAAGCAAGTCGAAAAAAAGGTAACCCTGGCATGTCCTACACGTCCACCATAGTTCGAAACAGGGCAGGTCAAAAAGTGGGAGGGGATAAAAAAAGGGACCCACAGGGGGAAAACAGGGAGTGAACACGAAAGGGGAGGAAAACAGCATTTGAACAAATGTCAGAGAGGCTGTAAAAGAGGATGGTTGCCCTTGGGAGGAGAAAAAAAGCATCCTCGTGACGGAGACAGGCGTCTGCGCTGCAAGAAGGGAAAGAAAGTCAAACACACCCTAAAGGTCGACAAGACCAAAAAAAAAAAACCGGGTCAAACGGGTCCCCAACCGAGAAAGGAAAGCGCAAGGCCCAAAGGAAAAAGCGCCACAGAGAATCCAAAAGGAATAAGAAACTCGAAACGAAGAAAGAAGCTAGAGAGGGTAAAAAAGTGGAACCGCAGACAAAGGGGGAGACGGGGAAACTAAGTGCCGGAACCAACAAAAAACAAATGGAAGAAAAGGGGAGAGCAAACAGAAAAGCTAAAACGGCTCGACCGACAATTCGTGAAGGGCGACGGGGGAAAGCAAAAGATAGGAAAGGCCCTTGGGGAACGCAGGGAGGAGGTAATAAAAAAAAAAAAAGTCTCGAGTAAAACAGGGACGAACAACGGACGACTTCTGAAAGCGAAACCGTCTATAGACGAAGGAGAACTACAAGCCAACATGCGAAGCAACCAATTGTGGCGCTTCAAAAAAGCAGGAACGAAAAAGACAGAAGAAAAAAAACAAAAGGGCGAAACAGGAGAAAAGGAAGGAGGAAGGGAGGGTCTGACACATGCCGACTGCAACTCGGGAGGGCTGAGAAAAAAAATGGAGCAAAAAGAAGACAAGGAGAAAGGTTAAAAGGAAGTCTGGGGATAACACTATCTAGAAATCTCCACTCCAGAGAGCAGAAAAACGGAAGAAAAAAGTAAAGTATCAAGAAAGGGGAAGGAGGCTACGATACAACTGTGGTACTAAAGGGAGGCAAGTATTTGGCCAACCGAAAAAAAAAACCCAGGAATTCACTAGGCGCATACTCGAAAAACGTAGACTCAAACAAAGATGGAGGAGATGAAAGAAAATGCTTCGTGCGGTCTAAAGTACATTGGCCGTCTCGGTACGAGTGGAACGGTAAAGGAACACATGGAAAGGACCTTCCGTGACTGCGATCAAGGTAGGAGGAGGAGGGCCAGGAGGGAGAGGGCTTGAGTCGATCCAAAAAGAAGCGGAGTCAACGGTCTGGGGCCAGAAACTGCCATCAAAAAAAGGAAACTGCAAACACACGAGCCACGGCAAGAAAACCGCGACGGCATGACATAAAACAGACGTGGGACGAGAAGGGGGAAACTCCAGCCACTCGCAAAAGCCGCGAAGACAAGAAAGACCACGAAACCATCAACACCGAGGTCCTGGGTTAAATCGACAGAGGGAGCGATAAATGGGAAGTGCTGGAGAAACCAGACCTCTGAGGGGGAGAAAGCGCACCCGACCCGAAGAATAGTGTGCAGAGCACGAAACACGCCGCCCTGTGCACGAGCAAGAAGGGCGAAAGGCCATTCTCTCATCAAGGGAGGGGACCCCTGCAGGCGTCATAATCGGCGCCTTCGTGAGGCTTGTAGATAAGGCCTAATAAGGACAGAAAACAAGCTGTGGGGAGGTGTCTTGCTACCGCACCCGGCGCTCCAACAGTGATCGCCATCGGAGCGGGCCTAGGAATCAAGGGGGGAATCAACCGGGTCGGCCAGTCAGGGGGTGCACGGGGCGCCTGCTAACGTTTCCAAGAAACCTCCAATGGGGGGAGGCAATGAGGAGACTAAAGGATGGAGAGGGAGTTTGGACGCCAAACGTCACTCTAAATAGCCCGGCGTTCATAAGGAGAGAGTACTGAAGAGGGGAAAGCTCGCGTCGCGGGCGCCCTCCCTGTGCTAACGGGAAAAAAGAGCTCATCGTCCTCATCTCCAGCCCGCTTCAAAGGATCAACAAAAAAAAATCTCGGGAAGGGAATCCCCCCCCCCCTGGGGGCGCGGGCCTCGTACATGTTAGTTCGTGAAACATCTTCCTTCTCGCTGGAGGACGTGATCCGGAAAAAAAGACACCGAAAAATATCAAGAAACCGCTCGACGAACCCGAGGTCAACGGTCGGGAATTAACTTATACGACATAACTTGACAGGGGAACAAATAGAGTGCAAGCGACTCTACACGAAGATCCGGTCACGCATCCGCTACGACTGCCGATAAATCCTACCCCAAGGGGAGGCCACCCTCGCATTCTCTATGGGGTATACAACTTGTGGACGTATCTCCGAACTAATCAAAGAAAAAGAGGTGCCCTCTACCCAGCATTCTCGACCAAAAAAGGAGGAAAAGGAGAGGGGATGTTATAGTGGACTCGTTAGGAGCGGCGGTATCTCGTCCCCCGAGAAAAGAGGCATAGATAACTGAGAGACGCTTTGGAAGGGAGCTTTTTGGCGAGGGGAAAAGGGGAAGAGAAACTAGGACGCCCGCACAGGGCTGCGATCTGCGTTGTAGACATGAAACGATAAGCGGAAAAGGGAAGTAGCGCGGTCCAGTTGCCGCACACGTACCGCCAGTGGCCGGGTACGCTAGACAAGTCGGCGCGTTCAGGAACGCTAACCAAGCCTTCCGAGACCAAAGAAAGGGGAAAGGGAAAAGAAACTAGAGAGCGGCGCACCGGACAGATACTCTCGCTTGAGGTGGATCGTGTTGATCAGGGCTTTAGGGCGAGTCAAAAAGAGAGCGTAGGAGTCCAAGGAAACAGAAGGAAGGCGCCCTAGGATCGGGGGGATCCGGGTAGACAACGTCCCCGACCGTTCGGTGTCTAGGAAGCAGGGGCCAGACGCCTCTCAAGAACAAAAACTCGGCCGACGACCTGACCTAGGAGGCGGGGGAATGCGTTCGTCATAAAATTGCGCCTTTACAGTGGGAGAAGTTACACGGCGAGGCCAGCGCCCCGACGAGACGGGGTTGGGCGCCCGGGGGTCCGGGGAGGGCAACCAGCGCCTCGTAAACTTACGAAAATGATCAGCGAACCATTGGACGCTACTAGAGAAGACGTCGAGGAAAGTGTCATGGAATTGAACGGGAAGAGCCGCGAACTAAGGGACTAACCGACGGCCACAGGCGACCCTGTGGGAGCTTGCAAAGGTAAGCTGAGGTCAGCAGCGCCCACGAGGGCCGGGTAAAGACCCCTTTCTATGCCGTGCATACGATTTAGATAACGAGGGCCACTGTTTTTGAGACGTTTCGGGGGAGAGCTAGCCTTTGGGCGAGCGTGGTTCTCCGAGTTCACGGAAGAGGACGATCACGTTAGAGTACAAGGGTTTTTTTCGGAACCCGGGTTGGTCGCATCGGGAAAGACGTACCTGCCGTGGCCGGATACGCTGAAAAACAAAGATAACGGCTCGGCGAAACGAACTCCTCGTCCGGCACTCATAAGGGCGCTTACGTGAATTCTTCGGCACAGGAAAGGCGACGCCGGAACGTGTCGAGACACAGGGGCTCCGAGAGGATAATAGGGGAGCATCACGCCGTACGAGGAATGCTCGTATTGCAGGAGACGAGGGAACGACGTGACATCCAACACGATCGAAGCGTCCTCGTTCGTCGTAGATCAGCACGTCCTGCATTAATCGGCTCGGAGGGAAGAGAAAAGTCAAATGCGTCGTAGGGGTCTCGAGCGCTCTCCACCGTGAGCACGGGCGCGTCCACGGCTTGTCAGGTTCGCGCGCACTGTATGCAAAAACCAAGGCAGTGCAAGAAGACATTCTTGAAGGGGCTCGACCATGCTTCAGGAAGAGGAAAGACAACGGTCGACTTGCCATGGGAATCGACGTCAGCGCCAACCATGGTTGCGAGAACAGGGGGGGACTAGTAGACGGACTCGTTCGGTACTCGATTGGTCGAATTCTAGCTCACGTCGGCGATGGAAAAGGCCACCGCGCGGGAGATTCCCTAGCCTGCAAAAAGGTGAGACCCGCAGTGTCAGGGCGGACGCACGAGTTCGACGCAGGTGCTGAAGGGGGAAACTGTGCTTAGGCGAAGAATTTCGGTAGAGATTTTTCCAAGCAGCCATTGGTCGTTCGGGCCGAGAGGCCCTGTACGTAGAGGGGAACGGGGGATCTGTCAGTAGGAACCTAATAGTGAAGTCGGCCATGGAGTCGTGGACCCACTAGGAACGGGGCGGTTGACGTGAGGTTGATGCCCGGGATCAACGTCGCACGCGCGAAGCAACGGGAATGGAACGGAGTGACCGCTGCTCGTCATCGATCGCACCTGCGTGGACTTCCCTGACATCCCTTCGTGGAGATGAAATGCTTGTACATGCCCTGCTGGACGTTGAGCCCTGTGACAACCCTTGTGGCGAATGAACTGGGGACAAGATCGACATTCCCTGGGTGGACATGCCCTGTCGACCATCCCTGGTGGACATGCCTGAGATGCAAGAGGGGGGGACATCAGCGACAGGCCAAGGAAATGCCGGCCTGAGTCCCTACTCTCAACTCACAAAAAAAAACGGATGAGGTGAGTGGCCAGTCGACACAGGGCACCACGCATGGCATGGTCAGCAGGCAGGGCATACATTGAAGCACACAAGGCTGGTCCAGGGCAATTTCACCCGTCTGACACGTCCACCCAGGTGTACGAAGGGCATGTCAACCATCGACACAGGGCATGTCCACGCAAGGGCATGTCCACGGCAAAAAGCATTAAAAAGGCAGATGGCATTATTTGAACTAATCCGCGACTCCCGGCGGAGGTGGAAGGTCGTCTCGCGCAGAAAGTGGTATCCGCGGCTCAACTCCAGTGACCAAGCCCAGTGTGCAGGTCAAGACCGACGTGCAACTCCAGCGCGGCCGACGGCCCGCCCACGCTATACCTCTACGGAAAAGGCAACTCGGGCACCCATCGAGGGCTATCCTTCCTCGCCCAGTCAGCGACGACCCTCTCCAGCAACTGCGTCGAGGGGCGTGCGACACGCCAGGGCAAACAGAGGACAGGGGAATGGCGGAGACCGAACAAGTTGGGGACGTTGCCTTGCTCGGGACACGTCGCCGGGAAACGCCGACGCTCGAGAGTAAGACGACAACGCCGCGACCTGGCAAAAAAAAAAGAGAAATCTAACAGGGCGAAATACACCAACCTGACGCGCCCAAGGTTCTGCCCGTCGATTACCTGGCAAGTCGACCCATGCCGTCTCAAACGAACGACTGTAACAACGAAGTCAAACAAAAGTTCACCCTTCGCCGTGCACGCCAGGGTTTGAACGGGAAGCAACTGGGCGAATCGTGGCAAAGACGGGTCCCGAACCGTGTTCACGGAGCGGGGAGCGACACGACTCGATAGGAACCGGCGATACCTCTCAGAAAAGAATCATCGAGGCGCAGAGCGCAGGGCCAGTCGGGCGAGCTACACGAGGGAACGCTTGAATCTGTTAGCACGCTGGATTTGTCGCACCTAGAAAAGGACCCGCCTTCCCAACCCACCTAGACGGCGTGATGAAGTATCAAATCAGAGGCCCTGACTAGGATGCACTAAACGACCAAGCCGGGGCGAAAGTACTTCGTGAATGAAGAACGGACGCACAGTTCAGGAGCAGACCGGACGAGGAGCAGGCGCTGGTCTCGGCGCTGGCCGCTCGGGCATTAGAAGACCGCAAGGAGGAACCTCTGATAACTAAGGCCTGCAACCCGCCCACGTCGACTGAATAAACAAAGCCCTGCTTTACGGAAAAAAAAAAGTTAGCATAAAGACGAAACGCCGTATACCCGCGCCATGTTCGCTCAAGGTCGTATACGGCGAGAAACATCCCTATCTGAACAGTGGCCACCTCGGAAATAGATCGACCACTCGTGCTGGTCATTCCGTCGGTTCTACCAGGGAATCGTCTTTGACGCTCGCGCCCTCCTATAAATTTTGCACGAGCACCCCACGGGCGCTGTGGACGGTCCGATTCGGAATCACAGAGAGCTAGGCCTCGAAAAACCTTAGTTCAAAAGCCAGGACGCGCGAATCGGCGCCTTCCCCCCCGGGGGAGGTCTTAGGTCAAAATTCGAGATAGCTCGAGGAAAGGCCTGGGCGGGCTTGGCCGAGGGGCTGTCTGTTTCTCCACGGCAAACCTCCGAAACATGGGAAAAGAGAGCAAACTCTGCGCGAATCGAGCCAGTTCTCACACCGAAGAAAAAAGTCCAAAGATCCGAAAAATGAACGGCTAAAAAAAAACCTCCTCGTGCAGAAAATGTCGTCTGTCTGGAAGATTTCTGTAAAAAGTAGGGCGTACAAACCAGTCCAGCGACCATAAAGTCCCGACCGGTAATGGCGCAGTGACGAAAGAAGCGACCTGGGGATCTCTACGTGCAAACGGGAAAAAACCCCTTGGCTGCGCGGCGGGAAGAAGCTATCGCCAAGATCCAAAAAGAAAAAAATCCACCCTAATCACCCAGAAACTACGAAAGTTTGGTCAGCCCGAATCGGGCTCTACATGTGAAGGCCTCGGAACCTGAAGGACTAAAGGAGCAAACGTTCGAAAAGTTTCAAAAAACCCTACTACCCTGCGGGAAAAGCATCTGGGCCTATCTGGCTTGCGGCAAGCTGGAAAGACCCGGAAAGTAAAAGGTTAAGCCTTCGAGATTTAAACTCACGAGAAGAAAAATCCCGAAAAGAGCAGGACCTCAAGGCGTCCCTAGGCGTTGCCGTAGAGGGAAAGAAAAAAAAACCCCAACAAAAAGAGGGAATCGCAGTTCTCGATGCTCTGGTCGAACAAGGGGGACGACTACTCGACTGAACATAAAGCTCCCTCTAAAAAAACCTACCATGGATCCTCAACAAACAAAAACGAAAATAGAGGATGCCAAGGGGGTAGGGCGCCTCGTCGGCGGTACGATGCCCAAAAGGGTTGGCGAAAAGGCATCGATGAAACGGATGGGCGACGTTTCAGGGGCGCCCATGCTTGTACTCGACGCACTGCGTACGGCCTCCTGCTCAGGTCCGGCCAAGATGGATCTGGGGTATACTATCGGCGGAAGAATTCGTCTCGAACACGTAACTCCTCCCAGATTCGGAAGCGGCAGTATTCGGTTGTCAGACGCGGAAAAGAAGAACACCGTAGTATCAAGGTAGAATGGCACCGGAAGAAGCAAGATCTCGGGAGAAAAAAAACATATCGCGTCGCGCGGGCTTTGTGCGGTGGGCCGGCGAGGCGAGACCGAGCTTGAAGAGAAGATCGTAAAAGCATGTTAAAGGGAGCGGCAAAAAAAGAATCTCGATCGAAAAAGTGAAGGAGGCTTCCTTCAAAGAACCGGTCGGATCTGGTTAGCTGAGTCCCGGGTAAAAGACGACCACTGACAAAAAAAGCTAAAAAGTCTGGGGGGAAAAATCTTTCTTAGGGGAGACGTCACGAACTGTTCGTGGACGGTGGCGATCGGTTGAAACGCCGAGAGCCTGCCGACGATGGATAAGAGGACGGGGTGAGTCTCCCTTTTGGGTAAGGGAAAACCAGTACCTCGGCAAAGAGCCCGCCCATGCAGTCAGGCCCGTTGCCGCTTCGCAGAAAAAAACCCACTCAAAAAAGGGATATCGCTCCGTGCAGGCTAGCATCTAGGGAAGGAAAGTACTGGTTCCGAATAAGAACGCAAAGGGGAACACTTGGGAGTGTCATGCAAACCGACCGGAGGGCGCGGCATCGAGGTGTCCCCGGTCGAACATTCGAATCGCTGGAAAGGGATAGACGCGAAAATGATCGAGATCACAGACAAGCTGGGAATCAACTTTTAGATAAGGGCCAGAAACCTCGCCGCGAAAACGCTCGTTTGTGCAAAGACCTGCGCGGCGGTTCACGGCGGACCTGCGTGGGGGAGGAAAGTCGAGAGTTGTTTTGAGAAAACTGAGTAACTGTTGAATCGGCAGCGGTCGACGTGGGCAGAAGCAAAGGAACAATAAGTGATCTGCTTTCTTCGAAAGAAAAATTCCGAGAACGGCGCAAGAAACCAGCGCCTGCTCCTCTCCGGCAGCTGCAACTCAGGGAAGGGGAAGGGATAAACAAAGAAGATCAAGGCCCCTGAAAAAATCAACAAAATTTTCAGGGCCCGAGATCGACCCGTGAGGCATCCTGAACCGGAGGCGATGACAGGCCGTGAGAGCTTTAAAACGGGGACCCATCAAAAATGGTAGGAACAGAGAACAAGCGTCCCTTTCTTCGGAGCTCGCCCCGTCCTGGGACGGAGAGAATCAAGCTAGCAGGCATAGAACGCGCTCAAAAAAAAATATCGGATCAAAATTTCGCTCCATAAAACTCCGTGAACCGGTGCGGTACCGCTTCCCACGGCGTACCAGTGGAGAACTACACGTCAAAGAAAAAAAGCAGTTCATTGAAGGAAAAACTTTTTCGCGAACTTTTCTAAAAAAAAATGGAACGGAACGAATGCGTGCGACTTGCCAGGGAATCGGGCAGGCGCCAACCATTGGTTTTTCCATTGGCGTAGTAGAAACGGGAAGGTGAAGTCGTCGTTAAGCTCGCTGAGGGGGGGAAAAAAAAAAGAGCGAAAAAAGCCGATGGAAAGAGCATCCCGGCCTCGGCTGAAGAGGACACCTTACTCACTTTTCAGTGCGAACAAATCGAAAAGTTAAAGTGGGAAGAACGAAAAGTACGCATGTGCTGGAGGGGGGACAAGCGTCCTCTGCGCAGGTGTCGGCCGAGGACCATGGCCCAGCAGAACTGAGAGAGGTGAGGGGTGCCAAGCTTCACCGAGGAGAAGGAAACTCCCGTTTTAAAAGGTGGACTTCAGGAAAAAAAAAATTTTCAAGCAAAAAGAACAGAGACGGGAACTGTTTGAAAACGTGGCTTGGGTCCCCGGAGCCCCTTTTTGATCCTCTTCACGTCGGCATCTAAGAAAAAAAGGGACGCACCGGTCTAGTAAGAACTTTCTCTAGACATCCTCGCAATCAAATCAACCTGCGTGGACAGTCACTGCGTGGACATTCCCTGCTTAACATGCCCAGGAGGGGGACATGCCATATGGGAAGGGACAAAAAGTGTCTAAAAAAAAGACATTCCTTTGGGAACGAAAGAAGGAACCGTGTACGAAAAAAAAAGGTGGACATGCCCGGGGGCGACATGCCTGGGTGACATGGTCGAAATGTCCCTGCGTGCCACGGCCAAGGACTGAGGAAAAGGGGGGGACAGAAAAAAAAAAGGGGAAATGAAAAACAACTCATCCCCACAAAAAACGGAGGGAAAGTATGGCAGGTAAAAAACACCCAGGGCATGTCCCACCACATGTCCACACGCAGCATGTCCAGGGGCCACCCATGCATGTCTCCAAAAGGGGCAAACAAAACATGGTCGGAAAAGGTAAGGAAAACAAAGGCAAAAGGAAAGAGAAACACGGAACACGGGCAAAGTACGCAGGGGCAGTTCACCCAGGGTTACAGCAGCATTTCCAAAAGCCTTGAATGGAAAAAATCCCTTTCTGGGACGTGGAGAGGAGTGGAATCGCGCACAGTCCCGCGGGACGTCAATTCCGTGGCGTCTGCCCGAACCCGGCACCTCCCTGGAGCAAGAAACCAAAAAGGGCAAAGACGGGAAAGGGAAATCTATGCAGTTGAAAGAACAATCGCGGAGAAAAAAAAAGCCAACGGTATATAATCATGACTCTTCCTCTCGGGCACCCGACATCAGGGGATCGCTCTGGCATTGGGGGGGGAAGACCTACACCTTCTGGAAAAAAAAAGGAAAAAAAAATCACCTGCTTCAATGAAAGGAGGAAGAAAATTGCACAGAGGAAGAAAAGGAGCGACCTAAAAACAAGGAGGGGAATCGTGCAGCAACGCGAGGCGGGAGGCGAGTTACATCTCAGAAAGGGAAAGGCGGGGTCGCGAAAAAACGAGAGTACCTTTCCAACTGAAGAAAAACAAAAACCTTCTATAAAAAACCTCGAAACAATGGGTTGGCCGAGCGCCGCCCCGTCATTCGGGAATTCACGCCTCGGAAGGAACGGAAAAAAACGAACGAATGGGAGAAACCGATCGAAAGAAGTTCGGCCAAGGGAAGCCCTAGTGGGCAGATAAGGGCGCGAGCAACTGCAACTGGGAGACGTCCCCGATAATTTGAAAGGAGGGGCAACTAAACGCTCTATAAAAGCAAAAATCGCCGCTCGACGAACCTTCGCGCGCCGCAAATAAGGCCTCGATCCTAACGAAGAACTGGAAGAGTAATCTGGAGAAAACGGAGGGTTCCACGTCGAGAAAAAAGCGACAGCCGCCTCCCTAAAGAAATAAGATGGGCCGACGGAACAAACCACGAGGTAGTTCAGAAGAGAAAACCCCGGGAGGAAAGGGAAACTGAGTGGCCTGACTAAAAGGAAGTCTGTCGCCCCGGACTATCGTACTGAAGGCCTTCCGACCGCAGTTTAGTCCTGCCGGACGAATCGGGGAAGGGATCCCTAAAGAGCTGCAGATTCTGATCCGTCTAACCACGACCTGGCCCGGTAGGTCCCCGGCCGTCCCCTACGAACTAGTCGAAAAAGCGAAACACACTAGCACAGACGAGGGGGAAAACAACCCAACTCTTGAAGCCAGCCCAACGGCTCACCCTCGCCGGATAGCCGAATCCAAGTTGGGGAGAAACGAGGCAGCCTAAGGGGAGGAATCCCTGGGGGAAATCTAGGGAAAAGGAACAACAACTAGTCCTGGTAATAGAATAAAGGCATGTCGTGCGGGGGGGGGGGGGGGGGGTGTCTGAGGGATGTGTGGGGCGGGGGGGTGCCGGGTGCGTGGGTCGTCAGCAGGACGTGGTAGGGAGAACTCTTTGCTGGAGAGTGCTGTGAGAAAGGTGGAGCGGGAAAAAAAGCTGGGAGGGGGAACAGGTGTGGTGTGTGAGGTGGGGTCGAAAGACGAAGAAGTAAAAGGAGAAATTCGGTCGTGAAGAGAGGAGGTCGGCAGGCGTAGGGAGAGGGAAAAAGGTGTCGCGCAAGGCGAGCGGGGGGGGAAGGTGAGACGTGGTGGTGGTGGGGTTTTTGTTTGAGCAGTCTTGCAGGGGTCGTCGCCTGAAAACTTCGTGCGAGTCTTGGTCCAGTCTCGCAATTCACCGGGCTGCCCTATTCCTCTTTATGTGCTGAAAAAAAAAAAAAAAATGGAAAAAACCGACCAACCCGGGGCGCCTCCAACACAGTTAAAAGTGTAATCAGGATTGTCATAGGAATACAGGACAGGACGGTGCGCCGTTCTCAACCGAGGGGCGGAAGCGAGTCGCGATAGGGGGACGAGTAGAAAGAGGAGGGGGGGGATGGAAAAAAAAGCGACAGCGGGGCCGGAAACGGCGGGGGCGGAAGGGTCTTCCTCGTTGTGGGGTCAAGAGGTACCTGGAGGAAAAAATCTTGCAAGGAAAAAAAGGGGGAGGGGGGGGGTCCACGGTCTGTCAACAAAATAATATATTCTTCCCAATATCAATCTGTGTCCTTGCCGAGATCCCGACGACAACTTAGAGAAATTAGGAAAAAAAATATATAGGACTCTACTCCTCCTTTCCCCACCTCGTAGTCAACTAAAAACTCAGCCGCTCTTTACGTGTGGGGTCAGAAAAGCGCAAAAAGAGGGGAGAGTAAGACGTCGGAAATGACAAAAGTCGAAAGGAACATGGCTGTGCGGGACTCGCCGCGTTCCTGAACGGGCGCCGACCGCGGTCCGTAACCGTAAAAAACGATTGCCCCTCAGGTGGGGAAAAAGGTGGGAAAACCGGCAAAAAAACCGATACGTACCCCGGTGACTAAACTGGCTCGTGGCCGGCTCTACCACCTAAAGAGAAAACCAGGGGGCCGCATGACAGAAAAGATTCCGCTACTCGTGCGAGAGGGGTAAAAAAGCCCACAACCAGAACTCCCTGCCCCACCGGGCGGAATCAAGGAGCGATTCTCAACAGGGGGAACAAAAAGGGGGGAACACCAACTAGAATTCCGCGACAGCCCTCTACCAAGGGGGATCGAGCTGCACCCAAAACTTATAGGGGGGGAAAAAAAGAGGGGAAGGGAGAGGGCCCGTGTATCGAGTCGTAGAGAGTAACCCCCTTTGCGGAACATATGAAGTGATCAATTGCGATGGCTCTGGCAGGAGTCTGGTGTCGCTTTGTCCTCTGGGAAAAACGCGCCACTTAAGGGAGGGCGAATGTTATAACATGTCCTTAGGCCCAAGAGTATGGGGAAGACATAGCAAGAGTCCAAATTGGAAGTCCCTCGGCGTCTCCATTTGCCATAACCCGGAAAAGTGACCCAAGGGATTCAATCGACCTCTTTCTTAGGGGAGATGGAAGGGACCTTAAAAAGAAAAAAAAGACGTAGGAGCGTCCTCTGGGCCCTTGAATAAACAGGGAAAAAACAATATTTAAGGGACGAAAACCTTGACGCGGAGAAAACTACCAAGAAGGAAAAGGTCGCCTTTACCGGGCGTCGCGGGCCGGAGAGTATTCAGAGGAAAGCTCATCAGGAAAAAAAGGTGGAAGGCAAAACTTCTATAGAGGATAAAGAAAAGAAGCGAACTTTCAAAAAAAAAGGGAAAATGAGACTTGGAGACGGTCCGTAGAAAATCACCGAAGAAGGGGGAAGAAGGGCTCAAAATTCTTCCACAAGAGGGGGAAAAGAGGTCTTTTTGAAAAAAAGGGGAAAGGATCTGCAAGGGAAAAAAATAGGTGAGGTCGGGCCCCCTATGCCAGGAGGAAAAAAGGAAGTTGCGCTGAGTTTTTGATGAGAGTGTGTTTGCGGTACAACACAAATCCAGGCAAAAGAGTTCCCAACATTCATTCCTAGGAAAGGACGGACGAGAAAATAAGCCGCAGCGCCGGATCTGGGAGAAGGTTAAATGGGAAACTGGCACTGGAAGGAGAGGGAACACTTGGGAGAAAAAAAGAACCAGCCAAGGAGCCAGTTTGAGGGGAGCTTGCAAACAAAGAGGAATGTGACGCGGGGCAGCTTGTCCAGCCTTGAGACAAGAAAAAAACACCATCGGGCGTACTCATCTAAGGGGCGATCCCCACGCGGACGCACTGGGGTGAAGAGGGGGAAAGGTGGGACCAGAGACGTAGGAAGGAAGAAAAGTGACAATGGGCGAGGCTAGGTGGCAATCGAGGAACGAGCGGCGGGTGCGTCCCTATGGTTTGCGTGACACATTCATTTTCTCTGTGGGATCTACTCGTAAAGTAAAGGCGCTGACGGGAAAAATGGAGCTACGACTGGCGGAGGCTGCGAAAAACGACATTCCCTAAAGGGGAAAA
>Ga0179591_1296275_pt1 | contig 13326 bp, 10 predicted proteins | sample CZOMad2_1_08_16f_FD_182891 | JGI IMG/M metagenome (GOLD analysis project Ga0179591, IMG submission 182891) | Vadose zone soil fungal communities from Angelo Coast Range Reserve, California, USA - CZOMad2_1_08_16fungal (PacBio error correction) | ecosystem: Environmental > Terrestrial > Soil >...
TCACCGGCTTGGTTCTTCTCGCTGTTTCACACATATTAGGAGAGGATCGAACGGTGCGCCGGTAAGTTCGGTGACCTTGCACAACTTGCGATCGAGAGGACGCAGGGAGGGACCAAGCGATCCGAGGGGGAAAAAGAACACGCGACCCGCCCGTCCGTTACGAGATCTCTACGGGACGCGAACACGTCGACGCTCTGTTTCATCTGAAGAACCAGATTTGTGACCGGGCGACCATAGAAAGGGAGGCACGTTTGAGGTCGAAAATTTACCTTAGAAAAAAGACTCGGCACCTGCAACCGAGTCAGGCGGGAGGGACGTACGTCGAGCGCCGAATATTGCAACTAGCGGAAAGGAAGGGTTCCGTCGTTTCCGGTTGGGGATTCAGAGGGGAAACGACTTAGAGAGTCTCACTTTCCCTCCTTGGAGAGGGGGGTCCCGAACTGCATATCCAAAGAGCTGCTCGCTGAGAAGAGGGTTCGAAGGTGAAGGAAAAGAGAGAAAGGTAAAGTGGTGCTTCGGCGGAACGGGTCGACTCGTTGGGGTCGTTGGAAAAAAGGACCACAACTTTCCTTTTACTGTCAGGAATGGGTGGGAGGAGGGTCCTCGACGCGGGTTGGGGGTCCTAAAGGAAAGAGAAAGAAGGGTTGCATTATTGGAATTTGGGAGTTGTGCTGCGAATGGAGAGGTTCAATGGGGGGGAAGGCTCATTGCAAAGGCGGCGAGGAGGGGGAAGAAACGGGAGTTGAGGACTGGCTGAAAAGTACCAACCGGTGGGGAATCAGGGGTCGACGACGGATGTCGAGGTTCCGAAAAAGTCAGGGAATAAAAAGAAACAGAGATCTCAGTCGGAAAGGTGAGGACAAACGCACTAGGAAAAGATTACGAACGACAGTGTCGGATTAGGGAAAGTCGAAGAGGGGAGGAAAGTCTGTCACGGTCGGTTTCGAAAGAAAAGGAGGGAAAGCCGTCCGCAGTACTAAGGGAAGACTGACCGTCTGTTGAAAAGAGAGGTGACGACGCACTACCTGGAAAGGAAAACCGTGCCGGGTTTACCGTTGCGTTGGAAAAGATGTGATCCGCCTGAAGCCGTTAGTTCATGGGAGGAGAATTGACCGCATTCGTCGAACTGAAGCAGAACGGATGGTAAGGATAGAAGAAGAAAGGGATCCCCTAGCTGGGAACTTGTCTCCGTTGATTGGGCCGACCTTGGGGAAAGAAAATCCTTCGCCATCGGGGGGAGGTCGAACGTCGCTTTCTCAGGAGAGGGAAGACAGGCTAAGGGGACCCGAGAGGGGGGCGGGTAGGGGGGATCAGGAAAAACTTCCTTGTCCGCCGCGGTAGTGCGTTCGCGTGTAAGGGAAGAAGATAGGGTCGTTGTGTCGACACTCCAGGGGAGAGGGGGAGTGCTCGGTTAAGGGGAATTGCGACGGGGGGAGAAAGACCTTCACGCGTAAACGACCGTAAGTCAGCAGCGTGTGGCCGAGACTACGTCAACGTGCTAAATAGGGAGAAAAAGGCCAGCCCCCTTAGTACTGAAGGGGAAAAAAAATCCAAGCCTCTCTGGGCGCCGAACGCCGTCCCCTCATGAGAGAAAGGGGACACCAACGGCCCGCGCCGGGGTTCCGGAAGATACACCTTGTGGAGAGGGTCCGAAGGGGAGAGGGTGCAAGAGACTGGAAGTAGAGCGTTCGTCTCCCAGAGAAGTGCATTTCACGCGGAGCTGAGGAACGCCAGGTGCCAATGATTCGCAGTAGCGGAGGGACCACACTGATGGGGTGGTGATGGGGTGTCGTGTCGGACGGAAAAGGGGGGGAAGGGTTATACGGCTCCGCTCCGACCTGCGGGGAGACGTCGGAACACCTTCCTAGGGAAACCGTTAGGTCATTTTACACTGAAGAAAATGCCCCCTCTATATCTGGGTTTGGGAGGATATCGGTGGTTTGGGGGTGACCGACGAGGGGGGAAAAAAGGGTGTGCTGCTTGTCGCCTTCGCCATCCCTACCGGGTGAAAGGACAGGCCCACTGGTGGGGGGGTTTCGAGACTTGCATCACAACTCCACCGTCTTCTCCGTAAAGGGGAAGATCACGTTTTCAGAAAAGCAAAGGGGAAGTTGGGGCAAAAAAGAGTGAGTTACGAGGAATGAGGGTTGTGGAACATTTCCCTTGTCTAATCCGAGGGGTACTTCTGAGCTTTTGCCACTTCTGTAGGGGGGAAAACGCGAAAAGGGGGGATTTTACACTAAAACTGGTCTGACGAAAAATAACTCGCAGTCAGCCGAAGTCCGCAATCGGCGAGGAAAGAGACTCTATGGACTCTCGTGGTTCTACGTGAGGGGAGGGGGAGGTCTCCGACAGTCTAGCGGGAGAGGAAATCGTAGCCGGGTGTCGTTGGGCTTCAGAGAAGGGGGGGGGACTTGTCAATTCGCAAGAACCAGTTGATGTGGAAGCTATCAGGCCGGAAAGTTGGAATGGACGTAAAAGAACCGGTCGCCAGAACGAGGGATCTCTCTCTTCCTGGTCTCGAGGCAGGAAGGGGAGATTCAATGTACTGTTTAGGATAAGAAAAGGGACCGTTTTCGGAGGGACCGTCCTAACCGCCGTGGTTTACCTCCAACGTTATCTAGTCGGTGTAAGGGGAAACGTCGATCGTCCGGTGAAGGAGGAAATAGCGTTCCGTCGATTCGTGTAAAAGGGAACTGCTCGTCCGCTCTGGGACCGTCGCGAATGCCCATTTCACTCAAAGACTGGATCGCTTTGCCGGGGATCGAAATCTCGGAACGTGACGAAAGGGGCATGCCTTGGCGTTGAACATGGCGCGGGGGGAGAGACGCGGTGCTATCGGGGGGAGGAGTCGGGTGGAAAAAACAGGCACTTCGGCAAGATGAAGATCTCGTATGATCGTCCTCGGACTACGACGTAACTTTGACTGTCGGAAAGGGGCTTGAGAGCCCTTTAGCTCTCGGTTGCGAAGGGGGAGGGAGTCGGCAAGAAGCCCCCTTGGGGAAACATGTTGTTCCTACTCTTGTCAGAGAGGGAGGGGCCGGAGTTAATTTTGATGGGAATGCAGAACTTCTTCTCAAGGGGTGGTGGACAGAACTTGTAGAGGAAGTAACATAGTAGACTCCTGTATAGTCGTCAACTCTAGTTCTTCGAGGAAAAGGGAAGAATAAGTGTGGCCGAAGCTGAAAGATTAATATGACATGTCTTGACTGTTCTCGAGTATTTTTCGATGGGCGAAACTCAGAACAGAGTGAGAACATGGTTGTCGAGGAAAGTCGAAAGTTCATTCATTCTCCACTGGCCCGTGGTCCGGAGAACTCCCTACTAGAGGGGGGGGAAAGGGGAACAAGTCTGAGACTAACATGGGAGAGAAAAAGAAGGAAAAAAAAAATCAACAACAACAACTGAATGAGGAAAAAAAGGTCTTCGAGACTGGCAGGAAAGAAAGAGTACGTCTGGCATAAGAAAAAACGTGCTCCGAGTAGGAACTGCTCTCGAAGGGAAGAGACTCCTCTAACCCAAAGGGCTGACTCGAAGAGTTTGTGGTAAATCTGCCCCGGAAAAAGATACAAGATATCTGGGGAGACCAAAGGTCAGCGAGGACAAACGAGTAGGTCCGACCTCTGAAGAAAGAAGTTCGACGGTACGTCTTCTTTACGAAGGGAAGGGGACTACGAACCCTATCTGGGCTCCCGAAGAGCCTCATGAATCACAAGACTACCTGACCGCGCGACCTGGCAAAAAACGGTGACAATACTCCGAGGCGACGAAAACCAAAAACACATAACTGAACGCCACCTCACCAGTCATGAAAACAGAAAACCGCAAAAACCTAAAAAATAAAAAAACGCGGGAAAACAAAAGAGAACTTAACTTCGCACAAAAATGAGGTTACAGGTCTATCAACATGCAAGGAACAGCGACGGAAGGGTCAGTGCTCTACGAAGGAATCCCCTCCTTAAAGGGGGAGGCCTCTAACTTGCCTACTCAACGAGAGGGAAGGAATAACGACTATAGGGAAAAAAAGAAAGCGTCGGAAAGCCAGAATGGTTCAAGTTACTCTAAAAGAAGCGACCTACCATCTAATATGGGGGGGGGGACTTGGTTCGGACGAAAGCATCCCAACCAGCAAAGAACAAGAACCACCTATTACTACTATGTCACGTAGGAGGGGTCCCTCAAGTTCTCCTGACGTAAACAGGAAGGAACTACACCGTCCTAGTCACCGGTCACCAACTTTAAGGGAAAAACACCCACGTTTGCATCCGGCGATAGGGAGGGAAAACGCCTGTTCTCTCGGGCGAAAAAAAAATGCGCTGAATCGAGAGTCGGGGGGACGCTTCTCCTGTAAGCGTCAAAAAAGGTTCCCTGGCGAACGACGGAAAAAACTGGGGTGTTTCCAGAGGCAAGAACCCTGGGCTACCACGACAAGGACCGGAGACGCGGAAAGGGATGATGAGGTCGGCGGAGACGGCGGCACAGACGAAGAACAGAGGTCTATGGCCAGGGAAAGGAGGCGTTAATTTTCTACGGCCGAGGGACGGGGGAAAAAAGACCAAAAACGTGTAACCGCGTCGCACACGGGCGAGGGGTAAAAACAGTTGCCCAAGCCGCCTCGATGGCTGGAATCAATCCCAAAGAAGGGAATTCTCAACTACCGCTCAAAAAGAGAAAAGGGACTCTCACCTCCGAGAAAACGGGGGAGCTTGCTAGCTGGAACGTTGGGCGGAGAGACGGACCTTCATTGTGATCCGGCAAATTTCCCGGGGCATGAAAGGGGGGGTATGGCGAAGTTCCAAAAACATTTGGGGTCAGCAGCAAAACGCCGGGACCGCCCCCGTGCAGGGTTGCTCGTGTGAAAAAAAAAAAATTCGGTCAAGAGAGGTCCCCACGGTCATCGTGAAAGAAAAAAACGGCTAAAGAACTATCAAAAGAAAGGCGTTGAAAAAAAAAATAAACGAAAACCTAAAGGGAAAGTTGTGGAGAGACAGAAAGAGGCAATTCTCACATGCAGCAAAGGAAATCGTCGGAAACAAGAGAGTGAGTGCGTCCTACGAACGCGAAAAAAAAAAAAAAAAAAAAAAAAAAAAACTCCCTTAGTTCAAGATGACCGCGAAAAAGAATTCTCCCATTGTGGGGGTGGGGTAGGCCGATTGGCCTTCCACTTAAGCGGGGGGAAAAAGCGGACGGCTTGGAGGCGTAAAAAAAATCAGACTTCGAGCTAGGTCGGAATATTCCGGGCTCGAAAGAGCCTGTACATCGGGGAAACACCTTCCCTAGACAACGGGCACCGAGTCGCGAATGGGAAGTTCTGACTCCTGATGCAGAACCCTCTTAGACACATTCAGGGGTCCGCAAACTTGTCGGAAGAAAATACCAGATTTACGCACTAAGGAGAGGCACGGCAAGTACGACCTATCATCGGGGCAACAGCTTAAAAAAAAAAAAGAGTTTCCTTCGACTCCGGATCCAGAAGAAAAACAGAAAATAAGGGAACCGAGAAGGGAGAAAAGGGTTACGGGTGACGAAAGGAAGAAACAAGAAGGACGGGGAAAAGCGAATATCTGAAAGAAGAGAAGGAAACGGAGAAAAGAACGGGGCACGAGAAAAACCTCGGGCGGTAAGGCAAGCAATAGGAAATGTTCTTCATCCTTGTCGGTAACCCCGACTCCACGGGGGGAAACACCGACTGGGAGGAAAATCCAGGTCGTCTCTCCTCGAAGAAACCCCGGTCGCTAATTACCGTACCTTCGAGCGAAGAACACATAGGGAACCCCGAAAGGGGAACACCGGAGAAAAAAATTGAAACGTTGACATCAGCTCAAGAGAAAATTCAGGTTCTCCACTTCCCGTAAATTGCGGGCAATGCACAACTGCACGCTCGACGCGAAAATGTGGGCGGAATTTATTAACGCGGAATCGGAACATACAGCCACGTCTTCCTAAGGAACAAAAAACTTCCCGATTTCGCAGAAATGGGTTTACAGCTCCGGGTAGCAACCGGAAGGGGAGGGACCGGAGTAACGCCAAAAAAAAAAACTCCACAACTCAACACAGACTACTAAAAAAGGCTTTGATACGCCCGTAGGGCAAAAAGAGCGTCGCGCAATACAAAAGCTACAGTCAACGTACCTTGGGAAAAAAAAACCCAAACGACCCACCTTCAAACGCGGAAAAGGGAGACAGTACTACATTCGCCCGTCGATCCGATTCAAAGAAGCCAAGTGAGGCGCGGTCAAGGGGAAAAAAAAAGTGAGAGGAGTGACGGGAAAACATTACCCGAACAGATCAGAAAAAGGCTGGAGCAATCGCAGGAAATTCCCTGACGTGGTAAAAAAGGGGAAAAAGTTTACAAAAAGCCGTAAATTCTGAGCGGCGGCGCGTTTTCTCGACGCAACGGGGAAGGGGGGCCCGGCTCTACGGTAGACGGGGCAAGGAAAAGTGAGAAAGGCCACCACCTGCTCCACGGGCAAGGGAGGAATGTCGAACACATCAGATGCATACGCCAAGGAGTTCGCGGGGATCGAACGGACGCAGGTCAAAATTTGGAAGTCCTCGAAGACTGCATTCGCGGAAAGGTGGAAATGAAAATTGTGGGCCTGCCCGATCCGGGAGAAAAGGGAAAGGGGGGAAACCGAAGGAAGTTCCACCCTTCCAGTCGAAAGCGAACTCTGGTGTGGAACGAGAGCATCGCCCAAGCCGGATGGCACGATCTCAACACAAACGGAAGTAAAAGGAGGATATTTCCCATCCGGGTGCGAGTGAAGGAAACAGAAGGAAAATTGAGGAGACCGTGCAAATAAGGGAAAAAAGGTCCCTTGAGACCCGCGGCGCAGAAGGAGGGGGACGGCAACGAATTGGAAAGGTGACACATATGCGAATCTGCGGAAAGCTGAAAAAAACCAGTTGCTAAAAAACTTCCGTCGTTCGAGGAGAAAAAGGGCAGAAGCGAACAACTTCTACTCGATGTTGCGATGAAAATTAGACCGTCCGCCTTTTCGATCCGCGCTTGACAGAGTGAGTGGGGAAATGACGAACTTATGCTTATGTCAACAGAAAAGGGGCGGGGGAGTCAGAGAACGCTTACTTACGACTGAAAATGGAAATGTAACTTGTGCCGGTAGTTTCCGGTTCTGGAAGTCCGGACGAGGAAGGTCCTTGCCCGCAAAGAAAGGGGATCTTTACCAGTGAAGGAAAAAATAAGGGGGGAATCTTACGCGCAGAGGAGGAAAGGGGGGTGGCCAGGAGTGAATAAGGATAAGGTAAGAGAAGGTTCGGGGTGTTTAACAGAGGAAAAAGCCCTTTTCTACTGGGTGGGGGAGGGGGGGGGGGGAGCCCGACTCAACTGTCCGTGAAAATCGTCTTTGTGATCTTTGATTTGGGAAGGCACCTCTCATGCAGAAACGGGGTCTGTTCCCATTTGGGGGGTTGAAAAGTTTTGAAGTTGGCTGCACGTTCAGTGGCACCGCGGTGGGAGAGGTGACGGGGGGAGTTCTTCGCAAGGGAAGAAAAAAGTTTTAAAAAAAGGCAAATCGAAGCCCTTAAACCGGAAAACTGGGGAATTTGGCGTACTACGGGATGAGGGCAGAAAACTGCTTTATCCAGGGAAAAGTACGAGGGATTCGTCACGTATGGCCAGGGAAGCCAGATAAAACGACTTGTCACGACGACGCAATGGGGGAAAAGATTGAGGGAAAAAGGTAGAATCGACTTTCATGGGGGGACTTTTCGGGGGTGCTGAACAATGCTTCCTCGACCGCAGGGGACCTGGAGAGGATTTACGATCCTACTGGGAGCTGAAAGACCTGGTGTTGAAACGGTGCTTGCCGGGGGGACGATTAGCGCTCCTTAAGAGTGACTGAGCTAGGTCCGACAGACGGGCTGACGACGGCGAATTCATGGCCTAGCCCTTCAGATGAAGAATCATATCTTCATTGCAGAAGAACGGTGCAGAAACCCGTTTTTTTTTTTGTTGGTTTTTTTTTGGTTCCGACCGCGCAAAAAGGACATCGAGGGGGAGACGGCCTCGTGACGAGCGGCGGGAAATACGAATTACCTGTGCGGGGTTTTTATCGTTGCAACGAGGGAAGATGCCTCAGGTCAGCAAAGAGGGGGAGGGCTGTAATGAGGGAGAACGAAGAGGACAGGTTCTACCCGCCGGCAGCGGGGGGGAAAGTTGAGTAAGCGTGTTCGATCGGGATAAATCCCTCGGCTTCCTTAATACCGTAGATATGGGGAAGGGTGGACTTACATCGCAAAATAACTACGCGCGGGTTAGGCGAAGAAAAAACCTGATAGAGGAACAGCTCTCTCATCGTAAGGAAGGGGAAAATCCCCCCGCGCCGAATGTGGAGGGCAAGAGCCCGCCGACCAGGTGGTGAAGAAAAGATCTCGGGTTCCGTCGCGGAGGAGGGACCAGGGGTATATCGTTTCTTCTCCGCCCAAAAACAGAAACTGACCGTGCCACGGAAGGTGGCTAAGAGTCACCACCTGGGAAGTGGACTGTAGGGTGGTTCGGAGGAAAGCCAGAAGGGATCTGAGTCGACTCATCCGCCAGACCACCGTGACCTGGGCCCAAGGATTGATGGAAACACGAGCAGAAAAAACATTCAAACTCTCATATCGTGTATGGCGTTTCCAGTGATCCTGACCCAGAAAGGACCTTGAGGAGGTTCTACCTTGAAGAGAGGAGACGGGACATTCCTTATACATGTTGGGGGGTGCTAACTTTCCACAACAACCAAGAAGTCAACCTCCTTCCGAGAGTCCATGTGCAACCGGGGGAAGAGATCGGGTAGGTGTGACGGAGGAGCGGGATCGGTTATTTGCCGCCGGGGGGTTGATGGACATTTGGGCGACTATCTGCGCGGGTTTCCTGTTAAAGGTAAGGTACCACGCAGGTGAAGGGGCTACGCGGACACTTTGGCGGGAAAAAAGCCATCAGGACGTCGAACCACTTCACGACCGCCGTGAATAGCAAGCGGTTCTTATCCGCGAGGAAAGGGGGCGGGGTGAGTTGGGCCTCCGTCTTCACAGATCAGGGACTCGAAAACCGGCTGCAAGGAGGGAGAACCTGGAGTGACTCCATAAGTGTGGGGATAGAACAAGCCCCTTTTTTTCAGCTATCCGGGAAAACGGTGCTTGGATCTACAAGAAAGGAGAATGCTTCGCCACAGGAGAGGGATGCAAAAAGCTCCTGAAAGTTAGGACTTAGAGGGGGAAAGAAAAATCGTTACATTTACTGAGGGAGGGAAACCTTTATCTCTATCCAGACTTTGTGCCAGGAGAAAAAAGTGAGCTAGAGGGGATTATGCGTCGATGTCAAAGCCTGGGGGATTTCACGAAAAGAAGGTCAGGCTTGTTGTAGGGGGGTCAAGCTGCTTCTGTTTGGGGGAAGTAGTCCTACTTCAGGGAACCTAAGAACCTATCTCGGGGGTAGGAGAGAGCGAGGGTAAAACCTTTCCTTCCTGGGGACGGGAAAGTCTCTTTCTATCGAGAGAAGCTCGGGCGTCCAAGCTCTGGGAAGCTTAATGACTATTTCCCTCGGGGTGAAAAAATGCAGAGGGGTCGGGTCTTTCTCCGCAAAACCGGAACTGGTCGCGTGTGCCTTGGAGACCTGTCAGCGGGGTGCGATTTGGCATCGAGGTCCGCCGCCAGTGGGTGGGAAAAGTGTTGGGGAAGCTTTTCGGAAGGGAAAGGTCCAGGGAGAATTGGAAAGGAAGGAAAAACCTTCTTCTTCGTTAGGAGGGGACTCTTTTTCTATGACATAACCTCGAGAGAACGGACGGGGGATGGGGAGGACGAGTCTGATACTCGTAGTGAAAGAGGGTGGAGACGGGGTTCTCGGTTGAAAATATTGAATTTCGGCGCGATTATAAACGTAGCCCATTGGGGAAGGGGGGGTAGCAAGGGGAGTATATCATTGAAGGTTCGGAAAGCTCTTCGCCCAACCACTCCCGACGAGGGTGGGGAAGCAAGAGGGGCTGAAGCCTAGAGACGAGAACAACAACGGTACTTGAGGAAAGAGGCTAGAAAATTTCGTCGAGACCCGCAATCGTCTGGTCCTCGACAAAGGGAAGGTGAATTCAAAATGACTCTTCCCATTGAAGGGAAAGGAGTAGGGAAAAAAAAAAACAATGCTGACCGATGGGGGGGGGGGGGAAATCGCCACCACCTCCTCGAGAAACATCGGAACAAACGTCTACCACTTCCGCGTACAAGAAACAGGAAGCCTCGATTGAGACGCGCCGGGAGAAGGGGGGGATACATAGGTGAGGGAAGCAAGATCTGTCTGAAAGGGAAATTAGAATTCCAAGTCGCCACTAACTAAGGGGTCGGGGACCTGAGGCAAGAAGCGGGGACAAAGACGCCTTACTGGTGGGCGGAGTACCTAAGGGAAAAAACTTCTAAAAAGGAGCTTACATTTCTGTCAAGAGTCATCAAAAGTTAACGGTTTCGTCGCGGGAGAGGAGAACCGGCTACCGTTCGGACCGCGTAAGAAAGCCCTCTCATGCTTGAAAGAACCTAAGAAGCCGCTAGAAGGAGGCACGCAATACGTCACAGAAGGCCAGTTGAGGGGAAAAAAAAGGGGATCTACGCGTCGTAGTCAAAGCATCAGGTCTATAGGGGGAACGGGACGCGCACCATCGACGATTCCCCGAAAAAAAGATAAAAGAACTATATGGGAGATTTTACGCTAAAGGTCAAAGCAGCGTCCATTAGAAAGGGATGATCATTGGATGGGGGGAAAAAAACGGGGCCTGAAGTGGGATAGGCGAAGGACACGTTTCAGAAAGTAAAGCCAGAGTCCTGGAGATCGGAAGGACGACCATGTCGCAGAGGGGGAGTTTCTAGACGGGATTTGCGCGGTCCAGCAAAGGGCAGAAGGGACTACTGCAACATCAACAAGGTGAAGTGTGAAATCAAAAGATTCTGACCAACAGGTAAGCGGGAGAAGCTTCTTTCTAGTCGGGGGAGAGTGAGGGGGTCGTAATACTTCAGCACCGGAAACGTTGAATGGGGCTGGCGCAAAGAGTAGAGAGGGATTTAATTTTCGTACGTCAAGAAGGGGGGGGGAAGTCGGGAAATGGCCAACGTGACCGCTAAGAAGAGGCCTGGTTTGTAACCCTAACCACTAAGCCGCAGAGTAAAAAAAGGGACTGAGAGGGGGAACCTTTTCCCACAACGGAAGGAGGTCGCAAAAATCACGCTTAAAGAGGGAAACTAAAAGAACGTTTCGTTAGAACATAGACAAGTGGGCGCGACGGTAGGGTTTGGGGGAGTTTCAATTCCGAACCAAAGTGTGACAGGGAGGTGCCGGGGGGGATGTGGATAAGGGTCGAAAAGGAAGCACGACAGGTTGGGGATTCTACAAACCTGGGGCTCTGACCAGGTGGGTAAAAAAAAATCTAAGGGGGGCACGGTTTCTCGTGCACAAGACAAAGGGGAATTAAAACAGGACCCGTTCCTTGGCTTGGAGGCGAAAAACGGGCTGCTGCTTACCGGGGGAAGGATAGATGGGTGTAAGCGAACAAAACCATCCGGAAGAACATTTTGGTGACAGGAAATGAAAATTCTCTCATGGAACCGGAAGGCAAGGATTTTAACCATCGCGGGACTTTACTAAATATCTACCTCGAGAAAAGCTGTAAAAGATGGAAACTCTGACCGGTAACGCGCTCGGAATGGGGGAAAAAAATTTTTTGAGCAGGGGACGTAGCATTTCGCGAGCGGATCTGTCTTCTCAACGACCTCTGCGCGCGCTGGGGATAAAAAAAAGGAGGCGGGGCGAAGGGATCGAATGGCAAAGGGGGGGAAGGTCAGAGAGCGGTATTCCCACTCTAAGTTAAGGGCATACTTTATCTGGAAGCCGAAGTAAGGACTCTCAGTTCCACGGGAAAAAAATGCAAAAGGATAAAAGATGAAGGGGGGGGGGTGTGCTGGGGGGGTGAAGAAATAGGGGGAAGGTTTTCATGACCAACGAAATACGAGGATTAAAACCTGCACCCAGGGCTTACAACCCGCACATAGCAGGGACCCTATGGCCTGCCAAGGAGGAAGGACGGGAAAGAGATTGGCGACGGCGCGGTCGTAAAAAGGAACATAAGACGAAAAACGTCCTTTATCGAAGAAGGTCTGAGAACTGGCGGTAAGACCATCACGGGCGTCAGAAAGCAAGAAGTTCAAGCGAAGTCAGGCCAAATCCTCCTCGCATAAGGAGAGGTTTCGTTACAAAAAAAAAAGGCGGCTCGATCGCTAGAGGGGTCGTCATAAAGCGGTCAACCAGAGGACTGACCGTAACGGGAGTCGGTCCGGAAGAAGTACGAGCCCAAAGAACAAAAGTCTAGACCGCAAACCCGCAATAGGGGATAACTGAGGGTGACCATCGTGCAGGAAGAGGGGGGAAAAAGGGGACACTGGACGCTACGATCATCGGCTGAATGTGGAAAAAAGTTGGGGAGGAGGATACTCAATTGCTTCGAAAACCGACGGACTGAGGACTACAATGAACCGTCCTGAGGGCTAATCATTTCGAGTAATTTAGCGGGCAGACCTACTCCGCCGAGGGGGTAGACCTGAAATGAAAAGACTTTAACTCCCCTCGACAACAAAACAAATGACACTTTCCTAAACCAAGGGGGCGGCTCCGCTTCGTCCGCTCGTCTGAAAAACGAAAAAAAAGATCGAGTGAGGAAAGGAACTTGACGACTGGGGGGGAGGACAAAAGACAGCACATTCATAAAGGGCCTTACTAGAGCCCACAGGAATAACGCTTCTGTTTATTTCGGGAAGTAAATCCGCCCACCACCCCCACCCGAAGGGAGGAGAAACCAATTGAGGTATGAGGAGGGGAACTGCCGATAAAGAAGAACCAGGGGGGAAGTTCAGAAGAAGGAAGCAAGGGAAAGTGAGGAGGGAAAAAGGGAACAAGGAAAAAAAGGGAACCTACCGCTAGGGCAATTCTTCGGCAGAAAGCTAATCCTAGACCAGGTCCTGTTCCGGAGTAAAAAGAGTGGCGGGAAGGATGAGAAAAGCCGCTGAAAGACACCTCTGAAAAACGGGGGTCGCGCCCGGTAGACAGAGGGATAAGAAGCAGGTCTACTTGGTTTTTCGGTCAGCAGCGTGAAGAGTACTTAGGAATTTTTCTCGCTTCGTCTCGAAACGGGGCGAAAAAAGGAGCTGGGGGTACTCCTACTTGTTGGGAGGGTTGAAACTATGCAGGATTTGTCCATCAGTGCAAGGAAGGGGGGCAAAAAAGGGGGGCCAACCGTTCGACGAAAAAAGTCTTCATCTCTGGGGGAGAGTAAGCAACAGGCCGGATGGCCT
>Ga0179591_1274217_pt1 | contig 13325 bp, 11 predicted proteins | sample CZOMad2_1_08_16f_FD_182891 | JGI IMG/M metagenome (GOLD analysis project Ga0179591, IMG submission 182891) | Vadose zone soil fungal communities from Angelo Coast Range Reserve, California, USA - CZOMad2_1_08_16fungal (PacBio error correction) | ecosystem: Environmental > Terrestrial > Soil >...
CTGAATAAGAGGGGGAGAACTGGTTCGCACTCCCGTGACGAGAATGCAGAGGGCGGGGGAAGAGAACTTCAGTATCTATGCAAGGGAAAAAGAGGACAATGCATTGGATCCTATAGTCGCAACTCGAAGAGATTCTATTAATGACACTAATATCGAGTCAAATGTCAACTAGCTGAAAACAGGGGGGAAAACAAATGTCACAAAGGGGGAAGGTTGGGCGAGAGGCGCAGGGTAATGAGCTTCAAAGCTATGGGCCCCCAGGGACTGGTTCAGACCATGACCGCAACTTTACATAAATCGCTGAGGGCAAGGATTAGCTCTGGGGGCTATCAGGATACAAGCGGAATCATTATTCGCTGGAGGATTGAGCAGGGACAGAAAATCTTCAAGGAAAACAAAAGGGGACTTCACCTCAAGCTATCCTGCAGAGTCACTGCACAGAGAACGGAAGGGCAGCGATGGCCCCGGGCAAATGAAATCCAGGGGAAGAAAAGGGAAATTAAGCCTCCACAAGGATGATTGCTACTACTGATTCTTGTGTAACAAGTCAGAAATGGACAAACCGGGGTGAACGTAAGGAGTGGAACCGGGAAATCAACAAAAAGGATCGTAAACGAATATAAAGAAGAACCCTGATATTCTACTGCCAAGAAAACAAAGACATGAAAATCGCTGAGCCAACAGAACGCTCCAGAGGGTGTCAAGAACCAAGAAGTGTTGAAAAGGGGGGCCAAAGGGGGGGGGGGGGATCAAATAAAAAGGCAATAATACCTTACCAGGGATGAATCCACACCGGACAATCGTCGTGCACGATCGGAGTTCAAATTTTCATCGCTTAAGAAGGGAAGGCCCGAGCCACGCAAGAAAGGAAGGGGTGAAGCAAAGTCAAAAAGCATCAGGAAGAGAAGAACTGCACAATGGAAGGAAAAGCTATGGGAAGGGGAACGAGAACAATCCAGGTCTACTACCAAAACCGGCGTGGGAAATGTCTTTAAAGTCAAAAGCAAAAAAGCCGACGGTAACGGAGAACAAAAAAAAAGGGTAGAAATGGGGGGGTTAAGGCGCAAAAATACGAGTCTATGTACTAATGCGTCGACTGCTTATTCCGCATCTCCCCCTGCAATAAGGGCCGCTTTACGACTGGACGGCGGGAGAACTTTGAGGAAACGGAGAGTAAAGAAAAGTCGACCTCTAAAGGGACGGATCTTCACCCTCGGAACCATCTGCGGGAAGGAGGGTGTTGTAGACTTGGTAAGTAGCTTAGGGTGGGGAAACACCGGACGAAAGATGGGCCAGAGTTACCGGACAGAGTACCTTGGGTGCTCAGTCGGACAGTTTTACATCCAAAAGTAGGGCAGACATACATCATGGCGAGAAAACTGGGACGCGCGAAAAAGGCGCAAAAAGAAACCAGTAAAGAAACTAACGCCTGCTTATCTACTTGAACAGTCCATTGGAACCGGTAGATAAACCAGCTCCAGTCAGCAAGAAAACGTCATTATAGAAGGAACAAATTGAAAAAGCCTCCCTCCTCTCGCTGAAAACTGTTAAAGAAATTTTAACTTCTGACACTCTCTCTCTTTACCCAGTGATCAAACGAGGACGCAAGGAAGGTCACCAGACCAAGTATGACGGCAGCATCATGTAGGCTTAATTAAATCAAGGGACAGGGGGGAACACTCTCACGGAAATCCCGTTCGATGCATTGGGGGTAAGAGGGTTAGTTTTCACCCGAGACCTCACTCACTTGGGAGGAGACACGATTTATTAAAGGTCCAAGACTGACGGGGCAAGAAAAAGAGAACACGCCGCGAAAAGAGAGGGGTACGGAGGGGCGACATTGACACGAAAGCCAGTGAGAGGGGAAAAAGAAATCAAGAATCGGATTAAAAGAAAAAATAAGCTAAATATATTTCAAACGCATGAGAACATCTGTCTACAAGGGGGGATGAAAAATCCACACAACAACGGATGAGAGAAAAATAAAAAAAAATGAGCTGGAGGAAAAGACATAGGCCTCCTGGACGAAGGCTGAAAAACTAAAGAGTCGGTCGAGGAGGGAGATGGAGGGAGTCGGGAGATAAAATAATAAAAAGCGATAAGCGTAATCCAATTGAACGGTTGCTCTCTGTGCCGTCCGCGTCTTTGGTCTGATAAGGAAGGTCATTAAAAGCAGGAGTTAGGTTCGAGTCTCAGGGGGGGGAGGATAAAAAAAAATTCACAAATAAGTATTCCGACAACTGTTGAGAACTGTAGATTTTTGAAAGTTGAGGGGGGGGGGGACTTGGGAGGCAGGGAAGCAGAAAAGGGCCGTAGAACTAAGGGGGGAGGGGAATGGGAAAATTGGAGGAATCGGTAGGCATCCGGGAATGAAGAGCTACTGCACCCTTCCATAGCCGTTGCTACAACGGTAATGGGGGAAAAGAGAGCTGGGGATGAGTGGGGAAAAGAGGACTGGAAACGGGGCTCTATAATTAAACGTTTTTAAGTCGGTTGAAAGAGGAGCCCCAGACAAGGGAAGGGGGGACAGGGACTTTAAAGGGGAAGGGAAAGGAGGGAGTTGAGTGGGGGGAGGGGGCAACTTTGGCGGGACTGCTCAGATCAACGGGGGTCGCAGTCGTAGGGGTCGCGCAATGCTAGGGGGAAGGGAAACTGCTGTCCGCTTGAAATTAATAAAAGGAAAACCAGCGGGGGATCTGGCCCTAATTGTTTGTACCATCTGTAACGGCCTGGTAAACAAGAGAAGTTACCTCGCAACAACCTTCAAAGAAAAGCGATCCCCGGCGACGGCGAATTAGATCACCTTCCTTCTCAAGAGTCGCTTGAGGTACGCTCCTTTAGAAAATCTCGAAGTCCCAAAGTCGTAACTGGGGGTCGGGGGCCAGAGAGAAGGGGAAGAAGGGGACAGCTTCGACACACGGTGAGTATGTTTGGTAATTCGCCGAGTTGCTGTCTGAACCCCAAATAACCGAAGGCCAGGGGGGTTTATGAAACCGTCGCTGTCTTTTATTAACCCATGGGGGACCAAAACGTCAGTGCCCGTTTCGGTCAGGGAAACCATGTTCTGGGAGGGGACAGAGGGAGGAGTGAAGGGGGACCATAGCCGTAAATATTGGGTGACCAGGACGAGCTGCTTGAGCTTCAAAATTTCATCGTGGATCACGGTTGAAGTTTGGGTTGCGGTATAGAAGTTGGGGGCCCGTGAAAGTAGATGGGAACGCAATATATCATGGGCACAAAGAAGATGGTGACTTGGTATTTACACCCCTTCACCTGGTACGGTTAGGGAGGTTGCGTCCGTATATAAATCTCCCTTTTGGACCAAAGGGGGAGGAAAAGAAACGATGGGACGGTGGGGAACAAACAAAAAAAGGGGAACTGCTTGTTGTGGGAGTGGTGCCCTGCGTATTGCCAATTGTGAAGTCATAGCAGAGGGGGGGGTTGAGTCTCTTGGGGGAAGCGGAGGCGGGATCACTGGGGAGGTAGTTACCCTGGATTAGAGGACTTATCTTGGAGAGGGGCGGGATGTTCACACTGAACGCATCCAAAAGGGGGGGGAAAGAGGGAAAACAACCATTTACAAAGGAAAACCGCCTTTCGGCGTTTCTGACCGAATGATTTCGTGGGAGTAATCCCAGGGCTGAAACATGCTTGATTTGGCAAATTTGGCCGGCAGGAAGGTTAGAGGTGGGGTAGTGAAGCGGCCGAGAAGGTGCAGTGTTAGCAGGGGGTAGATTGGAGATTAGGAGGGTACTTGGGGGAAGGAGCTCAGAGTTCGCGAGAGTAAAAGGATCGACCCATCTCAAAACACAAGAATCATACGTATGGTAAAAGTTGAAGGGAAAGGCCGTATACAGAGGGAAAGCCAATTGGGGGGTGGGCCGTTGTCGGAAATGGGGAATTCTAACACACTTTCCTAGCTCCCAAAAAAGGGTAATGCGGAATGAACAAGGGGTTAGGCGAATCGGGGGTAACCGCTGATAAGACGCGTGGTGTCTCAAAGTGCCTCGCTGATAAACAAGAAGACTTCGCGAGAGAACGTACGCAGAAGTCGTACATCTTTTCTTCTAATGTATCCTTCGAATTATAAGCTGGAAAAGGCATCGTGAGAAGAGGTGAAGAACGTCAACCAAGGCGGGGAGCAAAGTCCGCCGAGCATCAGCAAGGTTTAACAGAGAAGTTCCTTATACAAACCTTGGTTCTCGGTACTAATCTGCGACGTACGGGGTGTGGCGGACGGACGAAAGGGGAGGCCTTGGCCCGGGCTGCTGTGCCTGCGAAGTTGGACGGGAAAAGCAGGGGTCAGGGGGAGGGGGGAGAAAAGTCGTTGCAATGCTCCCCCGCTACGATCTTTGCAGTGACAAGTGATAAGAAGGTTCCGTTTGGTTGCGTAGCAAGAAAGGGATCTGGGAGGAGTTAAAAGGAAAAAGGGGTTCGAGTAAATAAACGTCACCATTACGACTGTGTTTTCAACTCCCAAACCGCAACGCTGCTTATATGCACGATATCTAAACATTCACCTAAAAATAGGCCCGGGTCAGGGGGAAGTAAAATAGTGTTGACAAAAAAAGGGTCAAAGCAGAGAAAACGATGGGATGTCTCAATTGCTGTAGCAACACTCTTGCCTAGCTCCGACCGGGGGCAACCTCATTTACTTGCTGGAGGAAGAACGAGCGGAACGGCAGGGAGAAACTCGGCCACAAGAGAGCCGTTTTTCTGTTGGGATGATCCGCCAGGAATCGGAGTGCAGAGGTCGACAAAAGTGGTGGCGATCATTGTTCCACCTTCTCCCTAACAAGTGGAAAGCAAATCAAAAAGGGAGGAAAAAGTGGGAGAAAGAAAGCGTTTCTTAACACTCAGGAGATCCGTATTAATCTTTAAGCTCAAAAAACACAGGAGGGGGGGGGGACTACACACCAGATACCAAAAACACGGCAACCTATGAACTCAGTAGGAGGAATCATGGTTTTTTTGAGATAAAGGGAGAACACCTGCGACCTATCTTATTTAATCGAAGGAGACATCTGACTATTTAGGGTCAGCCTTGACAGAAGCTTTGCCATGTCCGATGGGACCCTTGGATCAGAAAGGAGAGGAAGTTGAGAATGGGGGGGGAAAAGGTGGAGTCCCTCTCTGTATCGATATGCCCAGGGGAAAACCCACCTGATCGCGGTTTAATTTTCTCTCTGACTTAACTCTGCTAAACAAATAAGAGCAACGGCACAAGGGTCAAAAAGGGGGAAAGTGCTTAAATACAAAAAACCCGATGGCGCGTGCGATGGTGTGGTATTAACCCAGACTAGCTAATTCCACCTAAAGAGCTGGGAGGGGATCCGAGGGTGTAAAGGCGACTTAGGAGTGGCTTAATCGACTAATTGGCGTTTCGGGCCGAAAAGCCACGGGGAAATTCCTGAGGGATCAGAGAGGGAAACTTAGAACACCGTCCCATAAAAGGGAAATAGGAAAATAGAAACCGGGACGGGATTTTTCGGTCGGCCTGCTGCGATTGCTCTAATTTCCAAGAAAATCGAGTTGATCGCCAACGGAAAATGAAAGCACCCGGGGAGGTAGTGGAACATAGTGCAGCGCCGTCCAAGTCGCCAAACCTATGGTCCCATAGGGACTCGGAACTAACTGCCGAAAAAATTCCAGAAAACAAAACCACGGAAAGAAGGGGTGCGACCTCGCCGCGTAGAGATGTGGGAGTGCTTAGATAAGGAAGGGGCCAAGACCTATTATAATGTCAAAACTAAGGGATCCTTCTGGACCAGCAGTTCTCAAGAAGGAGGGGGGACAAAGGCCAGCTGCAAAAAACAATAAACTGCCTCGTATAAGGACCTCGACTCTAAAGAGTGGGAATTGGAAGCCCCATACAAACTTGTGGCCTTACGCTAATTAAGTCTTCGGACTAGGAAGGGAAAAAAATCAAACCGGTCAAAAGTCTAAATCGTCCTTCAACCAACCACTTGCCCGCACTAGATAGCTTCGAGTTATTTTCCCGCTCCCGCACAGAAGAGGAAGGGGGAGAGGGAGCTGGAAGAGATCGCCAAACGAACAGGGTGCAAAAAACATGGGATTCAAAAAGAAGGTCAGGGTCCAACCAAAAGACAAATGGGGCGACTAAAGGGACGCGAAGACAGCCCACGTTGGCCCCCCTCTTGGGGGGAAATGCTCGGAAGAGGTCGTTAATATCATACGCAAAATTTCGCGGAAAAAAACAGGCCGGACTATTTGTGGGAGGGCAGAATCGCTAGACTAACGGCGGCGTAGTCGGCAAAAGGAAAGGCCGTGGAGTGACATTGGCCGTTGATCCAAAAAAAAACATGCGCCAAAGACGGGACCAAGATGGGAAGGGAAAGAGGGAAGCGCGCCATGCAGGGGGAAAGCGGAAATGTGTTGTTTGAGGATTTCTTGGGGGAAAGACATTAGAAAACGGGGTAAGGAGAGAGGACGCGCACCGAAAGGGGGGGGGGGTTACGCACGGCCCATAGACGCACAGGCCTATCCAATGCCCGAAAACTCTCCTAGATAGAAACCTGGAAAACGATGGAGAAGAGAAGAAGTGTGATTGACAGAAAAGTTCGCACGGAATAATTTGGGTAGAAACCTTCCCTGGATAGCCCATATTTCATGGGGGGGAGCGGGAGCAAAGAAAAAAAAAGCTCAATAAAACAAACATCGCCAACGCAGAGGGGAGAAACGCGAATCCCATAACTGCAGAAGACCAGACCACGCTTGGGGGAGAAAGAATTCACTCAATGCATCCCAATTAGGGGTGGAGCGCTCCAATACGAGAGGAACAAGCCGGGAACCTGACGTCTTTGAGTTTCCTCAAAAAAAGGCTCTCAAACAAGCCGGAAATCTACGTCTTGACAATAAATTCGACCACCCGAGGGAGAGGAAAGGGAGTTTAAATTCGCAGAAAGATATGCTTAGTAGCGCGGCCATCAAGCCGACTGCAAAGCATGAAACAATGAGTTCTTGGTCCACTTTGTCGGGGGGGGGGTCGGCACTCTGGAAAGGGGCCTCCGTAGAAAAGCAAGGGGCAATTTGGGAGGAAAGGAAACGCGCGGGGAAGGAGTGTACAATTCCTGTGGGACAAAACACACGAAATTAGGAACCCAAGCGTCGTTCACAATCGATTCTTGGGGGCACATCCGGTCTCCAGGGGAAAAAGAATAGGGTTTAATGGGGAACACTCGAAAAAGAAGATTGGGTGGGTTGAGAAGAGGAAAACAGGCAGATCATCCCATCTGGCTTAATGGTCCCGATACATGCATAACTACAAATAGGGGGGGGGGGACAGGGCGATCCGGGGTACAGGGGGGGGATAACAAAACCGATCGCCTGTAGCATCTCATTGGGCCATGGAACCGGTTAAACTCGATGAATGCGACCTCGGAAGGGGGGAAACCAGGTAGCGTGCCGCCCATTCGGCAGGTTCGGAAGGTTGAAAAGAGAGGAGTCAAGGGGGAAGGAGGTCTACAGAGACTGTGACATATTGGGGTGAATTGAAGTAATTGTTGTGCCGACGCTCCGAAGGAAGCAAGGTCCCTTTGCGGGAATTCAGTAGACTCAAATCGGTGTTCGATAGTATTCTAAAAAGTTTGAAAAACAGGGGAAAAAGAAAGAAAACTATGACTTCACGTTCCGGGGGCAGAACCAATCTCGAACTAACAACAAACTATTATGAAAATGGGAGATTGGTCTCAGTAAAACGGAATTGATGAGGGGGAGGAGAGGTAAAAGGACTCTAAATATCAGCGTGAGAGGGGAAGAACAGATGCACATTGGACCTTTTTTGTGGTGGATCTGAAGAGGGTCCCAAGCGCGGGCAAAAGTAACCACCATAGGCACGTCTATACGAATGTCCAGGAAAAGACGCATTCAACAGACGAACGTGGGAACGCAAAAGCAATCGGGGCTGCGAGAAGGCAGGTCAACGGCAAAGCCACAGTATCTAGATTCAAAACAAACCAAGTGCAGCCATTCATGGAGAAAAAAAAGTGAGACGGCGAAAGCGGGGGGGAACCCGGATCGCAGTCATCCCAGAACTCAGGGATGGAGGCTGGGAGATATGAATGGGTGGTCAGCGCTTAGCCAGAGTCTTAAACGGGGGTTTCAATCCCAAAGGCACAAGGGAGGGTCCCGAAGGTTAATGGGGAAATGCGGCGGGTTCCGGGAAGAACGGCGGTTACTCAAATCACCTAAAGGGGGGATAAAATGGTCTTGAGACGATTTTGGTTAAAGGAACACGCCAGAAACTCAAGGCTCTTGGGATGAAACGGGTCTTGGGTTCGAAATTGGTGAGCGCCAGCAAGAAAGGGTGCCTTCCACCAATAAAATCTTTCAACCAGCTATCAGGTTTATGTTCATTCGAAGGGCGGATTTATTTCACGATCTTGGAGAGTAAAACAGAGGGCGCTAAACAAAAAAAAAGGATTTGGGGAGGAAAGTCGTAGGCAGGTCTACTTCCAGCAAAAGGGCGGCTGGTTTGGAAAGACGGGGGAGATACCCTCAGAACGACGGTTCGCCTATCGGCTAACACCCTGGACAGCAGCTCAAAAAAAAAGAAAGGTCGGATGCATCAGGGAAAAGGACTAAGGGAGACAGAGAACAAAAATGGGAGGGGGGTGGAAAAAAGCGTGCACCGCTTTCGATCAATAAATTTTGTCTTGGTGGCAAAAAAGTGGAGCTTCTGGGGGAGTGAAGGACCATCAACGGAGCCTCACCATAGAAATCTGATCGAAAAGAACCAGTTATAAAGGCCGTCTTGAATTCCAAAATTGTAATGGTGAATCCAGTAGGTTTGGGGGACCGAAGCGGAAGCCTCCAGGAGAGTAGGATTGTGCGGCATGGAGGCAGGGCCTGGGGCAAGTACGGCTGGTGTCGTGTGAACTATGTTCAACCACTATGAGAGGCGAGAAATAGTATCACGGGTGAGACAAAGAGGGTTAAAAAAAAAGAGGAAACCCAAACACCGTTTGCGGGGGATCAATAGGGGCCTCTTGAAGAAAAGAGAAGACGAATTACGAAGGCCGGGGGCAGAGTACGAGGGAGCTCCGGATGACCAGGCAAATTAGCTGATCTCAACGCTTCATCCGGACGACGAAGAAGGAAGACGCACTGGGGGGGCAAAGGAAATTGCACCCAGGAAAAAAAGAAGACGTCCATTGCATGGGGGATTTGCGAACTGTGGCAAGGAGCTCGCGCAAATGGACCAACGAGACGGGAGAGTAGCGCAATGGTAGGATGGATATGGAAAGTGGTTGCACCACCTGTCACAGTGGAGGAAACATGGGAACGGAGGAGGGTCGTGCAAAGTTCTGGAAAGTCAAAGGTCAACAGGTCCGAGGTGCAAGGAGGAAGAGGACCTTTCGTCTGGTGGCTTGTCAAAGAAAGGGGAATAGGCGGAATAGAGAGGTAACTAAGCGGGAATCGAGTAAGGGGAAAACGTGCGGATTTGCTTACCTTTAAACGGGAGGTGCTAAGACTGCTAGACCAGATCTTGCATGGGCGAAAGGGGGGTACTCCAAGGACGGCTCCATGGGAAGGAAAACCGTATCCGAAATGAAAAGCCGTATACGAAGCACTTTGGAAGGGGTGTTGGCAGCAGAAATCTTGGCAACGTCGTCTTCTTGCTGCCGTCTAGCGCTGTGCATCAGGACGGGAAGGAGACGGACGCCTGAGATAACGACTGAAACCCCCTCTCAGCAGCGCCTTTGTATCCTGATCAAAGTGCCGGGGTGCGGATTTCTTCTTGAGAGGTTTACAGAATTTGAAGAGGAGGGCCATAGGGTGGGCGCCGAGGGAAGCGCCTTTATATCATTCAAGACGGAAACTGTAGGGGGAGCATTCTCCACCAAGAGGGGATCAAGGAAAAAAGGGGACGAAACTGGGAGTAATAAGCAGACCAAAAGAAAGAAAACGTGTACATTTTCCGGTGTTCATGTTCTTTAAGGCCTTCTCGAAGCTTGAACCAGACTGTGAAGTGACATCGTTGGGGGGGGGGGATCGAGAGGAGGGACCAAGAAAGTTAAAAAGGACCCTTAAAACTGGGGCGGACTTTTACACCCTAGAGGCGCATGTTTGCGATGAAAAAAGGGGGAGGGGGGGAGCTCGGGGGTTGATGAAGGGGATCGCGCCAAACAAATCCTCCTAATTGATCATAAAATTGGGGAAGGGAGAAAGACTAGTTGGGTAAAAAAGGTTAAGGGTCTGGTTGGCGGACATTGAAATACAGAGCTCAGTGGGACGAGGTATCTCTCCTCATGATCAGAGGCACTCCTCCCGGAAGCGAAGACTCCCAAAGGGTGTAACTTCTCAGGAGAGGGGACCACGCTTGATGAAAGAGCAGCAACTCAGTCACTCAAGTGGCTGATTCACCAGCACTGATTTAGGCCCGAAAAATTATGAAGCCTTGACAGGTGACATATGGGGGGGCGGGGTGTTGGTCGGAGACCGCTTCCGTAGGGGTAGCCACGATGCGGGCTCGGCCATCTATTATCTTATCTCAAAGGGTGTCATCAAAGGACCTGGTGCAGCGGAGCGGAGAGGAGCGGGAAAAAAAAAAATTTTTTTTGTTTTTGGGGATTGCAGACTATGCTATTTAAGAGTCCGGGCCAAAAAGGTCTTACAAGTTGGTCGCGAGGGGGGGGAAAGATAAGTCTTGTCATGGAGGATATGAGACACGAAAAGGCTCGCATTGCAGATTGGCCACTTACATTGAAGGGGGGCTTCTCCGGGGTCAGAAAGGGGCAAAGAAAATCAAGGAGCAGGGCAGAAGGCTTGGACTGAAAGAGGATAAAAACGTGCACTGGGTCCCGTTCCATCGGACTCTTGTAAACATTTACGAAAAGGACCGGACACGTAGGGGGCAGGTTGCAAAAAAAAAAAAGGGTGGGAGAATCAGGAGCGGGCCCGATAATGTCTATGTCGTTGACAACCAGTTGACACAGAAAGGGCTTGGGGACAATAACCCGGGGGGAATTGTGGAGGAGGCTCAGGGCGTTGGGATAGCGCAACACGATCAGCAGTAACCACGGGGATCAATTCATGAAGCGTCGGAAAAGTCGGTACGACTTGGGGGGGTCTAAGACGACAGAGATTAAAAAACGGACTAAGCAAGATCCAGGAAAATGTCTCTTCTCACGCAGAACAACGACTAGAGAGAAGAATGCGCCCAAAGGGGTGTTGGTCAGCCCCGTCAATGGAGAGGGGGACAAATTGATGATGAGAGCTCTACGGCGGTACTCCTTGACGACAATGATATCCATCATCTTGAACGTTGTTCAAACGACGATATGGAGTAAAAAGAAAGGGGGGGAGGAATTTCTGCGTCGGCGAAATGAGAAGAGAGAACGATGGGAATATTCTCCGGTTAACCTTGGACTATCACGCCGAAACATAAAGCAGTCGTATAAGGTAAGGCAGACCTGGTACATTGGGTGAACCAGAGGAGAAAAGGGGCGGCTCATTTCGCACAAAACCCGTCGTGAAGAAATTGCATGAACTCACCTGGGAAAAAGATCTCAGGGAGGGTGCAAGGGGGGGGGGGTGAGCTGGTGAGGGAGAGGAGGAAGACGCGGAAAGATGAGCGGCTAAGATTAATTACCCTAGCCTAGCTTCCCATACGACTCAACACGCACGGCGCTTTCCTGGAAGAGGGGGGAAAGGAAAAACCGAGAATGCACCTGCTATTTCACCTTAGCAGAAAAAATCCTTCCTCACCAGAGGGAAAGGAAGCATTAATTGCCCCAAGCAAGGGGGGGGGCGGGGTGCTCTTACCCAAGGTAGGATTTAAACCCCTTTGATGAAAGTAAGTAGCTTTAACGCCTACGCAATATCGGAAACGAGATAGAAGGCGAAAACGAACGTGATACCGCAGAACTAAGGAAAAAGAAAGCACCTACGCTACGACTTCAAGGAAAAATACTCATGAGAGGGAGACAACAGAAACGAGAATGGTCAAGAGTTTCAGGAAATTGGCCAGGAGAAGGAAGAGACTGACTGCAAGGAATAAACGTACAGGGGTTTACAGGTGGGGGGGGCCGACAAGGACACAATCTTCGTTTGCAAACTAGAGAGTTAATATTACGGTTCACAGTGAAAAAAAAAGTCCTATCCGCATAAAACAACGGTCAATGAGAAGAGAGAAAAGTCAAAAAAGCTCAGCACGCGAGAATAATTACTAGTATGGTAAAGGGGGAGCTGGCTAAACAAGCCAGAGGTTGAGACATAGCGGAAAAAAGGGCAGAACGTGTGGATAAAATACAAAATTTTTCTATCCAAACGAAACATCCGAAGCCAAAAAAAAGCCATGGGGATCATTGGGTCACGCAGCAAAAGGGATTAGAAACTTTAACCATACTAGGTTTAGCTGTAAGCCTTAAGGAAGAAGAACTATCGACCTCGACTGGGTGAAACTATAGGCTTTTATAGTATCGTACCTCAACGGCGAAAAAAAAAGATATGAAGGACTATGTAATCCTAACAGAAAAGCCGTGGCCGTCCGTTTAACCTATCGGTCGGGTTTTGGTGTGAGGAGGGGGGTGGTGGTGGGGAGGAAGGTAAAAAAGTAGCGGTGTTAAAAAAAAGAGAAGAAGAAAAAAGGGGGAACAAAAAAAGTCAGGAAATCGCTTACCGGGGGTGGTCGTAAGCACTTACCCGGTAGTCACCAAATTAATAGCGTATACACTAAGAAACATGAAAGAAGAACAACGGAAGACTGCAGCTATCACAGGCAAGCAAAGTCAACTCATCACCCAGAAATCAGAGATAAAGGCCTTCTTCCCCGCTGAAATGGTACCTCCATTGGCGGCCTGGGGTCAACGCCATTTAAGAAAAAAACGTTAGAGCAGCAGCTACATTAATCCTAATCTCTTAGGCGACTACCATACCACGAGGGGGGAACTAAAAACGAAGGTAGGAATCCGTAAAACGCCTCAGAGAGTAAAAATGAGACCGAGGACACGCAAGTGAAAAGGAATCCAGATTCTAATCAAGAAATCCTCTTGAAGAGGCATCAGACTCCCCCACCGTTTGCAAAAAGAATCCCAAGTCCTCGGAAAAAGACAAAATGGTGGGAGGCCGTGAAGAGGGGGAAGTCATTTATGAGAGAAAAAACCGAACTCGAACTAATATATTAGGGAACTAACTATTTATGGTAAGATACACCGAGTAAGGGCCACCGAAGCGAAAGGATACGTTTGGCTCCATTGGGGCCGGCCGGAAGGTTAGGGAGAAACTCAACAGAACTGTAAATTACCACCCCTATCCGAAAGAAGGACCTACTAATGTGAAAGGGAAGAAAAAACTTATCAGTG
>Ga0179591_1280752_pt1 | contig 13325 bp, 11 predicted proteins | sample CZOMad2_1_08_16f_FD_182891 | JGI IMG/M metagenome (GOLD analysis project Ga0179591, IMG submission 182891) | Vadose zone soil fungal communities from Angelo Coast Range Reserve, California, USA - CZOMad2_1_08_16fungal (PacBio error correction) | ecosystem: Environmental > Terrestrial > Soil >...
AAGAAACGTTTCATCCAGGCATCATGAAGACTTGTGATGATCTTGGGAAACAAGTGGTCGAAGAGACGTAGAGATTAAGGAAAATGTGATCAGCACTGCTATCAGAATTGTGCAACCAGACGCGAGGTATCAGCGTCCTAGAAGACCAGGGGAGTGATTCCAGGGAATTCCGCCACTACGAAAAAGAGGAAGAGGGTAGAAAAAAAGTAAAAGGTCTTTCTCGGCAATGGAGGCGAAAGTCGTCTAGGTAACTGTAAAGATTTTCAGAGCCTTATTCGAAGGAGGGAATTAAAAGAATTTAACCCGGGAGTACACTTAATCCGTAGAAGGCCGGAACCCCGCGATAACCATCATCTCTCGTAAGAATTTAGGAAGAAGGGGGATGTCGTCAGTGAGGCGGGAGAAAACGCAAAAACTTAGAACTTGTTTCGAATTAGTGGGCCTCAAGGACAGTAGTTAGAAACATCTTTTATCCGAACTGAAGAGCTCAAAGACTTCACGTCTGGTGGGGTGAATTCGGAACTCATTAAAGTCACAAACGAAGCTAGGAATTCCGACAACTCGAAAAGGGTCCAGAGCCTTCTATCTGAGCATTCACTCCCAAAGAGGGATCGTGACATCTTCACCCATTGAAAATAGTACTGACCTTGAGTGGTCACCTAGACTCAGTGAACTGTTTCATCGATCGCCGTGGGAAGGGGGGGGCCGTGATAGAGATGTAATTAAATCTCTCGAAAGAAACCCAAAAAAGACGAAGTATCTACACTTCTAGGAAAGTCGCGGAATTAGGGACACGCGCCCTTGGAGAATAAGCCCGAACGGGAAGGGAGCATCTGTCTCGAACCCTTCTTACCCTCGACGGTGTTTACCGGTAGACTTAGAAAGCAGAAGGACAGCCTGGTCTTTTTGTGGTCTCGAAAAAGAATCTGTCTCAGTCCTTCTAAAACCGATCATAGCCTGCTATCGATCGTAGAACAGAGAGGGAGGTAACAACTTTTTTTGCTGGAGTGTCTGGAAGTCTCTCTTGCTTAACACCGTTCATCGGCGGCCTTTGGGGAGTAGGGAGGGGCGGCTGATGAGACCGGGAGAACACTGAGGGGAGGCAGAAGTCAAGGGTCTTCGGCCTCGGTTAAAGGGGATCAGGCTTCTTTTCGTCCCAGTTAAGCTTCTTCATTGTGAAAAGACCTGCCCTTCCGAGCCCTGAAGGATTCATGCAGAATCTTCCGGATTTTAATGCATTGTAGGAAGCGAAAAAGAAATCTATGGCGATCAGAACGAAGAATTCCTTTACTCTAGAATCGGGCTAACTAAAAACGTATGAAGAATCGAGGTCTAGATAGCAGATTAATAGAGTGAATATACCCGACTAGAGGTCGTTCAAAACAGGGAGTATGCCAATTGAGATAGGGGGGAGGGAGAAAAAGGGATTAGGGGTGCTTTGATTAAACATGGAAGTAAAGGACTGCGGGCGCTCTGTAGAAGTAGTTGTACCCGGGATTTCTGAGAGGCGGAGGGGGGAGGGGGGCGAGTCTCTATAGTATCAAAGCTGGGGATTGGGGAGTTCAACCGCTCCTCCTACTCTACGAAAGTATAAGGGGGGGAGGGAAGAGCTTCGATCGAAAGAGTGCCCTAGGCGTATTTCCTAACGGCAAGGAGCATGCCCTCCTATATTTCAAAAAAGGATCCGAAGAGAAAAAGGAATCGTTTGCGTATTCAGAACGGATATTCTTAGATCAAGGCACTCTGTTCTCGGAGGATTACTTCGGGATGTGAGAAAAATCTCAGAACTCCTCAGAGGGAGAAGAACAATTATGGGGGGGAGAAAAAAAACCAGGGGACTTAGGGGGGGAGATTCCCCTTCTATCTTTTCTTCTTAGAAAGCTCCGGGGGTAAAGGGAAGAATGGGAAACGCTTCCCTCTACGGTGGAGAGAGACCTGACCGTTAGTAACCTATGATGAACTGGTCACTCAGATTCTCACTCCTCTCACTTGAGGGGGGAAAGAAATTCAGGGGAAGGGGTAGGCTCTATCGCAAATTCTGTAGGGCACCGACGAAAAAGGTCTCTAAAGCGGAATATACCTCGCCGTCGTATTTCACTTCCTGATTACCAAACATAAAGAGTTCGACCAGTCCGGAACCCCCATTCTTCACTTTAGGAAATCTCCTAGGAAGGAGAGGAGGGGAAGAACGGATTATGGGAGAGAAAAGCTCCATCCACTGGAAAAACGTAGTAACTTAGAGGACTTTATCGTCAAGGGGTGTTGTGTTTAGATCTACGACCCAGAGGGGCGTATCAGGCAATCTATCTCGACCGAATGGGATGTCTGGGGGGGGGGGGGGGGGGGGGGGTGCAGGGGGGGGGTGATGGGGGGGGGGGGGGTGCACCAGTCTCCGCTGAAGGGTAAGAAAAAGGGGGGAAAGGGGGGAAAAAAAAAAATTATCCTTTCAATCTTTACGCAAGTTATACGGCGCCTCCGGCTACAGGTTACGTCTCAAAGAAAAGGGTCAGAGCCCGGCTGCCCCTACAAACTTTCTCTCATGTAACGTGAGCGAAAAAAGTTCAGAGGAAAGGGGGAGGTATTAGGAACCCCTATCCACCCCTCCTCTGGGCAAAACGTGAATCTCTATAAAGAAAAAAAACAGTAGGGGGAGAGAGGAAGTGCAACGCGTAGATTAGAGTTACCAATCTGGCATCTCACTCAGCTTCACGCTCCGTTTAAAAAGGAAGGGAAAGGAACGCGTCGCTTCCATCTCCTTTCTACTAGAGCCGGTGTATAAGGAGAGAAGTAGCGAGCGCCAAGAAAACCTGGATAAAAAGGCTCCCGAGGAAGTAAGAAAACGTCAGCGCCTCAGCTTGGGTTGGGGGAATTAAATTCTAGCTCGAGGGAACTATCAGCAAAAGAGAAGTTCTTAGAGCGTGGGCGACCTGTACAGACCGCTACTACTTCCAGGGGTCGTAAGGAATTGAGATACCATCATCCTGGGTCGGAAAAAGAATAGAAGGGAACCTCGGGAATGAAGGCGGACTACCGGGTAAGTCAATTTTAAACTACCTCTTCGTCACCAGGGAGGGAAGTCAAATTAAACTGACGGCTAGTTTCGAGAATAGGGGAAGAAAACCTAAGAAAGTCCCAGGAGAGCTACTACAGCCTACTTTTCTCGCAGAATAGAGGAAAACCTCTAGCAACATTCATACGTCGAGGCCTCGAGGTCTTCTACCTTATCCTCACCTCTTTAACAAAGAAACGGGAAAGGGGGAAGGCTCCCACTGAGATACGGACCTCGGTTTCAAGGGTCCCTAGGAGCAGAGAAAAAATCCGGAGAGGACCGAAGTAACAGATAAAGAATTGTAACTCATACGGGGAGAGAACCCTCGTCAGACTTGCGGGAGTGCTTCTGTCGGGTTCAAATCTTACACAAGCGCCCGGGATTTTTCTTTCAGAAAGTTATAGACAGGGGAGGTGCTTAAAAAAGAAGGGGGGTCTTCCTAAAAGCTCTGGGCAATCTCGTCTTTTGCCTGTCTCAAGAGGTGCCAGGGGACGCTCATAGATCGGCCCGATGTCTCAAAGGAAGATAAAGAGGACATTTGATCTTCTCCGTCCGATTCTCGGTTACAGCATACCAAGCTCGTGCAAAATATCGCTATCGTGAACGCTCCATCTGACTGAAGAAATACAGGGAAGAAAACGAGGTCTAGGCTGCGTAAATTCTCGGATAGGGAATCTTGCTGGGCGAAGACGATCGACTAAAGTCGAACTCAAGGCCACTCAAAAAGAAAGGAATGGAGGATAGGAAGTGGGACTCTCTGAACCAATGCAGCTATTTCTTCTCAAAGCTGGAAGAGGTATCAGGATTCGTCGTTCCTGAATTAAGGAAGGAGGATGATCCGAGCGGCTCTGCAGTATCCCGATCGTCCAGAACTTGTCTATCGCCATCGCGGAAATACATCATACCCTAAGTAGCGCATTCCGCCCCGACTCAAGGGAATTAAGGGCCGTTCGTTCTTAACCCGTCCGGGCCGGCCCTGGCGACCATAGGCCGCCGGAGGCCCCTAGACCATCAACGCAGTCGCCGGCATAGCTGTCTATGCCCGCGTCAATACGGCTCCCGGGAGGAGCGAGCAATCTCGCGATTAACTTTTGTTTCCCTGAACGAAGGGACTACATCCCAATGTGGTCAAGTCAGCAAGATGACTGCTAAATCTCTCACAGTCCGAGCGGCGCGAAAGAGAACCAGTTCTTCATGTGCACTAAGGAGGAAAGGGGGGGATTTAGATCTGACAAAAAAGGCAAGGAGATATCCCGGAAGGAAGGATCAAGCGTTCCGAAGCCCCTTAAACCTGGAAGGGGACTCTCCAGGGGAGGGGGAAATTCGGGAAAATAGCTGCGGGAGCGTTTCGGGAGCTCGATCCAGAAAAGCTCCGGGTCGTCAGGTGGAAGAGAAAAAGGCTTCTCGATTGTCTGAGGACTTCAGAGGGGGGGGGGGGAGCGGCATGGTGCAGCGATAACGATTGGATACCGTCGAGAAGTTCTCATTAGCCCATTCATCAAATCTTTACTCAGGGCTTTCCTAAACGAGGGAAGATAAAGGTGAAGACCAGATCGGAGACACGTCGGGTCAGAAGACTTGGGGTAAAATAAAGCTTGGCGAAGGATCTATTGTCGTCCGCCTCTGCGAAGGGAAAAGGGTTTTAATAAGGCCCGCCGTTAACTTCCAAAAAACAGATACTTACGTTCTTCCTATCGGGAGGGAACTAGAAAGCTTGGAAATACGTCATAATCTTCCCCCACATCTGGTCAGTTCCTCGGTATCAAGGGAGCAAAAGGTCGTCTCCTCGCAACGGCGGACAGGGGAGTGAGGGAGGTCCGGGTCGCGGGGCTGATCTTCCTGGGAAAGGGCTGAGAGAGGAAGGGACTCTCGGTTTCCTCGAGCGTTTAACACTTAAGTGTCTCTTAAAAACTCAGGGCAGAGGGAAAGCGGGCAAGGGACTATATTCCAGTTCGCGAAAATAAAAAAAATGAAGGGACGCCGGAGGGAGCAGCGTCTTCTCGTGGAAAACAGAGTTGCCTTCTAAGATCGTCAGCTATTGTCGGAGGCGCGGGATAATCCATGCCGCTGTTGGGGGTACTTGCGAGGGGAAGGGGGCTAAGGCTTCCATTCTCACCTACGATCTTCGGGGGGGGATTATTGAGAAAAATACGTTGGGGAAATCACCAAGATCCTACTGATGAGGGAAAAGGGCGGAGAGAGCCTCAACACAAATAGGTAGGGAACTAGAATCAAAATACGACGGGACATCAAAAAAAAAAACATGATCTCCCTTGTCTGGACCAATGGTAGGAGAAACAAATCACGTATTTGGCATATAACGCACGGGGGATATCCTAGCGGAGAAATGGAACCATATGTTATTATCACTGAAAACCGGCGCCTAAAAAAGATATTAGAGTGGGGAGGGGGAAGAAAAATACTAGCGTCCCTGAAGCCGCGGTGCGCTAAGCTTAATTTTCGAGGGGGGAGGGAGTCGGACGTCGGTCTGGAACTTGAAACTTCAGGGCAGAAGCTCGGCGAGCATATAAGCACTGGTCGAAACGCGACGAACCCTACAGGAGTAAAGGAAGGCATAATCCAACATTAAAAAGCTCCAAAGAAACAGACTACGTTCCAGAAATTTAGTCGCCGGGGGTCGATGTAGTACGAAAACTGTTCTGGCAAAGGAGACAGCTTCCCATAATTGGGGGGTAGAGGGGGGGGAGGGGGGGACGACTCGATTCCAGTTAGTGAAACAGCGTGAGCTATAAACGAAGGGAGCTAAAGAGCTCAGTTGGTTTTTTAGTCTGTAAAAGCTTTCAAAGCCCTCAAAAAATCGTCAGCGAGTCGACGACCCTCGGGAATTTAAAAATCCGGCCAGTTCGATAGGGGACAATTGAGCAGCCCCACTCTGGTCGCGCGTCCCAGTCGCGAGAGGGGCCATCTGTCTAGAAACAGAAGGGGAAAAATATACGAACTTTTCAAGGACATCGCGTTGGGAAGACCTCGGGACGAGCGTCCCATGACTTAGCAAAAAGACGATGAAACGAAGTACCACTAGAAAAGGCGTCGCCTAGGACGAACCGAGGAGTCAGGGCTAATATAGAACAGCCTATAGCCTAATCCTAAGCCGGAAACTCGACTTTGGTTGGGGCCAATTTTCGGGGGGAAATTCGAAAAAAACGGACCGGGATTCTCCTTGCGGTTGCATGTTCAATCCCTGGGACGCCAGGAAGTTACAGGCCTCAAAGTAGAAGCATCCGGAAGGGCTCGATATCTTCCGCTAGGGAACTTGCGACAAAATGGGGGCGTTTTCGGTCTTTACCATCGGGAAATCCCTTGCAATGATGGGTGCGGGGGCAGTCTTATTCCGTTATCAGTCTTCAGGGAAAAAGGGGGGAAGTCGCGTGGCTTCTGGAACGGGCTGCCAGGGCTAACTTAATTTTCTCCATGGGACTCAGAAATGTAGAAAAAGAAGGAAAGGCAATCCTCTCCCTTTCGCGTTCGTCAGGGAAAGATTCGGGGGATGGACATACGCGATGGCGATCAAAGAAGGTCATGGACGATCTGGACAAGCTAAGCGGGGAAACGTAAGACTCAAGAGAGAGAAATAATTAAGGGTATCAAGCCCGACTCTACGTTCATCGTAAGGGAAAATGGGGTTGTGGGTGTGGGAAGGTGGGGGGGATGGGGTAAAACAATTTGAGGCTAGGTCGGTAGGGCATAGAGGAGAGGGATTGAGGGGATTGTCTAAACAAGAACGATGGCCCTAGCTGCAGGAAAAAACAAAAGGAAACGACTTCTACCCGGAGAAGAATTCTCGGGGCTCTTCGCTCTGAGTCGGAAGAAGAGTTTAGGGGCAGGATCTCTCCTAGTCGACTATCAGGAATTAAGGAGGGGTCCTCTCCAAAACGGGGGAAGGAAAAAAAAAAAGGTGGACTCTATTTATTTCCTAAAAGGACAGCGCTAGACATGCCCAACCGATGGAGATTGGAATCCTAAAATACCCACCTCTTTGTTTAATTAAGGGCTGAATAGAGCCCTCCCCATCTTGACGGAGGAGCTCATTGGGGGGAAATCTCCCTAAGAAAAGACTCTTGGACAGTTCCGCATATGATACCCATAATTATCTCGGATAAAAAGAGACTTTTGAAACACTAGTGTAAATCCTAGTATTCACTTAAAAACGCGTGCCCTTATCAAGGGGGATCGCGGGAAAAAAAAAAAAATAGGGGACCTATATTAGGATCCTTGAGAATGACGCCGATTGAAACTCTCACGGAGTCTTGGCTCGAGGTGCCTGGGAGATGCGAGATCGTCAAACTTCTTCTCTTTCTGATCCAGACTAGAAGGCGGCTTCATGCAAAAAATAGAAACCATCGGGAGTTTGGGAGGAAAGAAGGGACCAGACTCTTTTCAGCCCCATGCAAGAGACACAGGAAGGTAAAAAGAATAAGCCTATTACTTCAGAGGAGGCCGCAAGTCTGATTTGGAACACTGATCCAAAGACCTTGAGGCTTCTACGGAGAGCGCCTGACCGATCGTCACGCTAGGGGAAGGAAGACTCTTTAAAGAAACGAATCTCGCCCGCCACATAAAACAAAAAACAAAAAAAAAGAAATAAAAAAAAAACACAAAATCAAAACCTAGGGCGAGCCTTGCATTCAAGAAAGGGAGAAGCCACTTGAGCCTTATCCTGGGGCCTTGAAGAGAAAAGGGGAAACAAACAGCTCGTCGCCCGCGATTCACGCCGCGGCCGCCACGTGCTCTAAGGGGGGAGGAAAGGGGAGAATCTGGAAGAAGAGGGGTCGGTTTCTAAGTTCCTCACCCCGCAACGTTCGACGGAAAACGGAAGATCTCTCAAAAAAAAGTAGGGAAAAGAGATATCATGTTCAGAAGTCGACCTGCGCGGGGGGTATCGGTTCTCACCTACCCAAAAAAGACTGACTGCAAGAAGAAAACTTCGCGAGGCTGGCGCCCCTTATAGCGTGGTTCCTAGGAGATCTGAAGAAAAGACGTCGAAGCTGTCGAGTTCGCACGGAGGAGACCAGTATAATGGGGATAAACCCCTGAGAACAGGGGGACTTCAAGCTAAATGGGTTTAATTGAAGCCCGTCAAAGGAAGGAGGGGACTTTTGAGGGAAGGGAGGTTGCGGGCGATATAGAGGCAATTCCCCAGTCGTTCTAGGGGGGAAAGAGCCGGGAGCCTCTCCGAGAGACTTCCATTCGAGGATGCAGGGGGGGATCCCAGCAAAAAGAGGACCTCCTCTACTTACGCGAGAAAGCTGGGGGGACTATTCTATAGGGGGAACGAAGGGGGGTCAAAGTAGCGATTCGTCAATTACAAATAATGGGAGGGTCAGGATCCGCGCACGAGTATTCGTGAGGCAGGACGAAGCCGACGTTGTCGACCACAGGAAAAGAGACTCAAAGAAATCCCTTGAGCTGTGTTACGGAATAGGGGGATTAAGACCGGATAGGCATCACTCGGGCTATCAGACTTCGGAAAGGGACCGTACGCAACAGGAGATAAGTGTAACTCTTGGCCAGTGATCAAGGATCCGCAGCGTGTCGACCAGAAAGAACCTCACTTTAGAACTCCTCCCCTTTGGAAGACTTCAATAGCCTCTCTTTCTGATTCTTAACGGAGCTGGTAACAGAAAGCGCGGGTAACTCTGACGCGCCCGGTTGCAAGGGGGGGGAGCAAACATAAGGCTGGTGAAAGCTTCTAGTGCTCAAGAAAAAATCGGATGGCCTTCGCGGAGGACTCCCGGAGAGTCTGATCTCGGGTGTCCACTAGGCTCGCCATCCTAAGGGAAGAAACGGGGAAAAGATAGTCCTCCTTCTTAAGGGGCCTGGGAAATCGCACTAAGAAAGAAGACCAACGCGTATCTGTCTCCTCTCAGAGAAGTGAAAAAAAAAGGTGAAGGTCGCTAAAATACTCGTAAAGGCGACACTGGAAGGAGTTCCTCGTGAGCGGAAAATACTAAGATCCTCGGGAACTAAACTTTGTCTCTCGAGATTTATCGGACGTTATCGAAGAAAAAAAACGACAGGACGAGGAGGGGGACTTCTCCAGAGATTCCTCGTATCTAATCAATTCAGGTTTATTCTGCCATGACAGGAAGGAATTAGCGATCCCTATCTGTCAATTATTTTGTCAACCAAGATTCTGGGAAAGAAAGAAGGATGGAAGCCTGTCTCACTTGAGGCTTTCCGGTCAGGAAGGGAAGAAGAACTTGAATGCCTTAATAAAGGGGACCAGAGGACAGGTAGACCATGACCCTCTTCCTAGAAAGAAGCGTGAATGAGCCTCCGAGTCTCCGGCGCCTCAGAAGATGGGGACAAGCTGGAAACGGCACCGATTGAGTTTTAGAGACGAAGGCACGACACTAACACGCCCAAAAGTGTACTCAACTCCTTGAGAGAAGGTCTCGAGAATAAGATCTCGTGGGCTCGACGGGAAAGGGGTGCAAGGGGAGGCAGGTCACTAGAAGCTCTTATACCAAGGGATTGGGGGATCAGACTAACCTTCATGTAGGTTTGGGGGGGGGGTGTGGGGGGGTAATCCATTAGACTGCGGCGGGAGAAGATTCAAAAAGAGGAGAAAACCTACCACCGTGGGAGGGGGTATGACCCAGTTTCTTGAAACAAAAGGCTAGAGGGTAGAGAGTTCAAGGGAGAGAGGTCCAGTAATCAAAGACTTTTGGGGGAAGCCTGAGAAGGGAAGATTATTCGGTTTTTTACTTAATGCTTCTTCAAGATCTTGGGGGTACGAAGGAGAAATCTTCAGGGGGAAAATGCTCTATCGAGATTGAGGGAGATAGAAAATTTCGAGCCATTTCGGATTGTTCTGGACGTAGACTGATCTTACTTCTCAAGAAGAGAGGTCCCGACGAGAACCGCGGGGCTCTATCAATTGCAAAGAATCGCGGGAAAAAAAATCATGTCCCCGATTTGGAGCCGCTTCGCGAGCGAAATGTTGTTATAGGGCAGTCTAAAGACTTCGAGTAAGGCAACAAACACAGTTCCTTTTCCTGGGAAGTCGGCGAAACACGCTTTTCATCACAATGAGGGGCATCGACGGACCATCAAGAGAGAAAACGGTAGCCGCGGGAAGAGGGTGATACGGTTGCTCAAACTTCTTAAAATACGAATCGGCCGCGAAGTGCCTGGGGAGATCGGGGTTAAGGGCTTAGGGATCTTCAAGAGTACTTGAGGGACTTGTTCCAAAAAAAAGAGGGAGAGGGAAGAAAAGACTACTTCTCTGCCGAGAGGGGACTCAGAACGCGGGGGCAAAGTACGATCGCCACTTGCTCGGAGAGGTCCTTGAATCGCGCATCAAACTGTGCGGCTCGTAGAAGAATAAAGGCGCTGCAGAGGGACCGTCAGCGGCGGAGAATAATGGCGCGGAAGATTCTCGCTCGCCGTGGTATGACACCGGAGAGGAACTCACCCCTACGTGAAGTCTCTGGGGGGGATGAGGCGAACAAGTTTGTCAGTATCTGCGCTGACAATACGGAACGTATTCAAAAGTCGTCTACAAAAACACAGATGAGGTAAAAGAAAAGGATGACCAAAAAAGGCAGAAGGACGCCTGATTAAGGACAAACAAGGGGGAGAAGCATCCCACTATCAAGGGGGGGAAAGGAATGAAGACAGGGAGACAGCCCTCTATGCAGTCTATCGAAAGAGAAGGTTATAGGACATCACATCTTCTCGACAGGTCGAAGGCCGCACGAAAGATGCGTCCCTACAAACTTCGCGGGAAGAAGGGGAGTCAGACAGGGGAGAGAGGCGAGAAGAGGCGATCGTGAACATATAAAAAAAAAAAAAAGCTTTGAAAGACCCCTCGGCGAGCAGGAGAACGGTCATTAACGCGGACGAAACCTACCTGGGTGAATCCGTCAGAAAAGGATAAATGAATAATAGGGGAGGATCCCATGAACTCTGATGCAGAGGGAGGGAGAAAAAGGGCCTGGTGTCTCCCTCGGGATCCCGCGGTCCGGCTCGACCAAGTTTGTAGCGTCTTTGCTCCAAGAACAGTAGTGATTACTCATTCTGGATCTCGGAAAAAGAAACGAAGAGCGAGACGTCGTGTCTTTGTTTTACTTGAAAGAAGAAAATTGGGGTCATGCGCTATACAAGAAAAAAACACAACAAACCAATGCGCAGACACAAAACTCTCGCTGAGAAGAGTTAGCAAAATAAATGAATTACTTCTCCTGACTATCTGTGGAGGGGACCTAAGAGAACGAAATCTGTATGGAGAAATTTTTTAGCTCTATATGGGACGGGAGACGAGATTAAAATTACGACTTTTTCAGAAAGAAAAAGCTCTATAAAAGAACTCAAAAGTAGGAAGGGAACTGGCTGTACCCATAGTAGCCGAAGTCTCACGGGAATAAGTACGCCTGGAATGAAAAAAAATGTCCTTGAAAAGAATGAAAGAAAAAGCTCTATCTGCCGACCAAAAAGCAGTCTGGAAATCTAAGGTTGTGAAAGGAGAACGGGGACGTCTGCTCCCGGAGCATACGGGATCGCCAGGTTTTGAAATTCTCTCACTCCCCTCTTGATAAAAGCTCTAAAGGAAGCACGGGGGGTTCTACATTCCCGTCGTAGAACTCGGGGAGAAAGCTTGAAGCGCGTCGCTCGTCACGCTGAAGACGAACGGTGGGGGCGTGTTCAGGGTCGTTCAGCCTGCATGTCGGAAACTGGAAAAGAGGCGGCGATGACGCATTTTCTCACGAGAGGAGGCGACAGCTGCTGCCCCTTCAGACGGACGGAAAGCGGGCGGGTCGACAGGACTCTCAAACTTTTTCTCCATGGGGTCTCCTGCAGGCTTTAGAGACAACTTCAAAGGGGAAGAATAAAAAATTGCAAAAAAAAAAAAAAAGAACAGTCGGCGGCAGCTCCTTCGGTACAGTCGTTAATGTCATCATCTCTATTTCTATCAGCCAGAAAGGGGTCTGTACGATCGTTATCGAAAGAAGTACAGGGACGGACCTACTAAGATTCAGAGATATCCTATTGACGGGGGGAGAGGGGGAAATACAAAAAAAAATGAGCGTAGATCATTACTATAAGAATGCGAGACTCACATCGTTTAATATCTGGATGGGAGGCCATCAGAAGTGAACCAGCTCAATATCATAAAGCTCTCCGATAATTAGGGTCGGAAACAGAAGTCGACGAAGTGCTCGTTCCGCTGGCGGACTTGTCAGGGATATCTGGGGCGAAGGAGCTTATGGGCGGAAAAGCAGCGCTACGACTTCGACGGGGGAGAAAAGGGCTTCGGAGCTTCGGCGTGCGCCATCGGTACGCGGGCCTATGTAGCATTAAGCAAAATCGTCAAGAAGAGAATTGCCGAGCAGCAGCTAAACTTCTGGGGGAGGAGGAAGAAAGGGGGGGGGACGCCCGTCCCAATACTGCCGATAGGTCCTCTCTGGAGAAAGGAAAAATATGACATCTCTTCTATTGACGAAGTGTTAGTCTACCATTTTCAGAATGACAATGGAGATCTGTTATTACGTCAGAAAGAGGGGCGAAAAAAATCCTAAGTTATCAATGGACTCTTTCCAGTTAGAAGGGTTTCTAAGGGTGGGGGGAATTGATTATCTCCTTATCGGGAGAATTTCTTTCTGAAAGGGGCACCGCCGAGCGGGGGGGGGATTGCTCGTTTCTCTCGGTGTACTATCTTCTGTATCTTCAAGAATCGGAGATGGAGGACACCTACGACTCGTAAAACTTCTTAGGAGAAAGGAGAAACAGGTTTCATTTCCAAGGCCCGGAACGGGAGCCGAAATCGTTCACATTCAAAACGGCTTCACGGGGTCTTCAAGGAAACTTCGAGGGAAAGGATGAAAAGGGTCGAGAATAGCCGCCTGGCCGTCGTCTAAAGATATGAAGAACCTGGGATTCACACGAAAATCGTGCTTGATCTTCACCAAGGAGATAGTCCCTACACCCGAGATATCGACGGGCTAGCTTCTTCTTCTACTTCCATCTTTAGAAAAGGTAGCAACGTAGGAAAAATAGAGGTCTCTCATCACTACAAAGGACATCTCAAGGGAACTCAATGCTGGTAAAAATCTCCAAGAAAGGTCAGGGGAGAAATCGGCGTTCGCTTTCCGATAGGGTGTCTGATCTAAGAAAGGAGAACCCCCTCCAAGGTCGGGAAAGTAAAAAAATAGAGCCAAACAACAATCAACTTCGAGATTAAAAGATATAGATGGCAAGTAGTGACTATGAGGGAGGGATCTGTTGCTGAGATAAAATCTGCAAACCAAAAACC
>Ga0179591_1295558_pt1 | contig 13325 bp, 14 predicted proteins | sample CZOMad2_1_08_16f_FD_182891 | JGI IMG/M metagenome (GOLD analysis project Ga0179591, IMG submission 182891) | Vadose zone soil fungal communities from Angelo Coast Range Reserve, California, USA - CZOMad2_1_08_16fungal (PacBio error correction) | ecosystem: Environmental > Terrestrial > Soil >...
ATAGTCATGAAGGGGTTACTCGCGACACCTAATACTATGGAAAGGGGACAGACGGAGGGTGCTTTGCGGACATATACCTCCGTTCGGGGAAAGAATGGATTCACGATCTCTTCTGCAAGACGTTTGTATGCTTTAGGATCTGTGGCAGACCGCGGGCGTAGCAAATGAAGATGGAGTGTACATCCAAGTGGGGACTTATTGATCATCCTCTCACGGGGAGGCCGATTCGGCTCGGGGAAACCGTGCAAGGCAGTCTCGAAAGTCCGGCAGAGGTCCTTAAGTCAAAGGTGGCCTTGCGAAACCTAACTGTGGGCAGCATGACCCCTCCAAATTCCGATAGTGAATCACACCGGCACGGATGACGGAAAAGAAGAAAAGGAAGTCGAGGAGTTAATAAAGAATCTGCCAGAATCACGAAGGAGAGAAAACGGGGAAATGTCACTACAATAGTGAAATAAGATTTTCTTTGTGAACACGGGCATGTCTTCCTGGAGCTGTGTCAATAGGCAACCTTTGTCGGACTAAGGAAGGGGACGAAAGAAACGGAGGACCTGAAATTGAAGGCGAAGTAGGGACGGTGGACTGGGAAAGAAGAAAAAGAAAGCATCGAACTCGTCGGGAGTGTTCTCACTTAAAAGGGGAAGTTAAGTGGAAGATCGCTGGCTGGAAGAATCGGCCTCACAATATGTGGTGTCAGTGGGAACTTAATTCGGCCGCACGAAAAGCTCTGTCCGGCTCGAGGGAAAAACAACGGTCGGCATCATGGAAAGCGATGGTACAAAATGGCGCCGACGGGTTGGGTAAAACAAACGGACGGCATTGGCCATCAGAGCTCTAAATAAGGAAGAGCTCTCTGCTGAAGGGAACCACAAGTCCAGGATGAGACTATACTGAAGAGCCCAAAAGAATTGATTGATAGGAATCTAGAAAAAGTCCCTTCATATCCTGGTCGTGAGAGGAGTACGTAGCCTGAAAAGGCCTTTGGTAAGAGAAACGGGGTTACAAGGGGAAGCAGACGTGGGGGAGAACCGAGGAGGAAGCTCATTTGGGGGGTCATCAGAAACACAAAAGGGAATCGAGACCGGGACCGCTACCCGACGCTTCCAGGGACGAAAAACAGATAACGCTTCTGTGCCAAATGGGAAACAGAAAAATCTGCAGGGAAAAAAGGTCATGGGCTCTGCAGTTAGGTAGAAGACAATATGGTCTTACTGCATGATGGGGAGGACTGGATCCATATCGCTGCGGGTGTGTCCCAACCAAGTCCAAGGGGGACCGTCACTGAGGGTCCGATACTTCGAAACGGTTGGAAGGACGTCGCGATTTGTGCAAAAGTCCAGTCTTGTCAACGGTGGAAACACGCCGGGAAGGGGGAAGGGGGGAAAACCATGGGTGTGGAAATGAAAAGAACGTCAAAAAATACTCAAGTGAGAAACCTTCGACGTGCACGACCCCATTGAAGGAGAAGTTCAAATACGCGCACACGGGGGCTTTTCCTTTGGAAGAAAGGGGGGGAAAGAAAAGAGCGTTACAGTGGCGGGACCTGATTAATTCAAGGAACTGCTCGGGAGAGTCGCTGCATGAACTCTTGTCTTTGAAGGAAAAAAACAGGGTACTTCATCGGCGTATCGAAAATCCCAAAGAGGATCGGACAGTAAACGGGGGGAGGGCATATTCGTGGGAATGCTTAGTTCTCATATGGGGTGGCTAGAAGTAATCAAATCGACTTTTACTGTTTCTTCGAACAGAGGCTATCAGAGGGTTGAACAAGAGGGTTCGAAAAACTGGTCCTCTCTAGCACTAGAGTCGAAGTGAACAAATGCCCAAAATATCTAGAGTTACGACAGTTATCTCCCTGGGCTCTGAGTCAGTATTACAGGCTAAAAGAGGTCGGGTCAATGGCAGAAATTGTAACGAAGCTTGAAAATCTCACTGCATCACGTCACCCCTCTTATAAGGTGAACTTATAATCGGAGCGAGGGTCACAGGAGGTACGCATGAAGTCGGAGGTAGGCTCACGGTCAAGAAAAAAAGGAAAGGTGGAGATTGCATGCGGCCTTCCGGGGGGCAAAATGACTCTTTATGGAACACCGGGAGGGAGAAAGGAAGCTTTTTCAGGATTCTCTTGGGAAAAGAAGCTACCCTAACTCAATCCAGAACAGGCGATAGCGAGTTCGTGTATGGCATGCAAGAGCTGTCTCGCTGAGATGGAAGCACGGAATCTAGAAAAAAGGACACCGCGATGATGGGCAGCACGTGAAAGTGGTTTCCTGTTCAACGATGGTAAGACATAGCTGCTGTTCACTAAGGGAAAATAGGGAAGACCTTCGGAATTTCACTCGATGTTTGAGATCTTCAAGGTATTCAAGATTCAGGGACATACGGCTAGAGTCTATGAAAGGTCCATCTGGTCAACTTACGAATGATGATGGGGCAACTGCCAGATATTATTTAATTTGACGCAAAGGCAGCTATCGGACTATCGAACAACAGAGATGCCATTGGCGGGCTAAGCATTAAACCGAGAAAGGTCCCTAAGGTTTTTACGTAATTTCTAGTGCGCACGATGTGAAAGAGTTCGAGGGGAGGGAGGGAATGTGGAGTCAACGCGGGAAGGGGTGGAAGAGATTCGATACATCTTCTAAACCTCGTCCATCTATCCTTCGGCGAGGGGGGAAGTCGACGGCGAAATGAAGGATCCTTCGACGGAACGTACATGCGTTGGCGTGTCGGAGTAGAGACTCAAAAAACAACGTATTATTATTGAAAAGAAAGAGAAGAGAAGCAGCAACTTCATTCGCCTGATAGGGGGGGAGCACTAAGATCGAGTCTAGAAAGCTCGGCGAATAGAAAATCACCAGAAGGGAATAGGATCATTCGAAAGACTAATTTCTTCTCCACATCAGAAAAAGGAGGGAAAGTGAGAAACGATGAACGGGAAGCGCCCACGACTTCACAATGCAAGCAAGAGAGGAAACGAAAACAATCTTCGAGCTGAAATCGGACAGTAACAACTCTGGAGAAGAAAATTTGGGACATAGAGTCACTAGGGAGAAAAGGACGAGAAAAGGAAGAAATGCAGGAACAGCGAGATCTTCTTCCGTGTCGGAAAATGCACTTGACCAAGCGGAACGAGATTGCTAGGAATCAATAGCCGTGACGAATGGAGTTTATGCAATGAAAATTGAATTGCCCGAGAGAAAAAGTCTGCTATTCGCAGGGAGTCAGTAGAGAAGATGAATCCCGAGGAGCGGAGAGAAAAATGTGAATCGCGGGAGTCAGAAAAAGAAGGTTACAGCGAGGTTAGTGGTAGGCATGCTCACATCTCATCAGAAGGAATTTCTATGAGAAACGGCGGGAGATTGATGACCGTATTAGGTTGAGGGTAAAGGAACACGGAGCCCATGTCCCTGAGGGGAAGTCGAAATCGACAGCTCTTTAGGTGGAAGCCGGGTGATCTTAGTAAAAACGTGCGGTGAGGTGCGTTGGAGATACGCCGCTTCATGCCTTCAATTCGAAACCGGAAGCAGTATTAGAGAAGAGACGGGGTTAATCGGAGAGAGGAAGGGAAAGCCAGGTGATGAGAGAAAACTCATCGAGTGGGGACATGTTTACGTGATAGAGACAGAGCAATGCGGCGATAGGATAGGGGGGTATTTGGGGACTCCCTTCACTCTACTGGGAAAGAGCAAGGACCGTTGTTATCGTCACAAGGGGAAGATCGCTATGGACCGAACTGACCACAGCGAGGTTAAGGGCCGTGGTACAAGAAAGAGAGGGAGAACGAAGAGGCCAAAAAAGAAGCGGCCAGACGTGGTGCCGAAGGTGCCGTCTTCAGTAAAGAAAAAGAAGACTTAAGATTTGCCGCGGCGAAAGCGGGGAGGAGCACAAGTGGAGGGGAGGGAAAGGAAGGGTCGGAAACATGAATTCCCGGCAAAAGAGAGTGAAAAGGGTCTTGAAGTAAAAGGTGTTCGCGGGTGGGAAAAACCTTTCTACACGGTGAAGAACCGGGAAGAAAGGAGAGTATTGGGGGGAGGATGATCTTCAAAACAGTCCTAAGAGTACTTCTGTGGCCACAGACACCAATATTAATTGGGGGCAGAACTCTAGTCTTGAAAAAAGGGAGAAATGAGCTTTAGAAAGGAAGTGAGGGGGGAACATGGCGGAAAACTGCTACAAACCATTGATTACCTATATGGGACTCCCATCCTCCCCAGAGAAAAAAAGAAAGAAAAGAATTCATGATTAGAAGGAAGTATTCAAAAGGGGGCCTCTCCTCATTGTGGGGGAATGTGTAACACAAAGTGATATATGAGTGTGAGAAAAGAGAGAGAAATGTACGAAGTGAAGGGAGAGTTCCGAGGTTAAGAGGAAACCCGTGGGAGGGGTAAAACCCCACAAAAAAAGCGAGGCAGGTCAAAAAGGGAGAAAGGAGGGAGGTAAATGGAACTCAAAAGATCTCGTCCGTACAGTTCCGTTCTACAAGGAAGGGAGGATCCTCGGCTACGGGAGGGAAAGGGGGGTCATGAAGAAGGATCACCTGCTTGTTTACGGGAGATAGTAATTGGTAGGGCTGCTGGCGCCGCGAGCGTGGAATTCTAGGGGGGACATTAGGCCGCCGTAATTATACAAAAACAAAAATGAATCATGGGGAAACAATCGGAATGGAAAAAGATGCCGTAAAGTTGAAGGCTGGGAAGAAAGAAGAGGATCGTAAGCTTCAGTTTTTCCAGTGGACCAAATATTGCCACTGCCGCAAAGGGATCCGCCTGTCTGAGGGGCGGAAGAACGGGGCCGGTGGGAAAAAACCACTGAAAAGATAACCTCGCGAGGATAAGAAGGTGAAGAAAATGAGAGTGAAGGACATCAGCAGTTCTACTGACTCGAAGAAAAGTAGATCGAAAAGGGAAGGAAAACTCGAAGGAAAAAATCACGAAAGTTCACAAGCCGGAAAAGGGGTAGGAACGCAACCGTTAGCGTTGGCGGCATGATTGTCATACCGGAAATCTAAGAATTTGGGTTCCCCTCTGATCCAGGATTGCAATTTTAACCGAGGATAAGGGGTGCGGCTGTGGCACTTTTCAAAGTTAAACGGGTAGGAGGCTATAATTAAGTCATCGCTCTGAAGGGACATGCAGCTCAATGGGGGGGGGGAAGATCCACTCTCAGGTGGGCTATGTGACTTAGACCTTCCCTCCAAGAGAAGCATCCCCGGGGAAAATGAAAGAGGAAAGAGCAGAATAAGAGAAAAACGGCTGAGAATGCTAGTATCCTGCTCCAATCGCACAAGTTCGATAAATCACCGGAACTAAAATGACACGAGGATCGAAGGGTTCAAATGGACGCGTACTCTCAACAACTGTGGGAGGAAAACGGAAGGCTGTTTCTCTCGAAAAAACCGTCGACAAGAGTGGCGTACCGGAGGCTTGGCAAAAAGAGAAATGGCAGGGCGTGGCGGGAACGGGAGAACGAAGTCCCGTTTTCTTCGGAGGCAAATCATCTAGAGAAAAGTAGGGACAAGAGGGAGAAAGGCGGGTAAGGGAAGGGAGAATAGCAAAGATAAAAGTCGGGATCTGGACAACCGTCGACTTCTCAAGAGGAATAATCGGATTCACCGGAAGAGTTTTCATCACGAACAAAGAACCGCTTACGGGAAAGAAGGGGCAAAAAGCCGCAACACTATTGTGAACGCATCTGAATGGAAGACAAAATGGAGGTCGCGGTAAGGCTTCCAATGAAAAGAAGCAGTCTCAAAGCGACATGGTAACTAAGCACTCTTAGCCATGGAGTGGTAACAAGGGGTGGATCTTCCGGGGGTGTGGGAACCTGGCGATCGGGGGAGGCTGGTTTTTGGGGCCGGAGGAAGGTCGCGAGACTAAGGAGGGAAAAAAAAACAACATCGGGGAGGGAGGGGGAAAAAGCGAGGTAATCCAGAGAGAAAGGGAAGAGGGGAGGGCGTGGTTCACGGCAAGTGAGTGCAGAACGAGGCGCGTCTTGAGGCCGGAAAAAAAGATGGGGGGAACAAAACTGAAGAAGAAGAGGGATGAAAGCTTTCCGAGTTCGGTTAGATTCATGCTCGGTCCAGGGAAGAATTGGGGAGAACCCCTCTGGAGAGTGCATTGAAAAGCATCATCTAGAATGAGAGGCGCTCGAGAGAACTCTTTCTGAGACGGGACGAAGCAAGGCCCAGCCGGGTCAGCAGAGGAAAAAGAAAATCCCAGTTGAGAGAAGGTCGCCGCAACAGTGGGTGGGGGACTCAGTACGCTACGAACTTACTTGGGGTTACAAGGACGAAAGGGAGTGTCTAAGAAGTGCAGGGCGCCGAAGGGGGGGGGGGGTCTAATAAAAAACGGGTCTCCTCAAGAAGAACTGGACACTCAGGACTCATTCGTAATGATGAGAGGGGTTAGACACCAGCTCGAAAGCTTCATTTTGAAACGTAAAAAAAAAAAAAAAGAGGTGGACTGTCTCTAAACTGACGTCATCATGAGAAGGGGATTCAAGTTTGTTTAATGCTGGGAGGTCCAATAGCATAATAACTGCGGTGGTGGGAAGGCAGAATGTGACGGGAAAGAAGCCTAGCAGGGCGAAAGAAGCACCGGTCGTGAAAAGAAGGTCGGCGAGGAGGCAAAAGTAATAAGAGCCCCGGGGGAAAGCAAGGGCAGCGAGGCTAGGTTGGACAGAGTCAGGGCACCATCAACGAAAAAATGCATACAAACCGAGCCCCAGGTCAGCACTCTCGGCAAACGTCTTTCCCTGGAGAGAAAATTTTCACGAAAAGGGAAAATGAGGCTTTAGATAGGGTCCCGGCTGCTGTGGCATCGTTCGACAGGAGGGGCCTTCTATGTAGGGGAGGAAATCTTCTTCAGACGGAGAATGAAAAAAAAGAACACCTCAAAAGGAGAGGGGGGGTGTGTCGATTGGAGGAGATGCTGGTGGGGGGGGATTCGGGGTCGCGAGGCGTAGAGGGAAACAGGAAAAAGAACTGGAGAAACAGTGTAGGAAGCAGCGCTAAAGCAAAAAAGACTCAGATTCGAAACCTTGTTCCTGCGCAGAAAAGCTCAAGAAGCTGGCACACAAACAAACAATCCTAAGTTTCTACGGTGGGTCGAATCGTGCATATATGATGTCGTTGCTCGACATCATTGGGACCTGAGGCTCGGAAAGACGGAGTTCACCCAGCGATTCAGAGAAAAAAAAAAGAGCGGAATCGTCTGGTTCAGGCTGACGGCGGCGTGGACCTAAAAAAAGATTCAAGACCGGAAAGTGGAATGCATAGAGAGGAGGGGGCACACCGAAAAGAGGAAATGATAGACGGGCGGACGATGGGAAAGGGCTTAGATGGTTGCTATGCAGAAAAGTACCAAGGGCATCCTTCGAAGAGTAGGCTGTCGTGTAGTGGGAACAATCTACATGAACTAGACTCTGATGCCGCAGAAAAAAGAAAACTGAAAGTCGGATAACTCCCTTGGGTGGGCTCCTTAAAATTGTGCTTATCGTAAGATGAAGGGATAGAATAAACGAAGATGAGGTTTCAATGAGAAACCGCTCAATCCTCGGTAAGAAAAGGTAATTTGCGACATAAGTGAGTCGACGAAATTAAGTGTCACGCAGTATCCTCGGACTATGTAAGTCCACATCGGGGTACCACGGGAGCAGCGTCTTCGGAATCACACTTCGTAGGGGACGGCTTCTAACGGGCCGGAGTTAGATGAGGAAAGGAAGCCACTTGGAACTTGGTCGTCTAGGCTGAGCAGCGCCACCCGAAAGTTGGGCGTCAATGCATTCTAGTGCTCCCTTTCCAGGCCTCTTTCTCTGGCGTTATCTTAGACGACGAGTGCGGTTAGTGGATCTCTTCCTACGAGAGGGGAGGAAAAGCTGAATAACTCTGGGAGATATGGAGTAGCCTCGCGGAAAAAGTAGGAGGGCTTGACTGCGTGGATAGCTAAGGAAAAGGGCGCTGCTAAAGTAGAGTTGCAACAAAAACAAGAGTAAAGAAAGAAGAAAAGGATAAAGATTCGATCCTTCCTCCTTAAGGAAAAAAGCGCTGTGGGGTAGCTGAGCTCGTCGGAGAAATGTAAAAGATGAAGCCATATCCTGAATAATCTGGGGCATGAAATAATATTTGTCAGAAGAAGAGGGGAAGAGACCATTCGAAGCAGTGAGCGATCACTCATCGACAGAGAGAATCGGTCCAAGTGAGGAAGAGATGAAGAAAAAAAATTCGGGTTATCGGACCTCTGAGCTCAGACAGGACAAGGGGAGTCTCCATTTGGGCGAGTTACACCTAGAAGAAGGCTGTTCTAAATTAAAGATAAGATCGGGAGCCAATCTAAATAGATGCTAGTGCTGAACAGATGAAAGGCCAATGCACAAAAAGATGCACGTACTTCTGAACAACTTAGTAAGCTAGTTTAGAATACTCCTAGCATTAATGTGTATTACCTATTCGAATCTCGGAGAATTTTTGGAGGTATTTACTGGGAATACCGAGTAACTCGTGCCTCCCCTTTTCCTGTAGGGGAGGGGGGGGCGTGTGTAGCTCTGCAAGAACAATGATTGGGTTCCTCGGGATGGGGCCGGTCCATTGGGGAGAGAGGCCCCGCACATCCAGCGGCGAAAGCGATCTGGGCCTAACACCGGGATCATTGAGAGCAGGAAGAAAAGGGGAGGGTAGTGCTCTCGGGGGAGAAAGAGACATGTCCCAAATAATTGCTCCTTCGGAAAAAATCGTAGTTACCCTCCTAAGGGTCCTTGACGACAGAAAGGGTCGGCTAGCGTGGAGAAGGGATCATGCGGTCAGGGTCACGAGTGGGGTTCACTGGCATCTCACACAGTTGTGACACTGATATCGAGATTTCGTAAGGGTGGCGTTGATCGCTCTTTAGGAGCGCAGCGGAGGACGTGAATGTCATCGGCAGCGTCAAGACACAGCGACACAGTGAGACACGCGGGTGCCGGACTGTCTAGTAAAAAAAAAAAAAAAAAATGTGAAATCGTGTGTGGGGGCGGGGAGTGGGGGGGGGTGCGGTGTGCGTGCGTAGTCAAGCTCGGCGTGGCCCGGGGGTAAGAGAACACTCGAGGTCTGGGGGGGTGGTGGCAACAAACGAAAAGGAATCTAACCAAAGAGGAACCAGATAAAATACACAAAAAAAAAACAAAAATATCCAACGTACAAACGAAAATGAACCGAACACTGGCACAAAAGGGAGAGTCAAAATAAGTATAATGAAGAAAGAAAACACAAAAAGCGAGACGAAGACAAAACCAACAAGCATCACACAAGGGGCGAGAAGGGGAGGAAGAGAGAAACGCCGTAGGAAAGAACGAGAAATCTATCTTAGAACGAAAGCGATCGAGCCAGGAGAAGGGATTCGTGGTTCAACTCCTTAAAAGATCTGGTTAACATTTCTCGACTAAAACGCCCGTTCGTGTATAAAAAGGTTGACGGTGGATTAAGTACGAATGGGTAAGAACGCTTGATGTTTAAAGAGGCAAAGTCCCACCACACTGGGGAAGCTGCTTCGTGCAAAAGGCAAAAGATTAAGTTCAAAAGATCGGATTGAACAGTTGTGGATGGTATAACCGTAAGTATAAAGTTAACATTCTTCCTGGATACAAAAAAAAGCCGCAGGGGAAGTACAATCTATGGGAATAAAAGAATAACCATATCTTTAGAGTAGGGAATGATGACGAGTCAGGATGAGCTCCCAGTAAAAGTATACGCTCTGGTTCTGGGAGTTTAACAAAAAGAAAGAGAGGGGGGTGGGACGGAAAATCTCAGATGAGATCCGGTGGGACCGTCGACATATGAACCGCTTTGTGACAAAAACTTCCAGGGCGAAATGGCCAAAGCGACTTCAAAGTAACCCACAGAATTCTTTATCGAGAGTAGAGACCAAAAGGGAGGATGAACCGTACAGTCATAGTGAGTTCGTGTTATCGGGAGGGACATGCTGCGGAGGAATCGTCAGGGGAGGAGTCAAAGGATGGCTTGTTTTGCTGAGAAAGAGACAGTCTTCTTCTGGAAATAGAGCAAGAACTCTTCAGAGGTGGGAAAAACATTCGGACGTAACGGGACCGGAGCCTAAAGGCCTAACGTGCAAGGACGGATACTTGATTGCCGGACGTAATTTTTCCATGGAGACCAATCCAGAAAAAGGGGGGGGGAGTCAAGCTTCGAAGAATTTGTACGGAACCCAGTTCCGTAGAGAAGGCCAGAAAGGGCGAGGGAAGGAGGAAAGATGACCTAGAGGAAGGAGAATGAGTAACGGTTTACGAAAGGAGAAAGATCGAAACATGGATGCGAAATGATCCGAACGTTCACAAAAAAAGGGGGAGATAATGTGATATTGGACCTTTCGCCGGGAAGACGTTCTTTGACGTGGCCAGGAAAGGATTGAGTCCAGACGCTGCCGAGGGAATGATGATGCAATATATACTTTGGCTGGACCGTTGCGAAAAGGCATCCTTCGATCTAAATGTAACTTCATCAAGAGGAAGAATGAAAGGCCGTCTCACTTGGAGGAGAAAACGGAATCGGGAGGTGCTAGGCTCGATGACTGGACCAAGTGTCAGGGAGTGGGAAACCACGGGGAATGATCTATATGAAACGAGCAGGGGGAAGCGCTAACAAGGAGGGAGAAAAAAGGCGATTAATCCTAAAGGCCCAGCCACTCACGGGACCAGGTAAGGGTCGATAAAAGAACCTTATCTCAAGGGACAAGAAGAGGAAAAGGTTTGTCCTGAAGAAAGTAAGACGTACTAGCAACAAAAAAAAGGGGGAGAAATAGAGATAGACGATGGTTTTAAGAAAAAAAACACTCCTGGGGACCTGTAGTCCAGGTTGCGCTTGGCAGAGGAAAAATGGGAACGGGAGTGTCGGGAGCATGGTTAGGAAGACGAGGAAGGAGCCCCGGGGTGCGGCGATTCATCTCGCCGAATCCAATGGGTGCCAGTCTCGACCATGGGCAGTCATCGAGCCTCGCCCGGCTAAAGAGAGTGGAGCAATTAACCGGGAGAGGACGAGACATCGGTACAGGAAGTCTAGTCTCCTGAACCGAACATTCGCCCGAAACAGCCGCACCAATCTATAGGGAAGTAAGGCCCTTCCTGCTGGAGGAAAGAGGGTCGGGCGTACAGAGGGGAAAAAGGAAACGACAAGGAGAACAGGCGAAATTGTGACTACAAGCGGAGAGCGTTGAACCGGGGAGGTATCTGAGCTGGCATCGAAAAAGGTCGGTAAAATTCAAGGTAAGGAAGGGACGGGGACCTGCGGACTTAATCCCGTCATCGTTGTCGAACTCGGATGACAGCAACGAGATCTTGTGGCATGGGACAAAGTGAGTTACACTTAACAGGGGAGAGAAAAAGATTGTGGGACAAGAAATTGGTTGCTGCACTTGAAACGATTCGTGCAAAAAAAGAGGCAGAACTTGGGAAGATAGAGTATGGTCCCAGGCTTGGAATCAGGAGAAATGTTTTGGATCAGCCCCCCTGGTAAGAGAAAAAAAAGGAGGACCAAGGGGGAACAGCACTCCAGAGGGGAGAGATCGTAGTCTCTGTCTGAGAATACTAAAGGGAAGAGCACTGCCCCCCGCGGGTCTTCATCGGAAACTCCCGACCGTCGAATGTCAGGGGAAATTCCATTAATGGAGCAGTCAGGGATGGAAAGACGCTACGACGTCGTTGTTGTCCAGGGGAACAGTTGCAAAATTCACTGAAGTGTGGGGGGTGGAAACTAGGGGATTCCTCGGAACGGCCGACCGGACTCATGAGTAAAGGACTAGCTGTCAACCAGATCTCTCAAAAGAGGAGGGGTAAAGGGACAGAAAAGAGGGAGAAAAAGGTTGAAAGGGAGAAATAAGGACTTGTAGAAAAGGGAAGATGCAGTCCAGGAAAAATCTGGGGGGCTTGCAATTCTTTGAGTTTTGTTTGGGGGAAGGGCACACTGGAGTCTAATCATACCCTAATCTCGCCACGGGGTCATACTTCGCGAGGGATTAGAGGAAGAGGCGTGGGAGAGGGGAACAATAAGGGGAAGAGAGGCCGTGTTTGGGAACAAAAACGTCACCAAAAGCCAAATTACCGCTATCAGTAAAACCAGAAGGTCATCCGCCCCGTTTCACACTGTTTCATCCTGCACACCTTTGCTTCTTTCGAAAAGAAAGGTTCACTCCTATATCTTATGGGAGGTTGAAGTTCAGGAAGTCTCTGTCGATTCGCATTATCGGGGACAGATCTCTTCGCGCCATCTTCAGTCGGATTAAGGCAAAACGAAAGCCAGACACGTGAAATGGTCTTGTATTCATCTTGATTGAGAAAGAAATTGAGGACTAAAGGAAGTAATCTCGGGGGTCCTCGACGGGACGCTCACTGCTAAACAAGGGGACAGCTGAGAAATGTCCTCGCGCTATCAAGGCAGGGCATCAACAGACACAAAAAAAACTATCAATCATCTGTTCCTCCAGGTTTCTTTTTAATTAGCTGCAAGGAGGCAGGAGAAGATGATTGTTTCTCATGTAGAGGGGAGCGGGGTAATCGCTCTCTCTGAGGATAGGAGGAAGAGGATAGGGAAGAGATCGCGAATAGAGTTCATGGCGGAGTCGAGGGCGGCAGAAATGCGTCAAACGCCGAGCAGTCCAGTGTAGAAGAAGTCGTCGGAGTGAAACACCTACATCTGATGTGGTAAGATCCTTGCTCACTACGCCGTGGGACATTTCTAGGGGGAAAAGAATGAAATTTACCAAGAAAGGTCAATAAGAGAGCATAATAATAGACTTTCTGAAAGCAAGGTTCTCTGCTTCGAGGTGAGAGGGGGAATGGCCAGAGACAAGAGAGGAAACTCCTTGTCTCGGAGAGATGAAATGTGGAGGTAAGTCTCCTCTGGACAACTCACTGAAAAATCGCAGGATTATCGCGAAAAATTCAAAAAAGCTGAGGAAATATCCATTCGGCAAAGCTAGTACATAAGGAAGCGCTATATCGTCCGGGGAAGGCCGGTGGCCACAACGGGAATGAGTCAATTGGAGGAAAGACTTACTGGGGAGGAATGAGATGGAACCTCTCGGGGGGAAGAAAGCATCCCATGAAGAAGCATGATTATGTGGGGTAGGCTCAGAGAAAAGAATTTTTCGTAATGTTAGGGTTTCTGCACAAGGGGAATGTGGGGACGTGGTTCTATGCAGTGAATAGGACACGGAGCTATGTTTACGGAGGCTACAATCGGAAAAAAAGGCTGCACAGAATTCAAGAAGCTCTGGGACTTGTATAAGACTCGCTATGCTATATTTGAGAGACATCCAAGTCGTTGTAAGTGGCGATTC
>Ga0179591_1335495_pt1 | contig 13325 bp, 8 predicted proteins | sample CZOMad2_1_08_16f_FD_182891 | JGI IMG/M metagenome (GOLD analysis project Ga0179591, IMG submission 182891) | Vadose zone soil fungal communities from Angelo Coast Range Reserve, California, USA - CZOMad2_1_08_16fungal (PacBio error correction) | ecosystem: Environmental > Terrestrial > Soil >...
GGCTACTTCCTCGAAAGCTTCATTCTTGGGACTGAAGAGAATAAGGTCAACTCATTTCGGCGAGTGACCGTCGGATAGAAAAGAGACTAAGACCGCCCGGTCCAGGCGAAGAAACTGAGGCTCACTCAATTTAATGACTCGATAAAAGGGGAAGTAGCGCGAGACTACTCTTATTGAAAAAAAAGGGCTTAAAAACGGTCGACGCAACAGGACATTGCCGGCTTAACCGCAACCTCGGAAGTCAAGGGGCTAAAGGGAGAGACTACGAGAAATTCCTCTACGGAATAACCCTACGGAGTATCCTACTAAAAAAGATCCAAATACCTGACACTCCTCTAGGCAAGGGACAAGGCGGGCTGCGCAACTACGCGGAGCGCTTCCTCAGGAGACGGAAAAAAGAGAATTACAAGCACAGCAAGGACGCGTCGCCGGCGGGAACACAACATCCTTGGAGGCCTGAGAGAAATCTAAAGCGCGCCGCTCACCTGAGAGAGATAGAAAGGCCCGCACTGATCACGAGGAAGAGGGGGGCAAAAGTACTTTCGATTCTGGAAGGAGCTTAGCTCGAGAATCGGGGTTTCGAAAAAAAGGCCGCAAAAGAGAGCCAGGCTTTGACCGCGGGAAAAGGAAAAGAGATACAGGGCTGCCGAACGTTCACACCAACTATAAAAGCCAGGGAAGCGACGGAAAGAGATTTAGGGTCGCGACGGCCTTCCATCTACAAATGCCTGCTTCGGGAAAATCGGGGAGCGGGACCCGAGGCCTAAAGCGGAGGGGAAGGAAGTTCAGAGGGGGCAGCGCCGGCCGGTCGTCTAGGGAGGAAACAGAAAAAAGGAGCCTGCGCACGCTGGAGGAACGCCTCTAAAGCGGCAAACCCCATCTACTCGTGAGAAAAAAGGAAAAAAAGAGGGAACAGGAGAAGTTACAAAGCAAGCAATAAAATTTCCCTGGAAACCCTTACAAAGAAATCATGCTTCGGTAGGAAGGGGAGAATTTTCCCGTCCGATGGGGGTCGTGCTCCAACTGAGGGATCCAAAACACCTGAACTGCTCCTGTTCGAAAAGAGAAACCCGACCCTTGGGAACCGGCACGCTCAATTAGTCTGCTAAAAAGAAGAGGAGAAGTTCTCGTCCCTCAGAAAAACCTAGGGGGGCGGGAAAACGTCTCACGCGAAGAGGAAAACCTTTCAGCGGCCTCTGGGGCACACGAAACTATCGCGAGGCGGAGGTCAAAACGCGATAGGTGGACAGACTTTTGACGGTCTGTTAAAAAGAAAAGTGGTCAGTGCGTCGTGACCGGGGGGAAAATCTGAGAAGTTGCTCGGAACGCAAAGGCTGAAACGTATGCTAAAGGGGACCGAGCCAAATTAAATTGTGCGTCTCCCCCCTCGAAGCCCTGTTCACCGGAAGCAACTAAAAATACGGAGCACCAAGAGCGCCAACATTCTTCCTAGAGAAGTCTAAAGACAAGACGTCGCGGGGCCGGGGGAGCGGTAAAGGCTTATCTGGATCTAGACGCTCTCCCATGTACCCGGAGGCTAGGAAGGAGACTAAACGCCCGTCTGAGCTAATACGAAGGTCTCGATCGCCGAAAGACTGAGTACCAGGGGGGACTGCGGAGACGAGAGACATCTTGGCAAATCTAAAAAGCTGAAGCGTGCGTATCTGAAGAGGAGGGACTAGTTGACCAGAGAAAAAGATAGGCGGAAGGAAAAGAGAACTAAAGCCAGCGTACGAACTGCAGGTCACTGATTTACGTCATGTTCCCTTGACCGAAGTAAAGAAGCAGCTCACAGGAGCAGTCCCCCCAGCGAAAGAGGCGATGTTGAAGGGGTAAAAAGATTCGCACTTCGCAAGACTATCTCTTAAAAAAACTCTTCTAAAGGAGCGAAAGGAGGGCAGCCGCGAAAAAGTAAAAAAAGAGTTTCAAAACCTGCCGGACCCTTCAAGAGCACCCGGAAGGGAACGAAGCCGTCCGTCAGACGGGACTGGGTTGGGTGCTTAATAAAAAAAAAAAAGTCGGGGCTCGCGCGGCGGTGAAAGGGGAAGGAAGGGACCTCGAAAAAGGCAGCTCGCGCGGTCTCTTAAGACGAACCGGGACAAAAGGCACTAGAGAATAGTCAAAACGAGACGAAACACGAGTTGGAGCGATCATCTCGGATTCCGTCCGAGAGGGAAAAAGAGCAGTGATCGGCGCGAGACTGAAAGCGACGTGCTTCAAACAGGGGGTCGAGCACGAAAAGGACTTCTATTCAAAAAAAACGCGGCAACGCCACTCGTGCCCATCGAGACGTCAAACAAAGGAAGACGTGACTCGAAACGAAAGAGGGCACTCTAAAGCGAGCTTACGCCCAAGGATTCCCCAGAAGAGGTTCCTGAAGTGGGGGTGAAAGATCTATCCTAGGTACTTAAGAACAACAAAAGCAACTCGACAACTAGAATGTACCAAAGAATCTCACGCAAAGACTCCCGGTGGAAAAACATGAAATTACCCTATTACACGGAGCCGTTAGTTGCTACCTCTAAAACTGACGGAGATTGATGTGCTCGGAAGAGAGGACTGGGAAAGGAAAAAAAAAAAAAAGCAGGGAACATTCAGGGGGTCTCCTACTAACACTCGGGAACGGCCTTAAACAGGCTTTCCTTTTTGTTCACTATAAGGCGTAGGCGGCTGCGCACGAAGCAGCAGCTGCAAGAAAAAAATTACAAGAGACGCGATGCTTCCAGGAACGAAACGACACGCCCACAAGACGCGCCGGAACGTAAGCGACCTCTCCTACAGAAGAATAGTCGAAACTCAGGGAAAAAAGAGGCTGACGAGACCACCGCCGGCGTACGGGCTTCTAGGAGGAAAAAACCAAACTCGGACGAGAAAGTTCCGGGGCGCCGCGCTCAATAAAAGGGCTTCTAAACGTGCGAACTTAAGCTCCAGGGATGAAGGATCTAGGAAAAAAACCACGGCCGCATCTCGTACTTCAAAGGACGACGTAAATAAGAGAGAAATCCAGTCGCCTGGAAAGAGAGCCAGGAGAGGATGAGAGCTCGACGAAGTCCCGAAGACCGAGAAAGAGAGGGACCTGCTCTGGCGAGGGCCTTTCCACGGCGCGAGCTCGCGCTTTCAGTAAAAACCTACTTGAAAAGCGAAGGCCGGCCTCGCATCGGCCCCCCCCCAAAGTGAAGACGAAGAAGATCCAGCGTCCTGAAAACGAGCAACAACACAGGAGGGGGAAAAGTAGTATATCAGTAAACGGCTTGATGGGATTCATACGACCGCACGTTAAACCGAGAGAGGAAAGCGAGAGGGACGAGTGTCGGTAGTCGTAGCACGCGTTTCGAATAGAGACCTGCGTTCGGGGGCGCGACGCAAAGCTGTCTAATCTTTCAGAGGCCTCATCTCAGAGGGAAGCTCGTCGACCGACGCGCAGGCTTCGGCCGCTGGGGGGCGAGCACCTAGGAAAGTGAGGAAAAGTGCGGAGAAAAGCATCTGTGGTCAGATATCTCTCATGGCAAAAATGAAGTAGACGACGTCGACGAGGCGAAAATGGCGAGGGCCCCGGGGGGCACGAACTAGTCGAGAAAGGGTGGGATCCTAAAAAAGGGAAAAAAAAGTATCGAAGCCTGACGATGTGGGGGGAAAAGCAGGAAGGGAGAACTCTTAGAGCGCGCTCCCTCGGCCGTATGCGAAGGGAGAAGGGAAAAGGACACGACTCTGCGCGTGACGGAACCTTGTTTCTCTAGAAGACTCTAAGGGAAAAGGGCTCGGAGGTTTGTCCTCGGGGTCATATGAAGGCGGGCAAGGACCTCGCTAATCGGCTCGGGGGAGACGGAAAACAAAAGGAGGGTCTTTCCAAATCACGTCTTGAAGAGCAGCTCGCAGGAAGGTAGGAAATGACCAGGAAGAAGAGGCCTAGTTCCAGCTGGCGCAGGAACCGAGCGAGAAGTTTTCGGGGGGATACCTGGTCGAGCGGTATAAGTGCCGTCTTCAGTGTTCATCGGACAATGAGGGGAGGTGAAGGGAGGACCAGTCGGGTCCGTCTAATCTTTTCGAATGTCCTCCTAAATTCCTTCCTTTCACACAACCAGTAGAAATTGGACCGGGAAACGGGCCGTCGTGTCATCTCAGCATTTCCTCGAGATTGCCTCTTAGAAGGGTCGGATTCACGGGTTTACTACGAATGCCCACGGAGGAAAAAAAAGAGAAGAACTGATGGAAAAGACAAGGATCTACGTTTCACGTGAAAAAATTGGATTGAGAGGAAGAAGGCTCTGGACGCAACACTCTTAGAGATCTCACTACGTGCTCGGCGAAAAACTGCGAAGGAGGGACGAGCTGCCGCGGTCCGTAACTAAAGTGGGATTCAAAGGGGCTCGGGGAAAAGTGTTGCTCACTTTGGAACTCGGGTTGGGGGGGGAAAAACGCGACCGTACGGATCAGAATAGTGGTAGAGGGGGTTATGAGAGAAATCGAGGACGGATCTCAAGGGCCTTACTAAAAAAGACTCTGTCAATAAAGGGGGAAGTCAGTGCGACGACGGGAAGAGGGTGGGGGGATCGCTACGGCAGGTCTCTAAAGAAAGGGGGGCGGATTGCTAGAAGGTGACACCCTACAGCACTGCCTCGTTCGAGGGCTGAGATAGAAGTTGAGCTCGCGAACGGGAGGACGTTGCAGCTAGTCGCATACTCGGGGGGAGTTTATCAAAAGGTGGGGGGACGCGGCGGGGAAACATCGGGCGGTTGGGGCGAACCGGAGACGTTAGATGGGATGCCGTGATCCTGGGAAAGGGAACGAGGCACTCCAATCAAAAGGGTTCGAACACTGCTCCTGAAAAAAAAATACGAAGCGACCGGGGCTTCGAAAGGAACGAAGTGAGCCTGGGCAAACTGGAGTAACGGGAGGAGAACCGCTGGGCACGCCTACGAGCCGCTCTTCTAGGGGTAACGATGCATACTAAGAAGGGGGTTGTCCAGCTGTCGAGACATTAGAAGAGATACAAGTTAGGATATAAGCTAATTACAGGTCTCGTTAGAACGAAGAAACGGTGGGGGGGAAAAGCACTTTCTTCGTACATTTTAACTCCGTTAGATGGATAGAAAGTCCATCTTACTGTTCAAACTGAAAGAGAGGGAACGGAGGACTGTTCGTCGGTCTGCGAGTCTAGACGCTCTGCGGCGAGATTGGTGTAGTCCTAGGGGAACCGATTCAACTGAGGAACTTTTGAGGGGAGGGGGGGAGATGAAAAAGACACACGGAAAGAGGCAGGAAAAGTCAATAAAGGTTCTCAAACGCGTGATAGGGGAAGAGACGCCGGAAACGAGGTAAAGACCGCTAAGGACTACAATCTTCCACTGAACAACCAAAAAAAGGAACGAGTTAGCACCTATCGCTGGCGTCCTATAAGGAAGTGGGAGTTGCACTGTTAAGGGCCGTTAGCCCGGAGCAAAAAGCGTAGGAAACGGGGCGCCGCTCTAAGCCACCCCGGTAAGGGGTGCCTGATTACCAGAGGGTAAAATTTTCGAGGGTATGGGTCGGGTCGACAGATGATCTGCCTCCCCGATTCAGGACCACCGGGTACTGGCTTAACTGGAAGGGCGTGAAAAAGTTTCGGGTGGGGGGCCTACGAAAAGGGGGAGGGAACCATCGAAGAACGTAGCAAGAATCCGGAAGTGAGCTTGGCTTAGTCCAACTGGGAAAGGGTTAGATCTGCGCGAAACTCTATCGGGCTTGCCGGGCAGGGAAGGGGTCGGCGTCTAATGGGGTGCTCAGAGCATTCGCCGACGAAGTCCATGCGATTTCTCGGAGGGGATAACGGCGGAAAGCGTGGGTGGGCGCCATAGGCTTCCTACCGCTGGGCCAGGACGGGCGCTAGATTCCGGGACTGGAAGTCAAAGAAACAAGTCGCTTACTCGAAATCTCGATGAAGGAGTAGACGGCCTCGGCTCAGTCTCTCCAGAATTCCTGGTTCTCCGGGGGAAACTTGGCAGGGATTACGCAAACTCCGGAACGAGCTTGGACGCGGCAAACGGACCTACGGGAAAATGGGGGGGGGGGAAACCGTGAAGCAGATCAGCGTTCTTTTCTTCTACCGCAGACTGTGAACATCGAGGTGTGGAGGATTACCCGAGAGGCGGTCTGGCGCGCGTCTAGAAGAATGAAGGTTCCAGGCTCGGAGGCGTCGAGCTCATCGCAAGGTAGGTGGAGATAGCCAGAGGCAACGCCGAACGGGGGAGGGATCGAGGACGGTAGTAGGAAAGGAGGGAAAATCTAGGGTTTTGACAAAGCGCTTCGAAGGTCGGGAGCGAGAAGGGAGTGGAGAAACGAGAAAGGGATGAGTAGAAACTAAGAAGGAGAAAAGCCTTGGGGCGAGGACGAACCTTTTCCGAAGGGAAGGCTAGGAGAGAGCCGGGCCCGCTGAGCTTACTGGAGGGCGGTAGACGCCAAAACCGTTGCCGCCGCCACGGAATGATAGAGGTCGGGGAAGGGGACAACCCTTACAGCATGTGAAAACTCAGAGGGGTCTTCTTAGGAGGGAGGGAGCGAGTCGATAGAGAACGAAGAACCGCAGGAGGCGACCTTAATGGGAGCGTCCCTAAGGGAGAATGAAGAGCGAGGAGTAGAAGCAACCATCACCAACAACAACTGGTGAGGAGGGGGAGTGCTTTCCGCGGCTCGATAAGGGGAGGGTAAAAGAACAAAGGTAAATCGGAGGGGGGGAAGAGGCAGTCGCGGGACGCTCCTCTCCTCCCTAGCGCAAAGGGCCGCACTCCTGCATTCAGGAGGGGGGGGCATGAATCTCCGAGAATAAGAGAGGAACGCAGGGGAGGAGGCAACGCCGGGGGTTCAAACGCCAGGACAGAAAAAAAGGAGGAAGAACCCGCCTCAAGGAAGAGGACTAGACCCTCCATGATCTCTAATAGCCCGAAGGCGAGCTCAGAAAATCATCTCTCAACCAAACAACCTTATCGGGGAAAGAGAAAGATCTTTCGGGCAAAAGAATAGATCAGAGGAAAGAAAGAAGGCGGAAAAAGGCACGTCAAGACACAAATACTCTTCTTCGAAAAAGCTCTCTCGAAAAAAAAAAAAGGTGAGCGCGACTCTATCGGAAGAGATCGAAAGCACGGCAAGTATCAGAAGTCAAAGTCCGAAGCGGATCATAGCGGAGGGAGCACTTCCTTAGAGGCTAAGAGGGGGCGAAAAGCAGCCCGATCTTAGATCTGTGCTTCACGGCGCCCGCAGAACACTCACAAGAGGCAGGTGGACCTCAGATCGCGGGGGACGAGTGACCGGTCCCAGGCTACTACAGCCGGCCAAACGTAAGAGATGAGCTTACCGCTGATCAGACGGCCATAAAGAAACGTCTCAGCATGCGCTCTAGACACGGAGAGACGGAGGCCGAGCTTCTGCCGCAATTTATGCAGAGAATCATCGGACGCCGCGGTCGTAGTACACACGGAGACAGGAGGGCCTTCGCCGAGCATCACCGGGTACAAGGCAGGCTAGCACAAATGAGGCCAAAGACAACTACTCTTCCGACGAGAGTGTGAGCAAGAAGTTCCCTGGAACCCGGCTACGCCAGCTGGCGCGGCGGGGGGGTGCAACGTGCCAGAGGTGCCGGGAAAAGGCCGTGAAAACAATGCGAAATAACGTTCTCCTACGCAACGGGTACCCGTTTTAACCGTCGGGAACTCACGCTAATGCGGGAGACGCACAACACTCATGCAGCGACTCGACCTCAAAGGGGGGACGTTCTTAGATAACTCGACAGGCGACGCCAATCGAGCGACGTTGGAAAAGTTCACACCGAACGGAGCAAGTCCGCAGGGGGGATCCAGGCAAGGCCAGAAAAGGTGGATAGAGAGTATGGGGGATGGGGCCGCTTCTGCGTAGTGAAAGGCCAGCGTCCGGGGATTTCAACTGCGAAGAACTAGGAAGAAAGGAGTCGACTTCCTGAGAGGGGTTAGCTAGATCCACTGGGTTTCATAAGATCGGCGGAAACGAGGACGCAAAACCGCAGCGTCGGCCGCAAAAAGAGAAGAGCAGTCGCGTCACTGGACAATTGATCTTTGGGAGGGCGACAAAACGGGCTCCAAAACTGTAAATCGGACACCACGCATACGATCAGGAAGAGAAAAGAGGGGAAGAACCGGGTCTCGATCTACTATCATCTTACCTCTGTCTTAAACCTCTACGAAGCGCGATCTGGCATTGAGCAAGAGAGAAGAGACTTCGGGAGGAGTGAAAGAGCGGCGGCGAAAGTTGTCTGTTGGAAAAGGACAAAGGACTGGAGAAAAAAGCTTTTACGCCAGGGGCGAAATCTTCAGACTCTCCGAGGAGGGAAGTGACCTGGGTCGGATGGTGGAGTCGTGCCTTTACGCGGACAAACAGAGATAAGGGGGTCGAGTCACCACCCAAAGATTGATTTTAAGGGGACGCTAATACGGGCACTTGGCCCCTGGCATCTCAGAAGGGGCATCCGGAAGAAGATCAAGTCTCTAGAGGCAACTAGAGCGAAGAAGCTAACGTATTCAAAGCCCGGACGCACGAAACTCTTCCTACTTACCGACTTATGATCAGCATTACGAGAAAAAGGGCTCGCCGAAGTGAAGACGACAACGTCAGAAAGTGAAGAGAAAAATGTTGTCGACTCCTCTTGTGGGGGGAGGATCGCCGGCAGGATAGGGTGAAAGCATCTAAACTGAAAGGAAAGCAGGTAGCAAAGAAGAAAAGTGCGGAACGTCGCTCATACGGGATTTCAAAAAAAAGACGAGAACACGAGTTTAAGAACACGGAGACGGGACTGCATAGAGGCGCCGGGTCACGTAGCTAAAAAAAAATTAGTCCGGGGGAGTCACAGCGGCGGTCATCGGGGAACCGTTCAACTACACGTGTCCGTAGCGGAAAAGCTCCCGGCACCAAAAGTCTTGTCAACCCAGTCCCGTGAGGACTCGCAGAGCAGCGGAGAGAGGCAAAAAACGACAAGGAATCCGACTTCCGGTCCGCGAGGGTCTCGCGGAAGACGGCATTCAGCCGAAAAGGGATAGGACCCCTCAGGGGAATGCAAGAAAGACAAAATGTTCGCACACTCCTTGGAAACAGATGAGGAAGAACTCCTTACATAAGCCGTCGAACACCAGTCTCCCCGAGGGGGGGTACTTGCGAGGCATTACTAGAAGCAGACTCCGAGGAGGGCCTGGAAAGAAAAATCCTGCGCGACTGAGAACTAGGAAAAGGCTCGAGCACGGCACCGCGGGTAACGAAATCTCTAAAAATTTAGCGCCACGAAGCAGCTTCCCATCGAGTAAAGGTCCTGAGAGAAGAAAGATGCCTTCCGAGTAGACTAAAAAGAAAGGAGGAGAACAAAGGGAAAAGAGGTCCTAATCCGGGACAAGGGGACTACGAAACTACCAACGGCGAGAGGCATCCTCCTAAATGCAAACCATCGTCCCGGCGTACGTCTGAGGATGAAAAATGAAACTTAAAAAAAGGATCTAAGCATGTAAGGTAATGCGAGTCAGCAGTGGTGGGGGGGGTCGACTACTCGACGGTCGTAAAGGACAGGGTAGGAATGAGGATACGGAGCCAAAAATCTTGCCAGATCCGCATAGACCTTGATGAACTTCTCAAGGTCGCTCTCACCGCAAGTGGGGCACGCGTGTGCCCGAGCAGGGTCAGACTAAAGGAGCGAGAAAGTCGACGATAAGGAGGCCCGGGGCCCTGCACTCTGAAAATCAGGCGGTCAGATAAACCCGCCTACTTTCTGACGCTATGCTCGAAATCTTTCAGTAAGGAACGACACCTACGGCGAATTACGTCGAAGAAGGAAAGCAAAATTCTAATAAAGGAGGTCGGAAAAGGGGGAGGACTGTATCTTCTTAGAGAAAAAAAAAGAGGAGGGAATACAAGAATCAGGACGAACGGGATCGGATGAGAAAATCAAAAGAAAATGCACGTTCCTCGCAAGGGAGTGCGCCGGCAGCGAGGAGTTGTCGGTATGGGAAGCGAAAAAGAGTGAGAGATAGCAGAACGGGTCTGGTGGGAAAAGGCGGAGAAAGGTACGGGTCGGTTCCTTCTGCCTCGGAATTCCTCGTAGAGAAGCGACTGGTCCCGACCGGATCTGGAGACAAGGGGGTGGAAGGGGAGGAGAAAGAGACCGTAAAAGTCTTACAAGAGAAGGCTCCGTCAAAGTCGTGGTCGATCCTCCGTTCTGAAGGGGACATTTAGGGGAAGAAGTCAGCCACGCGAGTACACTCCGAGCGAGGACGCATATTTTTCTTTCATAGGGTGAAGGAAATTTTTCCTCCAAACAGCCGGACATGTGGCGTGCAGCCTAAAGATCAAGCGAGGAGGGGAACGAGAGGTTGAGGGGTCGTAGCAGTAACGCACACTAAGGAACGTTCTTGGTGAAGGGAGAGCCTAGGGGGGAGGAGAAAGAAGAAGGAGTATCTCTGCGAAAAACTTTTTTGGTAAGAGGGGGTCGATGCTTCGTTGCGCCTCGCCAGCGGGGGGGGTCGAGATAGGAAAACCAGAAAGGAGGTGACGGCAGGGAGAGAAAAAGTCTAAGGGGCGCAAGCAATCCTCAAAGAACGTCATCTCAAGGGAGAAAGGAAAGTGGCGAGCAGCTGAAAATTACCCGAGGAAAATCGCTTCGGGATAAGGGAATAAACTGTCGAAGGAAAAACAAGGTCAGGGGGCGGACAGCGTCAGAGGATGTAAACATTCAGGGAGGTGGGAAAACCTGATATGCGCAGGTGGGGAGGAGGACGAGTGGGTCTAGTAGTGTCCGGGAAGACGCAAGGCTCGATCTTAACAAAAGGGAAGAACCGGCAAGAAGTCTTTTTCGAAAAACATCTCTCTCTTACAGAAGGGGGAAACTGCGGGGGGTTTTTTTGTCGTACACAGGGACGAAGCCACGAGTCGCAAAAGGCTGTCCGACGGCATGAAGGCAAGGGGGGCTCTACCCTACGGGATTCGGGGGAGCACTGCGACAGCGAGCGTACGATAACGGGCGACGGAGGGAGGAAGGGCGACCATGCAGGAAAGGGGGAAGGGACCTAGTGGGGAAAGGCCTCTTCTTTCAGAAGGGGTCCTCTGGGAGGGGAAGCTAAACGCGAGCGACGCGCTGTCGAGGGAGATTGGGAAAAAAAAGCGAGGGCGGACGCTCGGGCGAGAAGGGGAGAGGCGCAAGGGGTGCTTGACGGCTTATCTTGGAAAGGGCTCTAAGAAAGAGGAACTAGATGCCGCGTCGCAGGGAGAGGGTGGAAAGGAGTGAAGGAGAATAGGGGAGAGCTGAGGATAACATTGGATCTCTGAACGGTCAAGAAGGGGGAACAGGCAGCGCTCGATCCACCCAAACAACACCAAAAAAAAGCAACAACAAAAACCCCCCCGGAACGGGAGAAGGAAGGCCGCTTACACAATAGTCAATTTAGCCGGGGGGGGGGGGGGGTGAGGGCACGCGTTAGCTGTCTGGATATTGGACAGGGTCAAGGAAAAGAAAGCCACCATCCGACCTACGAAAGTAGTCGTACAGGGGAGGAAACGAATTCTACTGACGTCAGCAGAGGGAAAAAGGAAAGAAAATTCGTCGGGAAACCATGAGCGAGTGATACCTATTTTCTCGTCAGGTTTCGGAGAGGTCCAAAACAGAGGTCGGGGAGGGGGAGGAGAGAGACCCATAGGAGAGAAAGCTCAGAACGGGCGCGGAGAGGGTCTGAATCCTATCGAGTCTTCTGGAAGAAGTTAGGGGCTTTGTCACGTAAATATATGAAAAGCGGAACTCCTGGGGAGCAGAGACGATAGGGATCTCTGCCGATAAGGGGTCTAGCGGCCTCGTAGGGGACAGACCTGTCATATTAACGTGAGGTAGAAGGGGGCGGGACGGAGAGGAGAAGAAGTGCGCCCGTCAGAAAGTTCACGTCAAATAGGCTACTACACTTAACCGCTTCCTCTTGGAAGGGTTGCAACGCGAATCCGACATTCTTCGACCGACAATCTGCAGAAAGGCGATCAATGCAGAGGCCTTTAAGACCGAGAAGGGGAGAGTTCGGTTTTCAATCTTAAGTCGTCCGATCAACTCTTTCGATCTAGGGGGTGGGGGGGGGGGGTCGAGAAACCGACTGAAAAGTAGGTGGATGAGGTCAGAGGTCAATAACCGAGGGGGAGCGGCTGAAAATAAGAGAGGAAATCGCCAGAGAGGGGAAACCGGGGGGGAGGGGAGTAGGAAAGCCGGCGATATGGGGCGGAATCAGGGGGAAAGAACGACGTGCTTCACAGAGTATGAACGTACGGAATCCGGTCTATCATGAGTCGGAGTCCCGGTGGCAAAGGGGGAAAGTGAGGGGGCGCGAACTCGCTTGCCGCGTCGGAGAAAAGACAGGCGGAAGATGGAGGGGGGGAGAGGCGTCGGGGCGGTTCGACGATCAAAAGGGGAGGATCGGCGCAGGGCAGAACTGATAAGGGTGTGGTCTCGAAAGAAACTCTCCGATGGAAGGAAATAAAGAAATGAACGCTGCCGGCCCATATTATGGGGCCCGAGCTGCTAAGGGTAAGAGCTGATGACGAATTATCGTAGATGGTGGAAGGCAAGACCGTCGAATTCTGGACCTTCTTATCAGAGAGAAGGGCCTGAAGGGGTAGTAGACGGGTTGAACGTTTTCGCAGACACAAGACGAAAAAGAGGATAGTGTCCGTCAACTCCACTGAAGGAGGGGAAAGGGGGGTGAAAAACAGAGAGAGACTGTGCTTCTCCTCACTCTCGGGGGAATCAACGCCAGGGGGGGGGGGGGGGGAAAAAACTTGGTTAGAGATTAACTCAGGGGGGGGGGGACAGAGGAGGGCTCAATATATAGTCTGAGAGGGAATGCCTGCTGCGATATCAGATCTTCTCCTCGAATCGGGTGTTAATTAACCTCGCGACAGAAACGGGCGGGACGGCGATGCGGGGGGTAGGAGAACTAAGCCCGAAAGAAATAGTCGAAAAAAGAGAAAAGGCGCCTGGTCGGGCTCGACGTCATTAGTGGAAGGCAGAGATAACTGGGTTCTAACGTAGGGATCTTCGGGGAGAGTAAAGATTAGACCTTTAGAAAAAGGAACCGGACCCTGACGGCGAGCTGCAGCGTGAACGCCTAAGGAGTAGAAAAGAGTCGGTTGAAGGCAAAACTGACTCTCGAGGAAACTTGAAGGAAAAGAATTTCCGAAACCCTAAAGCTCCTTGGGTCTCGGAAAATGCTAATGGCCCTATTAGAAAAAGCTCGGGCGGCAGACAAAACGCGAGACACGAATCGGGAAACTGGATGAAGGAAAAGGGGAAACTATCACTCGTAAGAAAG
>Ga0179591_1227088_pt1 | contig 13324 bp, 11 predicted proteins | sample CZOMad2_1_08_16f_FD_182891 | JGI IMG/M metagenome (GOLD analysis project Ga0179591, IMG submission 182891) | Vadose zone soil fungal communities from Angelo Coast Range Reserve, California, USA - CZOMad2_1_08_16fungal (PacBio error correction) | ecosystem: Environmental > Terrestrial > Soil >...
CGGAGAGTCTCCCATCAAGAGGTTACGCCTTGCGCCTCCTTCACACGGCGCTGGACGCTCGGCGGTTTTCTATCCAGGGTCACCATAGAATCATGCGAGTGTCGAGAAAAAAAGTTCTATCTTAGAGAGTGGAAAAGGGGGGAAATGAGGCCCTCGGGCGATGTCAGCCCCACGTCATTGACATCGCTCGCAGGACATATCATCTAGGACGTTCGAGCTCAAAGCGCGGAAGAAACCGCATTGGTACTCCAGCTAGCGCAGAATCAACCAGAGGAAAGAGACAATACAGGTCCACACTACTACTTCGACTGCGACCTCATCTTAGAGGAACCTGTAAGGATATTCTGATGCGACCGAGTGCTCTTTTAGGCGGAAAGGGGAAAAGTCGACGGTAAGAGGGACTATGTATATATTCGAAGTGAGATCCGATGAACGAGTGGGAGCGAAAAAAAATAGCACAGATAGAGGGGCGACGTCAGCTCTACGGGTATATGTCGGGAAAGCTCTTCGTACCATAAGCAGGAGCAGGATATGTTCATTATCACATAAGGCCCCAGACCGGAAGAAGGGAAATCAGGGGAGCGTGTTGACCTCGTTGGCAAAGACGGCCGTGAACTCTAGTCCAAGTAGGTTCGCAAAATGCGCGAACTTCGAATCAGTCTATGACAAGGAGGAGAAGAGAAAAATCGCAGTAGACTACTCGGACCTTCTTTTCCGTAGGGGCAGACTATCAGGCCTCTCCTGCCTGAACTTGGGTTTCTAGGATTCTGAGTAGGAGAAAAGGGGGGGGGAGAGGAGCTGGCAGGGAAGAGACGGACAAATCACCCTTCAGGGAGGAACCATCTATGAAAACCCTTTACGTCAAGACGATCCAAACTCAGAATGAGTCTTCGAGACTATGTCCAACGATTTTGGAGAGGAAAAGTGAGACGGAAGGTAGGTGAGGAAATGGATAGCAAGGGCCAACGGCGGGGGGGGTTCGTCAGGAGCGTACTGGGGATCTTTAAGGGTAACATAGGGGCACCGTCGGTACTCGGCAAGATCTGTGGGAACTGCTAACAAGAAAAACGATGCCGCACTCGGTGTAGCAAAAAGGCAGGGGCCACTTCCCCTCCTGGGCAGCCGGCAGCTGTGGGCAAGGAGTGGTAGGCAGGGGGGGTTGCGCTTAGGGGGGGAGATAAAGGGAAAACGAGAACCCGAAGGACCTCGCGCTCGCCGGGCGAGGTTAACAGCGGGCAGTTCAGAATAGATCCATTAACTCGGGTAAAACCGAAAAGGAAGGTCTTCGGAAGAGAATGAAAAGGAGAAAGAGGGGGGAGCAGGACGGGGGGGAAATCTTCTTAACGAAATGAAGATCAAAGGCGGCGGTTGACATGCAGAGATGTACGTCAATACTACACTTAGGTGGAGGCGAGAAAAGATAGGATGAGAGAAGGGAGAGGACAAAAGACGCCTCGTGAGTATTCGACTTTCTCCAAGGAGGGGACCGGTTGTGCAGGAAACTGAGTCAATCAAGGTGGAAAGAAGGGAAGTCCGGAGGAAAAGAACGACGACGTTCGAAACGTTCCCGGCGGCATACTTCTGTCTTCGGTGTCAAGGTCAGAGTACAAAAGGAGAAAAACGACATAAGAGAGTGAGAGGAAAGAAAGAAGGACTGGCGAGAAATGAGGGATCCCAAGCTCTGCTCAGGAGGAGATTAGTTTGAGAATCGAGTGACAAGGAAGAGAGGGAAGGAAGAGAGGATTCTCAATCCAGGACATGTTCTACGAGTTGGCGGAGGGGAGGGAGGGGACGACTAGGAAAGTTATCTACATATCAAGGTACTCGCTTGCATAAAAAGAGCCGGAGTCAAGGACCTTGTAAAGGGGAAGGGAAAGAGAGAAACAGGGGAAGGAGACCCACCAATTTGGAAAATACTGTCCTCTTAATTCTCAAGACTGGGACTGTCCGGGGTGTCAATATCATTTCAGAAAGGGGATAGGAAAGACTAGTAGGATCAGGTCCCTCAACCGGATGTTCGTATTGAATATACACACCGGATAACTTCAGAACAGCTTCTGCCGGCTTTGGAGCGGAGTATGAGGAGAAAGGGAAAGAGGCCAGATAGAACCTAAGCCCGTGACCTCGGGAGATCTGGACGGTTGAATACATTCACATGAATCTCCAGATGAGGATAGAGGATATTCACCTATCGGAGTCGAGAGTCTAAAACTCGATTTCTCCAACGCGGATTGCCGAACAAGCAGAAGTGAATTCGCATGAACGATCTAAAGCTCGAAACTGCTTGCTCGCGAAATCTCTTCACTAAAGAGCGTACAAGCTCACAAGAAAACCCTGAGGAAAGAGAAACCTGAGGGAGAAGGATGTGGTAAAGGGATTGGACTAAGGGTTAGGGACAAGCGGGAAATTGATGTTAGTGAACTAAATCAATAAGAAAGGTGACGTCAGAACAAAAGAGGGGGCTGAGAGGAATTCGAATTCCCGCTTCTCGAACTCGGATTCATAAAACGGATCGGATAGAAAAGAACGGAGACAAAAAAAAGTCAACTTCATTGCGAAGGGTTTCCGATTTTTCAGTCAGAAACTCAGTGAATCATATGCACCTCGGATACTAGCCTTGCTGCTTTTTTAGTGAAAACCCAAAAGGGAGCTAACTCCGGTCCCTCTCACCTAAGGGCCAACAGGGGATAGAAAAAGGGTCGAGGTTTCCCGTCAACTTTAATCGAAAGTACGACGGAGGAGTCATCTTAGGACAAAGAATGTGGCTTCTTCAATTCTACTTGTGACGAAAACGGGCCCGAGAAAAAAGACAACATGGAAAGAAAGAAAATGGGTCTGGAAGAGTGTTGTGAAGAGAGAGTAGAAAAGAATCAGTAGAAGTCTCCGGTTGAGGACTTGTCACTCTCAGATGGAATTGGTCCGAGAGGCCTTGGAGCAAAGAAAGACGAAGGTAAGCGTTTGCGTCGGAGATCTCTAAAAAACACCACGACTTAGGGGAGATGGGGAAAATGAGAGGAATCCGCACGCCAGCGGTTGGACCATTTGAAAAAGGAGTTTGAGACGGAAGAAAAAAGGAGCCGGAAGAGGAAAGGGAACAAGTCCCCAACCAATAGCAAACCCCCCCCCACCGAGGCGCCTCAGAGCAGAGACCGGGGTTCAGAAGGAGCTCAGGCACACGATTTCCCGAGTACGTAGTTTAAAGGGGCAGTTGTGAGGGGGGGGAGGAGGGTCGCCGGTCGGGGGAAGGGAAGGAAGGGGGAGGAAAATTGGAGGCTGCAGACGAAGGAATCCGTGAGGGTCGTCGTCGATAAGCGTTTCCGGGGGAGACATCGAAGGGTTCCAGAACAGATGGGGGGGCGATAGTGAGGGAGGAAAGGGGGGAGGAAAGCCGACACTGTTAAGGAGACCGCCGGAAGCTATCGTCCAACGATCTTTGTAGGAGAAAAGAGTAAGGAGGAAATGGAAAGATGGGGGGGAAGAAGGCTGCGGATGTTCTATCCTATATGATCCTGATTTCAGCTTCAGAATGTTGACGAAGGGAGGAGAAACCGGGGCGAAGGGAGGGGGGAGGTGATGAAGGCAACGTTCTTGATTAAGTTTCTGTCACTAAAAGAAGGGGGGTGCGCGGAAGTCACATCAGTTCAAGAACTTGGGCGCTACTTGCCATAAACCGGACAGTGGGAAGGGTGCAGAATTGCGTGAGAGTGAGGAAGGAATCAGGAGAATCGCGAGACCTGGCTCTCTTAACTTCGTCGAAAGGGCGAAGTAGGACATTCTGGGAGGAGGAAAAGTATGGGGAGGAATCTTCAGACTTGATCCTCTAGTACTGAGATCTTTCCTACTCAAGACTAATTGGAGAGCGCTTTCAAGGTAAGTTAAATCTCTCACGCTCGGAAGGATGTAGTTAGTGAGAATAGAAGCAGATGAAAGATCCAAAAAAGAAGGAACGAGAGCGTTCTCCGGCGCCGTTATGGTCGATGACCAGCGCACTGGGAGCGGTGCCAGCGGTGAGAAAAGATGAAGCAGTCCTCTTAAAATAAGAAAAGGATCCTAACAGTCGGAAGAAGGGAACCCAGAAAGAGGACCCCATCTCCAGCATCATCATAGGGCCGCTGCCAAACGGGTGTTTGGGGGGTCGTGCTCTCTTGGATAGTATAGGAGATAAAAATGCTGTATGAGGAGAAAGGGAGGAGCCTAGGGAAGGATCTACCAAGAGGGGCCTTTTATATGTCGATCAGAGGTTCATATAAAGGAATACTCGACGAAAAGAACCTCGTAGGAAAGGAAACTGAGCAGAAAAAGAAAATGAAGAGGAGAGGGGGGAGGGAAAGAGGACTTGGCAATAATGACGCCGCCGGGGAGAAGCTGGGGGGATACAGAAAATAAGGGGCGAAAGGACTGGCGGGGGACTTTTCTTGTACGAATGCGATCTGGGGGAGGGGGGTCGCTGTACTCTCCGGACCAGAAGAACTTAGGGCCCGTCAGGCACGTGCTCAAGAGGGGAGGGGTAGGGACTCGAAAGAGTAGTCTCCCAGGCGCACTAAAGAAGTTCTTACCAAAAAGGGAAGAGAGAGCTGAAGAACTAGTCGGAGAGTCTTAAGTGTTTGTTGAGGATTACCTGGGAAGAGCTTAGAGCGCGAAACGAATGTTAGTCTTAGGACAGAGTGGGAAGACGAGTGAACAGACTACGTTGTATTGCGATGAGGGAGAAAAAGAAGCTGCATTAGGCGGCCACCTTAAGTCCACTACCTGGCATTCGCAGCCAAGCAAGCAAGACAGGGGTAGGGGTAAAACTATGTAAGTATCTGGGACTTGGGTTTCGGCAGGAGAGACCGAAAATGGGAAGCGGAAAGTAAGAGTCAGGGTCAGAGGCTCTCAGGTGAATTACATTCAAGAAAAACATACTGCAACAAAATAACCTCGAGGCAAACAAGGAAGAAGTGAAGTAAGGGGGGACGTAGTTTACAGATAGAGCACTTTCATCCAGGCCTTCTGGTTCTCTGCAAGCTAAGGGAGGGAAGAGAGTAAGGAGACAGGAAAGATGAGCTCACACTGCATAGAAACCGACTTCAGGAGAGCTAAAACGAGGACTCTGATAATAGGGCCTCACCTCCCTTCGAGTGTAAAGCATGGGTCTGGGTAGAGCACGCCTATAGAGGGGTAGTGGGTGGAAATCTCAGAATCCAGTCCTTAGAGGTTTCTATGAGACTTGAAATCTTTTCAAATCAGATTTCATCCTTAGAGGGGTAATTCTAGTGCAGAGAACAGTCAGAAGAAGATAGACTCAGAGAAGGGAGAGAAAGACCTGCCATATACTCTTACACAATTTGAGAATTAGCGACGTATCGGGGACAAAGAATTCAAAGAATAGAGAGTCAGTTAGGAGAAGGAGAGCGGAGGGAAAGGCGCGGAGCCTGAACGCTCCGCTCGGAAAGTTCGCCTCAGGGTGAGACTAACTTTAGAGCGGCCTGGAGGGGGCAACTATTCCCCAAGAGAAATCTGAATGGCCAATGAGAGAGTAGCTGACTGGGGGTCAAGGGGCTCAGGGAGAGCATTCGAAAGGGAATGGTCTACCTAATGAGCTCACCTACCCTCTCAGAGGGGTGAGGTATCGCCGCATCAGTCTGAAGGGGGGGGGTCTAAATACCATATGTCGAGAGGAAGTCCAAGGAGGAAGATGAATAGAAGAGGACTGAAGGAGGGAGGGACCTTCTAAACGCCTAATCGATATGGAGACTCAGACAGTATCTGACCGGTGACCTCAAGTGATGGCGACTTTCCTTACTCTTGGAGGACCTTAAATCTGGAGCCTGGGACATGGCGCTAGTATGCTTGGGGCGAGAACCAGAGGTGTCGTCCTCAGGAGGGGGGATTCTAGGGAACTTCCTCTAGGTAGGAACTGCAGAGATCTTCAAAGGAAGGGGGGCAGTACATATGGGAAAGAGGGGCAAGGGCATGTAAGAGAGAGAAGAGCGAAGGGGAAGCAAGGGGGAGGAAAGGAGCAACTAGGGTGTACCGTCCTCAACACCGGGCGAGGTCCTCGCCGTATCGCGGCAGCAAAGAGGGCCACTGAGGGGGCGAACTCTAAGACGCGGAATCCAAAGGGTAAAAATTGCAGAAGCTGGTCGCCAAGTCACCACATCCGCATCTCCTCGCGCTGGGCACTCACGGATGAATCCGTCAGAAGGGGCGCGGAAATAATTAACCCGGAAGAAACCTCGAAAAGTGGGGGGTAGCATGGCACTCTTGAATGTTAGAATGGTGACGAAAGTTGGGCACACAGCGCAGGAGGAATGGAGCGAGAAGAGAGAGGGGCCAGGAAACATCGACGTGCGATAAACGTTGGCCAGAGGGCCTCCAAGATCGTAGAAAAGAGCAAGACACGAGGGTGCAAAAAAGGAAAGATGAGTGAAAGCGAGAGGGAGAAAACTCAGGACTGCTCCAAGGAAAAGACCCTTACATGAAGGGCGGAGGAGGAGGAAGAACCAAGAGAAGAAAGGAAGGCAGGCGATCCCCGTGATTCCTCGAGGTGGGGAGACTCATGATTGGCAAATACGAAGAAAGGTCGAGTCAAGACGACAATGGTCTAGGAAGGAGGAAAAGTTGAGGAGGAAATAGGCTATAACCACCGAGAACGGGGTGCAGGGGCTCGTTCATACACTCAACGAGCCGATACTGGTTCAGACAAAGGGTAAACTCATTCTAGGGCGACAGAAAAGGAAAATGTAGGAGGAATTTGTCGCAGGGGTCTTCTGAGGCGCGCCGAGAAGACATCTCCAAGACTCAGGACGAGAAACGGAGGGAATATCTTCTGGAGGAAAAGGCTCAGGAGGAGCTCAATCATCAGGGCTAGATCTGCTCAAGCCGGAAAAGCAGGGCCGCGGTCGTGTTCAAAGACCGATCAAGACTATATGCTCTACCTCGGGAGGGATTAGGGTACGTCCGAGAGAGGAGAGATCAAAAAGCCATGGGGGAGGAAAAGAGAGAGAATATCAGATAGGAAAGTCAACTCCAGAAAGCAAGAGGTAGAGCAGCTCAGTCCGGCCAGATATGAACAAAAAATTCGTACGAGTTTCGTAAGGAAGCGATTCGCGCTTAATGAAGGTAGAAAAGCAGGAGAACCGGGAGAAGGGAGGAAAATCGAACGCCGGTCTAACCGCGATAGGGAAGACGGATGTGGAGTCGGATCTGAGACAATACAGAGGAAAGAGTACCAAGGGAAGAAAGCCCCTTTGTTCGACTGAGGAGCGGACGGTCATCGGGAAAGAGAAAGGATAAAAATTCTAGGGGGTAGTGATCACTAGCACCTTCACCTCGGGCTCGGGGTATCTAACTGTTCTCTGATCATCAGTCAGGAACGAAGGCTGGCGGTCTGGAAGAAAAGAGGAGAAGGAGAAAGGTAGGAGGCTGACCAGCGATGAAACTGTTACGCCTCAAGGGTCTAGGCTTGTACTTCTACGTTAGCAAAGTAAAAAGGGAGAGAGGCAGGGGAGGGGGCCGAGGTCAGGGAGAAACGGTCACTGCGTTTGCACTCAAAGGTCACTTGGAACATTGGTGAAGGTTGTTACAGTGGAGAATATCATTGCCAACAGTGAAAAAGCGACGTAGATTTCAGGGACAAGGCGGAGATAGTAGGAGCAGGCAGGAACTCGCTTGGGGAGCATAGTTGAGTCAAAGAGACCATTCAAGAAGAATGAGCAAGGAGGGTCGAGGGGGGAAACGATAAGGCTTCCGACACTCTGGATCCTAGGTCAATCGTTCGTTCCCAATAAGAGAAGTATCTTCTCTATGGGGAGTGAAGGAGAAAGGATTATGCCTGGGGGACACAAACGGCGTTGGACGCGTTCTGCAGAGGCGCCCAATACCGCGGGGGGAGAGCCCAGGGATCAGCCGGAGAAGAGGGAGCGGAAGAGAAAGTGGGGGATAGACCTGTACCCTCGCCATAGAGCTTTCCTTCGGAGGGGTCGGCTAACTGCGGCAGGAGAGAAATGGAACATGAAAAAAAGAAGTGGGAAAAAATCGGGAGGTTAGCAAAACGGCATGTAAGCGCGCTGAATGACAAATGATCGAGTAACTGTTACAGAATAAGAAGGGAAGGAAAAGCGGTGGAAGCCATCTAGATCCGCATAAGCCTTCGACGCCAAGCCAGGAGAGTAGATGAAGGGACATCACTACGAAGGACACTAACCTAAAGAGACGAGGAAACCTTTAAGGGAGGCAGGCAGCTAAAGGAATGGGACCTTTTCTATCAAGAGAATTAAGTAGTAAACTGAGTGAGGCGAGTCAGCTGCTGACCATGTCGAAAGCTTACATCTTTGATTGTCAGATCCCAAAAAAACTGTCCCTAAGGATAGAAGATCAGAGATCGATAAAGAAAGATGTTCGGTGATGCGGAGTCTAAACCATGAACATTAGAAAGCATGAAGGGAAAAAAAAGCAAGAGAACCTCGAGCGAGGAGGTTGTCCATCACTTGGATTTGTTTTGGAAGAGACATCGGGACAGGAGAAAGTCAGGAAGAAATAAAGGAGGCCCATGCTGAAAGAACCGGCTCAAGCTGCGGGCAAGTTCAGGTCGGAGAAGACGAGGCGAAAGCCAAGCCAGAGAGAGCAAGGAGGGACCGAGGGAAAGTAGTGGTGAAAGTAGAAGGCGCTCAGGGAGAGGCCCTTGGTTGCCTTCTATGGGGGAAGTGAGCGAAAACTCGGGGAAGATCGGCGCTTGGGACCGTCTGTCCGATGGACAGGGCTAGAAAAAGAGGGAAAATCGGAATTGAAATATTGACGTCGAGCGACCCCCGCAGTCAGAAGAAGATGACACCGCTCGGGCAGTTTCTACTCACCCCAACGTTAGGGTAAGGTTTGAAAAAAGGTGAGGGAAAATGGTGATACGTCTCCATCGGAGGTGTCCTGAAGTCGAATCCGTTCTGGTTATCTGGTGAATGGTTATCTCCTAGGAACCGGTCGAAAGAAGACCCTCCGGGGAAGATTGACGTCCAAAATCAGCTTACCATGTTTCACGCTCACGATTCAAACTTACCCTCCGTCAAGAAGAGGAATAGGAGGTCATCGGGAGGGGGGGTCATGGGGTGGGAGAGGAATGGTGTTTCGGAGAAGGTTCTACCATCTCGCTAGACCATGATGATGGAAATCGCCTAGGAAGGCTCTGGGAAAGGGGAGGTCGAACCGGAGCTCACAGACTCTTGGGAAGAACAGCAAGAGGAGGTGGGAAAGCAGGGGGAAGAAAAACGGTGGCGCGAAGGCGTAGTGAGGTCGTCGCAGAAGATACTAAAAAATTATTCTTGGGAAGAGCAGTTCGATTAAGTAAAGAAAGGGGGTGAGGGAGAAACACAAAGAGAGAGGAGAAAAAACTTTCATTCCTAGACGGACTCTTTAGGACTAAGATGGTTGGAGAACCTTCGGGACTTGTGGATACACAGAGGGACCCGCGAACTTGTGGGGAGGAATAGGGGGAGGAGAGCAGCGAGAAAAGGAAGGCGTCCCGCATGGCCCGGCCGCAATAAACGTCTGATTTTCATGACGATTAAATCAGGAAAAAAAGAACGATAGTCTTTACGGGGAGGCGAAAAGGGGGCCAGGGACCGTCTGCCCATAGATAGGAAGTCGTCGAAAAGTATTGGAGGAGGAATTCCCAAAAAATTGAAGTGGAAAAAAAAGGAAAAGAGAGGGAGGAGCAGAGTGGGGAGTCGACGAGGTTGAGTCGCGAAATGGACTCCTAGAACGAAAGTGGCTCTAAGAAAAAAATGAATCTGGGAGTACTGAGTCCGTCTGAAATGACCTGATCCTCACAGAGAGAGGGGACTCGAGAAAATACTCAGTGCAAGAAACACAAAGAAGGTGTGCAAAGGAAAGAGAGCTGGAGGGGACTCGGGACCGTGGTGGCAGAATCAGGGGAGGACGGTGTCTGCAGATATGAGACCGAGTAAGGCTGTAGTAGGGGAAGAACGAAGCACTCTGGGGAGGGGAAGAACCGACGAGCCTTAAAGGGGATGAGACGGATTTGTCGGATGTTTTAAAGCTCATCTGTGCTAAGATGTGGATAGACACGGAAAGAAGAGAACGCGATAATGTCCTAAAGGAGTAAACGAGGTCAGCACTAGACGAGGAAAGAGGGAGAAAGGTATTCGGCACCTAATGCTTCAATGAGATAGAGACGTCCCTGGACGAGGGGGGGGGGAAACAGAGGGGCCGGACCTGCAGACTCATGACTCTACTTCAATAGTCGAGAGAACAGGGATAGCGGAACGCCTTCACGAAAGAGTACATTCCCGCCAAGACAGGAGTCAAGTTCAACTGAGGTAGGTGCAGGAGGTCCAATGGGTGGTGAGAAGGTGTAGGTAAAGAGCCCATGGGGTTCTTCCACTACAACCAATCAAAGGATTTAGACATCAAGAAAAAGAGGGTAGGGAGATGAAGATTCCTGCTCTTAAATCTTGCGCGACAATCGCATAGCCGAGCTAGGAACCACTGCGAACAACTAAAGAGAGCAAAACCAGGGTCACGGGATTTAGACTGCCGATTGGAGGCAGTAAAGGAGGAGGTAAGCATAGAAAAGTAGGACGAAAAAAGGAACTGGGTACGGGGGGGGGAGGAAGAAGGAGAGAAAGGCACAGCTGACCGAGCGCAACAAAAAGTGGGAACCCACGGGGGGGGAGAGGTAAATTAAACATTGAAAGAGAAAGCACTAGAAGGAAGCGTAGAAAAAGAAGGAAGGAATTCGGAAACGGGATAAGTCTGAACCCCTAAGAAACTAGCAAGTCCCACTGAAGAGAGAATAGGAGTTGATACTTTTCCGATCTGCAACTACAAAAGGATTAGTCTGATCACCTTGGCTGAAGGTCCGGAAAATCATGAGGGCAAGGTCCTCTGCTCAAACTCCTATGGCGAAAATTTCCACCGGATGCGGAGGATCAGAAGGAAAAAGGGGGATTGGAAAAAGAAAAATAGAAAGTCCAGCAGTAAGAAATTTCCATTTAGCACTATTGGGTTGGCGAGGGGAATTGAAGAAATGATAAAAATGTCGAGAAAAACAGCAGGGAAAGAAGACAAGGGTGAGCCTCAGTCGGACACGGGCCAAGGAAGTTCGGTCCAGGGTTTCCTGTTGATTCTAGTGGAATTAGAACTTGTAAAAGAGGGGAGAAGAGGGTAAGTAGGAGAAAAGTCCTGAACTGATTCCTTCTATGAACTGTCCGGCACCGCAGTGCCGGGCATCAAAAGTTTTTTAATAGGTCATAGTGGGGCACTAGACGAGAGGGTGAAAAAGAAACAGGGGACTTCTCCCGCCTTGATCGTTATGACCAACGCTCTTGATGTCCACAGAGAGCCGGATCCTAGTGAAAAAGCAGGGGGTAGAGCTTAAGGTAGGGTATAGAAGAGGCTTGAAGGACGCGGTCTCCGCATAAGGGCCATCACGCAGGAAGATTCATCTAAGAGCTGACTTTGGAGTGGAATCAGAAGAGTAGGAGGTGGGAAACTACAATCCTTGCGCTTACGACTACAAAGCGGAAGCACATGGACCAGAATTTCAAAGAATAAAACGAGATTAAGGGTGGAGAATTGGAGAGTGGATCGGGTACAGAGTTAGTGGGAAGGAATATTGCAACAAGCTTAGAGCTCGAGGTTTAAAGTTCGCGTCGATCTATTCAGGTCTTACAATCGAGTGGAGGACTAGTGGAGGGGGACGAAAGGAGAGAAAAGCGATCTGTTGCACTAAAGGATCTGGCTTTGTAAAACTATGGCGAGATTACTTGGAATTATTGAAATCGAGAGCAGGAGATATGATTGGGAGGAGAAGAAGAGAGGGGAGATGACACGGTATCCTGACGAATGACCGCCGTCGAGCTGACTAGACCTGGCGAAGGGGTAGGTAGTGAAAAAAGGAAGTGGGAAATGCGCAGAAAAAAAAAAAACCTCAGATGATAATAAGAGACCGCCAGGGGGTGGACTGGTAAAAGGATTAGGGTGCCACCACTGCCTTCAGTCCCACATCTCAGACAGCCACTAGAAGAGGGGCACATTGGGTGGGTGATTGAACTGGAAAGGAGGGGGTTTGTCACGGTTTGCGAATCCAGTCGGTTGGGGATGCAAACGAGACGACCTGGTCTTACTCTGACCACTATCGTCGCTTGCTATTTCGATCCATCTTTGGAAGGTAGAAATAAGCCTAAACCGCTGACGAATTCAGGAGCGGAGAAAATATGGAAACGAGTGATTTATGTTGGAAAGGATATGACGCTCGCCAGCACCTTACTCCTCCGCTAGATTGGGGGCTCGGTAAGGATAAGGACTTTTAAAAGAGGAAGGGAGTAAAGCGCGAGGGTAGGTTTTCGCTGGACTCGCGGACCAGAAAGGTGCGAGGCACGTGTCAGCGCCAGTCGGTCGGTGAAGGGGTCCGAGGAGCGGAGGGAGAAAGAAAGAGCCTGGCAAAGGGAGGTCGTCTCCCACCGGGCCACGGGCGGCACATCGTCGAAGAAAGGCAGCTAAGTAGGGAGAGTTGGGTGGAGGGCGGGAACAATAATTTTCTAGGAGCAAAAGCAAAAGGCTCGGGGAAGGAAGACAAAGATGGAACGACGAGGGGGAGTCTTGAGGTCGAAAAAGAAAAGCAGACGGCATGAGGGAGCCATACCTTAATGATCCCAAGGAATGCTGAAGAAAGAAGAGAGGAAAAGGGACAGAAAAGGAAGTGCGGAGGAGACCGTCCCTTGTCCCAGCAACCAGAAGCGGAGAGGGACCATAATCAAACGCGCGCTAGGGGGAAATTATAAGAAAAAACTAACAAAGAAAAAGAAGAAAGAAAGGAAGAAGACCTCAAGGGCACCAGCGTGTAGGTGTCCGATTTCTTGATATCAAAGGCAGGGAGTGAGTTAGAGACAGAGAAGAGTCGAGCCTATAAGTCGAAGTTGCCACAGGGATGGAGAGCCCTGCAGATACAAGTCATAGAATGACGGAAACCGCGCTGGATACTTGACTCATCCAGTTACGAAAAGGACTGGAAAAGGGGAACTCACGTCGGATCTTAGAGCCCATAGGCGAGGGTCGTTGGAATGGGGCTCCCAGCAGAGCGTGGGCTGACGAGGAGCCTTCCAAGCTGGGCAAGACCAGATGGGGCCTTGACGGGTGATCTCCCGGGCTAGACAAAAGGCAAGAACAGGGAGATAAAATCTAGCGAGCCTACGACCGGGGACACGAAAGATGAAAACCCCAAGGGAGCTGCAGGAGTACCTTAGAGGAGGCACTACTTGGGAAGACGGGAACATATCATGATATGGCTGTCGTCGGAATGAGTGCGACGCAGCTCTCCGCTCTTTTC
>Ga0179591_1310192_pt1 | contig 13324 bp, 17 predicted proteins | sample CZOMad2_1_08_16f_FD_182891 | JGI IMG/M metagenome (GOLD analysis project Ga0179591, IMG submission 182891) | Vadose zone soil fungal communities from Angelo Coast Range Reserve, California, USA - CZOMad2_1_08_16fungal (PacBio error correction) | ecosystem: Environmental > Terrestrial > Soil >...
ACGGGCGTCCGTGCATAAAATGCAGGCTACAATATCGGAAGAAAAATCCAATGATTAAAAAAACGAATGTGAGTTGAAAATCTTAAACCAGCAGATTAATGCAGGGCTCTCCGAGGAGAATAAAGTTGCTAATGAAGAAGGAACGCGGGGATACATCAGGAATTGGACGGCCTCAAGAGCGCCGGCTCAAGTTTCATGGGTTGGAACCGTTAAGTGGACATTAGAAGGTTGTCCGGGGATTTTCGGAGGGAAAAAAGGTGTAGGGCGTGGGCAACTCTCTGTGAGTAAGGAGGCAGAGCAAGTGTAGAAAAGGATGGTTCGTTTTATGGTCCTGCTTCCCAAGGGGGGGGCTGACCTTGTCGGAGGTTAGTAGCTGGATGGGGGTCTTTCGGAGCATCTCTGAGGCACTAAGACTTCCCTGGGACGAGGCTTGGAACATAATCATCAACTTGGTTCCGTCCAATTAAGGCGGATATATGTAAGGAGTCCCGCGCGGGGAAGGCCCTACGGCCTCTCTTTGGACGAACTTGAGGTCCAAAGAAAACAAATGGCGTAAGACCCGCGTTCCTATGGGGGGTTGGATTAGTTGAGTTAAATTGGTCCTGGTCTAGGGAAATGGGCGTAAGAACGTCTATCCTCTTGGTGGACTGATTGGGGAAGATCAAGGCACTCCGGACGTGAAAAAAGTGACCCAACAATGACTCTGACGAAAAAATGCTATTCGAATAAGCAATCAAAGCAAGGACCAAGGAGGGGAATGTAAAAAGGGGAAAGAAAGCGACCTGCGGCAGGAAACGGTTGGAAGTAAGCATCATGAAAAAAAAAATAAAAAACCGAAAAAGAGAGTCATAGAGTAAAGGTATTGGGTCTTCTTGTTTTCATTGAGGGAAGGGGGTGAAAAAAGAGGCTCACGAGCCTTAAGGAGTCAACGGCGGCCAAGGGCAACCCGATTACTTAATTCCGACATTAGGAGTGACGGGTATTGATCGGGTTCGGGCTGAAAAAGACCTCGTCTTCGGTGAGTCACTTAAACTATTTTCAAAGGAAAGGTGGATCGGGGGGGGAAAAATACGCTCCGGAAAGGATTGAATAAGCCAGAAAAGTTTCTGGGAAAAACAGCTGAGAAGAAAATTAGTAAAAAAAGAGCCTTCTATTAAAGAGCAAAAGGAAAGAGGTAAATCATAAACCGGAGGTATGGGGGGATGTATAAACCTGATAGGGGGGGACCCATCAGCGTCGGGAAAAAGATTGAACTACTGAGTCCCTTGATACGCTTAGACATAAGGGAGAAGCCTCGAGTTTCCACTGGGGAGACGTCAAAGGGGGGGACCCATTGAAGAAAGTCCCTTAAAGAGACGAACGGATGGGGGACAAAGGGGCCTTGTTGATTCCGTTCTCAATTGACAACTAAGTCCAAGTGGAGGGAAAAGGGATTGGGGTGGATTTTAACTAAGAAGAAAACGGTATGGTCAAATGCACCTTAAATATAGATAAGACGGGAGATCAGTTAAGTCAGGCTTGCAGAAAACCTGGAAAAAAAATGAAATGGTTGACAGGCAGAGCTGGACAATGCTTCTTTCCGTGGCAACCCCAGGTTACTCAAACAAAATGAGCTGAAAGAAGGGCAACTACACCGCAGAAGGGAATTGACTATCTACGCTTACAGGAGGATGAAGAGGGGGAATTTCACCCCGGTAAAAAAAAAGACCTGACCATCCGTAACCGGACGCGTATCTCGGTGGGTTTTAAAAAACGACAACCGCCCCCCTACGGGAAAGGACCTAGGCATTGGAAAAGGGGATGAGGTCTATGTGGGGAGCAAATTCGGAAAAAGGGAACTCGGCTTGGAGATGGGGCTATTAAAGGAAAAGAATAGAAAAAAAGGTAGAAGGATCAAGGCAATGTCCCGCAAGGCGGGAATGATGGTGGAGGGGAAAACATTAAAGATAGAGAAAAGATCTAAAGGTGAGGAAAGAAAGGAGAGGTCAAAGGAATCAGAAAGGAAGCACTAAAGGAAAAAGCAAAGCTAAAGCCACACAACAACTTATTAAGGCTCAGATGGGAGGACGAGGTACGGAGAGGCATCAGGGGGCGTCTCCTGTTCTGGCGAAAGAATAGGCTGAAAAGGAGGTGCCGGACATGCCATGTGAAGTGATGGAAATCAATCCCGAGATGGTCCTTTTTTGAAAGGCCCAACAAACGTCAAGGTGAAGGGTTGAGGATTACAGATAACAGGTCCAGGGAAATGGCTTGGAGGGGGTTAGTCCACATGGCCCAAAAAGGAGACGTAAGAAATGAATAAATGGAATTAAGAGCCGTAAATAAAAAAAACATGAACAGTGACTCCCGAAGAAAACTGATTTGGGCTTTTTGTTTTAAGAGGAAGGGACTCTCCAAGCGCTCACCACCGCGAGTCGTCTTTTTATGGTGTCAAGCCTTCTGCTAGCGGGAGCTGACTTAGCTCTTGGAAGGTCAGAAAGAATCCTTCTGATAAGGATAAACATGACATTCAACCTGGTGCATTTGCATTTCCAGCTTAAGATCAAAAGCGTTTCATCCGGGATAAACTGTAGGGGGATAAAATCTTGGAATGTCGGAAATATCATCCTTTTGCTGTAGGAGAGAGTAGTGTCCGGCAAAAGGTGTAGGGGGCTTGAGTAAAGGGTAAGTTAACCTCTCGAGATTAGGAGATGATGGATAAAAAAAGGGGAGGTCATGTTGTCTTAGGGAGAGGGAACTAGGAAAAGTATATAGAGGACTTAAGGGGTCTGACGGACTCGAACGAGGCAAAAAAAGGAAGAAAAGACAGAGTGTAAAAGGTACCAAAGTGGTTTTTCCCACGATGTCAAGGGGGGGGGGGCACCAGCTATACAAGCAAATGGAAGAGGAAGGCGCATTTAGGCCCTCGATCGTACTTCTAGCTCTTGAGGACTCTCGTCTGGATTTTCCCGAAAAGGTTGGGGCGTCTTGTGAGCAAAAACATGCAAGATACGGGCCGGATAAGCTGTTGTTGTTCTTCATTCCGGTTCAGAAGCTGGACTCCTTTTAGCTTCGAGGGGGAAGATACAGCGGGCTCATCTGGGGGTTTGTGTGTATAGGGTCGGTCGCCAAGAATATGACTCAACGTGTGTGCGCCGATTAAAACAGAGAAACCAGGGCACTCTCCCCCTCTCATTCGAATAGCAACCACGTTATATCGCCTTGGGGAGAATATAGATACGCCGCTAAGGTGCGGGACGAAAGGCTCAATGGCCGGAACCAACGTCCGGACAGTTTCCACATAACAAATCCGGCGCCCGCCGGGATGTGGGGGGATTTTCAGACGTTTGCAAGTAAGCGTTAATTAGCTAGCCGTGTCTTTCCTGAGGGCAGCATTAAAAACGGACAGCAGTGAGGGAAACGTCCGCTCTTGTCCCGTTCGTCATATGTGATGGGTGGCGGGGGCGGGGTGAGAACCCGAGAATAGTCTATTGAGGAACTCGTCAAAAGACTCTCAAATAAGGATCGCGAATGTTGTGGGATTTAGATGTGACAAGGGTTAGGGAAAAAGACGGGACGGTTGGAGAAAGGAAGAGTATGCTTTCTCGCTTCAAAGTATAGGGATTAAGCCGAGATACTGAAAAATTCCGCAGCCACAAGTACCCATCTGAGGAGGGGGGGGCTAACGAAAAGGGGTCCCACCCGGGGAACCACTGGGAAGCATCAAGAGCAGCAAACCCAGTCCTCTTGGAGGCAGAAAAAAGGGGGGATCTTACCGCGGGGAGGGAGGGATAGGTTATTCCGCAGAGGAGTGGTCAACAAGAAGGTAATTAAAGAACATGCTTGTTCGGTGGTGGGAATCAACCGGCCTAAGGGAGGGGTCGGGAGGGAGAACGAGGGAAGGCAACACTAACAGTCCAAGCTCGAACTATAGACGAATAAGTAAATAAGAGAAAATGACCGAAAAGGAAGACTACCAATCACTGTGAAAAAAGAATGAGAGAACTAGGAGGACGTGTCCTAAAAATACGCAGCCTCAGGAAGAGGGCGGGAAACGGGAAACTGAAAACTACCCCGAATTCAACGGGTTGATAAAAAGCGCAAAAAGAAAAAGAATGGTTGCGAGAACTGCGGTATCAGTCCAAAGAGAATTATGGAGAAGAGAACGCGTGTAATCACACTGGAATGCAGGACAAATGGGGGGGACTTGTATCTTCCTGAAAGGGAAGGAGTGGTGTACATATTTTCCTTGCAGTGGGGAGTGGGGTGGGGTGGGGGGCGGTTGGGTGGGGGTGGGTCGAAGGAAATGGTTTCTCTTTTGCAGGGGGGGAGGCGGGGAGGGAAGTAAAGGGATCTCGATGGGGGAAAGGGGGAGGCCAGCCTGAGTCGATGTAGCCGGGTAAAAACCTGGGAGAATAGGATATGCTGAGGGAAAGAGGAGGGGGGGGGGAATACTGTTCCCGAGGGGGTGGCGGTTTAAGGGTGCAAAGTTGATGGAATGGGAAAATAAGAATACTTCTGAATTAAACCAGCTTAGGGAGAACGGGGATAAGACGGGAAAAAGCTAGGGGTACTACATTTCATGCTGGGGAATCAGAAAAATAGCTTAACATGTAAACGAGAAATCAAAAACAATGGGGAAGATAATAAGAGAGGGACCGTTACGATTGGAGCTACTGACAAATGCACTTCCCCGTCCCAGAAGGGGTCACAGAGACACATAGGTCAAGCTCCCCGACTATGGGTTTAAGTTACTCTCTTTTCAAGAAACGGCAGGACCCCACTTTCACGGGGGAAAGAAACTCGAGGAAGAAAAGGTGACAAAAATCATCATTCCTATATCGAAGGAGGGATAAAAGCAGAACGTGAAAAGGAATCAGGGACAAGCATTCGTTAACCAGGGCCCCAGACTAAGATAAGTCATTAGAAGAAGAGACATAAAGAAAGAAACAGAAAAGGTATCCAAATCACATCACGACTTAAAGGAATTGAAAAGGGTCCACCAGGGGGGGGGGGAAAAAGACCGAAAAATTACCTCTGCTATTCGAGGAAAACAAAGACGGAAGAAGGAACAAGTGTGGAGAACGGATGGATCTCCTGTCTTAAGTAAGAAGGGCAGCGAAAGTGGAGGGTTTAAAATAGTTGGTAGAACCTGGGATTTGGAAAAAAGCGAGAAAAAAAAAAAAAAATGGTTTCCTGAGGCTAGGGAATCTTTCAGGGCAGGGGAAGGGGGGAGGACCGCTCTAAGTGTCTCATATCAACCAAACCCCAACAAAAAACACCGACATTTCTTTAGGGGGATAAGGGTTAAGTCGGGAAGGGTTAGAGTCGGAGAGAAAGCCGTAAGAGGAGAGTGAGTAAAGCGTCCTTTGCTTACCGAAAGAGGGGGGGGGGGGAGGTTAAGCGGAGGGACAGTCAGGGGCTTTCCACAAAGCCAAAAAAAAAGCTGGGCAGGGGAAGGTCCTTGAGGATTGAACGGGTCTGACAGAAAAGACTTACTGGCCGAAGACTCGAGACTGGGGGGAAAAAAGAGGTCTGAAAATCCATAAAGTAGCCAAAAAGCCACGGAGATAAGAGGGTATTGTCTGGCTAATCAAAGGGGGATGGAGGGGGACAGGTCGATAGTGGAGTCGAGGGATCATAATTGCGAGAGGGGGACGGTGTGGGGAAGTTTAAAATGTTTTATCTCTTTTAAGAATTTTTAACTAGAGGGGAAAAGAAAAGTTAGTCCATTGTGAAAAGGGGGGGAGGGAGTGGGGATACAGGGAAGGAACAGAGTCACCGCGAATGACTAATGCGAACGAGGGGGACTAAGATTTTGAAATAGAAGGATCGGGGGGGGGGGGGGGTTGGGGGGATGAGTCTCTCCGATAAAAGCACTAGAGCACCCCTTTAGGCATCGAACGTGTTCGGTCGTCTGCTTTTCGTGTTCGGGTGAGTGTGTAGCGTCTTCCGCCTCCTTGCTCCCAGCGACTCGCTGGGTTCTCAGGTACCGGACATTTAAATGTGTCCCAGTAGTCAGTTTTGAGTCTTGTGTTCGTTCTATGCTGTACTAAGACTCAGAGAAAACACATAAAGGGGGTCTAAGTAGGGGAAAAATGCCGTGGAGGGCAGGTGAACTGCTCCTGAGACAGTGAAAAGCAAAGGGGATTCGAACGTGGGCGTAGCACCCCTGCGAATAGAGCTAGGTGATATACCCTCTCGCCGTAGCGGCGCGAGACCCCTTAATTACAATAGCATTAGACTCGTAGGAGTTCTTGCGGGGTCTCCCCAAGGCAGAAGGGGAGAAAGATCTTAAAGAACTCTACCTCATCTTAGATCGGGGGGGGGGGGGGGTGGGGGGGGGGGTTGAGGGGGGGGTATGGTGTGGGGGGGGGGGGGGGGTGGGTTGGGGGGGGGGGGGTGGGGGGGGGGGGGGGGGGGGAGAAGATTGAAGGGTCTCCTTAGTTCGCCATACCGTCTCCGCCGGCCTTCCCTCTTGCCGGGGGGGGGGGGACCGTAGCCTCACCACCTGGGGGGGGGGACGGGACCGTGGTTCGCCGCGGGACGCGGGGGGGCCATGCTGGGGTCTCCCTGGGAAGAGGGGGACATACTGCCGGGAAAGGCAAAGGGAGGGGTAAGAGGCTCAAAGATGCCTCCCACCTGCCTTAACAAGTAGAGTTTGAGCACAATCTAAGAGTCAAGTGTGCTCGTTGTGTGGCGTGTGTGGTTTCTGTGTTCTGGCCAGGGCCTAATCAAGGAAATTTGTCGAAAAGGCAAGCAAGAAACATCACTTTCAACTCAGGGAAAATCAAAATGGTCGGTATAGAGAATTATTTAAAGGGTGAGAGAAAGGTCAATGGGGAAAAATGACGTCTAAGTCCTTTCCTGAGAAAATAGGAGAACAAGGAGTATTCTCTGGAAAAGGGAATGCAGAAGGAAAAGGAATGAAGGGAGTAAAGGAACGAATACCATACTCACTGTTATATTAAGAGGGGGGGGGGCGGAAGAGACAGGGCACAAACCATCCTCAAGGTCGAGGAGGGGGGAGGAACATGGGTCATGTTTTTTACTTTTCTAAGTAGGAACCCAAGTTCCTGGAGGACATTTAGTAGTCGCAGGGAGAAAATGATGGGGGAAAGAGGACAGTAAGAAAGTACTAAGACGTTACCCAAATTGTTTAGGAAGAGGGAAGTGGGAAAGCTCAAAAAAAGAAAGGCACAGAGGAGTTTATGTGGAAAAGTGGGCCAATGAAGACCATACAGAATGTCAGGAAAGAAATTCTTAAATACTTCCAGTAAGAGGGAAAAAAAAGAAAAAAATGAGAATAAGGAAGAGGGGGAACAGAGGCCTCGGGGATAGATCTCAAAAAAAAAGGGGGGGGAGGGGAAGGAAAAGAAAAGGGGTTAATGGAGCTCCCATTGGGAGAAGAGGATTTCAGAGGACGGAATTTAACATACTTCGGCAAACGGTCATTGAGGGGTATCAGAAGGGAATATGTATCCCTTTCAATTCACCAAGGGAAAAAGACCATAAGTTGGGAAGGGGGAGGGGGGAAGAATTCAACAGGGGAAAAAGGTACTTTAAAAAAATCTTTCTGGGGATATTTGGAAGAGGGCCGAATGCTCCGCAGAAAGCGAGGAAAGAGAATTAAATACCATCATAATCAAGAACCAACCATAACAGGACCACAGGGAGGGGAAAACGCGAGGGAAGTGATTTGGGGAGTCTGGAGGCGGAATTCAAGAGACCACAAGATCAAACTCTAGGGGATTGCCTGGAGGGGTGAGCAAGGAAGGTGGGTACACTTCTGATAAACGGACGGGGAGGTGGGAGTCAACTAGATCAAGGGGGAGAGAAAGAAAAGGGGGAAGGGAACAATTCGCAGCTCACTGTGAAAGAAACGACACGAAAAAAACTAGTATTTCAAGGGGTAGGGAAAAAGACGGGGGGGGGGAAATTTCTGAGGGTGTATATCGGGCCGAAACAAAAAAGGTGTGAAGGTTTGTTTTAGGGCAAGGGGAAGGACCCGGAAAGAATGTACGATTCTTCTTGGAAGATGGGATCTTGGAGATAAAAACGAGGCTGTTTGGAGAGGCTGTCTGGGGGTGGCTTTTATAACGATCAGAGGGTATGTCAGGAAGGAGGGAAAAATCACGCCGGGGGGTGGATAGGGAAACAGGAAAGAAAGATCTTCTAATCATTGAAAAAAAGTTGGAAGGTTGAAGAGGAGAAAATCCCAACCAGGAAAAAGAAGAAAGGAAAGGCGGTGAGAGCAGTTTATTATTGCAGGGAATGGGGCTAGTAAACGTGGCTGACAGAGATGTTGAAGAGGAGTTCAAGGAGAAAGGATGACCATCTATAGAAAATGAAGTAGAAAAGTAAAAAATGGGGTTGTCTAGGCCTGCGGTTCAATGGGGACAAGGAGATCGTGGAGCTGAGGAGGGGGGTTAGGACTCATGTGTTGTAGGGATAAGGGAAAGACGTCGAAGGGACAAAGAACAAGAGAGACACGTGATAAACAAAAAAAGAGAGAAATCGACTGTTGCATGACGCTAAATCAAGAAAAGACGGCTGCTTTCTTGCTAAGACAAAACGTTGGAGAACACGCAAGAACGTTGTACAGTAACGCCTTGAACGATAAAAAGAGGTGGTTTTCCCATGGGGGGTTGGAAAGAGGGAGATCAGGGATTCCGTCCAGGCGCATAAAAGACCCTTGGAAAAAAAAAACACTGGACAGGGCTTACTTTGCGGGAAAGGAGATGGGCCAGAGATAAGAGAATATCTGAATGATTAAAAAAGAACAAAGGAGGTGATTGAAATCATCAAATTGGGTTGGAGGGGAGCTTGGGAAGGTAGGAGGTAAGACTCCTTTTTGAAACTGGACAAAGGTACTGGGGAAGGGGTGGTTTCTTCTCATTTGGGAAAGGGACGAGAGGACGGACACTTGACAGAACCAACGGAAAAAAAATTACACGGAACAGAGGGGAGGGTTAGGACGTTATGACGGTAAAGGTCAGGAACATCGAAGGGGTGGGATCGAATCACAGAAAAAAGGGTCTAGGGTAAGGGAGAGGGGTGTCTGAAGAAAAAATGAGGATAGATGTAAGAAAAGAGGGCAGTCGGGGGGGGAACAAGGATCTCTTAGTGAATAGCCAGAAGGGGAAGGGAAACAGAAGGTAGTCAATCCCGATGGGGGGAGGGTGTAACTAAAGGCCAAAAGGAATGGGAACTCCAAGAGAATAGGAGATCACAGAACAAGACAGAGGAAGATCTATGAAGGAGAAAAAAAGGAAATAGGAGAGAAAGATAAAAAGACCCCTAAAACATGACGCAGAAAAATCAAAAAGCGTGGGGAAGAAGGGATTGGGGGGATCTCAAAACATTACAACCTGAATGAATGTAAGTAAGAAACTACATGTTAGCAATCAGACGTTTCGAGACAGGGGAAGTTAAATAGATCGGTAAAAGTGCATTTTTGGAACCATTACAAAAGACAACTTTGAGACGGGGGGGGAGGCAGGGAAGGGAAGGACCACTATTACTCTGGCAAGTAGGGACATTCGGTACCTTAGAGGGGGGTTGTCAAAAGAGGGAAACTTACTTTGAAACGGCGGAGGGGTATTCCTGGACGTAAGGTGACGATTGGGGGAGGGGGGGAAAAGGGGGTGGGTGGAGACCTTAGAGGGTCCGGTCCGTGGAAAGGGAGGGGGCTGAATTAAATATATCGTGTTGGGGGATTACAGGGCTTGACCCGGAAGGAGAGTTTATATGAGGAAGTAAATTTGATTGGAAGAATCGGACTACGATTATGAAGTACAAACGGCATTTCTTAGGGACCTAGTGGGAGGTTACGTGTTACCCTCTTGTTTGGCATGTTTGGGACCAGCTTGGAAGGAGTGACTGTATACCAGTCGTGTGTGTTTTTGGCGGACGCGTCGATGTCATTCTTTTAACAACACGTATCTGGGTCGGATTCCGCTGAGGCCCCTGGAAGGTTTAAGAAGATCTAACATATTAAAGGTTAAAGAGTATCCAGACCAACCTGTCAGATAAGAAGATAACTATGGTTAACTTCTCTTCCTGATTCCCACAAAGCAAAGTCGTAGTACACAGTCCTGTTTAGGACCCGGCTATAATGTCAAGTAAAGAGCGGGGGGGGACAGGTTCGGTCTATTTAAGAAAAAGTTCGGAAAAGCGTGGGTGAACCGGGGACAGCAATTAGAGGACAAACATTCCTGGAAGAAAAACGAGGCCAAAAACCCCGGCAGACAATCCGGCGCGATCGGCCTGGAAGGGCTTCAAGTCCACCGGGGACGCTGTCCGACTCATGTACCCGTGCGAGAGGTGAACTCTTTCCCACTGGTCATCGGTGCGATCGATCTCCCGGGTCGTAGGCGTGCATCAGTCGGGCGTTTCGGCCGTCTCTCAGACTGAAGGGGCTCATTCTCCCCACACGTACGGTGTCCTTACCGAATCACGTCTTTAAGCATTGCCGTGTATCCGCAATGGTAGGAGTGTCACAAATCACATCCGTTGATCGACATAGGAGATAAAAAAAGGAATAATACTTTGAAATCCCTTTCCGATTATTGAATAAAATATCGGTACTGTCCAGGAAAGAAGGAGGGGGGCTAAGAGGGATGTTCTATGGTTAAAAAGGGCAAAGGGTTTTGCAGCAGGGGAAGGGAGATTACTCGAAGGGGGGGTAATTTGTCCCCTGGTTTAGAAAGCGAATGAGGGAAGAGAAGTCTGTAAGGGGGAAAAGGCTGTGTGATTTTTAGGAGGCTATGTGGGGAGTAAGATCAAGTGGCTTATTCGGGAAACGAGGAGAGTTAGGGGAGGCGGGGGGGGCGTTGCGTAAGTCAACGAAGAGGAGTCGGAACGGGTAGGGTAAAGCAACAGATTCTTTGAAGGAAAAGGAAAGTGGGAGGCGCTTAGGGGTCAGAGAAGAAGTGGGCTTTCAACTCCTCCGATCTTAAGCGGAGAATACTCCCAAGGGGTAGACTACAACTTCGGGATCGGAGTTAGGTTAGGGGGGTCTATTGGGGGAGGTGGGGGGGTGAAAGGGGGAGGACTGAAGGAGGTGACAAAGAAAGATCCTTTTATCGGATTTGTTGGAAGGGGAGTTTCAGTCACGTCACGGAACAAAAAAGCCAGGGGGGGGAAAAAAAGCGAAAAAAAAGTCAATCATGCCGTTATCCCTTTATTAGGAATAAAGGGGGTCAGGAGAAAAGGAAGACAGTAGGATACGGGGGGAAAGGGGAGGTCGGGGAAGGGGATGGAAGCGTCGTTTCTGGGAGTAAGGAATAAACTACTGACGACCAGATGAACCAGAGGGAGGAGGGAAGCGGAACTGTTGGATAGACTTTCTGTATTGTGGTCTTCGGGAGGGGTCCCGAAAGGAAGCGCAAGAACTTCAAAGGGGTGAAAGACTAAAAGAATGTAGGGTTCATATCTTTCCCCAGGTCGTGTGGGGTGCTCAAAAGTTCTTAGGGTGGAAATCGGAAGAGGATCAGAGACTATGTTCTCTTGGGGGGAGGGAGTGCTAGGCCCGGACTGTCACTAAAGGAGGTCCAGAGGGGGAAAAAAAGAAAAACCTCGGAAGAAAGCAGGCGGGGAGGTCTACCACAGTGAGACTTAGAGGGCTGTGAAAAACAGAAGACCTGAGTCGGGGAGGTCGAACGGAAATCCTTGGTCTAGGTATGATTGGGGCAAAGAGAGGGGAACACTCTCGGAATCCGCGCTGGTTCAGGAAAAGGGGGGGTCACGGAGAAGGTGAAGGAGCTTCTTCCGTAATACGAAGCAGTAGTCAGGGGGGGGAATAGTGTTTTGGGAAGGCACAAGGCGTACACTTGGTTAAACTTTTCCATGCGAAAGAAGTTGGAGAGCTTGTGGGGAGAAGACGTACTCCTTCTTGGAAAGAAAGGACTGGCAAATCATGATAAAGACGATGGGCCGTAAGGTAAACGGGATAAATCAAGAAAAAAACATTTAAATTCCTCCAAAGGGGGAAAAAGCACAAATAATGATCAGAAAAGACGAAGGAAGGAATGGCTTTAGGGGGCCGTACCTTTACCAATCGTAAATTTTTAGAAAGACGAGATGGACTGCAAAGAAAAGGAGGTACCTTATCATGGCGGGGAGGGAGGAGGGAAAAGAAAGATGCTGGGGGGAGTAGCTCATGGTATAAAAAATATAATGATGGATGAGGCGAGATATAGGGGAACCAGTAATGAAAGGAGAAATTCACGAGAGAGGTCAAAGAGAGGGAACAGTACAATTAGAGAAGAATTCTTCTGTTTTCTTGTAAAGGAGGAAGGAGCTAAAAATTCAAAAAGAAAAAGAGGTACTGTCTTGCAGTTGTTGGAGGTAGGGGGGGGGGAAAAAGGGGAGGGAACTGTAGTCATAATTTCTGGGAATGGAAGTCTCGAAGTGCTGGCTCCCTGAAATGTGGAACTGACAAGAAAAGATCTAAACGGGGATTGTCACATGAGAGTTCTCATACCGGAGAGGGGTAATGGTGGGGGTGGAGAAGGTGTAACCGTCCAAGGACATAGGGGGAGGGGAAGGAAGTCTTAAGGTTTCTGGGAGAATTCTGTCAGACTCATTCCTCCAATCTTGGCACAGGATCCGAGGGGAATGAAGATTCTCCTACAAAAAGGTTATTAAGAAAGAGAAGGAATACTTGGCGGACTTCGAAGGGAGAATGAATGGCTTCCCCGATTTAAAAAGAGAGGAGGCAACCGTTCCGCTGTACTGGGGAGAGGAGAGGATGGCTTGGTAGGAGGTCAAATTCTCCAAAAGAAAAAAGGAAAAGAGGGGGTGAAATGACTGTGTACAGGGGGAGTAAGGAGTAAAGTACCAGAAAGAAGGTCATTTCGAAAGGAGGGGATTGGTAAGAGATTTCCAAAAAAGATGGCTAACACTGCTCCTGAGGCAAGAAAATAAGTAAAAGATTACTGAGAAGAAACAAAAGAAGCAATAGGTCGACTCTCAGTGAAAATTAAATGGGTTCTTGTTGTAAGGGGGGTGATGCACTTAAGAGGAAGAAAGAATGCAACTCTTCTTAAGGGTAAATCAGGGGGTTATGAAAGAATGAGGGGAAGCGCTGGAAGGGGGGGGGGGGTCTGCAGTTGTCCGCTTGGAGAAGGGTAGATATAAAAAAGGATCATCCAAGTCCCTTCAGGAGGGGGGTCAGTTAACGGGCCACGTCTGGGAGATGAAGGCCCTTCTGAAAGAGTTTGACTGAGAAAAATGTTCCTGGGGGTCGGAATTGAAAACGGGGTCCGTGCAACCTTTGTGAAAGTTGCGGAATTTCTGAATCAAGGAAGCCTAGGCGGTCAATTTGCAGTGGAGGAGACTA
>Ga0179591_1319458_pt1 | contig 13323 bp, 18 predicted proteins | sample CZOMad2_1_08_16f_FD_182891 | JGI IMG/M metagenome (GOLD analysis project Ga0179591, IMG submission 182891) | Vadose zone soil fungal communities from Angelo Coast Range Reserve, California, USA - CZOMad2_1_08_16fungal (PacBio error correction) | ecosystem: Environmental > Terrestrial > Soil >...
GAGAGGGGGACAAAGAGGGGGGTTTTGCCTGGAGGCTGTAGTATCATGGGGGGGGGTATCGGGGGCATGGGGGCAATTCATTCCCAAAAACTTGGGTTGTCAACGAAAAAGCACTAACCCCTCAGGCGCGAGGGGATCCCATCTATCCACAAGTGCTGAACGAATTGCGAGCATAGAAAGTCGGGAATTAGTACCAGAAGGGAGGAATAGTAAAACAAGGAGGAGCACGAATAGGGTTGAAAAAAATTCAAAATCGAAAGGTAATAAGGGATGTCCTTCCAGGGGGGGACTGATCTAATTTGAAACGGGGGTCCCAACGTGGGGGCCAAAAGAAGGCATAATACGACGGGGAATCGACCGTCGAAAAAAAAGATCACAAGAGGTCCCTTCTACTGGGTCTCAACCGCCACGGGCACAGGGGGTCAACCAGACGCAAAGCTTTTGATGAGAGGAAAAAAAAGCTGGGGAAGAATCCGCGTATGCCACGAGTTCTGTCGGCGTTTAGCGGCGCGTAGGGACCTTGCAATAGGGGCCATTTTATGAAATAAGAAAAAAGGGGAAGGAAAAAAAACAGAAAATACGGGAGCGAAGGAAGGGACAAATCAATCCGGGGTAGTTTCTAACAAATGAGGGGGGAAACAAAGAAATCGTCTTCTAGGTCGGCAAGAAAAGGCGGACGCGCGGGGTGGGAGAGGAAAAGATGAAACAAATGTCAAAGGGATCTGCAAACCAAAAGGCGGTGTCGACTCATCATCAGGGAAGACACTCATCTAAAAAAAAAGCAAGTCGGGGACTGAGGAGAAAAAGGAATAGAAACAAAAGAAAAAAGGCGAATACCTTGAGTTGGGGATAACCGAAAATCAAATCCAATCGGCAACCACAAGGGGGGAAACTGCACATTCGTGAGTAAAGAAAAAAAACGAAGTTTTGATAAGTCTAAAATGTATTGGGCACGCGTAGGTTGTCCGCCGAACGGACTCGAATGACTCGTTGGGAAAAAGGTGGGGGAAAAGCAATAGACGGAACAAGGGATGTCCCGGACTTAAAAAGCCGGCGAGGGGGGGGGGGTAAGAAAGGGAGCCTTCATCAAAGGGGAAAAATACCGAAACGGGGGCGTATTTGGAAACCAAACCTATGAAAAGGGGAGAGCGCAGTGAAGGCGGGGAGAAACATTTTCGAAAAACTTTCAATGGAATAGGGGGGGAAACAAAGGTAAAAGATGGAGGGGGACCTGACTTGTAAAAACGGTAAAAAACAAAGACCACTGGACTTGTCGGAGGAAAAACGAATGGGCAAAAGAAGGCTATCGGAAAGAAAAAAGTTGACCAAGAAAAGGAGGGTGACAAGGTAAGTGACGAAAGAGCCTCCGGGATGCGGGGCTCAAGTCAATAGCACGCGGGAGCAAAAAATTACGAGAGCGAAACTTTCGGGAATATAAGAAGGGAAAAGGAACCAAAAAAATAAGTTTGATTAAACAGAGGATCTCTACATTCGTGAGAAAGAGAAAGCCGGCGAAACTATCAGGTCTGGAGGGGGGGGGCTAAAAATAGGGAAAAGAGGTAACTGTCCAACAACAAGCCAACAAGCAAGTAACGTCAAACAATCACAAGTTTGAGGAAGGGGGAAGAATCACAGGAAGATAAAAGAAAAATGGATCAGAGATCTTCTTTGGGGGATTGGTCCGCGAAGAAACTGTGCGTGGGTGCGTCGGGGGGGGGGCATCACGGTACCATGGAAAGACTTAACAAAAAGGCCGACCTTTGGTCGGACTTCGGGGGAGAAAATGTATCAAAAGGCAACAAGGCGGAACATTATAAGTATCGGCGAGGGAAATTCAAGAAAATCAATACAAGGAAAAAAAAGAAAACCGGTGAGCGATTTTGGTGAAAAAAAAACGTAACGGGGAGAGGGGGGCTTGGAAGTAGAAATCAAATCTGAATGGAACTGGGGATCTAACACCACACGCAGTTAAAAACTGGGGAAAAAGGAGACATTGATAACGGCAACCCCTAAAGGGAAAAAAGCAAGAAAGGACGAAAAAAACTCACAATTCCGTAGTCTAGAAGCACACCAAAAACGGGAGGGGGGAATCTGGAGAAGAAGTTTGGGGATTTCACTATTGAGGGACTTTGTGAAGGGGTAAAAGGGGGGGTAAGAAGAAGGTAAGCAATGCCGAAAACCAACAGGGGGGGTCAAGGGGGATCAATGTTAAAGTATCGGCCGAAAACAGAAAAGCTGAAAAAAACCAGGTCCAAAAAGCCCAACAATCGCGAAAAGGAAAGGGAGTGGAAACAGGGGCAAAATTCCTTTCTGGGGGTGTAATCGACGAATTGTCTGGCGGGATGGTGAATTCCGCAATTGGCCCGGTGAATCAATATACCAGACTCCGGAAAAAAGGACGGCCAAATGGAGGGCCAAGGGGAGGGGGGAATGTGTGGAAGCGGTAAACAGCTACTAGAAAAGAATAACGACAAAGACGGTGGGTGCGCGCCCACAAAAACAGAAATCTTGACCATAAGTAACAGCGTGCTGATTAACTCATGATCTCGGTGGGGGGACTCTCCTGTGAAGGGGTGATTTTTGGGAGAGGGACGGGACTGTCTTTTGTCATTCGAAGGACAAAAAAATTGAGGGGAAAAAGGGGTTGAAGAACTCTTGGATTTTGTCGCAAAAAGAAGAACTAGAAGGAGTCTGACTGAGGAAAACGAGACTGCAAATTGGGTAAAATAATTGTAAGGGAGGCATTAACCAAGGGATGAATGGTGTGTGGGGGACAGGAACCCGGGGAGAAGACGGGGGAATCAGAGGAACGCGGTGTCATGTTGGTTGGGAAAGGTAAAAAGTAAGGAAAAGAATATAAGAGGACTCATAAAAATTACAGGAATGGCAGGGGAGTCCACGCCGGACAAACGGAAGGTTCAGAGGGGGAAGGGGAGCCCCAGTTTTGAGTAGGCCAGATATTGGCTGGGGCAGGGGGAGTTTCTCTAGCGAGGTCTTGAGGATTGCCTGCGAACAGTTCACAGGAAGAGGATTGAAGTGGGGTCAAAAAAAGGACCAGGGGGCGCACCCGTAAAAGAATCCGGGCACGGATCGGGGGTGAGGTTCGACTTTTTGGAAAATTAAGGGGATGGTAAGAAAGGAACTAGACATAAGTAAACGAAAAACCACAAAAAAAAACGGGGCTGGGGCGTCAAACTTGGTGAAATAAATGGGGAGGGAACCTTCCACATCAAAGCACATGAAACACCTACCGGGGTGCGGAAAGGTGGAGAACTAGGGGGGGTGGGGGGGGGGTGATGGTTAAAAAAAAGGGTTGACCACGCTGTGACTAAAAGGGTTGGGGATGAAAGAAAAGAGTAATAGGGCGCTTGAAAAGTCAAACTACTGACTGACCCGATAAGGGGGGGCCGGACGCGAAAGCGTTGGGTTTTACATCCTATTATGTAATAGGTTTTGGGGGTGTGGAGCCGAGTTGGGGAATGCAAAAGGGGGGAGACGCAGGACCGGATTGAGGGAGGGGGTTATTGGGTTCCGTCAGCATGTCAAACTTGTACAACCACAAGTGTTTCAGTAAGGTGGGGACATTGGCTTCTTAGCATCTAGAAAAAAAAAAGGGAATTGGGGGGTGCAACAGGGTATAAGTTTATAAGGAAAAATCTATCCCCAGAATCCAAAAAATCAAAAATAACTACGTACGGGAAAACGATTTCAAACCTTTGGCCGGGACCCACTCCTCTAAAACGAAAGGGAGAGCACCTAAAAACAGATCTCTGTAGGGGGCTGTTCTGGGAAGTCTTATGTACTTAACATGTAGAGTTAAAAAATGGACCAGGGAAGTTAAGGCTAGGGGGGTTGGGCCAAAAAAAGGAACCAAAACAAAGAGAAAATCTAAAGATGAGGGAAAGGGTTCCTTATAAAAAAAGGTTTGTGAAAAATAGGTAAGTGTCCTATAACAGCGGGTTGTGATGAAGAGCGAGTGCAACTGTTTGCCCAATTTGCCTGGACCCAAAACCTTTTCAGGGTCAGCGTTCGGTAGAAGATATTTGAAAGTCCGGGGTGTGGATGAAAAGAACGGGACATAAAGGCATCCTACGGTGCTTTTGTGATGCGGGGCTGGGGGGTGGACATCTTTACAATAGCGAACAGGGAAAAAGGAAAGTTTAAAAAAAGACCGCTTGAGATTCATGACCAAAATTCTCTATGAAAAAAAAGAGTCTGGGGGGGTTGAGCGAAAAGCATCAAAGTTGGGTAGACGGAAAAAGACAAACAAAAAGACTTGTGTCCACAGAGTGGTCGATGACGCAAAATTCGACGATCAGGGGGGACTTTCCCCGGGGGGGGGAAAATCAGACGGTTCGCACAGGACGGTGTCGTTTGGATTAAATGCCCATCCCAAGGCGAGGGAGATGGGAAAAAAGGAGGAAGTAAGTCCGAGGAAGAGGAAAAAAGCTTTGCAATTGGCAAATTAATGGTTGAAAATCAAAAGGTTCCGGAGAAGAGTCAAAAAAAAACCTTAGGAATACAGGGTGTGGAAGGAAGCAGAGATCGGAACAACAACAGGTAAGTATGAAGATAGTACGGCAGGGAGCGGAGGGAAGGGGAAGTGAAATAGGGTCCATATTTTCCATCGAGAATGTTGAAATAGATAAACGGGGTTGTCACGAAACCAAACGCCTTCTTTCTTAGGGCGGGGACCCAACAGCTGGGGACAAAAGTCAGGGGGGAAATTGGCGGACGCTCGATAATAGGAAGTTCTTTCCCATCCTCTTTTGAAAAGAAAGGGTCCAAAAAGGAAGAGGGAAAGGGACAGGAAAAGAATTAATGGTGGAAGAAAAAAGTTGTGCATGGCAGAAGAGATTCCAATTCCACAGAAGGCCTAAAAGGAAACCGATTGACCAACAAAAATGGCAAAAAACCCCGCCAAAAGAAAAGATAGAAGTCCACATGCCGACCATAAGGGATGGAAAATCCGAAAAAGGTTGGAAAACCAAACAAGGGGACACATTCGCTAAAGTGGGGAGCTTGTGGAAAGACGTTCCAAAGGACCCTCTAAGACGAAGTAAACAAGCGGGCGAGTAGCAATTATATGTGAAAGGCTAAAACAAGAAAAAAACCAGGTGGGAAGGTAGAACTAAACCGCAGAAATAAGGGGTGTGCAAAGGGGTAAGGTCCACGTAAAAACGTTGAAGAATTAAGCCAGAAAACGCCGAAGGTGCGAAACAAACGTGACGGCTCTAGACAGACAAGAGTTGTTCAGAAAAAAGTTAGATGGGGGTGCAGAGGGAAAAAAATAGGAACCATGGGGGCAGATCGTGAAAAAAAAAAGGGCTGACACGCCAGGGAAGACAAAGCTTCATTCGAACAGGACTTTTATCTGGAATCTTGAATAAACAAAGAAAAGAGAAAAGAAAAAAGGGGGGGGGGGGTGAACCCTCCCACAAGCAAAACGGAAACACCTATGACTTCACTGGGAGAAAGAAAGAGCTATTTTAAGCTGGGCTGCAAAGGCGTAGGAAGGTCGGAGGGGTTTTTCGCCTGCGAATAGGGGAAAAAGAAGGTTTCACTAAGTAAAGAGGTTGCAACGAAAAAGAAAATATAGCGAGGAGAATGTTAAGGGAGGGGAAAATCCGTGGTAAAAAGAAGGGGTTGTATGTAAACCGGATACTAAATGATTTCAAATCCAGAACATGGTGGAAGAAACGGGGATAGGAGGAAAAAAACTCGCAGTAATGAAGGGGCGGGCCAACGAAATGCGGAAAAATTCAACCACGAAGAAGAAGGGAAACACGGGAAAAGGACGGGAAACGGGACCCAGCGGTAACTTGTTGGAAAAAAAGGGGGGAATGACAACCTCAGACGAAAAAAGAACTCGGAATCCCCATATCCCGATGTACATCAAAAAACAAATGGAAATGGAACAGCCTTTCAGGCTGAACAAGACTTCCTTCGGGTAGGGACACCGGCGGCACCCCAAAGAAGATGGATAAAATAACACAAAGGAATACAAACACCAAATAATAAATTGGGGAAAGCGTCTCAAAGGGCAATAGTAGACAGGAATTACTCCTCACAGGAGAAGGTCCCAGGTGTGTCGTCAAAAAATATAAAAGCTGAACCATTAAAACTGCAGAGAGCAAACAGAAATCAAATCCAGTAGGAAATCGAACAATTTCGAGGAAACAGGGGACGATAGATAGGTGGACAGGGACCGTAACAGAAATGCGTGTGGCTTTGAAAACACAGTCTGTGATTCATATCTTGTAGAAAAGCGCTGAACGGCCTCAAGTTGGAACTTAGGGAAGATGGTGGTTGAGACAAAACCAAAAAATGCTGGAAGAGTGTAAAAAACGAAAGGACAAAGGGCAGATACAAATAAAACTAAAAATGAAAAGACAGTCCCCCTTACCGAACCAGGGTTCAGGTGATTGAAGGGGGGGGAAGAGAGGAAAAAGTAAAAAAACAGGAAAAATCGACCAAAGGGCGCTGGGAACAGTGTTCGGCAAACTCGACAGGAAAAAAAGAGTAGTACGAATAGAAATGACAGTAAGAGAAAAAATCAAAGCCCAACTACAACAAAAAACGAGGTGGGGGGAAGAAGGCTATTTGTAAGTTGTCACATGACGTCTTGCCAGGGGTAAAAGGTGTGGGGAAGTGAGGGGGGTAAGAAAAAGGCCTCAGGAAGTAAAACCATTTGTTTAGATACAAGGGGTGTAAAATCTCTAATTTTAGCTAAATACAGGGGGGATTAGATCAAACTTCCAAGGGGGAACCAAAAAAAAAGCGGAAAAATAAAGATCCCGTTTGCTGGTTCAGGAAAAAATGGCATGGGTTGATACGCTGATTGGACAAACGGAGGAATTGTACAAGGAAAATCCCCTTGGGGACCAACTTAGAAAAGGAGGCCAGAACTATACCGAAATGGTCAAAGTGAACTACCGTTCCGGGGTGAACAAAAAGTGGTGGGGGCCGCCCGCAACGGGCGAACATACCTTAAGGGAACACACGATTCGACCAAAAACAGAAAGAGAGTGGCACCGGCATAAAATCCTATCTACGCATTGTTGCAGGAAATGGGGGAAAGGGCAACGCGAAGGGGGGAGTACAGGTTAATCCGGGGGCGGATTACAAAGTGGTTCCAAAGATGGAAGACAAAACTGGAAAAGGGGGGCTATGGGGGGGTGCCAAACGAGAACTGCCTAGATTAGGGGGGACAGGCGTTCAGCATTCGACAGCTGATTGGAGATGCAGGGAAAGGACCCCCTGTAAGGGGGTGGGGGATCCGCGGGAATACGCAGTAAGAACTCGTCCGTTACCATGGTCCGAGCTGGGGGAGGCTGAAGAGGAGGGGGGGGGACGATACTAAAAACATTAGAGAGAGGGGAAAGCAACCGGGAATTCTTGGATGTAACAGAGAAGGTGCGGGGCCAAGAAAACCGTGGCTCAGTGGTTCAGCTTTGCGCCACGGGTAAGGAAAAATAAGATACATTGAATTGGTAAGGGGTACCACAAAAACAAACAGGACCAGCCAAGTAGCACGGGGGGAGAAATCCCGTGGTGACAATGTAAGAATGTATTGGTGGGTCAAAGAGAAAGGTCGAAACGAGAACTGACGAAGCATGTCTGGTTGGGGGACTTTTTCAGTAGAGGGGGGGGGGGCGGGTAACAGTTACATCCGTCCGTCGTATCATGGGAACGAATCACTCAAGGGGGAAAAGGACCTGCAAATAAACCTCACGTACCGGGGGCGTCAAAACTTTAAGCGTGACGAAGGCTGTGTCAGTGGGGCCAACAGGGTAAAAAAATAAAAAGGGTGGACAGGGACTAAGGGATAGCATCTTGTTATATCATGCTAAAAGACGCGGGGGGACAATAACTAGCAGGTGTGAACCAGAAATCTAGAAGCTGGTGTTAGTAGTTCATTTACGGAAAAAGAGGGTGGCACCGAGGCATCGGTGTGTGGGGGCGATGTCTTCTGGGGGGTCGAAAAACTGACCGGAAAGACGTGGGGGGGGATTGTTGGGGGGAAAAAGGTGAAAAGATCGCAAAAAAATAAACTCCTGGGTTGCAGGGGGTGGGAAGAAGTTTTGAGTGCTATAAAACAATGAATACCCCGACTTGGGGAGGGGGGGAAGAATCGTGCCCTGTGTGATAAGTTAAGATGGAAAAGAAATCCGAAACGCGGGAAACTAGAACAGAAAGGTTATGGGAAGGTCGAGGGGAAGTGTCTGGGTGGGGGGAGATCGGCCCTCATTGGTCGCAGCCCGGAAGAGGCACTTTTTCAGGTGCCGGGGAAGGGAATTCTCTCAACTAGGAAAACATAATAGATTTCCTTAAGCCAATTTTAATATGAGACGGGTAAAGGGACAGCAAGCCCAAACTGGCGCTCCCTGGTATGCCTACCGCCTCGATAAAGTCGGAACTGGGGGCTCGAAGGAAAAAAAACGGACTAAAACTAAACAAGATTGTTGGTGAATTTGATCTACGAGGTTTCAACATGGTTGGCTGGGGCGGCACACAACTTCACCTGACCCAGGGGAAAGTGAAATTCCAGAATATTTGGTGAAATTGGCTTCGAAGGGTGGTGGAGAACGTTTTGCTTTATGACGGTGGAGCCCCCTGGTGGTGACAAAGCAGAGCTTGGGAGGGATCCCGGAAATTTGTACCGCTTCTTAACGTGAGCAAGCCCGTGTCCTGGGAACAAGGCAGACGGGTCAGACGCGTCGGGGGGGTTTTCAAGAACTCAAGCGTGGTGGCAAGGGTTAAACGAATGGGCAAACAAGGACTCCCTTTGAACCGTTTGGACTAGGGGGGGTGTGGGCCATCCAATCGGGGGAGACACCGCCTTTGTTTCTTTTGTTCAAACAAGCTAGTATAGGGGAGTGAAAGAAAAGATATTGTCCCATACGGGTGACCATAATTGTGGGTCGAACCTAACGCCAAAAGAAAGCAAGCACCCAGTCAATCAGATAAAACACGGAAAATAAAACCTCCGACGGGTTTGGACGCACAGCAATCAACCGTCTCGACCACAAAAAGGTGAGATAGTAGATTAAAATGAGAGATAAGGGGAGGACAAGGTCTCTAGGGGTTATCCTGTCAGGACTTAAGTAATCAATAAGGTTCAAAAAGGGGGGGAATTGCTGAGGGTCCTGTCCATCGAGTTTAGGTGCCAACAGACAGAAGGGGCTGGGGGCAAGAGGATAACACACCCCTCTTTCACGGAAAAAAAAATGTTCTTAGAAGATCTTAAGTATTCGTTGTTAACCAACGAATAGAAGTCAAAAAAAAAAAAGGGAGCAAAAAGGGAAAGGGGGTTTTCGGGACCTGAAAATTTGTGGGACGACCGATGACGTGCATAAGAGCGGATGTAGGCCTGGGGGGAACGGTATGGCGGGGGGGGGGGGGAAAAGTGTCGTAAAGCCAAAATGCGCGAGAAAAAATTCTAGCACCTCGGGAGAAAGAATAAAAAAGCCAGGGGGGGAGGGGAAAGGGCCAGTCGGAAGTACAAACAACCAGTGACTAAGAAAGTAAAAATCCTCACAAATAGGCTCGTAGACAAGGTCGGAAAAACAGTACAGAGATAGTCGGCGTATCAAATCGTGAGCTTGTCGAGAGCGAGGGGGGAAGGGGCGAACCGCGCGGACCAGAAAAGTTCCAGGGGGTCCCTTCAACATGGGGCGAAGGGCACAAGAAACGTCCGCGGCGACCAGGATTAAGGGAGACAAGCACAGAGTATCAATCGCGGGATTAGGGCTACAGATTGGAGAGTACGATAAAAAAGAAAGGGACAAACAAATAAGCAGCAAACTGCTTGGGTACGAAAGCCGTCCTAAAAAGTTCAGAGTCTTACACAAAACGCGGTCGGAAAAGAAGTTGAGGGGGGGGTATCCTGGGAAACATTTGGGCGGGGACGAAAGAGCAAAGAGAACAGGGTGTAATACAAACCCAAAGGTCGTGCCCACAGGGTAGTAAGGAAAAGGAAAGCGAAGGGACGCTTGGACTGGGTGGTCAAATCAATAGGTTCCTCCAGAAAGAGGGCTCTTAATCGAATGACCGGGTTTTGAACAAAACTGTGGGACACAAAAAAAAAGGAAAAAAAAACAAGGTAAAAGGCAAGTTTGACAGGGGGTTAGTGGAGCCCGGTATAAAAATGATTGAAGGGAACAAGAAAAGGGGGACTTAGGATTGCCAAAAACCGAGATGCAAGGGGAGCGAAGTATCGGCAGGGTTTTAAGCCCAAGGTGGGGAGGGAAAGAAAAGAAAACAAGGACAATGGAACTACCTACACCCAGGGGGACGGAGGATGGTTTGGAGAACTGTGAAAAAAACCCTTACCCAAAAAGGAGTGGGATGGGAATAGGCACAATTACGCGAAGATGCTCTAGGGAAAAAAAAAACCCTCTAGAGGGGAAATAAAGGAGAGCACCCGTCGCAGTGCAAATTATGGCCAAACAGAGGGAGTAAGAAAACTAAAAGAAGAAAAGGGAACTGCAAAACAATGAAGACTCTTAAAAACAAAAAAAGGTCTCAATTAAAATCACAACAGGAAATTGCCATGAAATTGAACGGACACCGGGGGGAATTAGCGAAAAGAGGGAGGGAACGGAGGGGAAAGAAAAAAAAGAAATAGTATAGGTCTGATTGTGCAAAAAAAATATTTCTCAATGGGGGGGAAAGAAGGACAAATCTGAAAGGACAAGACCCAACAACAAAAAAAAAAGTCACGAACAACCAAAGTCAGTAGCAGGACCAGAGCCCATGCGCGGGAGAAAGATGGGAATAAGTTCGTGTGCAAAATAAGGTGGGACGTTGGGGAAAAGGGCATACCAAACTGGAGGGGGAATTGGGCTTTAGTCTGATAACAGATCGTCTCAAAATCCTAAACTTTGGCAAGTTTCGGACAAGCTGGAAGGACTCAAGACTTGGGGCAAACAATTTTCAAGGAGGAAATTGATTGGAAATTCCAGCTCAAAACAGTCGAAAAGAATAAACAAAACATCCCAGTGGGGAAACAAGGTAGACGAGGGGGGTGGGGGGGGGCCGGCGACATTTTAAGTAAGGGGGAAGGGAAGCAATGTATTTAAGAAATTACCTTGACAGAACCGGTAATGCGGAGGAGAACATTTCTGAACTAACGAACCGAGGAAAAAAAAAAAACAGAAAAACGAATGTCTCGGAGCCAGGAACTCTACCAACAAAAAAAAAGCTTTTCACGTCTCTCTGGATAAAGAAAAGCTGAAAACGAAGTGGGTTTCATGGGGGTGGGTGGAGAAAAAGGGGGATGCGCCCTGGGGGGTTTAGTGTTGCGTCATGTGGTTGCTCTTTCTGAAAGTTAAAATCCGTGATGGAGGTAACTGACTGGACACGGGTGGTGCTTCCTTCCCAAAAAAAATACGGCCTATAAAGGTCATTCACGGCCGGGAGTTGGGGGGGAAGTGGAAAGGGGGCTCGTGTGGAGAGTGGGGGAAAAGAATTGGGAAACCTTGGGAAGTTTGGGGGGGGGGTATCAAAAGTAAACAAAGGCAGAAAAGTAAAAGGTTCCGGAGGAGACTGTTTGGTGATTCAGGAGCTGAGAAAACTACAGGAAGAACACCACAACCATAACTTGGCACACTAAAAAAACAACAGGATCAGTTCAATCCGGCCTGGAAAAAAAGACTTCGAATTTGCGGAAAGCAAAACTGTTTGAGTTTGGGTCAAGGGGGAGGAGGGGGGGTTTGGGGGGGAGTCAATGGCCGTATTATTTTGAAATGACCCCTTGGTTCCGCGGCAAGAAGCAAAAAACCTAAAAAACAGGGGAGGAAAAGGTCTGTCTAAGCCTGGCCTGGAATCTTTTAACCAGGTGAGGTTCACCCAAAAGGGATTTAGGGGGGGGGGGGAAAAGGTCACTTGGGTTGTTTTTCGCAAGACGTGCTTACTGGTACCGTCAAAGTTTCATTCCCGGAGGGGGGGGGTCGAAACAAAGGGCTGTCAAACTAAAATTTACGAGAACATTGAAGAGAGGGAAGAACTAAAATTGGAATCAAGACTTGATGGTCTATATAAATGCGGTTACGAGCCGTTTAGGGGGAAACTGTTGGAAGGGAATGGGTTCATGCTCGAAAACGTGTCGTGGAGTCATTGTCGGGTTTAGGGATTAGGCGCCAGCGTGGGAGATAGAAGTTCAATAAAGGGGTCTGGGTCGGAAGGATAAACGGACAAGAAAGACAAGGAGCGGGGGGGGCAAGGAAAGGAATGGAAGGGGGGGGGGGGGGTTTGGCCAGCCAATTGCGTCAATAGAAAAGAGAGGACTTGCAAGGCTGTAGTACAAATTGAAAAGGCACTTTGGGGGAAGTTAAAGTAAGGATCAGACGAGTCAAACCAAAAAAAACAATCACTACCGGCTGGAAAAAAACGAAAAAAGCCAGTTAACAGCGTCCTAATGTGGATGTCTTGTTCCGGGTGGGAACACAAAAGTGGTAACAATCGGGGAGCGGATGGGCAATAGAAAAAGAAAAGGGCTAGGAACTGCAGAGGACGGAAATATACATGTTGAAAAGGGACACAGGGGGAAAAGAGGGACTTTTGTCATTGGTCCTCCAGGAAGGGGGGGGAACAGGGTGGGGGGGGGGGGTGTTGCCGGGAAAAAAAGTCGTGGCAGGGGGTCAGAACCACTCCAAAAGTGTAAGGGGGCTGTTTCAGGGTCAATCTCAAAGAGACCGAACCAATGAAAGTTTGTTTCCACCGGGATGGAAAGGGGGGAATTGGGGGTTTGAATCGCTGAAAAAAGAAAACAGAACGTTTGGCATTAAAAACTCAGGCAATGGGGTTTAAAAAAGTATTTAAGAAAGGACAATCTAAACCGCCAGAATAAAGACGAAGAAGAAGGGGGGGAACAAAACAGGAAAAAAGGTTCACATGCATTGGGGGTCCTATAAGAAGCAAACCCCCCCGGGCGGTTATCTGGTGGGTAGAAGGCGGCGGGAGGGTTAGGGACTGAGAACTGAGGGGGCCCATTGGTCATTCTGGCGGCAAATACGAAAAAAAAGAAAAAACGCCGCTCAATCGCATCAGAAAATCTAAAAAATTCTGCGCCGAAGGGAGGACGAATACATTCAAACAAAGGGATTTAGTGATCTCTGGAGGGTGTGCAATGGGGTGTGCACCCAACTAGTTCCAAATAAAGGCAAGGAGTTGGGAAAAAAGGCTGCGAAAGGGAATATATCGACTTTGGATAACCAACGTGGGGAGCAAGGTCAAGATAACGTTACGGCAGGATGGGGGGAAAAATAAGCGGGGGAAGTGAACAAGGAAAATTAAGAACCTTCGACGTGGGGTCACTGG
>Ga0179591_1238896_pt1 | contig 13322 bp, 23 predicted proteins | sample CZOMad2_1_08_16f_FD_182891 | JGI IMG/M metagenome (GOLD analysis project Ga0179591, IMG submission 182891) | Vadose zone soil fungal communities from Angelo Coast Range Reserve, California, USA - CZOMad2_1_08_16fungal (PacBio error correction) | ecosystem: Environmental > Terrestrial > Soil >...
GAGGGGCGGGAAAGCGAGGGTGCGAGTGAGAACAAACACCAGCTATCGCTTTTGAAACAGGAGGGAGGAAACAAGGTCGCAGTTGGGAGGAATTATCGAAGAAGCGGGACTTGCAGTGATTGGGGGGGGTGGGGGAGAAAAATATAGAGGGGAGAACACACACAGAAAAAAAAGGGGGGATCCTCAAGGACCTTACTCAGACGATGCGCAAGGAAAGAAGGGCCAGTGTCAAGGAGGATGGAAGATGCACCTGGGACGAGGGCTGTGGGTGGACAAAGTGCGCCCGGCCCTGACAAAGGCAGAAGAAAATCACAGGAAAAAGGAACAACGTTCCAAAGGCGGAGAAAGAAAAAAATGGCCGGTTGTCAACAGCGGGCGGAAGGATTGGGAACAACTCCTGTTGCTGGGGGAAGAAAGCGGGGGTTACATCGAAAAGGGATTGTTCTCAAATCAAAAAAAGCGAAAAAATAAGGAAGGCTGCGACATAAACGAGGACCCCGTTACAGCCATTGAAAAAGGTCGTCTTCCGATAATAAAGTCAGGAAAAGGGCACTATCGCAGAAAAACAAAGCCAAGAAGCTTGAGGCAGGTAACGGATGGAAATTTTGGGCAGAAAAAACGGCGTCCGGGGAGGAGGGGGAGAGTCTGACCTATTGCGAAGACCGTGAGGTTGAGGAAGAGGAGGGTCCTTTACCTCAAACAGGAGAAGGTGGGAAGAAGGGGGGGAGGGGGGAGGAGGGACGGGTAAGAAAGGGGATATTCAACACGCTCAAGATGTGCCCAGGTTACAGTTCGAAGACCAGGCTGTGAAAATACAAAATGGGAAAGGGAGCGCCGTTAGCGAGGATGTCGCATCCGTGAGAGAAAGGTCCCTTATCACAGGAACGATATGAGGGTGAGCGGTGGAGAACACATGGGACCTCCAGCCATTTTTGTGTAGATATTGAACTCAGAACTTGAAAAAACAAATGGACCCAAAAGGAAACACATCAAAAAACAGGCTAAAAACGAATCATGAGAGGGTTTTCCAGAGGGGAAAAGGGATGGGGGAGGAAAAGGATGAACAGAACACCGCTGCGGAATTTTACCGAAGGCGTTCACTAGCCAAGACCTTTCTGGCTCAGCACCCGGGACATGAGGGGGAACGTCAAAAAAAAAGGAGCATGGATGGCAAACTGCAGAGCGGGGTAAAGAAGATCCATCCGCAAAAGCAGGGGGCAAGGAGGGTGAGGGAGAAAAGGGTCTAAAACGAAACCGACTCTGCTTGGAAAGACGGGGGGCGAGCAGGGGACAACCGGGGGATCCAGGGGGGTCGGGGAGAAATTGGGGTCGTACTTGAATGTCAAGACTTCTTTCACGGGCGGAAGCAAAAGGGGGAAGGGGGGGGATTGGAAAAGTGGTGGGGGGGAAAAGAGACTTGGAACAGCATCTCGAATCATTCTTTAAAAAACTCGTGCAATTCATCGTAAGGGTCTTGGGAAAAAAAGTAACAAAAGCAGATGGTGAAAACAAATCAGCTCTGAGCTAAGGAGAAAGGATTAAAAATTGTTCCTAACCCTTAGTGTCAACTCCCTGGGGAAAAGGGGACACTCGATAAACGTCGCGAGAAGAAACAGCGAAATTAGGAGTTGAACTGGCTTGCTTGGAAAAAAAGGGGACATGTTCAATACAAGAGGGGGGGAAAAAGAGGACGGCATCGAAAAAGGGGGGCGAACTGTGCAACAGCAACATCAGTTTTTGTTGAACATAAGGGGAAGAGCGAGAGTTCAAAAAAAAGGAAACAATCTTTCATCTGGATCCTTTAGTGAAAAGATTCAAATAGAGGGAAATGTCCAGCGCATATCGGAGGCCCTCTTAAGGGGGGGAAACCTCGAAGGAGGAAGGAGGAGAATTGGGAAACAATCTAGTGACAGAGGGCATTTCTCAGGAAAGAGGGCTGTCGAAAAAAGGGGGGGGAAAGGTGCACCAGCCGTGCCTTCCAGGTCAAGCTGTCAGGAAGTGGGGGGGGCGAGACATTTTGGGAAGGGTCGCAAAGAAAGAAAAAAGCGAGGGGTGAAAATTCTCGTCAAGAGTGTTGAAAAAGAAAGGAATGAACACAGGAGAAAAGACAGAAAAAGGACTGGAAAATATGACCCTTTACCCTTATTTGAAAGAGCGTTGAAAGAAACGCTTGAAGGGGGGGGGAATCAGATATGAGAAGAAGCACAAACGAAAAAGGAAGTTGGCCAGGAGTAGAAAAAGAAAAGACAGAAGTACATACAAGAGGGGTTGGCCCACGCATCACCCTTCTACAGGATTTGCTAAGCCGAGACAAAATCGTCGGGAAAACAAAAAAAGGGGACGCAAAAAAGGGGAGGTAGACCGTGAATCACCGTAAACCTTAAGAGAGTTCCAACACCATCTCCAAAAAGAGAGAAAAGGGGGGGAAACCGCAAAGGGGAAAGGTGGCTGCTGTCGAAGAGGGCAATTTCCTATCTTCCCACTCTTAATGAGGAAAAAAACAGAAACAGGCTTTCAGGTGCTGTCAAAGCCGTTTGGTGGTTGGGGGGCAGTCAAAGAAATCTAGAACAACAAACGGAGAGGCGAAATATAGAGGGGAGGGGAGGGAGAAGAGACGACGGAAAGAAAACATCAAGGGGAAGTTTTTTTAAGGAATTCCTCCGTGGAAGAGATACCGGTGCAAAAATATGCGGACGCAGCAACGAAGGGGGAACAGGAGATCGAGCGGGGAAGAGGAAAGGGGTTATGAATTTTTGTTTGCCAGGCTTGGAAAAACTGGGGAAACGGGGCAAAAAAAAAAACAGGAAACGAATACGGAAGAAACCAAGGGGAGATCAGCGCCAAGTCGCGACGCGTTTGAGCGTAGGTCTGAAATAAAAAGGGAAAGGTGGATGCGTTTGGGGGGAAAACCTAGAACTCAAGAAGGGGAGGAGGCACAGAGCCACCGGGAGAACTGGAAAAGTCCAAGTGCACGGCCGAGTAAGGAAGTAGGGGACGGGGGAGTCTACCACTCAGTAACTAAGCCGATGATTCAAAGACGAGGAAAAAGAAGGGGGGATGAAAAGGAGATCAGAAAGTCTTCTTACCGGCGGGGCAGGTGGCGGGGTAAGGACGGGGACCTGTTGGTTTTAACTCGACGTGGACGATCCAGAAAACAGAGAGTTAGACGTGACGGGAGGAGACAGGTGGGGAAAAAATGGGGCACCTCGAAAGAACAAAATGTAATTCAAGGGAAGGCTTACTAATATTGAAAGGACAGGAAGAAGAGGGGAAGAACGAAAATGAACTCGGGACGCTCATCTTTTCTCCAGCTGCGTATGAAGAAGAAACATAGGCGCGGAAACTCAAAGGGGGAATCAGGCCGAGAAAGGAAGGGGAGGAAAGGGAATCGATGTGATACGATCACATAACGGGAATACAAGGAGCGTGGGGCAAAAATTGGATCACGAGATCTTCGGCGGCGGGCTTTTGTCCACCACCGAATGTTGCTGGGGACAGGTGAAAAAGTCCGAAAAAAAAGAGGCCGCATTTGAACGCAGGTCTTATCCTTCACTCCATCTCTGGGAAACATGGGAAAAAAGAAGGGGGAAGAAAACAAAGTCAAAAAGCGGAAGGACAAAGATGTCCGTCTCGCGATCGGGCGCTAGCTGACGCAAGAAGTTTACGGAAGCACCCCAAAAAAAAAGAAGTGCAAAAAGGGGGGGGAAAGGCAGACAGGAAAGTAGCTCAGATCTGGATTGTCACAAAGATTTCTTGGGTTGTAGCAGGGGTTCAAAAGAAAAGAGGGGAAGGAGGGGCTGTGTGAAGAAAGAATTTCGAGAAGGCTGTGACAAGGACTCTCACCACTTAGGATAAAAAAGGCTCCAGAAAAGAGGGACAAGGGGACTTGACCTAGAGGACGAAAATGGAAAAGGAAACAAATGGTAAGGGAGGGGAAGGAAAACAAATGTAAAGCAAGGCGGTTCGTCCCTCTGCTTTTCCTCGCGAAAAAAACGGGGAAAATTTCAGGGGAGGGCGGCTGCGAGATGCTCGGAATGGGACGGGGGGAAGGGGAAAAGGACATGGGGGCGAAAAAAGGGCCAGCCCATTCAATGATTACCTTTGGGGAGAGCCATAGATGCTGGGGAGGGGGAAGCAAGAGGCTGAGGCCGGCCGAATGGGTTAGGGGTTCAGGCAGAACTCAGCTCAATTGTTCCGCTATGGGGGGGAAAAAAAAAAAACAAGACAGACATCCGTTCGGTTTCTGTGTTATTGGGATCGTGCGGGCGAGTCTGATGCAAGTCAGGGAAGGAAAGAGCTCCCTTCAACCATTGGAGTCTAAACGCTGGGGAAAAAAACCGGAGGAAACCCCAGGGGAGCGTTGATCAGGCACTCGCGTACGGCGGAACGCAAAAAGGGGCAGGAAGGGGAGGACTGGAAAAAATGGGTTGAGAAGGGGGACAGCGTTCTTCCGCACTGGAACGGGAAATCAAAGAGAGCGGTTTGGAAAATAGACCACTGGAAGAATAACTACCACTCGTATGCACCTTACTTCTGTTGTGAAAAGTTAAAGGAAAAAAGGGTAGAGAAGCAAACGCCACTTTCGGTCACTAAAGTCAAGATCGCGCAGCTGAAGTGGTCAGGGAGGGCAGGAAAAAAAGTCGAAGGCCATTACTTCCGCATTTCTCAGGGGGACTTGGGGGGATGCGGGCTTGATGCTGAGATAGTGCAATCTCGCAGGGGAAGGGATTATCGGAGAACTACGTTGACAAATGGGAAAAACTGGGGTGAGGGGGGAGGGAAAATGATATTCTCCTTCAACTCATCTGGCCTGGGAGATATTGTGGAGGGAGGTGGGATAAAAAAAAGGGGGGGAAAGGGGAGAATAACAGTTACGTCAAAGAACCAGGTGGACCAATCTTCAGACGTGGGACCTGCAGGAGAAGGGAGAGAGAAGGGAACCAAGTGGAGTCTCGTTTAGTGCTACTGTCAGGGGGGGGGCAGGGGCGCAAGGTTGGGGGGAACCACAAAACCCTCGAAGGGCCGAGCAAAAGACGAGTCGAAAGAGGCCCTCTTGCTTCGCCTCGATGAGGAAAGGTGGCCCTTGGGGGAAAAAGAAAAAAAAGCCTGGGGGGTCGGTAGGGGTCAGAGCAGCATAGGGTCGCGCAGAAAAACAAAGAATGGGGAAATCACGAGTCTTCGGTCGAGAAGATTGTAAGCAACTCGACAGGGGTCAAGTAAAGACACGACGCGTAAAAAGAAGAGAGGGTTTACGTGCTCAACTACGAGAACCTCCTCTCCATACGATTCTTCCCATCTCGAATAAAAAAAAAAAACGGAGGGGGGGGGAAAACAAGAGAGAGAAGGGGAAAATGAAGAGGGGAACTAGGTTCGGGAAAAACCACCATTAAAGGAGGGCGGGGGGGGGGAGGGAAGCGGACCCCGGTCGCATGTGGCTTTACAGATGTTCTCGACGTAAGCGTGGACTGGAAAGGGGGAGGAGGGGGTTAAAAGCTACAAATGCTGTCTTCTCACCGAAACAAAAGATGGGACAGCAAGGCCTAGCAGAAACCGGCAAGAATGGCCGATTTCGACTTCGGAAGTGGGAGCTGTCAAAGGGAGAAGGATTGTGTGTGGTGCCAAAGGGGTGCTAACGCCTCGAAAAAAGTCAAAAATAACCGAGCCGAAGTACAGACGGTTTTAAATGAAACTCGAAAAGGAAAAATGCCGGGGGGAACGAGGGTAGAAGATGGGTAAAAACTAAAGGGGGGGAGGAGGAAAAAGGGCCTACTCTGACACGTGGTTATAAAAGAAAAATACAGACAGGACAATTAGTTGAAAGAGAATCGCTGAGAACATCACCGCGAACCAACAGGTAAAGGAAATGGAAATTATGAAGGAAACTTAAGAACGTTCATTACGAGAGTACATCTCATCAGACACAGGGAAGAAAGAAAAGTAAAAGTGAGACTCTAACGGATTATACCTTTTGCGTAGCCCGAATGAAAAAGGAAGGGTTCTAGAAGCGGGAAAGAGGTGATCAACGTGGCTAGGTGAGGAGTAAACTCTTGAGGCAGGGAAAAAAAAGAAAAGACCATGGAGACGAGTGGTATTTCCGTTTCTCTACTTAACGGAATTCAGGAAAAACGCGACAAAAAGGAGCCTTCCAGTTCGAGAACGGGTTGTACAAGAGAAAAAATGGAAACCTTCAAGGACAGAAGGGGAGAGGAAGGGGGTTTCGCAGGAAGGACGAATGCCCTGATCACCGCCGATAATGGTTTGAGCGGTTTTGTGGCTCAAGAGGGGGAAGCCGCCAGGTGAGTGAAAGAGTAAGTCATGACGGGAAGAAGCACGGAAAAAAAACGCTCAAAATCCAAGAAGAAAACGAGTCAAGCGTATTATAAGAGTCGAAAAATTAATTAGTTCTGCCTTAGTAAAAAACCCCTTCGCGGAGGACAGAGAGGGGTCACAGAAAAAAGAGATTGACAAGCAAAAAAAGGCCTGAATTGGGACAATCAAGCAGCACCAAGGATGGTAAAAGGAAACGAAGAGAGAGGACAATCGCCGCACAACCAGCCGAAATTTCCGCTTCTTTTTCGTCGGAGACCATTGAGAGAAACCGACGAGCAGGAAAATCGCGAGCGGAAAGCTTTTGATACAGGGGTTGTCGGGGAGGGGAAGGGGTCGGAGGCGGCAAAAGGGCTGTCCGGGGGCTGGGCGGGGCGACTGCTTTCTTTTTGGATTTATAAGTTTTAACTAGACTTTTCACAAAGAGAGGGAAAAACAGAGTGAAAAAGAAAGGCATGACTGGGGGAGGGGGAAGTCCCGCTACAAAAAAGCTTTTTACCATCAGAGTCGGAGACTTTCATGAAAATGATGACAAAAGGGGGGGGGGATAACAAGGGGGGTAGAAGGAGGGGAAGTAAAATTAAGAGGCGTCAGCGCGCGCTCAGATCGAGAGAAACAGCTTTTGCCAGGAAATTTAATGGCTGGCGGAACAAGGGAGGGGGGGACAGGTTCAAAAAAAAAGAGGATTGAGAAGGAGAAAAGCAAAAAATGCGGCCGACGTAGTGGCGCAGGAACAAACCGCAATATGGGGAAAAGCCGTCCGCCGACTCTAGAGTCGAGCACAACATGGGGTAAAACCTATTGGGGCAATAAGAAACGGTAGGGTTGAGAATTATCACAAAGAGGGGGCACAGAAAAAAGAAGAAGAAGGTAGCCGATCAAGGAAGCTCCTCTGATCTTCTAATCGCGATGGCGCCCGAGAGGAGCGGAATTGCGCATGAGAACAGTATGCAAAAGGGAAGGGAAACAAGGCCGTGAAAGACGGGAAAGGCTGGGGTTGGGTGGGGGGTGGGGGTGGGGTGGGGTGTGGGGTGGGTGGTGGGGTTTGGTTTTTTTTTGTTTTTTTGGGGGGGTGGTGAAGGAGGGGGGAGGGAGATTGTGACCTTTTTTGAAAAGGAGGAGAGAGATAGACGAAGAGCTCTGTTTGAAAAGGGAGCGTCACGGGAGGAGGGGAAAAAAAAAAAAAGGGACAGCAGGAAACCAACGCCCTGTAAGAAGACCATGCAGAGCTCGGCCAAGTTCCCCGTATTCCGAACGGAGGGAAGAATCAGCTGAGGAAGGGGCAAGAATCGACGATTGAGCCGAAGAAAAAAGGGAAGGGAAAAAGGGAAGGTTGTCAAAGAGGAGAAAACAGTGGGAAAAAAAAGTAACTCTCGATTATAGTGTTGGCCCAAAAATCACCGTGGTACGACGGGGGAGGAAATGCAAATAAAAAACGGAGACGCGGAGGAGGGAAAGGAGAATCGGGAGAAAACGCCATCCTATGCAGTGAGACAAAGGGAACTTTCAAGATCGTGAACAAAAAAAAGACGACATACAAATGAGACCCTCGGAGACGATGTTTTGACAGAGCATGACCTTTGTCTGCGTCGCCTATTGGAAGACAAAAAAAAATCTGGAACACTCGCTGTCGAAAAAAGGAACAGGCTTTCACGGCCTTCGCGAGTCATGAGCGAATAAAAGATTGAAGAAACAACAAAAGGATTATGAAAATACCTCTCTTTGATTGCGCGCATCTAGCTACAAGGCAAGAAAGAAAGGGGGGCCATTTTGGGACCGGGAAGAAGGGGGGAAACTCGACAGGCAACAGGCTACCGACAGACAAAACCGGCAACTGAGAGGGGAAGACAGACGCAACTAACGATGTCATGGGGGTAGGCGCTGTTGGGTTTGCCACGACGCTTGCCTTTGAATTTGTCTCACGGGCTCGACTGGGAGTGAGGGGGAAGAGAGGAGACCAGGACTAAAAAGCGCGCGAGGGGGGCAATTCTCAATAAAGTTCGAGGTGGGTTGACGTTTGAAAAAGAGGGACAGGAGAGGGAAGGGGAGATACCGAACCCGGTGCGACGCGGACAACGTCCCCGTGTGAACGGCCTAGTTCTTCGGGTCTCACTCCGATTAAAAAAAAGAAGGAAAAGAGTCTTGAAAACGCGCGGAAAAAGAAGGGGGGAAATGAAGATCATAGGAATGTAGTAGGCCCGCGGCCGTGCAGATGACGGTAAAAAACGTTTTATTTTCAAAAAATGACGATCCTTAAAACAGATATTTCTCGTGTCGAGGGGGATCTCGAACCGGTAAAGCGGAACAAGCGACCAACCCAGGGAAGCAACTGGGAAAGTGAGAGGCACGTCTTTTGCCCTTGAAAGGGGTGAAGAAATTTGAAGAGAGCAAGGAAGAGGAAACATATAGGTTGACAAGCAATCCGAGGGATTGAAGAGAGAGGCGCGCACTCACCTTGTTACTCTGCCGAGAGGCAGAGGGGCAATGAAAAAAAAAAAGAGGGGGGAGGGGGAAGACATCAAGAGGGGAATCCATGCAGAAGTCTCAAAAACAGGGGGGAAGCAGAGAGACGAGTAACGGGCGGAGGAAACACCACCTAATGGTGCTTGGAAAAGTGACTTAGAAATACTGAGGGGGGGGACAGGGGAAGCAAAGAGTGGCTGCCCTTCTCCACGCGGGGGGGGTCTTGAAAAAAGTGAAACGCCGTGTGAAAAGAAAAGGAAAAGAGAAGGCCATGTCCTTTCTCGATCGATCGAGAGCTGATCGCAGAAAGGGAACGTTACGCCAAAGCAAGGAAAAAGAAGGGTAGTGAAACAATTGGGGAGGAATTTCACTGAAGTATCTCCAAACGGAGGAAATCTGCGGGGGGGAAGAGAGGGGAAAAACGTCACATGACTTTGCGGTGTGAACGATGAATTTCGAAGAGGGCGTGGAAACTAAAAAAGTCTCAAGCCAAAAAGACAGTCGCGCACACACAAACAACCACCCAACCAACGCGCAAAAGAGTGAAAACGACGAGAAGAAAAAAGGGCTACCCTCCCACCCCTGGATAAAAGACGGAAAAGATGAACCGATTTGGGTAAAAGCAGATGAGGGGCCGATCAAAGGCCGTTTCTAAAAAAAAAAAAAATTAATGGAGGCGGCAGAAGATGAATCGAGCTGCGGTGAATGTGACAGCGGGGGGGGGGGGGCTCAATTTGCTGGGCGTACATGAACAAAGTCATGACCGGGGTGCTTATCCAGCAGAAATGAATGGTCTATGAACGCAGGAGCAGTTAAACAGGGCCTGAGGAAGGGGGAGTTACTAAGGTCAAACTCATTCATGGCAGATCAAAAAAATGAATTAGAGATTATATTCGGTTTAGGAGGGGGAGGGGTGGGGGAGAGTAAGAGGCTAGGATTGAATTAATCGCGCCCATCCACCCGGGTTGCGGCCCAGAGGACGCAAACAACATCGACCACTAAATGTTCAGAGGTAATAAGGCATGCTCTTACTTCTTCTCCACAGCGAAAAGAAGGACGGTCAAAAACAAATTGGGGAAGAGGGGCAATCGGTCTTCGAACTGGACTGCGCAATCTGATCGTTTTACGGAAGCTCCACGGAGTAAGAAAACAGAACACCGCGGCTGCCACGTCTCTTCGGTTGGGGGGAAAGGACGAAAAGGGGGGACCTTGGGCTCCGCCCCTCGCCACGGTTCCGGAATGCACATCGTTATCAGATCTCGGACAATCGGGGAAAGTGGGGGGAAAAACCCCCAAAAAAAAAAGTAGGTGGCGAAGGAAAACAAGGTCGACACTGAAGACGTTGGGTAGCAGTAAGAATAGGTCCACTGGGGGGGGGGCTTGTAAGGTTGCCGTCTTCTAGGAAAAGAATCGCATGACTTGATATGACAAGACGGGGAAGGGGCTTTCACGGGGGGTCGCTGTAATGTTCGCCGTCGTCTCCAGGAAACTCATAGGAGAGCTTATATGGTGCTGATTGGGGGGAAAGGAACACTAAGGGGGGTAGAGGTAGAAAAACGGCACCAACAAGCTGGTTGGGTGACAATCTTCCGAAAGCTGTTGACAGAGCATTGGGAGTGACCATCGGGACCCGTCCTGTAAGGGAGTAGAGGGGGGGAAACTGAAAGAAGGCCGGGCGCAATTGGGCAACACCAAAAGCCCTAAGGACATGTAAAGACAAAGAAAGAAAGAGAAGAGGGAATAGTGAAACGGGAGCAGCTGGGATGAGGACGTTCCTTGGGAATCGTCTTTTCGGTAGGGGGAAGCCAGCATATTCTAGTCTCAACACAATCACGGCAACCCGCTGGAGGGAAAAAAAAAAAAGATGGAAAGCAAGGAGAAAAGGGGCCAGCTTTCCAGCAAAAAATAGATAAGCGTATAGATGGGGTGCTATAAATACGCCACCCCGAGCTTGTAAAATAACGTGAGGGCCCCTATATAAGACAAACAAAAAAAGGGAGGAAGAAGAAGGGGGGAGAAAATAGAGTCAAGAAGGTTGGAGAGTGCGACACCCAAACTCTCTCTCTTTAAGCAGGAGGGTGAGGTAAGCTGAACCCGCGAGGGAGGGAACGGCTGGGTCTCGCCTAGCGGAGGCCATTTATTTTGGGGGGGGGGGAGAAACAGAGGGAGCTTCTCCCACCAGACAAGATTTTATACCAAGTCACTACTCATCTGTCTCGCCCCGGCAAGGGGACTAGGGAGAATGGTCGGAGTTTAGATTCAGTTGGGAGATCTTTTTTTGGGGAAAAATGTTCTCACAGGCCAGAAAGGAAGTCCAAAAAGGAACCTAGCCTCACTACAGAAAAGGTAAAGAAAAGCGACGACAAGGTGAAGGTCAACAGATGGGCTGGAAGATTGGTAACAAACGAATGTTGCGGGTACGTAACTGCGGAGAAAATCGAACAGGGAGGGGATAAGAATCAGGTAAGCGACCAGAGATGAGTTGAAGGAGAAGCGCTGCGAACATCACAGAGACCAACAATGGGGGTAGTTATAAATAAGTAGTCCTAAAGAATAATCCCGGTCATGTCAAGGAAATAGCGAAAAGCAAGGCCAAGAAAAGGGGAAGTATGATGAAACTTATTAGACCTTTGCGTGATCACCGACTTGACACTGGGCAAGGGGACGAGCTGAGATGGGACTCAGAACGTGGCGATGTTAGGAATAAGACTTTGCGTCACGGTAAGAAAAAGAAGATAAGGGTGGCGGGCCGAGGGTTATTCCTTTTCTCTACTTACGGCATAGGACTAACACCTCAGATGTAAGCAGTAAGTAGGAAGGAGGGAAAATATAAAAAATTTGAAACGTCCGCGCGGTTTCGGCGCAGGGAGGGAAAGAAGAGAATTCAATAGACACCGCCGATATGATTTTGTCCGCGGTTTGGCGTGCCTCTGTGCCGAAGGGCAGGGGGGGAAGGGGGGAGATAGGGAACTTCAAAATTGACGAAGCACGGCAAGAAGATACCCAAGCAACCTAATAACTAACTCAGGAAAGAGAGGGAAAGAAAAGTTGATGTTAGAACCCTTGAAGAACACCTTCGTCGGCAGTGTTACGCGATGAGGGGAACGAGCCAGCAGGGCTAAAGGAAGCACAAAGGGAAGGGGAAGGTCAAGGGGGGAAGAGAATAAAAACACAGGATCAGCTGGAAATGCCAAGAAGCGCAGAAATCGGAAAAAAGCAGAAAAACCCTGTGCCAAGAGGTTTTAGCGAGAAACGCTATACGACCAAAACCGACCGAGGGAAAAAGAGGGAGAAACGGACCAACGAGGTGTATCCAGGGGGGTAAGGCGCGGGGCTGATTCGAGGTGCAAGAATAGCAATTAGAAAGAATGGAGTAGGGGATGGGGGGGAAGGGTGAGATGAAGGGTCACAGCCTCTCGACATCAATTCGTTCAAACGCCATTCGAGTACGTGCTTGGAAAAAGACCTGGGACCAAAAAAAGGGGGAAAAGCACGATGAGCTACGTTCAAATGAGATGAAAAGGGTGGACTCACCTGAGGGGACCGCCTGGATGGGGAGTAAAACAGGGCGCGAGAAAAAAGCGCAGACGATCTCGATAATAAGCATTGACAGACGCGGAAGGGCGGGAGGGAACACGTAGGGGAGTTCAAGAACAAAGCTCTGAGAAGGATCATAACTAAGCAAGGCGGCCTAGGGGAGAGGACTGTGCACAAACATTCGTGGTGAACAAAGGCCTGCCGAAGCGAGAGGAAAAAATGGGTCCAAAAACAAAAGAGTGTCGAGGAGAAGAGGGGGGGAATCGTAAGCCACATCGATTGGCATTTCCCACGCAGATCTCGCCGATTCAAAGGGAGGGGGCGGAGCGAGATAGAGAATCGGCGATGAGGCACATCTAGGGAAGAGGAAGGGCGACATGAATCACAGGTCGACGGAAAAGGACCAGTTCCAAGAGGCAAGCACAGAGAAAGAGAAAGGGGGCTGTCTGTTTGAGTGGGGGAACCTTCTCTATAGATCCGACGAGACTCGCTTTTGGCTTCTCGCACGAGGGGGAACAAAAGAAAAAAGAAGGAAAGAATCGACAAAACCAAGGGAAGAAAGGCAGATGCTCGGCCCTTTCCCCGAATGAAGGCTCGTTGGAAGAGAGGAGACTTGGTAAAATCTTGATTGAGCCGAAGCACGCCGTGCACCGACGGGTCAAAGAGAAAAGGAAGGATCCGGAAGGAAAAGAGAAAAGCTAAGGGGTTGCCAAAAGAATACCATTTGGAAAGGGTTGCGAATGCCGATCAACAGAAGGACGAGAGCAAGGGATCAAAGCTATTCACGCCATAGGAGCCCGGATCACTTAACTGACCATCTCTTGGCCACAACATCTAATCAACCTTGGTGGGGAAATCGAGAGGGAGAAGGGGGGAGGAAAAATCAGTTAAAAAAGGGGAGACAGTCGACCAGGGAAAGGAATGAGCACCAAGGCGGAACGGTGAGGGGAAAAAAACCTGGCAAGGAGTGAAGGGAGAAGAGTGAGCTCAAACAG
>Ga0179591_1156439_pt1 | contig 13321 bp, 17 predicted proteins | sample CZOMad2_1_08_16f_FD_182891 | JGI IMG/M metagenome (GOLD analysis project Ga0179591, IMG submission 182891) | Vadose zone soil fungal communities from Angelo Coast Range Reserve, California, USA - CZOMad2_1_08_16fungal (PacBio error correction) | ecosystem: Environmental > Terrestrial > Soil >...
GCCTCACTCCATTAAGAGAAAACGGGCGTCAAAGGGTAAAAAAACGAGGTAGGAATGATCTGTCCGGTTGGTGGAAAGAATGGCCACAGGAAGTCCAAAAAAATGTAATTAAGTTCACCGGACACGGTCGGGCTAAAGATAATGTGTGAGACTCCATGGAAAGTTGAAGAACACCAACTAGGTGAACTACGGGAAAGAATAGGCATGTATTAAGGGATTAGAATGTGAGAAAAATTTATACGAACTTTCTCGCATAAAGCTTTAAGAAAGCACCTCAAAGATGCGACAAAATCGACGGCGAAACCACGTGGGAAGAGTGGAGGGTTGCCTGAAAAAAGTAAAAAAATGGGGGGGGTTAGGATAAGATAGTGCCTGGGCAACAAGGGGTGACATGAGTCTGCGCGGAGTAGGCACACGGCTGTCTCTTCAAGGCACTCGTGTAACAAAGAAACAGCGGACAAAGCAGCTCATTTTGCCGGCTAAAAAAGCGTGTACGAATATCATGGCCAGATCCGGGGAAAAGAAGGGAGGATAGATGACGAATCCTGTCCGAGTGACTGAGGTAAGGTAAAAATGGACGCTGAGAAATTGGAACCGGGGGAGGTAACCACAAAAGAATGGAAGAAAAAAAAAGAAAGAAAGCTTCCTTCACAAGAGGGGAGGGGGAACGGAAACTTGGGAGTCTCAATCCTCTGTAAGGAGGGAATTGGGGAAATGGGACCCTAAAGTATAATTGTCAAACAAACCATTCAGACCTAAGATGGTGGGGGGAGCGGGTACCGCTCAAACGAAAAGGGCACCCACAGACACACGAGGATGGGAGGAGAAAAAAAAAAAGAGCAGGAAAAGCAGCGGAAAGAAAACGAGAAAACTAAGTAAAGAGATCACTCAAAAATGGGTGTGCAAAAAAACGGAAGGTTGCCGCTAAGGTGGCGGTCAAAGCGGCAATAATGAAAAAAGAAGAGGCCAGCGAGTCTGGACAGGAACGGTACAGAAGGCCGACTTGAGCGAGAAAAGTCCTTCTAGATCGTCGGAGCAAAACGCCCTAAAGCACAAATGATTACCTTTCAGGGATGGAGGAAAGAAAAAAAGAATGGTTCGGGATGATAAGGAGGAAAAAAAAAGATGATTTCCTGGCTATTTGTAGCACACAAAGGGATTACCTAGTAGAGGTTCGTAGGAAAAAACAAAAAAAAAAAATGTGTTCATCCAAGTCCCTAATGGAAAGGTTGGGCAAGCTTTACGCCGGGTTAAAGCCGATTATGTAGGGGGGAAAAAAAGGTTATTGCACGTAGGCTTGAAACACATTTCACAACTACGAATGGATAAAAGGGACAAAAAGGGCACCAATCTCCTAAGAAAGAACAGGAATCCGGGCACGGTGTCCCAAGAGGTAAAACCTACTCACTGACGTGCTCGCTGAAACTTGACAGCGGCGGTCACAAGAGAAAGCCCAGATCACAAGATACGATAAAAAGGGGAACATCTAGAGATCTATTTACAGTTAAGGCAGGGAAAGACAGAATCGTAGGGACATAAAAAAAAAAGAGTAAACACCTGGAAATTAGGGAAAAAAGAAAAACTGCAAACAAGGCCTGTAGCTTTGTCGGGGGGGAAAACTCCTGAATTCTTTAAAAAAAGTGAGACAGATCACTAAAGGGGCTCAATTCCTAAGTCTCAAAAAGATGGGGAACCACAAATGGGAACTCGATGTGAATGATATGCAATTGTTCCTAACCGACAGAAAAAACCATGAGTATACATTACTCCAGGTAGGTTCGAATGGTAGAATCACCCGGACCGACGGTAAACCGATGAAAAGAAGATAACAACGAATTTACGGTTACTAATACACTTCCAAAAAAAGTGCTCAGCGGAGCTTAAAGGGGGGGAACATGGTTCTCTCAAAAAAAAAGAATAGTGCGCGGAATCACATACAATTGGTGGAGAAGAGGAGGACCGATTCCTCATGGTCAGGGGAGGTGGCCTGCAAACAAACAGAAACAGAAGTGCAGGGAAGCTGAAACATTGTCCACATAGTCTGGGCAAGGAGGGCACAAACCTGAGGGGGGGAGAGAACAAAAGGTCCCGTGCGATGTAGGTAAAGACACAAGTTACCACGTACCGAGGAACGGGTGATCGGGGTAAATAAGACTCGTGATCTCGGCTCGGGGACCTGCCTCAGGGGGAAAGGGAAGCAAGAGGCATCCTTAAAAATCGTGGAAAGAAGAAACAAGAATCAAAGCAATGCAAGACTACGCGTTAGTAGCTGAAGCCGCGCCAACGTGAAAGAAGTGCCAAAGGGCGAAACAGTATATAAAAGAAAAAAGGAATCAAATCACTCAACGACGGAAATTGCGAAAACAACCTAACCTGGCGGGGGGGAGAGTCCGGGACACGAAATTGAAAATGGCAAACCAGACAACAGAAGCGTGGGAAGAAGGGTAGGCGGCCTGGGTTGGTAAGGGGGGGGGAGGGGTTGTATGGAACAGGGGCATTAGGGGGTGGTGTGGAAGAAAAGACAATGGCCCCCACAGGTATAAACGCACATTTGGACTACAAGATAAAGGAGGCGAGAAAAAGGGTCGAGTTGTATGGGGGATGTAACAAAGGGGTACGTTGGGTAGAGCAGTTCTATGAAGTGGGCATCCTACTCCACCCTCGGGGGGTGATAAGGGGACTACGCCATGGATCGGAATGTGAAAAGAACAAGGACACGGGGATTTAGTTCCTAAAAAGAAGAACGAAGGTCGGACTTCTCCTATTAGATTCGAGAAGAGAATCACGATAGAAACTTGCAGACCTACTCAAGGATTAAAGAGGGGAAGGGAACTCATGCCCCTCTAAAAAACCAGGGGACCGGGGCGATAGAATCATCGACAGACCCAAACGTAGGCGAAGAACAGCAGGCAGGGGGGGGGAGGTTATGAAACTCTTATTCTACAAGCGAATATCGAAACTTCCCCATTCAAAAAAGGGGGAGGCAGCAGTTGAACAGAGGGAAATGTGGAACGTTCCATTTGGATCAGGAAAAACTAAATGGGGGGGGAGAAGGTTCCACATGGTAGTTGGGTAGAGATTGGTCATGGTACAATCCTGGTGGGGAGACGCCGAGCAAAATGCTGATATCGAAAGGGCAAAACCAAACGGTGAGGGAAAAGGAGATCAGAGAGCATAAGACTAAGGGTGAAAACCACACAAATCAAGAAATAGAAAAAAATCCACAGGACATTAATATAAAAAAGGGTGTGCCTATCAACATGGGGAGTGAAAAAGAGAGTAGTACTATCTTTGGGGGCAAGAGTGGCCAGGTGGGTGAGGGAATAAAAGTGTCGAGCACGCGCCCTGACGAAAAAAATCTTGGTACAAAACACGACCATCCTCTCTGGGTAAAAAAAAATGTGAAGGGGGGATTGCGTGCACTAGTCGAATAACCGGATAAGGGGGAAGGTTGAGGGCACGTGAAAGGTGGTCAGGGTCACAGGTGGGGTGAGGGGGAGAGGGCTATCCTTAAAGTATAGACATAAGGGGGGGAGAAACCTTCGTAGGGGAGGGCAGGCCAAAACACAACTGGATGTGGGAGGCAGCCCAGTGGAGGATCAGGAAAAAAATAGGAAACGCCTAGAGCTTCAGTGAGAAGGGTGCCGGCCGCCCCCGAAATTTATTGGGAGTGAAAAAGGACACACGTTGAGGGGGGTCAACAGTGGGTCCCGGCGTTCACACACCTGTAACGAAAAGGAGGAAAGAAGCCCTCACTAACACCGGTGTAAATAAAAAAGGGATGGCGGGGTGTGAATGAAACCGGACCAGACCGAGATCACAAAGAAGGGTCGATTAAGATAGGTAGGAAAAGAGAGAAGGGGGAGTGATGTCATGAGTGGTAGTGGGGGGGGGCTGTACACTGTAAAAGTGGGAAACATGATAGGGGGAGGAAGTGAGATAAAATAGCTGGCGTTGCTAACGTGTAGTGACAAGAGCATGTGGACGGACGCCTGCAAGCTGCTCACGACATAACAAGGATAAGGCTGAACGCGGGACGGGAGAATAGGAACGAGCATCCTTGGCAAGGTTGGGGACGGACATATCTAACGGTTAGTGGGCAAGCAATTTATGATCAAGGGGTTCTAGAGAAAGGGGGGAGAACAAGCAGCAAACGATAAAAAATTTGAGACAATGCTGGGCACAAATCTGTTTGGTGGGGTGAAAGGGGGGACCCTCGGTCTAATCGACCTGCGAAGACTGTGTTTCAATTTAGAAAAGGCCTGAGGAATCCAGGAGATAAAGGTTGGGAATCAGAAATGGGCTAACCTGCATCCATCCACCTTAATGGGAAGAAGAGGGAAGGTGTGGTCACCTACTTGTGGGGGGGGGGAGGAGGGGGTAGCAGAGGTTTAAAAAGGGTTGGGCTAAGTACTGCTTCGAAGGAGAAGAACTTCTTGGAAACGGGGACAAACTCTGTTGGTTGGGGGGGAAGAGTGGGAGGAAAAAATGATGGACCATCTGCGTGAGGGGGGGGGAGAATAGCTCAGATCAGAGGACAATGACAGGGGGAGGATAATGGAGGTTTGTCAAACTCGCAAGCAGGGGAACTGCAAGTAGCCATTTCCAAGTGGTTGGGGGGGACATTGGGGGTGAGCACTGTTGGCAGATAGACAAAATGAACTCAGTTTACGATGTGGCCGATGTCAGTGTGCGGGCGGGCGCTGTGAGGGAATGGGAGGAATGTCTGAACAAAAAAAAAGAAAGGACGGCTGTGCAGGGGACAGATGAAGGGAAAGGGATATAGTTTTGTCCACACACGGACAAAAGGGGTAGCAGGCCGGAATCCGCGGTGGCAAATGTTGCTAACCAGTATAGCACGAAAAAAATACCGGTGGCAAGAAGGGGGGAAGGGACATAAAGGTAAATAGGGGGGTGGTTGCGGGAGCAAATGGGGCAGAAAGGCGTGGGGTGGGACAAAAGCAAGCGCAGAGCGGAGGAACCCATCGTAAATAAAGCAGGGAAAATAACCCTTTTCAATTGACGTAGAGGTTGACAAGCGCGACCGGATAAAAAAGGGGGAGAGGCTCCTCACGTAACGTGTATGCCAAGGAAAGGCAGAGGCTATCTCCATAACTTCCGGGGAAAAGAAACTGGACCCCATGGTAAAACTCAGGAAGAGAGCATAAAAACACAGGGAGATCATGAGAGAAAGCAACGCCGTTGCGGCTCCCTTTTTGGGAAGGGTGCGGCGGCTGACGGGGGGGGGGGGGGGGGGGTGTGGGGGCGTCTGGAATGGTTGGGGGGGGGGGGTGGCGTTAGCACATCGGAAATTGAGACGGGGGGGGGAGGAATAGTACTCTTCATTGCAATTGATAGGAGGAGGTCTCGTTACAGCGTCAAAGTGCTGGATCAACAGTTTGGCAAGAAGTGAGAGGGGTGAAGGGAATTTACCTCTTAAGGTGTAAGGGGAATCGAACATCGCGTCCTCCATTTTGTGAGGTGAGGCAGAGTATTGGCTGGTGAGATATTCTGGTCGGAGGGGAAGCGGCTTTGTACACTGCGGATATGGTGGACAGGATGGCGCGTGCTGCTCTCCCATAGGGCTCAGGGGGGAAAGGTGGGTGTAAGGGTGTAAGGGATATGTCGTGGGAAGCAGGCAAGAAGAGGGAAGGTGGTCGTCCGTGAGAAAAATAGCAGGGGGGAGAAAAGGGAAGTGTTTACCACAAGCCGGGTCGCAACGAATTACGATCTAGGACATGAAGGTAGGAAAAGGAGTGACCAGTAGAGGAGGAGAGGGGGAGGAATTTCGTAGCAAGGGGGGGGGTGAAGTCGCAGAGTTTTTAAAATCTGAGGAAGAACATTGAAAAGGGCAAGGCGGGGGGTGGGCCTGAATATGCAGCGGAGGGTAAATTGTAGGAAAGATCTTATGACAGGCGGATCAAGGGGATAAAATGTATGAGGAAGCGAAGGACAGAATGAAGCGTACACCCGTCAGGAAAAGGGAGTAGAGTGACTCATGAGTACAGAAAAAAGCGTCAAGGCTGCTTAGACACAATTGAAAAAAAGGGGTACATACTGGAAATTGGGAAACAAAATGTCGTGGAAGTGGGAAAAGTGTGTGGGGGGGGGGGAAAGGAACGGGTGGCACGAGAAGTGGGGGTTGGTCAGGGGGGACTAATTTGCGAGTTAGCCCGGGGGTGGGGACGGGCTTTGCTGAATGAAAAAAAATGTGAAAGGGAATGCCTAATTCGAAGACCAGTGGGGGCGGGAAGCCCACGTAAAAATTGCCGGAAGAGAAAAGCGTGCTCACATAGAGGTGAGGACAAAGGGGGAAGGGGACTGGAAATTGCGTTTTTAAGGAATAGGTCCAACTGAAAGCGGACCAAGCAAGTCAAAAAAAATCGTGGAGATGAATGTGACGAGGGACCGCCTTTGACGAAAGAGAAGGATGAGGAGGAATTAAAACTCAGAGATATCGAGTAGGGGAAACAAAGAACGGTCTCTTCCTTCACAAGATAGGGGGGGGGAATAGGGGAGAAAGAGAAAGTGTGGGGGGGTAAAAAACCGTGGGATGGTGGAAAACTGGGGAAGACTGGAACACCGGGGAGAAAACACAGGGGTATAATGTTGTTTTTTAGAGGAGTGCGTATCCGCGAATAAGAGTTGGACGGAGATAGAGGGAGTGGAAAAGAATTTTGGCTTGGAAATTTGCGTTGGGAGTGAGGAGATAAAAAAAAGAGGGGCCTTTTGACAGGGGACTTAATGCGGCATCGGGTGAAGAAGTAATACAGGTCCAAAGGTATGAAGAAAGGGGGTCAGCAAACTAGCACACCAGGACCATGGAGGGCAAAAAAACGTGCCATCTTATGGGGGGGGATGAGGGAAGGTGTTTTGGGTGGCTTCACGAGAGGGAAGGGTAAAAAGGAAGACAGCTTCGCGAAATGTACCGATAATAAGAGAGGGACCAGGTAACGTGAAGGGGGCGACTTAAGACGAATAGAAATTCCGGCTCTAACCACTTAGTTTTGGGTTTGGTGGGGTAAAGAAGAAGGGGAAGGTGACCGTGAGTGCTAAGAGATCCTCGGAAAGAGAGCTCATAACAACAAAAACGGTGGATTAAAATTAGAATAGGAAAAGGAGTCGTTAACAAACTCCGGAAAAAGGGAGGTACCCACTAAAGGAAGGGTGTGGTCCAAGGAAAAGGGAAACAAAGCATGGGGTTCGGAGTTGAAAGAGCCAAAAGGAGAACAGTAAAAGGGCTGTACCCGTAGAAGAACCGACTTGGCGTACATCTTGAAAAGTGTGGAGGCGGCGAAAAAGAAAGACCAAAAAAAAAAAGAAAATCGACGCGTGGTCTTGCGGGGGACGGGGGAAGAAAGGCAGTTGGGCATGGGTGGTTGGAGACCACAATGGAATAAAGTGGTGTAATATGGCAAAAATAGCCGCAGAACGGGGAGGGAGAGAAGAAGGTCTATTTCGTGTGAAAGTACACAAAAACTTGCGGAAAAATGAACACTCGGTGGGTGTATCTTTTTCCCTCCGGAGATGCTGCAATGAAAAAATAGGTTGATCTGCGAGGGGCTTAAGGGGAGAAAAAAAAAACAAACTACAAAGGAGGGGAGAAACGGTCCGGGCCTGCTCTATAATGTGGGGGGAAAAAAAGAAAGGTACTGAACATGCGCGGTTTCAAAAAAACTGAAAGGGGAAGTAGTCCGAAGTTATGGGGGTACAGGAAGGGAGATGCCCATCCCCAGTAAGAAGGGATTCAAGACACGAAACAGAAACGGAAAGAAAGAAAGAGGGGAACGTTGCGGATGTCTCTGACGAATGATGCATCGGAACAATTGCACGCAAAGAAACCTAGGCACCTCTAAGGTGGTAGAGGCGGCGAACTCAGGCTGAAACAGAGGGAGAAAGGGTGACGTCGAAAGATGTTCTTAAATTGGGGGAAAGGGAGAAGAGGTACCATATTGTTCAACATGATAATAGATACGGGAGAAGGCAATTGGTAGACAGAAATATAAAGTAAAACTGAGAAAAAAGAGGGAACATGCGCGAATGAAGAAGGTGGTGGTTAATGAAGGAGGGGGGGGAGCGGCAAACGGGGTGTGTGTGTGAATACTGTTTGTCGCGCGAAAAATGAAGGGTGCTCGGAGAGAAAACAGTCTGACAAAACTACGTAAAAAGGAAGGGAAACCTCCGAATCAGGCACAGCTCGCACAAAAAGTGTGACAAGGAGGAAAAAGGCTCCTAAGATAAGGAAAAGATGTGCACGCCGCGTGCTAGGGGAACGAAGTGCCTGAACTTTCTGGTCTCACGGGTGGCCGCAAGAAGGAGAAATGCACAGAACTATACCAGGGGAAAAGAGAGTTCTCGATCGGGGAACGTAACGTAACAAATCTATGTGGTACCTTTTGGGCTCAATCGCGAGAATTGATCGCCGGTCACTGGACAAGAAGGGGGTAACGGTATTTTCGCAGCCAAGGAAACTAACTCTTGTTATAAATATTTTCAGGAAAGAAAGCCTTTAAAGAAAAAAAAGGAAAAGACTCAGGAGGGGAAGAAAAAGGAAGGGGGACAACACGGGCTCATTGAAAGAGACCGAAGAACAGAGCTACGCAAAGGGGACGCGGAACGGGAGGAGGAAGCCGTCAGGTTAAAACCCGGCATTGCAAGAGACCTCGGCAAATGGGGGAGACATCCCGCCGGACGATCGAACTACTTCACAAAAGGGGGGGAACTGGGAAGGGCGTAGCATACCGACAGATGGCTAAGGTAGGGAAGGAGAAAGAAACACGGGAGGCAAAAACGGAGGAACAGAGCCAGAAAAAGGGAGAGATGTCGAAACCCGGAGATGACATGGAAACAAGGAGGAGAAAGATGGACAGGAGAATGAGAAGGATTAAAAACATAAGTGATTCCATGACCGTTAGGAAGTGCCTACTCGGTGGGAAAAGGATTAGGCCGGCCCGGCCCGGAGGTAAGAATAATATGGGAACCCAATGGGAACTTGCATTGAAAAACCCACGCTACGTGAGTATAATGGGTCTCAGGTAAAATCAATCATACAGCGAAAGTCGAGCAGAACTCAAGAACTACAGCGAACTTCAAAAGCAGGGGGGACCCACCGAGACGGCAAGTGAGTGAAAAAAAAGGGGGAAGAGACTGTACCTTTGACAGGGGGAAAAAAAAAAGGCTGGACAAGAGCCATCTCACAAGAAAGGGACAAGACATGAACAGAGGAAGAGAAATCGAGGGTTTCATTGGGTGGAAAGGTGAAGACCTGGCAAAAACGGACCAAACAACCGAAAGGGGGAGAGTGCATACCAAAAGTGGGAGAGGGGGGAAACACTACAAGAAGGGGAAAAAAAACGAGACCTCAAACCGGCGGAGCGAGTATTGGAAAACACAGAAAGCAGCTTTCGAACCAGGCCCAGCCAAAGAAAAAAACCGACAGTACGACAGGAAAAGGGAGTTCGTGAGCCCAAAAACTGCTCTTAGCCTAAAAAACTAGAACAGATTGCTGTACGAACGAAGAAAAAGGGGGGGGGGGGAAAGAATGGCAAATTGGGGGTAAAGGAACAAAAAAACAACTGAGAGGATCCGGTCTGATAAAGAAAAAAAAGAGGGGGAATGAAACCATGTCGCAGGACGGGATTTGCCAAAACACAGTTGCAAATTGACGCAAAAAGAGCAAAAGAGAGGCGGTCCGGGTAGAAATCTGGAAGGTAAAGGAAGGGCACATGACTGCTGTGCACACAGTATCTAATGTATAAAGAAACGAAAAATGACGTACACGGGGAACATGCTCGAAGATAGGGGATGTGCTAGTCAGGGGAACGCAGATGATTGAAGGGGGAATAAAATAACGAATGAAGGGGAAACTAGAGAAGGAAAACAAGAAGTTCAATCCACTTACAACTCGGCTCAAAAAAGAAAGCACATGCACATAAAAACCCGTTCGAAATAGAATCGGAAATGTGGCATACACAACCAGTCTAAGCGAACAGTGAAGAACACAACTAGGGACAGGGACTCCTGCTAAGAAAAAACACCTAAATATAAGGGGAACAACGGCGGACTCGAGGAAAAAAAAAAAAGCTGAATGAAAATCTTCTACAACTATCAACAATGCAGAAAAAAGGGATCATGGGGGGTAGAGGTAGTCAGACACAGATGATGACAAGCACGGAACACACACAGCGGTCACTGCTCTGACTCAAGCATGGAAGGGGGCACCATGTAGTGAGGAGGTGGTTTTCACACGGGGAGGAGAGAAGAAGACGGGCAATTTACAGGGTGTGCTGTTTAACGCCGAAAAAGAAAAGATTGCGACTACACTGGATTCAGGGGAAGTGGGGACAAGGCCGCGGAAAATCAACAGAAGGAATCACAGAGAAGGGGGAAAATAGGGTGCGAAAAGAAAAGCTGAGTGCAGTGACACACCGCCTACAGAAGGGGATTGTGTGGGGAGCTGAACAACATGGAATTGAAGGAAAGGTAGATGGACACTACATGTGCCGGGTGGAGTCGAAAAAAGGGGGTGAAATGATCAGAAGTATGCCAGAGGAGAAACGTTGGGGAGGAAGGCTCACTTTAGTGGTTGGGGAGGGTGAAAAACAATCCCTCGAGACAGAGTCGACTGCGCCGCGAGTGGGGTGCATGACCGGACAGTAACAAGCATCAAGGGGAAAAGGAAACAGGGCACACATATGTAGTGAATCTGGAGCAAAAAGAGAGAATTGACCAGTCATGGACGTGGGGGGGGTGACTCTAGGGGAAGGAGTGTAGAGAGTGGGGCCCAAAATGCAAACGCAAAGAAACATAATCGGAGTGATACGGTACTGTTGGATGAAGTGGTAGTTGAGAACAAAAAAAGGAGGAGACACGCCTATGAGGGCAAAAACAAAAAAACCTTGCCCCTTCAAAAAAAAGCTGGTAGGATGGGTGGGCAAATTGACAACAAAGTCTGGAACGAAAAGGGGGGATGAAGCCATTGGGGGAGAAAAATGACTTATCAAGGGGGAAAGGAGGGGGTCGTCGTATGGCTAAGGAAGGGGGGGGGGAGCGACGACCAACCGTATTCAAAAAGGAGATCTCCAAACCCAAAAAGGGGGCAGATGAAGATAGCTAGAAAAAAATGAAGGACAAAAGGTACTGAAAGACAAGGACCGAGTAGGAAAGGGATACCCACACCAAACCCATAATTGAATTTCCCAACAGTTATGAAATTTCAAAGAACAAAAATGGCGCATCACAGAGGGTACTATGGAAAGCTCACACAGGTGGTGAAAGGGTATAAAGTAGCTGTAGGGTCATCGGTCGAGGAAATCAAAATGGTCCCCAAAAATGGACGGACGTAACTAGAATATCACGCTCCAACCAATGAACAGCCTAGGGCGGCATGCAATCAAGGGGGAAAACACATAAAAAAACTCGCTGCAGTACCACTCAGGGGAATTTGTATGAGCAGTAAGGTTAGGGCCCACCAGGAGCAAAAGACAGTTAGTAGTTGGCACTTGGGACATGTGTAAAGTGATCATAGTGTGAGTATTTACAGGAAATGATCTCTGATCAACCTCTATTCGAAGAGGGAGAAAGGAAAGGTGTTTCTTAGGCTAATAAAAAGAGAAGGAGGGGGCCTTCCTCCCGTGGGGGGGGGGTAATCCGGGCCAAAATCCTTGAGACAGGCTCTAAGGACTATCGAATCGAGCTGCACAAGGAAGCTAGGGCTAAGTACAACGCTGTCCTAGGCGACTGGAAAGGGAGTTTGTACACAATGTTGGTAGGAGAATCGGGACAAAAAGAACAAAACGTAATCGTCCCGAACAAGAAAAAAACTAACGAAAATCCAAATGCTGCAAGTGAAAGTGCGGGTTGTGAATGGGGAAAGCTGGATCCAAGGACGAGGGAACTTGAATAGAGTGAAACGGCAGAGGGGGTTGGGGGAAGGGGGAGGAAAACTTGGGGGGGGGGCAAGTGGGGGAACAAAAACAATAAGTGGATACTTGATAGTCATTTAACTTCAGTGTATGAAAACACTGAGTTTAATTGACCTTTGAGGGACATACCATTCAATCGCTTGTCGGGGCAAAAAAAATCCATCAGGCAGTTTCAAAAGTGAAAGGGGAATCGCAATTGTCAGCAGGGGGAAGCGATGACGAACAGACATGGGACATGTGTAAGCTTTGACAACTGGTGTTGTTTCAACTCGACCATCGGCCCACGCTGAGGAAAGGTCACGAAAACGCCTTCGGTGGAGGAAAAGCAGGGAGTCCCTGCTATATTTGGAGAATCCAGACCAACCTTGCAGAGACCCCCAGTGTTGGGGAGAAAAGAATTGTAGGTCCCGAACGTTGCTGAGAGGAGTTTCCTTCGTGGGAAAAACTCGATCATTGAAGAAAGGAGACTATAATGTCTGGTGTGTACGCATTGTCGTGAAGGTCGAACAGAAGTATGGTGGGTCAAAAAAACGAAAATAAGACTCTAAGGGAGGGGGGAATATTGGACTTGGTCCAACAAAAAAATAAACAGCTGTTACCATGACCATGCCTGCTCCGCCAGAGGTGTTGAAACAGATTTTGGTCAAGGAATACAGAAAACAATAATTTAAACCATGCGTAAGAAATGCAGGAGGGTATCTTCTTGTGCGACGAGAGTGGAACTCCGGAACCAGGACGGAGGGGCAGGGAACAAAGCAAAGAACAAACAAGAGCAGAGTTTTGGAAAAAAAACAAGGGACGAGGTAGCTTGCGGGATGATAGGCAGGGGGGGCGAGACTATGTTAGTCTCGAGTCAGGGAGGTTCCCTTCTTGAAAAAGATTCACACGAGAGAAGCGGTGGGGTGTTGGGAGAAAAGTTCAATAATTTTTTTGGATAGCGAGAGAGTGAAGGAAAAGCTGGGCATTGACAATCGGGGAAAAATGATCGGATAGGGGTCGTGAATCAGATTAAGAGAAGAGGGTGTCTCCTACGCATCGTCATGGAAGGGGGAGCTGAAGAGATAAGGGCGAGGCCCTCGACGGCTAGCAGGGGTTATGCACCGGTATGCGTCGACGGGTGCAGACCACACCACGAGGGCTGAGCAGGGAATTCTGGCTCCTCAAGTGGCCTCAAGGGTTATCAAATGGTTCTCGGTTTACGAGGGTTTATTGAAGCGAGGCAATAAGGTACGAGGGCGGAGGTGGATGGGTGGAGGAATAATGGTGTCAGGTTCACATAATGAAGCGTAATAATACCATAGGAAAGGATGGGGTAACGCGTCAATAAAGATACGTCATAGGGAGTCGGCAAAGTTTGCGGGGAAGTGTTGCATGGTTGGCCTAAATACTAATCACAA